>Ga0209536_100000131_pt1 | contig 109685 bp, 99 predicted proteins | sample DeeMarSeWOR28_12_FD_187461 | JGI IMG/M metagenome (GOLD analysis project Ga0209536, IMG submission 187461) | Marine sediment microbial communities from White Oak River estuary, North Carolina - WOR-2-8_12 (SPAdes) (version 2) | ecosystem: Environmental > Aquatic > Marine > Intertidal zone >...
GGGGGGGAGCCGGTCCACGTGGCGCTGCTCGACATCGGCGGTCGGCGCGTGTTCGCGAAGCTCGACCACGCGCCGCGGGACGGGGAGCCTCCGGAGGAGGTGCTGGCAGGGCAACGCGTTAATTTCCTGGTGAAGGACGGCGGCGACCACTACTTCCAGATCCCGCGCGGGCGCGAGGTCGGGCTGGGGCGCATCGTCCAGGCGATCCGACGCCGGGTCGGCACCGGAGCCGGCGAGTGAGGCGGGCGCGCGACGCGGAGCTCCGTATCCCCTTCCCACGGGTCGGGCCCGGGCGGCATACTGGGGGGGTGACCCTGTACCGCGTCCAGACCTCAACACCTTCGTCGGCGCGAACGCAGCCCCGCACCTGACGATGGAGATCCGACCGCTCCGACCCGAGGATCTCTCCCCGCTCGTCGCGCTCTCGCGAGAATGTGCCCGTGGCGAGACCGACTTCGTCCTCAATCCACTCTGGGAGAGCGAGGAGGAGCTCGAGGCCGAGTTCGCGCGCTTCGGCATCGCGGCAGAGGATCACGTACTGGTGGCCGACCGGGGCGACGGCGAGGTGGTCGGAATGATCGGCTTCCTGCGCCACCCAGGCGACACTGCCGCAGGCATGTTCTGCCCGATCGTGAAGCGCGGCGAGCGCGGGCGGGGCTTCGGAGGAGAGCTGCTGCGCGCGGCACAGACATTGGCCACCGGGAAGCTGGGCGTCCGCGTCCTGACCGCCGGCATCGGTACCCGCAATCGCGCCGGCTACTCCCTGCTCACGAGCCACGGCTTCCGTCCGGGCCAGCAGGCCTTCCTCATGCGCTGCGACCGTGCACCGGCAGACGAGCAGCCGCCGGACGAGGACGTCACCTTCGAGGAGGCGAACGCCGACGACGCCGAAGCGATCCTCGCCCTCTATCGGGAGTGCGGGTTCGCCGAGCGCAGCCCGGAGCGGATGGACGAGATCCTCGCCGACGGGCGCCACGCCCACGCCGTCGCGCGGCGCGGAGACGAGATCGCGGGCTTCGTCGAGATCGAAACGCACTGGCCGCGGAGGGTATGGGTCGCCTACGTGGGCGTCTCCCGCGCGCACCGCGATCACGGTCTGGGCTCGGCCTTGACCTCCTGGGCGCTCCGACGTCGCTTCGACGCGGGTGCGGTGGCCGGTCTGCTCATGCTCTCACCCGCGAACCGCACGGCGCTGCGGGCCTACGAGAAGGTGGGGTTCCGCCGCCACCGGCTGATCGACATCCTCGACAAGACCCTGGGCTGACCGGCCCGAGGGCGAGGCCGAGCCGGCGCGCGGCGCGCGCCCGGAGTCGGGCTCCCGCTAGCAGCGAAGCTCGATACCCGCGATCTCCCGCGGACAGTTGATGCGCATGGCCGGCCCGCCGACGCCGATGCCCCGATTCACGTAGAGGGTCGTCCCGCCGCGTCGGAACACGCCGCGCGTCAGCGGCGTCATCACCCGCGCCAGGTTCCAGTGCCCCCCGGGCGTCGGCAACGCCAGCTGCCCGCCGTGGGTGTGGCCCACGAGGACCAGCGGGAAACCCAGCTCGGCGGCGTGCTCGAAGATCTCGGGCTGATGGGCCAGCAGCAGCACGGGGCCGTCGTCGGGGCGCCGCTCCGCCAGCGCATCGAGCACCGGGTAGCGCAGCCGACGGTCGAACCAGCGCCGACCCGGGTCCTCGAGCCCCGCCAGGTATAGCGGCTGTGCGCTGGGCACCCGCGCGATCTCGTCGCGGAGCAGGCGGAGCCGCGGCGCGTGGCGCGCCAGCGCCTCGGCCACCCGGTCCGCGCCCACATAGACGTCGTGGTTTCCGAGGATGGCGTAGACCCCGAGCCGCGCGCGCAGCGCCCCGAGCCGCTTCGCACCGTCGTCGACCACGGCGGGATCGAAGTCGAAGAGGTCGCCGGTCAACACGATGAGGTCGGCACCCTCGGCGTTCACCCGCTCCACCATTCGCGAGAGCAGCTCGCCCTCGAGCCCGTTGCCGATGTGCAGATCGCTGATCTGCGCGATCCGCAGGCCCTCGAGGTCCGGGTGGAGCCCTTCGATCTTTACGCGCAGCCGGGTACGCGCGACCCGGGACTGCCCGCCGGTGAAGCCCCAGGCCACGGCCACGGCCACCAGCGCGACCAGGCCCGGACTCGCGGTGCGGAAGGCCGCCAGCGCGCCGTCGAAGCCCAGCGCCAGGCGCGCCGGCAGGAAGAGCGCCCACGAGATGGCCACGGCCACACCCATCAGCAGGGTCGCCACGCCGGTCTCCATGTAGAGCCGGGCCGCCAGGCCCGCCGGGCCGGGATGGCGGCGTAGGCGGGTGACGCCCGGAACCGCCAGCGCGTTCGCGAGCACCAGCCCGCCGCCGAGGAGCAGGAGACCGGGGGTCGGGATCGGACTCCCACCCGTGAGCACCAGGGCCCAGTGGACCAGCGCGAGCTGGGCCAGGCCCAGGACGGCTGCCAGGTTGAAGATAAGACGGGAGAAGAACAGGCGCCGGAGATCCGGCCACCTCGCCCGGAGCGCGCTGGTGGAGTCCATGGAATCGTGCATCGGTCGTCCCGGCTTCGCGCCGCAGTCCGGCGGTGGGGGCGGGGCGCCATTCTAGGAGGTCGGCCCCCGATGCAAAGGGGGGCGACCCTTCGGTAGGGTCCGCCCCATGGCAGACGGCCCGAAGGCCCAGCTCGAGGAGCGGGCGGAGCGCCTGCGCGCCCTGCTGGAAGACGCCCCGGACGACGCGATGGCCTGGTTCGGACTCGGGAGGGCACTGCTGGAGCTCGACCGGTCCAAGGAGGCGATCGTCCCCTTCCGGAGGGCCACGGCCCTGGACCCGGACTACACCGCCGCCCACCGCGACCTGGGCCGGGCGCTGCTCGAGTGCGGCCAGGCCCTGGCGGCCCGCGACGCGCTGGAGGCTGCTGCGACCCTCGCCGACCGCACCGGCGACCTGCAGACGGGCAACGAGGCGCGGGTCTTCCTGCGGCGCGCCGAGCGGGCCCTGGGCGTGCCCGCGGCAAAGCCGACGACGACGGCGGCACCGAAGGCCCGTCGGGCGCTGGCCGAGAGCGCCTCGGAGGGTCGGACCGAGGCGCACCAGCTCTACAAGCAGGGCTTCGAGCTCTTCGCGAACGACCACATCGAGCCGGCGATCGAGATCTTCCGGCAGGCCCTCGAGATCGACCCGGAGCTCGCCATCGCCTGGAACGGCCTGAGCCTCGCCTATCGACAGAAGGGCGATCTCGAAGCCGCCATCGAGGCCGGCAAGCGGCTGATCGAGCTCGAGCCCGACGACCCGCTGAGCCATACCAACCTCTCCATCCTCTACCAGCGGTGCGGCATGATTCCCGAGGCCGAGGACGAGCGCGCCGTCGCCATGCAGCTCCAGATGCGCGCCCAGCGACGCCCCGGGAGCTGAAGGGGCAGCCCGCGCCCGTCGCCGGGCCCGGGAGCCGAGGGCGCAGCCCGCGCTATTCGCCGGCCACGTCGACGTAGCGCCAGCGGGAGTTCCGCGACCCCCCGGCGTCGCTGACTCGTACCCGCACCAGGTAGGTCCCGGGAGAGGCGTAGGTGTGGACCGGTCGCGGCTGCGCCGACGTGGCGCCGTCCCCGAAGCTCCAGTGATGGGACGCGATGGGACCGTCCGGATCCACGGCCCGCGCCGCAAAGGCCACCCGCAGTCCCGACGTATCCGCCGTGAGCTCCGTGAGCCGCGGCGTCGCATTGAGCGAGCGTCCGCTGCCTGCGGCCAGGCTGGAGAGCGTATGCCATGCCGTCTCGCTGGCCTCCCGATGGATGCGCCTCGCCTCGTCCGGCTCGAAGCCCGAGCGCAGCCAGCGCTCACGCGCCATGCGGACCGCCTCGAGGAAGTTCGCCTCCATCGGCTCGAGCAGGCCGTTCACGTAGACGTCGTACCCATCGCCGTCGTTCTTCAGCCAGAGCCTCTCGCTGGCGCCGCTCAGACTCTCCCCCAGGTCGTTGCTCGAGGCGCGGGGGGACAGGGAGTCGCCTACGGCCACCCAGACAGGAACGAAGACCGCGTAGTCGGGCTGGCCCAGGGCGTTCCACATGGTGACGATGCGCGGGTCCTCTCCGGAGAGCACGCCGTGGGCGATCATGGTCGCAGTGGTGCGGTCCCGCGACGGGACGCGATTGCCGTCGACGCCGGGCTCGCCGGCCCTCGCGGCACGAATGAAGTCCTCGACCGTCACGCCTCCCCGCTCCGCCGCCGCGAGCAGCAGGTCTCGAGGAATCGTGTAACGCGTCCCGGTGTACCCGAGGTCGTCGGTGTGATCCGTCCTCGCGTGGACCGTGTTGTCCCGCGCGTAGATGGGCCACCGCAGCTGCGCCCGCCGCGCCGGGGCCTCGGGGTCGTACTCGTAGACCTCCTCGTCGCCGATCTCCCAGAGCACGACCTTTCCGGTCGCGTCGAAGATCCCGGGCATCAGCGCTACGGAGGTCGGCCAGTCGTCGGCGCTTCCGAGGGTGTTGGCGAGGATCGCCCGCCGCGCCTCCTCTACGCTCGACGTCTCCCCCAGGATGTACTGCTTCAGCGCCTGGGTGTTGGCGTAGTCGTATTGCTGCGAACGCTTGAACGCCTGGGCGGTGCAGTTCCCGAATGCGAGCCCCTTCTCGTTGACTCCCATGCGCGGGTCCGCGTCCGAGGGGTGGACGCCGAGGTAGCGGTAGCTGCGCCCTGTGACGTAGCCGAGGAAGTGGCGTCGCGAGCCGGTGGGCTCGCCGCCGTCCCGGTTCTTCCACACGAAGGGTCGCCCGTCCGCCGAGGCCTCGGCCATCGCACCACCGATCGTCGTGGCGCGGGCGGGTGCCGGCGCACCGGCCAGAAGCAGGGCGACCACGGCGCAGACCGGAGCTGCGCAGCCCGCGATCCGGGCCCGGGGCCTCACGAGGTCGAGGGCGCGCCGGCCAGCCAGCGGGCCGTGCACTCCGCCACGTGGCGACCGTGGGAGCTGGCGGCTTCGAGCTGCGCGTCGGTCGGGCCCGGCGCGGTCGCTCCCGGGTTCGTGCGCGCCAGCGCACCCCAGTGGCAGCCGGCCGCGCGAAACCCCTCGAGGCGATTGTGCATGGGCACGAGCAGGAGACCGTTCTCCGCCAGGTAGGCCAGCAGTGAGAGCAGCGCGAGCTCACCCCCCCCGCGTCCGCCCTCTCCGGCGGTGGCGAAGGCCGCACCGATCCGGCCCCGTAGCCTCCCCTCGAGCCAGAGCGGTGCCGTGCGCTCGAAGAAGCGGCGCATCTCCGACGCGATCCCACCCATGTGGACGCCGCTGCCCAGCACGATCGCGTCGGCGGCGACGAGATCCACATCGGTCGCCTCCTGGGCCGACGCAATCGCGACCTCGGCCCCGGCCTGGCGCGCGCCGACGGCGAAGGCCTCGGCCATCCGCTGCGTGCGCCCGGTGGCCGAGGCCACCACGACCTGCATCCTCATCGAGCCTCCCCCAGCCGCCGGAGCTCGGCGTCGAAGTCCGGGGCATCGTCGGCTCGGGCTTGCACGTCCTCGAAGGCGACCTGCGCCGCGTGGAGCATATGACGCGGCGCGTGCAGCGGCGCCGGGTCGTAGGTCCGATCGCCGACGAGAGGGTGGCCCAGGTGTGAGAAGGTCACGCGGATCTGATGCAGAAAGCCGGTCCGAGGGCGCACCTCGACGAGTGTCGCATCCCGGAAGATCTCGAGCACCCTCCACGCGAGCGACGACATCCACACGCCACGGGCCCGAACCGCCTCGGCCTCCGACGCGACCCGCACGCGCGCCGGTCGGTGACGGGCCAGCAGCAGGGGAAGGACGATCTCTCCGGAGCCCTCGAGCCGACCGCGGACGATCGCCCGGTACCATTTCTCCACCCGGTGCTCCGCGAACGCCCGCCGCAGCTGCTGCCAGCGCGACTCCTCGGTGGCGAAGAGCATCACGCCGGAGGTGTCCACGTCGAGGCGATGCACCACGCCGCTCCGCAGCGCCCCTTCGCCCACTCCGTGAATCTCCGGATGCCGCGCAATCAGCGCGTTCGCGAGGGTCCCGCCCTCCTCCTCCCGCAGGGGGTGCACGGGCACACCCGCGGGCTTGTCCACGGCGACCCAGCCGGTCCCCTCGGCCACGATCCGGAGGGGGGCCTCCGGCTCGGGCCGGACCCGCATGGCCGCCGGGGCCGTGAAGGGGGCGACGACCACCACCTCGCCGGCTCGTACGGCGAGGCCCTTCGCCGCCTCCGCCACCTCGCGCCCCTCCACCTGGACGACGCCTCGCCCGAGCAGCCGACGCGTCTGGGCCCGCGAGAGCCCGAGCCGCTCGGCGAGGAAGACGTCGAGCCGCCGGCCGGCCTCCGGGGGCTGGACCTCGAGCCTCTGGTGCGCGTCGCCCACGGCCGCAGTGTAGGCCCTCGGCAGGATCCTCCACCCGGGACGCAGTGCTGGCCCTCGGCAGGATCCTCCACCCGGGACGCAGTGCTGGCCCTCGGCAGGATCCTCCACCCGGGACGCAGTGGGTCTCGGTTGACAGGCAGGGGCGCGGGGTCAGAATCGCTCACCCGGAGCCCCCTTGAGCCAAAGACCTCCCCCGACCGTCCAGATCATGGACACGACCCTTCGCGACGGCGAGCAGACCCCGGACGTCGCCTACACGCCCGCGGAGAAGCTCCAGCTCGCGCGCCTGCTGCTCGCCGAGGTGAAGGTCGACCGCATCGAGATCGCATCGACGCGGGTCTCGAAGGGCGAGCGCAGAGCCGCGCGACTCGTCACCGACTGGGCCCGCAAGCAACGCCTGCTGTCCCGGATCGAGATCCTCGGCTACTGCGACGGACGCACCTCGGTGGACTGGATCGCCGCGACCGGGGGGCGCGTGATGAACCTGCTCGTGAAGGGCTCCGAGACCCACTGCCGCGGGCAGCTCGGCCTCACACCCGAGCAGCATCGCAGCGCGGTGACCCGCACGATCCAGGCCGCGAAGCGCAAGCGCCTGAAGCTGAACCCCTACCTCGAGGACTGGTCGAACGGTGTCCGCGACTCCTTCGACTACGTCTTCGCGATGGTGCAGCTGCTGCGCGAAGCCGGCGTCCAGCGCATCTACCTGCCCGACACCCTGGGCATCTTCTCGCCCGACGACGTGACCCGCTACGTGGGCCTGATGACCGCCACCTGGCCCGACATCGCCTTCGAGTATCACGGCCACAACGACTACGGCCTCGCGACGGCGAACTGTCTCGCCGCGGTTCGGGCCGGCGCCCAGGGCGTGCACACCAGCGTGAACGGGATGGGAGAGCGCGCGGGGAATACGCGCCTGGCGGAGGTGGTCGTCGCGATCCACGACCACACCCTCTTTCGAACCGGCGTGGACGAGTCCCGGCTGGCGGCCATCTCGAAGCTCGTCGAGACCTTCAGTGGCAAGGACGTGGCCGCGAACACCCCTCTGGTCGGCCGCGACGTGTTCACACAGACCGCCGGCATCCACGCCGACGGCGACGCGAAGGGAGACCTCTACGCGAGCCGCCTCGCGCCCGCGCGCTTCGCGCAGCGCCGTCGCTACGCCCTGGGCAAGCTCTCCGGCAAGGCCTCGCTGGATCACAACCTGAAGCTGCTCGGGATCGCGCTGCCCGCCGCGGATCGCGACGCCGTGCTCAAGCGCATCATCGAGCTCGGCGACAAGAAGCACACGGTCAGCGTCGATGATCTGCCCTACATCATCGCGGACGTCCTGAAGACGCCGGACGAGCAGCGCGTCCGCGTTCTCGACTGGGAGGTGACGGTCGCCACCGGCGAGCCCCCCCGAGCGACGGTCACCGTCGCCTTCCGCAAGCGCACGGCGACGGCCACGGCCAGCGGTGACGGCGGCTACGACGCGTTCATGACCGCCCTGCGTCTCGCGGCGAAGAAGCTCCGCCTGGCCGTCGGTCGGCTCGAGGACTACCGCGTGCGCATCCCTCCCGGCGGGCGCACGGCCGCCCTGGTCGAGACGCTCATCACCTGGAAGTCGGACGCCCACGCCGAGGGCAGCTTCTCGACGATCGGCGTGGACTCGGACCAGCTGGCGGCCGCGGTGGTCGCGACGGAGAAGATGCTGAACGCGCTGGCGTCTCAACCGAAACCACGCGCCGTGCCGAGACGCCGGGCCCGGGGCTGACGTCGGCGCTGCGATACCCTGCCGGCATGCTCCCCCGCCGGCAGCCGGCCGCTCGCGCGCACGCAGCCCACGCCGTCTGCGCACTGCTCGCGGCGCTGGGCTGCTCCGGAACGCCGGAGATCGACCCGCGCTATCGGCCCTCGGAGAGCGTGCTCGAGGTCCTGGCCGTGCTGCAACGACACGTACCCGACGACACCTACCGCTTCCCGCCCGCGCGCGACTTCACCGGGCGCAACGTCTACCGCAGCTCGCTCCTGCGCCTGGAGAACCTGGAGCAGATCCACGCGAACGCACTGCGGGCCGGCCACATGGACGGGGCCATCGCCTTCGGCAAGGGCCGCTCCCTCGAACGGCTGCGCGCCTACGACCTGGCGGCCGAGGCCTACCGCATCGCCGCCGAGCGCGACGCGACGCTCGCCGCCGAGGCGCTGCGCAGTGCGGAGCTCTGCGACGACCTGGAGCGCGCCAGCGAGATCCAGATCGAGCCGGTGCCGATCGCCGGTCAGGACACCGAGTTCCTGGAGATTCCCTCGCCGGCCCTGGCCCTGGCGCGATTCGAGGAGCGCGCGGCGCTGCTCGAGGCGCTCGCCATCGCGGCCGGGGACTCGCACCAGGCCGCGATCGTCCGCGAGGAGATCGAGCGCAACGACCTCGAGCGCGCCCGCTACTTCGTTCGTGTCCGCTCCATGCTGGTGGACGGCGACGTCCGCGCCGCGGCCGAGCTCGAGCGGGTGATCACGCTGCACACGGAGAGCAAGCTCTCCGCCCGCCACCTCCTCGACCTGGCGGAATTCTACGCCCAGCTTTCGGCGGAGTACGTCGGTCGTCACCCACCGGAGTCGCTGGACTTCGATCCCGCCGAGTTCCGCGATCTGGTGGACTCGAGCGCGCGTCTCTACGAGATGGTCGCGGCGCGTGACGGGACGACCGAAAAGATCGAGGCGACGCGCCGGCTCGAGGCTTTCCTCGCCTTCGCCCTGGGCGTCGACCGCGATCGGTTCACCCCGTGAGCCGGCAGCGAGCGGCGCTCGCCTCCGCCGCCCTGCTCTGGGGCTGCACCTCGCCGGCGGCGCCTCCCGCGGGTGCGCCGATGCTGGCCGAGGTCCGCATGGCCCCGATCGTTCCCGACGAGGCGGACCGGGCCGCCGCCGACGCAGCAGCCGCTGCGCTCGCCGGCGATGTCGAGCAGACGGCGCGAGCCGCGGCGAGGATCGAGGCCTTCGACGACGCCCGGCCCGAGGGTCCCACGGGCCTCGAGCCCGCCGCACGCGATCTGCTGAATGCCGTGGCGCGACCGGGTCGCTCCTACCGGGCGGCGAGCCTCGAGCTGCTCGACCGCCCCGACATCGACCCGGCGCTGCGCGAGCGCATCGAGCGCGCCTACGAGTCGGATCCCCTCGAGATCGCCGACGCCCGGGTGAGAGAGGCCCGCTACAGCTCCTTCGCGAAAGCCTTCAACACCGTCGCGGAGCCCGTCGGCCAGTCCATCCTCGCCATGGCACTGGCGCCCTTCCGGGTCGCGCGCGCGGTGATCCGCTACGGGATCGACCTCTACGAGGCAGATCCCCTGCCGATCCGCCGGCGTCAGGCCCTCGCCCACTGGAAGCGGTTCCTCGCCCGCTACCCGGACGACCCGCGACACGACGAGGTCGCCGCGCGCGCCGCCGACGCCCAGATGCGCTGGAGCCGGACGCGCATGCGCCACACCGTGCGCGATGCGAAGCAGGCTCTCGACCAGGACCAGCCCCGGCAGGCCCTGGTCCTGGCCGACCGCGCCCTGCGCCATGCCCCCGAGGCCGGCGACGAGCAGGCGGAGCGCATCCGGAGCGAGGCCGCGAGCCGGGTGGCAACCATCCGCAGGGAGCAGCGCGAGAGCCTGGAGTTCGCGCTGCCGCCGGGCCACCGCCTGACACCGCCCCAGTCCCACGGCCTGGCCTTCGCCCTCTTCGATCCCGGGGCCGACGTCGAGCGGGCCGTCCACGCAGTTCCCCCCGGCGGCGAGCTCGTCCACGAGGCCGCCTTCGTCGAGGCGCTGGGGCTCGCCCGGACCAGCCCGGACGCCTCGTGGAGCGCCCTGCGCAGGATCGCCGAGAGCGACGGGGATCGGAACAACATGGTCCGCCACGCCGAGGCCCTTCTGGCGGACCCGATCCGCAACCCCTACGACACCTTCGTCCGAGCGCGCCGCCGCGACCGGCGGGCTCGCACCACCTGGCTCTTCCTCGGACCCGTGGCCCACTCCCGGCCGCGACTGAGCGCGGTCGGCGCGATCGAGGGTGTGCTGGCGCTGCCCTCCGTGGTCCAGGCCCTGGTGACGCTGCCGCTTCGCATCCTCCAGTTCCCCTGGATGCCACCACCCGCCACCGCGAAGGTCACCGCCGTGCAGGCGCAGCGGGTCCTCGTGCTGGAGAGCCGCGGCGAGCGCGCCGACGAGGTACGCGACTGGCTCGAGGACTACGAGAAGTCGCGCCGCAACTACGTGGGCGCACTCCGGGTGGCCGAGACCCGGCCCGGTATCGCACCGGAGGACCTGAACGACCTGCGCGAGAAGGCCGGGCGTCAGGCCCTCCAGGTGGCGATCCAGGAGGAGCGCAGCGACATGCGGCGCGCCCTCTTGATGGGTGTGACGCGCAAGTTCCCGCATACCGAAGCCGGCGACGAGGCCGGTCGGCTCGCGCGCCGCGAGATCGAGGAACGAACGCCCCATGAGATCGTCCTCACCCGGGGCTTCCTCGAGGAGAACCCGGAGGTGGCGGGGATCCGAGGCCTCGCCCTCGATCCCACCCTGCTCGACGGCGAGAACTACGACAGCGAGCTGCACCCCGACGGCGTCGCACTGATCGGCGGTCGGGTGATCGAGATCCGCACGATCCCGGCCGGCGGCGACGAGGACGACGAGCCCGAGCGGACCTACGTGACGGTCTCCCAGGGGCGCTTCGCCGAGATCGTCGCGAAGCTGGAGGAGACGAGCTTTCGCAATGCGCTGCTGGACGACGACGACCCCGTCGTCCCCGACGCCGAACGCGACCTCGTCTTCGAGCGCGCGAAGCTCGGTCTCGCCGACGAGGTCGACTCCCGGGCCACGGCCGAGGCGAGCTTCTCCTATCGGGGCATGAGCGAGCGCTATGGGGTGGTGAGGCGCCGCGAGCCCGTGCTGCCATTCGACCTGGTCGTGCGGGGCTCGCTCTCCGACCTCTCCCTCGGTGCCTTCCCGCGCCTGCGCGAGCCGAAGCTCACGCCGGACGCGATGCTCTACGAGTAGCGCCCTCTCCCGTCGCCCGAGCCTGGGCGTGGGAGCGATCGAGCAGCTCGATCGGGTGCAGCACCTGGGAGCGGAGTCCGGCACGGGTCACGCCGGCGCGCAGCTGCATCATACAGCCCGGATTGCCCGTGGAGACGACGTCCGGGTCGGCCTCGGCGAGGGCGGCGATCTTGCGGTCCAGCACCGCCCGGGACATGGCCGGGTGCGTGAGGTTGTAGGTGCCCGCAGCACCGCAGCAGGCTCCCGGATCGCTATGCGCCAGCAGCTCGAGCTCGGGAATCGACCGAAGGAGCCGGCGCGGCGCGGCTTCGACGCGCTGACCGTGGACGAGGTGACAGGGGTCGTCGTAGCAGACCCGCAGCGGGACGGGGCCGAGGGGCGCGCTCAGACCCTCCGCGTCCAGCCACTCGCAGACGTCCCGGGACTTCGCGGCGAGCTCGGCTCCTTCGCTCGCGATCCAGTCCCGGGCGTCGCGCATCGCGGCCCCGCAGCCGGCCGAGTTCGAGACCACGACGTCCACACCGGCTTCGCCGAAGACCCGCGCATTGCGACGGGCGAGTTCGGCCGCCAGCTCCGCGTCGCCGGAATGGGCCTGGAGCGCACCGCAGCAGCCCTGCGCACGGGGAACGATCACCTCGAAGCCGTTGCGGGCGAGCACCCGGGCCGTCGCGCTGTTGATCCGGCCGAAGAGCTCCTGCATCACGCAGCCCGTGAGGAGTCCCACCCGCCCGCGCACCGGACCCTCGGCGGGAATGCGCGACGGCAGCGGGCGGCGCTCGCCGCGCGGCGGAACCGGAGGCAGCAGCGCGCTGGCTTCGCCCATCGCCTTCGGGAGCAGCGGCACGACGAGGCCGAGGAGGCCGAGCTTCTGGACCAGTGAGAGCGCGTCGAAGGCGAGACGCAGCCGCAGCCGGCGCGGCACGATCGCCCGCAATGCGAAGCGCTCGAGCCTGTGCGCCGCTCCTCCGCGCAGCTCCGCGCGCTCGATCTCGCGCCGGGCGCCCTCCAGCATCGCGCCGTAGCGGACCCCGGACGGACAGGCCGTCTCGCAGGCGCGGCAGCCCAGACAGAGGAACGCCTCGTCGACGAGGGTCTCCGCCAGGGGAGCACGGCCCTCGGCGACGCCGCGCATCAGATAGATCCGACCTCGCGGCGACGAGATCTCGCGCCCGGTCTCGACGTAGGTGGGGCAGCTCTGCAGACACAGGCCGCAGTGGACGCAGTCGAGCGATCTCCGGTAGACGTCCTCCCAGCCGGGTCGGATCCGGATCTCCTCCTCGCCCTCCGGGTTCCGGGGATCGCGCACCGGCCCCGCGCTCATGTGGCCCCCGCCGCACGGCCCGGCGATAGCGTGCCTCGCGGATCGAAGCGGGCCTTGAGGGAGCGGGTGAGCCGCACCTCGGCGGCGCTCGCGGAGAACACGTCGCGACCGCGCTTCGATGCCCGTGGTGCGCTCTCGATGCGAAGGACGGCGCCACCCCTGCGCGAGATCGCCTCGGCCGCTCCGAGCGCACGCTCCCGCGCCTCGTCGGTGGCGCAGCGGAAGCGCCCGTAGGCCAGGCGCAGGCCCGGATGGACCGCGATCTCGGCGCCCGCCGCGGCGAGCTCGCGTCCGACGGCCGCGAGCCCGCTCGGAAGCGCCGCGAGCCGCACCACCAGGTCGCCGACCCGCTCCGCGGACTGGACCGACGCCACCCGGGTGAGACACTCCGGCGGGGCCTCGTCCAGACCCAGCGCCGCCGCCTCGTGCTCGGCACCGAGCGCGTCGCCGGCCAGCTCCACCACGCACTCGTAGCCGTGCTCGACACCACCGCGAAGTGCAGCGGCCCGGGCCGTCGCACAGCGCGAGGCGCGCTGGGCCAATGCGAAGCCGTGATCGAGGTCTCGTGCCGGTGCAGCCAGGATCTTCTCGATCTCGGACCGCGGCCGCAGACGCAGTCAGGCACCCTCGATCACGGCGAGCGTCCCCAACGAGCCGACGTAGAGCTTCGCCAGGTCATAGCCCGTCACGTTCTTCACGACGCGACCGCCGCAGCGGGTGCGCTCCCCGGTTCCGAGCACCACCTCCAGCCCGAGCACGGCGTCGCGCGGAGCCCCGTAGCCGTGGCTGCGGGGACCCAGCACCGACGCCGCCAGCGCTCCGCCCAGGCTGGCATCGTCCGGGGCGTCGAGGGGGACTTCCCAGCCTTCGGCACCGATTCGCGCGCGCAGGTCGCCCAAGCGAACACCGGATCCGGCATGACACACGCCCTCGCTCGGCTCGAAGGCGTCCACCCCGGAGAGACGGTCCGTGGCGAGGAAGACGTCGGCGCGTTCCGGTGGATTGCCGAGGGCCAGATGCCGGCCCGCTCCCCGGGCGATTCCGGCCAGCCCCAGGCGCCCCAGGGCCAGGACGGCCCGGGAGAGCGCCTCGCCATCGGCGGGCTGCACGGTCGCGCCGACGCCGAGGTCGTCCACCTCGAGGGGCGCGTGACGCAGGACGGCGTCGGGTCCCAGCTCGCGCTCGAGCGCGACGACGGGCTCGTCACCGGTCATTCGATCGGCACGGCGTCGTAGCCGCGGGCGTGGGGATTCGCCTCGGCGCAGAAACGCGTAGTGGGAATCACCTTCCCCGGATTGCAGACACCTTCGGGATCGAAGGCGGCCCGCAGGCGCCGCATGGCGTCGAGGTCGTCCTCGCCGAAGAGCAGCGGCATGAAGTCCCGCTTCTCGGTGCCGATGCCGTGCTCGCCGGTGATCACGCCCCCGGCCTTCACGCACAGCTCCAGGATCTCGGCGCCCGCCGCCTCCACCCGGCGTCGCTCGTCGGCGTCGCGCCGGTCGAACGAGATGTTGGGATGGAGATTGCCGTCGCCGGCGTGAAAGACGTTCGAGAGCTTGATCCGGTGGCGGTCGCCGATCTCGCAGATCGCCGCCAGGACCTCCGGCAGCGCCGTGCGCGGGACGACCGCATCGTGCACGTAGAGGTCGGGCGCGAGGCGACCCATCGCCCCGAAGGCGCCCTTCCGCGCCCGCCAGAAGCGCTGACGCTCGGCGTCGTCGCGGGCGACCTCGATCCCCGTGGCACCCTGGGCGGCCGCGATCGCACTCACCCGGTCCACCTGGCGCGGCAGCGAGACGCGCAGCCCGTCGAGCTCGATGATGAGCACGGCGCCGGCGTCGGTCGGCAGACCGGCCGCGTAGACGCTCGCCTCGACGGCCTCGATCGTGCGACGATCCACGATCTCGAGGGCGGCCGGCACCAGCCCTGCGTCGATGATGCCGCCGACGGCGCGACAGGCACTCACCACGTCGGAGAAGATCGCGAGCAGCGTCTCGACGCCCTCCGGCATCTCCTCGAGGTTCACCCAGGCCGCCGTGACCACGCCGAGGGTGCCCTCGCTCCCGACGAACGCACCCACCAGGTCGTAGCCAGCCGGAACCCCCGTGGCCGAGCCGAGCTGCACGAGCTCGCCGTCGGGCAGCACCACCTCGAGGGCCAGCACGTGGTTGGTGGTGGTGCCGTACTTCAGCGTGTGGGGGCCCCCGGAGTTCTCCGCCACGTTGCCGCCGATCGTACAGGCGAGCTGACTCGACGGGTCCGGCGCGTAGAATAGACCGTGCCGGGCCACGGCCTTCGACAGATCGGAGTTGACCACGCCGGGCTCGACGACGGCGATCCGGTTGGATACATCGACGTCTCGGATCCGATTCAGCCGCGAGCACTCGATCACGACGCCGCCTTCGAGTGCCGTCGCCCCCCCCGAGAGACCCGTACCGGCGCCGCGCGGCACGAAGGGCGTGTCGTGGGCCCGGCAGGCCCGCACGACCTCCTGGACCTCGCCCGCCGAACGCGGAAAGACGACGGCCACCGGCGTCGCCCGCTCGAGCGTGAGTCCATCGCACTCGTAGACGAGGAGCTCCTCGGGCCGGGACAGGCAGCCCTCCGCCCCGACGATCCCCCTGAGCGCCCCGACGAGATCCGGCATCCGGCGAAGTGTACGCCAGAGGACTATGCGAGCCCGAGGCGCTCCATGTCCTCTTCGGATAGACCCAGGTGATGCCCGATCTCGTGGCGGACCGTGATCTGGATCTGGTCCAGCAGCTCGCCCCGGTCGCGACAGACCTTCTCGAGGTTGCGCTTGAACAGGATCACGCGGGTCGGCTCGAGGGGCTGGGCGGTGATCTCCGCCTCGGTCCGCGGCAATCCGATGTAGAGCCCGAGGATCTGGGGCGAGATCGACTCCCTCGCCAGCAGCTCGCGCGAGGGAAAGTCCTCCACGAGGATCGGCACGTCGTCCACGTACTCCCGGATCGACCGTGGGAGGTTCAGGATCGCCTCGGTCACGGCCTGGCGGAAGAAGGTCTCGTCGACCTCGGTGGGCAGCGGGTAGTGATCCGGATCCAGCGCGTTCGCCCGATCGAAGGCCAGCGCCGCCGCCTCGGGATCGGCCAGCCGCTCCATCACCAGCGCCAGGTGGTAGAGCGCGTGGCCCGCCTCCGGGTCCAGCGCGACCGCCGTGTCCAGGGCGCGCTTCGCGTCCTCGTAGCGCCCGAGCTCGAAGAGGATCTGTCCCTCGAAGGCCCGGTAGATCGGGATCTCGCCGGCCGTCTTCACCGCGCGGCGCGTCAGGAAGAGGGAGCCCTCCAGGTCGTCCAGGTAGAAGACGGCCTTCGCCTTGAGGTAGTAGACCTCGCCCTCCGTGCTGCGGTCGAGACGGGGGAGCTCCGCGTGACCTCCCAGCAGCTCGTCGCAGAGCTGCACGGCCTGCTCGAACTCGCCAAGGTCCTCCACCAGCAGCTCTGCCCGGTTGAGGTGGGCGGTGACGAACTTCGGGTCCGCGCTCAGAGAGCGCTCGAACTCGTGGAGGGCCTCGTCGATCCGACCCTCGTCCCAGAGGATCTCGCCGCGCCCATTGTGGGCCTCGGCGCCCTCGGGATGAGCGCGCAGAGCCTCGTCGAGCCACGCGAGCGCCTCTTCGGTGCGCCCGCCGTGGGATGCCTCCATTGCCTGGTCGAGACAATCCCAATAGCGATCGTTGTTTTTCATGACCCGTTCGCAGGAAGGGAGGGGGGGGCCCCAGCCGCGGTGGTTGTGTCGAGCGCGCATCATAGCAGAGACCTTCCACTCGAAGCGGCGCATCCTTCCGTCGGAAGTGCCTTCTAAGCCCTTGTAGGTGAAAAGAATTTCCAAATAATCACGCAGGCGATCCGGCCCGGGGCGACGAGGCCGGAACCCCGCGCGCAAACCGGCGTTTCGGGCCCCTGTTGCACGTCCCGCCGCCGCGACCCTCGATCTGGCGTCGCCGGGCTCCGCGCTCAGGCTTCGGTAGCCGCCAGCTGATCCCGGTGGATCAGGATGCGATGGCAGTGGTTGCAGGAGACCAGGGCCTCGCCCCGCAGGATCTCGATGAAGGACTGGGGCGGGATGCCGACCCGGCAGCCGAGGCAGGTTTCGCCGGTGATCACGGCCACGGCGGGCTGTCGCCGGGCGGCCACCTTCTCGTATCGCGCCGCGATCTCGGGATCGAGAGAGCCGAGCTGCGCCTCGCGGCGCGCACGCAGGGCCTCGATCTCCGCATCGAGGGCGCTCTCCCGCTCGTCGCAGGCCCGGTCCTCGGTCTCGAGGCGCTCGGTCACGGCGCGGATCTGCTCCTCGAGAGCCGCCAGCTCCGCCTTCGCCTCCTCGATGGCCTCCATGGCCTCGAGGATCCCGGTCTCCGCCTGGGAGACGGCCTCCCGGGACTGATCCATCTCGCTCAGGAGCGCCGCGTAGGCCTCGTTGGTCTTCACCTGATGCTGCTGGCTCTCGAGCTTGGCGAGCAACGCCTCCTTGTCCTGGGCCTCGGTCTCCCAGCGGCGCTGGGCCAGCTCGGCCTCGGACACGACCTCCCCGGCGGCCGCCAGCCGAGCCTCGCAGGTCTCCCGCTCGCGGGCGCTGGCCGCGCGCTTCTCCGGGATCGCCGCCCGCTCCTTCTCGAGCAGGGCCAGCTTCGAGTCCAGCTGCGAGAGGCCGACCAGTTCGTTCAAGCCGTCGAGCACATGGACCCTCGTTCGGCGCCGGATGGCGCTCCCACCGGCGGCCATGCCGTTCTACCGGTTCGCGGGGGCCGGGTCCAGTGTCGATGCGGCTCCCCGGCGTGAATCCCGGCCGGGCCCGGTCGGAATCCGCCCCCGCAGGCCCCGGTCTCGAACGCGCCCGGGCTCCCGAGAGGCCCCCCGGGAGGCCCGCCCGCGGGGCACGAGCGCCGGGGAGCGAAGTGCATGCGTCACCGCGTTGCTGGATATCGTAAGCTACTCGCTCGGGAGACGCGGGAAGCGCGCCGAGTCCCACCCCGGGTGGGTGCGCTGTGAGGCGTCTGCGAACGGCGCGAACCGTCTCCGACCGAGGAGGATCCATGTTCAGACGAATCGCAATCGCTGCCCTCGTGGGCGCGAGCTTCTGCCTCTCGGCCCAGGCCGAACAGACCGACGCCGGCGGCGCGGTCCCCTCCTTCAAGGAGGGGGACATCATCAGCTTCGACGACATCGACAAGCTCAGGCCCTTCCTGCCCGAGCAGTTCTGGGACAACCGGGACTTCTTCTTCTACGAGGGCATGCAGCTCGAGATCGGTCCGTCGGACTACGACTACACGCCGTCGAAGGAATGGATGGCGATGACCGAGAAGTTCAAGGGCCAGAGCCGGATCGGGCCCGACAACAGCCTCGAGAACTGGAAGACGGGCTGGCCCTTCCTGCACGAAGAGATCGACTGCAAGGGCGATCCGCTGGCCGCCACGAAGATCATGTGGAACTTCCAGGCCGGCGGCGGAGACGGCCACGCACACTTCTTCTACTCGTACTGGGACCGCGGCGAGCAGCTCCCCCTCTACTACGAGGGAACCGGTCAGAGCGTCCAGCTCGCGCACCGCTTCGAGGCGAAGCACGAGAAGAACGGCTTCGACATCTTCCGCGGGGAGAAGCGCAAGAACGCCAACGGCGTTCAGGTCGACGCTCCCTTCGACGCCCGCGGAATCATGTTGCTCTCCTACCGCTACAAGTCGTCGGACAAGCCCCGCGCCGAGGCCCGCAACGACGACACCTGGGTCTACGTGCCGACGCTGCGCCGCGTGCGACGCATCTCCACCGCTCAGCGGACCGACGCGATCTCGGGCACGGACTTCACGATGGACGACCTGCGCTCGTTCAACGGCATCGTCCCCCAGTACGAGTGGACCTGCCTCGGCGAGAAGCGGGTGATCGCGCCGATGAACACGACCCAGAAGGGCTATCCCTACGAGAAGGACCACAACTTCGGGCCCTACGGTCTCTCCTTCGCCACCGACACGTGGGAGATGCGAGACGCCTGGGTGATCCGGATGAAGGCGAAGAACGCCGACCATCCCTATCACCACAAGGACATCTTCCTGGACAAGCAGACCTACGCGCCCCTCTACTCCTTCGCCTACGACCAGAAGGGCGAGCTGTGGAAGATCATCACCCACAACCACCGCTGGAGTCAGAACAAGGATCTGACGGACGACAACTGGTTCCCCGGCTGGGAGGACGTTCCCGAGCCGCGGACCATCCTGGTGGTGAGCGACATCATCTCGAACGTGCAGACCGGTACGGGCAACCGCATCGAGTTCTGGGACGCCCAGGGCACGCCCATGCCGAGCAAGGGCAAGATCCGCCGCTTCATCGACGTGGGGCGGCTCACGAAGGGCCGCTAGAGCCCGCTCGATTCGCCGGGGGGGCGCCCAACCGCGCCCCCCCGGCTGCTCGGGATCCCGAGCGGCTTCGCGCCCTTCCCCAAGGGCCCCCCGCTCCCGGGAATCTTCGCCGCGAGTGAAGCAGTTCACAGCGGACTGGCGGCGCCCGGCCGATCCTCCCTCTCGTAGCCGAGAGTCCTGGAGGATCCCACCATGCACTCGAGCTTCGCCGCCGTCACCCTGGCACTCACGGTCGCCGCAGCGACGATCGGAACCATCTGGCAGACCGAGGCCCCGCCCGGGACCGCAGGGGCCGGACACCTCGCGCCGTGCGCCGCCGGCCCGACCGAGGCGGCGCAGGCGCCGCTCCACCCCCTGCTTCGCCGGACCGAGCGGGGCCTGCATCGGATTGCCGGTCTGCCGACGCCCTGATTGCGGCCGACGGCCTCCCGGGCCTGGCGCCGCGCCCCCACCCGTTCTCCACACCGCGCGGCACGGACCGGGAGTGCCCGTCGGCCCCTTCCTCGGGCTGGGGAGCCGCCGGCCGGCTCCCGGGCGCGCGTCAATCCAGTGCGAGGGTGGCGAGTGCGGCGAGGCCTCGCTCGTCCAGCACGGTGACCGTGCCCCGCTCGAAGCGCACCAGGCCGCCCTGGGTCCACTCGCGCAGCTGCTTGTTGATGCTCTCGCGACTCGTGCCCACCATCTCGCCGAGCGCCTGCTGGGGCAGCTTGAGCTCGATACGCGTGCCCTCGCTGGTCTCGACGCCGTAGTGGCGGGCCAGCGCCAGCAGCCGCTTCGCGAGGCGCGCCCTGAGGGCCAGCAGGATCGAGTCCTCGGCGAGCTCTGAGAGGCGCCGCACCCGTGCCGCCAGGAGCTCGGCGAGCCGGACCGCGACCCGGGGATGCCGATCCAGGAAGGGCAGGAAATCGCGTCGGTCGAGGGTGAGGAGCTCGGCAGCTTCGAGAGCCACCACGTTCGCCGAACGCGGGTTCGAGTCGAGCAGGGCGATCTCGCCGATCACGTCGCCGGGATCGGCGATGTGGAAGACCATCTCCTTGCCATCCGGCCCGGTGGCATAGATCCGAAGCCGCCCCTCCACGACGCCGTAGAGCTGGCGGCCCGGGTCGCCCTTGCGAAAGAGAACCTCTCCCCGGGCGACCCGCCGCGAGCTCGTAGCCCCGAGGAGCTCGTCGAGCTCGGTGTCCGAGAGCGAGGAGAAGATCGACACGCCCGCGAGCAGCCGCCGCCGATCGATGCGCAGCCGACCCCCGCCGCGGGCTCGTTCCGCCATCGCGGCCGGATCCGCTACGCGTCGCCCGCGAAGGCGTCGAAGAGCTCGGCGAACGCCTTCATCTGGTTCCCCACCGCCGACGAGGGCACCAGGATCGGAGTGCGGACCCCCGCCTCGTACCACGCCTCGAGCCCCTCTCGCACCTCCGAGACGCTGCCGAAGAGGGTGACGTCGGAGAGCCAGCGCTCGGTCATCAGGCCGGGGAGGGCCTCCCGATCGTTTCGGGCGAGGGCCGCCTCGATCGCCTCCATCTCCTCCACGTAGCCTGCCTCCTTCCAGTAGTTGCGATAGTTCGGCAGGGAGACGTACATGAGGAGTGTCTTGCGGCTGATCGCCATCGCAGCCTCGCGATCGTCCGAGATGCACGTCGGGATCATGTCGCCTACGAAGAAGCCCGGTGCGTTGCGCCGATCCTCGGGAAGCGCGGCGAGCGAGGACTGCATGTGGGAACGCGCGGCATTCGCGAATACCACCCCTTCGGCGATCTCTCCGGCGAGGGCCACCATCTTGCGGCGCAGACCCGCGATCACGATCGGCGGCAGCTCTCCCGCCCTCGGTACGGCGCGCAGTCCCTCGACGAACTCGCGCATGTCCGAGAGGGGGCGACCCGTGCGCACCCCGAGGCGTCGGTTCATGGGGGTGTGGCTCACACCGATGCCGAAGTGGAAGCGCCCCCCGGAGAGCTCGTGGATGAGGGAGGCCGTCAGGGCGTAGTCGGATACGTGCCGCGTGTAGAGATTGGCGATCGCCGTACCGAAGGGGATGCGCTCCGTCACCAGGGCCAGCGCCTCACACAGACCCATGGCGTCCCCGAAGCTCGCGCAGTAGATACCGGAGAAGCCGCGGCGTTCGATCTCCTGGGCCAGCTCGAGGGTGGCCTTGCGACGGCCGGGTACGGCGGCCAGGGCGACGGCGGGAAGCGGAATGCGACTCATGGCCGGCGAGGCTAGCAGCTCCGGCGGAGCGCGCGCGCCGGGTCGCGGCTCACGAGCCGGCCGCGGGCGGGCGCTGGGGTGGCGTCCCCGCCGTCGCTCCCCCGTCGATGCACAGCTCTGCCCCGTTCACGTAGGCCGACTCGTCGGAGGCCAGGAAGAGGATCAGGTTCGCGATGTCGACGGGATCTCCCATGCCCAGGTTCTGCCGGACGACGGCCGGATCCATCGACGCCACGTCGAGCCCCGTTCCCTGCTTCACCAGGGCGTGGACCATCGGCGTGTTCACACCGCCCGGGTGGATCGAGTTGCAGCGAATCGGATCTCCCCTCTCGATGCAGTGGATCGCGACCGTCCTCGAGAGGGCACAGACCGCGCCCTTGCTGGCGCTGTAGGCGGCGTAGATCGGCGTACCGCGTAGCGCCGCCAGCGAGGAGATGTTCACGATCGAGCCGCCGCCCGAGGCGCGCATGGCGGGAATCGCGTGCTTGCAGCCGAGGAAGACCCCCTCGGCGTTCACCGCGTGGATGCGGCGCCAGGTCTCGAGTGGGGTGTCCTCGATGGTTCCCTGAACCGCGATCCCGGCGTTGTTCACCAGGATGTCCAGGCGGCCGTGACGTTCGAGGGCATGCGCCACGACCTCTCGCCAGCGATCCTCATCCGATACGTCGTGGGCGACGGGGTCGGCTCGCTCGCCGATCTCCGCCGCCACCTGGGCCAGCAGCTCCTCGTTCACGTCCGTCGGCAGGACCTGCGCGCCCTCCGCCGCCAGGCGACGGCAGGTCTCCGCCCCGATCCCCGAGGCGCCCCCCGTCACGATCGCCACCTTTCCCTCGACTCGACCGCTCACGCACCACCCTCCTCTCGCGGCGGGGCGCCGCTCGCGACCGCCTCGACCTCTTCCATCACCCGAAGCACGTTCTCTCCCAGGACCTTCCGGACCACCTGCGGGTCATGGCCGCGCGCGAGCAGCCCCGCGGTCAGCGCGGGCAGTCGGCTCACGTCCTCCATGCCGCGGGGCATGCTCGCGACGCCGTCCCAGTCGGCACCCACGCCGACGGGATCCGGACCGGCGACGCGGATCGCGTGGTCGAAGTGGTCGAGCAGCACCGAGAGATCCGTCCGGGGCACCTCGAGGCCGCGCAGCAGCGCACGGTAGCCGCGCCGCAGCGCGACGGGGTCGTCTGCGTGCCGTGCACGAAGCCCGGCGATCTCAGGGGCCATTCCGCCGAGGAGCGCGCGGATCGGCTCCACAAGCTCGGCATCCACATAGCCCGAGTAGAAGTTGATCATCACCACCCCGCCGTTCTTCGCCAACGCCCGGAGCATCTCGTCGCTCAGGTTTCGGGGGTGATCGGCGACCGCCCGCGTCGACGAGTGGGAGGCGATGACGGGCGCCCGCGTCACCCGAAGCGCGTCGAAGAAGGTGTCGTCGGAGACGTGCGAGACGTCCACCATCATGCCCAGGCGATTCATCTCCGCGACGACCGACTCGCCGAAGGCGGTGAGACCCCCGTGCTCCGGCGCCGGCCGCTCGTCCGTGCCGGAGGAGTCGGCCCACGAGGTGTGGAAGGAGTGGGTGAGCGTCATCTATCGCACCCCCAGCCGGTAGAAGGTCCTAAGGGCCGGCAGGCTGTCCTCGATGATGTGCCCCCCCTCGAGGCCCATCAGGCAGGCCAGCTTCCCGGCGGCGACGATCCGGCGCACGTCCGCCGCGGTGCCGGCGATCTCCAGCGCGTCGGGATGGCGACGGACCAGCTCGTGCACGGCGTCGATCCGCTCGAGGGCCTCGCGAATGGCGCGTCCCCGTCCCTCGGTCCGACCCAGGTAGATGGACCAGAACTGCGCGTCGAGCCCGCCGGCGCGCATGCGGGGCAGGTCCTGATGCCCCTCCGGGTGACGCTCGTCGAAGTGCCAGGCGGGATCCTGGAACCAGGGCGTCGTGTCCGAGTGGCCGTCGATCACGATGGCATCGCGGTGGAGGTCCGAAGCGCTCGCGTCTGCGTCGGACGGAGCGTGCGCGCAGCCGAGGGCGACGAGCGCTGCCATCGTGATGATCCGACTCACGAACACGCCCCGGCTGGAGTGCGATCGCTCAACGACGCGGATGACGGGGCGGAGCGTTGAACCCGCGATCCGGCTTCCAGCCGCTCTCGCGGATGAGCTCGCCCACGTGGACCATGTTGAGCAGATCCTCCTCGGCGGAGAAGCGTCCGTCGCCCGCGTAGGTCATCAGCGAGTAGCCGGGCGCCTCGTAGCAGCTGCCATCGGAGCGGCGGCCGGGAAGTCGGTTCTGCCAACGGGCGATCAGCTGGTCGCCCTGCACCATCGCCCACTCGTGGGGGAACTCCCAGTCCTCGAGGCCGGCCATGCTCTCGACCAGGAACTCGCGGATCGCGGCGATGCCCTCGACCCGACCCCAGGCCGGGTCGACGAAGGTCGCGTCGTCGGTGAAGAACGCGGCGAGAGCGTCCCAGCCGAGCTCGCCCGAGACGACCCGGTCTCGGGTCGCGACGTAGCGCTCGTAGGTCGCGCGGATCTCTGCCTCGGAATGGGGCATGGGGGTCCTCCTGGAGGGCCGACGGCGCCGGCTCCGGCCATCATGAGCGAGACCTCCGCGGGGAGCAACCGCTGCCTTCGAACGCTCGGCCCCGGACCGGTGATCGATCGTCCCTACTCCTCGTACTCGACGGCGGCGGCTTCGTCGAGGCGGGTGGGGTCGTCGGCTGGACCCGTGACGTCGAGGAGGGCCCACCGATTGGCGAAGAGGAAGGTGTAGAAGTCGATCTCGCTGACTACGCCTCCCGGGAAGTCCTCGAAGACGGTCGTCGCATCGGTCCGAATCAAATGATCCAGGAGCGTGAAGCGCTGGTGATCCGGGGGGCCGACGAAGTTCTGGACCCGACCCCGCAACGTCACGTCGCCGGGCTCGGTGCGTCGGACCAGCATGGCGCGGACGCTCCCGCCGGTGTCGAGGCCGCGCACCACCAGGTGATCTCCGGCCATCATGTCGGCGAGGGTGAGGGGATCGACGGGATCGCTCCGCTCGTCCTCCAGACGAGTGGCGGCGTCGACCTGGATGGTCACGCCCAGCAGCGCGATCGTCTCGTCCACGACGTTCACGTCCTCCTGCGCGGCGATCTCGCCGCTCACGCGCGCCTCGGCGTCGCTCTGCTTCAGCGCCGCGGCGATGACCACGCCGTCCAGGAGCGATCCTTCCACCTCGACGCGCATGCCGTCCTCGAGGAAGTCGCCCAGATCCTCCGGCTCGAGGGCGACGAAGAAGTCCGCATCCACCCGCTGGCCGCCGACCCGGAAGCGGCTGCGGATGCCGCTGAACTCGCTGACGATGCCCTCGATCTCGAGGTCTCCGAAGTCCCCCTCGAAGTCCGCTCGCTCCTCGACGCGGGTGGCGTCCACCTCGTCCCGCGCCGGATCGAAGGCGCCGTCGACGGTGACGAAGGGCTCGTCTGCAAGATCGGCCGCACCGCCCGGAAGCCCGCTCAGGTCCGTATCCTCGTAGAGCACGAGCACGTCGCCGATCTCGAAGGATCCGCCGCTTCCAATCGGCATCCAGCTCATGGCAGCACCCTGGAGCCGCACCGTGGGCAACCCATCTCCGAGGACACCCCGCTTCTCGACGCGCGTGGCGGTGATCTCCTCGTCCCCGTCGACGAAGCCCCACACGACGACCAGGTCGTCGACGGCCATCGTGTCGAAGTCGAAATCCGCCGGCGTCCCGCCGAAGAGCGTCGTCTCCCGCTCGACCCGCACCGACCGCCCGACGATGCCGAGCAGGGCCAGGTCGTCGTCCAGATCGACGACGCTCGCGATCGGCCCCGCGACGCTGCTCTCGACCTCGATGCGGGACGCCGTCCCCTGGCCGGGCTGCCGTGACCGACGGCCCTCGACGAGCGCGACCATCCCCACGTCGAGATCCGCCGCGTCCGCCTCCACCCCATCGAATAAGACCAGCGCGTCGTCCGTATCCCAGACCGTGCCCGTCACCGCCGCGCTACCGATCACCGTGATGCTGCCGTTGGCGATCACCGTGACCTCGTCGTCCGAGCCTCCGCCTCCACCGCCGCTGCTGCAGCAGACCAGGATCGTCAGCACCAACAGGCTCGGTCGCCTCGCCATCTAGGCGCGACTCCAGTCGAAGTGCTCGTGGACCAGCTCCTCGGACAGCTTCCATAGGCGCTCGGCCGCCTCGGCGTCCACGGCGTAGGGCTCGTAACCCACCTCCGCCTCCGCCGAGGTCCGCGGCCCCGCGATCCCGCAGTCCTCGAGATAGAGCCCGCCGCGCCCGTCGAGCTCCGGGGCCGTGGCCGCCCATACCGAGGTCGCGGCGCCACAGGGCACCGTCTTCCACTCCATGCCCTTCCCGCCCGGTACGCGGGCCTGGAGCTCGGCGATGTCCTCGGGACTCAGGTGACGCCCGAGCTCCGTCATGATCGCGCCCGGGTGCAGCGCGAAGGCGCGCACCCCGTGCTCCGCCAGACGCGCATCGAGCCCGACGGAGAACAGCACGTTCGCGGTCTTCGACTGGCCGTAGGACTCCCACTTGTCGTAGGGGCGTCTCTCGAAGTGCGGGTCCTCGAAGTCGACGGGCGCGAAGCGATGGCCGCGCGAGCTCACGTTCACCACCCGCGCCGGCGCGCCCGCACGCAGCGCTGGGGCGAGCAGACACGTCAGGAGGAAGTGGCCGAGGTGGTTCGTCGCGAGCTGCATCTCGTAGCCCTCCGACGTGCGCGCGAGGGGGCAGGCCATGACGCCGGCGTTGTTGACGAGGATCTGGAGCTCCGAGTGCCGCACCAGGTAGTCCCGGGCGAAGGTCCGCACCGCGTCTGGATCGAGCAGCTCGAGAGACATCACGTCGATCGCGTCGTTGCCGGTGATCCGGCGGATCTCCGAGACGACCGCCTCACCCTTCTGGGCGTCTCGCGAGGTGATCGTCACCGCAGCGCCGCGCAGGGCGAGCACCCGGGCGGTCTCTGCGCCGAGCCCCCCGGACGCACCGGTGACCAGGGCGCGCTTCCCGGTGAGATCGATGCCCTCGCTCACCTCCTCGGCGCTCGTGTCCTTGCCGAATCTACGATCGCTCATGCCCGCCTCCTCCAGCTGCCGCCGGGCCTCCGGCGGGCCCTCACTCTATAGTGACTCGACGGCGCGAACCACGACGCGCTCCGGAGCCGGGAGGAGCGATGGGCGACCTGCGCGTGGAGAGGGCCGAGTGTTTCGGCTCCCCCGAGTTCGCCGAAGCCACGTGCCAGTTCCCTGGCGCCACGCGGGCAGGAAGAGGGGGGGTGAGGCGACGCCGCGCGGAGGGGGTGACCCCGGCGACGGTCGGGCGGCTCGCACGCGCGCTGCCCGGGATCGATGAGGGGACCTCCTACGGAACGCCCGCGTGGAGGGTGCGCGGCAAGCTCGTAGCACGGCTCCACCCGAACGGAGAAGACCTGGTGGTCCGGGTCGACCTCGACCAGCGCGAGGTCCTGATGGACGCGAATCCGAGTGCCTTCCACGTCACGGATCACTACGTGGACCACGAGATGATGCTGATCCGACTGGGGGCCGTGTCGGAAGAGCCGCTGCGCGAGCTGCTCGAGGCCGCCTGGCGCCACGGCGCGTCGAAGCGACAGATCGCCGCGCTGGCCGAGCGCTCGACCTGATCGTCACTCCGGATCGCTGTGTCGGGCCGCGGCGCGCACGAAGTCCTCGACGCGAGGCAGTCGTCGCAGGGAGGTTCCCCCGTCCACGTGGAGATTCTGGCCGGTCACGAAGGACGACTCGTCGCCGGAGAGCCAGACGACGGCCCCCACCACGTCGTCGATCCGACCGATCCGGCCCAGTGGCGTCTCGCCCAGGAATGCGTCCGACACCCCCGGCGCCCGCAGGAGATGGCGCGTCATGGTCGTCTCGATCAGGGTAGGCGACACCACGTTCACGCGGATGCCGCGCGCTCCGTACTCCGACGCGGCGATCCTCGACGCGTGGTTGATCCCCGCCTTCGCGCCGGCGTAGTGCGCATAGCCCTCGGCGACGAGGGTCGCGGTGAGCGACGAGATGGTGACGATCGACCCGCCGGTCTGCATGGCCGCCGCCATCTGCTGGATGACGTAGAGGGCACCGGTGAACTGCACCGCCACCATGGGCTCCACGCGCTCCGGTGTAAGGCTCTCGAAAGAAGCCATGTCCTCGTAGCCCGCCGAGTTGACGGCGACGTCGAGACCGCCGAGCCGGTCGGTGGCAGACGCCGCGAGGCTCTTCACGTCGTCGTAGCGCGTGATGTCGCAGGCCACGGCCAGGGCATCCAGGCGACGGGCCACCGGCTCGAGCCGCTCGAGCCCCCGGGCCGCCAGGACGAGACGGGCGCCCTCGGCCGCGAAACGCTCGGCGATCTGCTCGCCAAAGCCGCTCGAGCCTCCGATCACCACCGCGCGCTTGCCTTCGAGCGATCCCATGTCGGGTCCTCCTCCTCCGTCCGAGATCGGACAGTCTAGTCGCAGCGGGCGCCACCCGCGCTCTCGGGGCCCCCGAGCCGGCGCTCGCGGCGTATGATCTTCACGTGCTCGACCCGGACCTGGCAGGCTTCGTCGCGGACGCCACCGGCGGACGCATCGAGACCGCGGAACGGATCGCCGCCGGTGCGTCCCGCGCGACGTGGCGAGTGGACGTCGCCCGCGGCGGGGAGATACGGCCCCTGGTGCTGCGCTCCGACAGCGGAGACGGCCCCCTCTCGGGCACCGAGCTCACCCTCGCCCGGGAAGCCGCTGTCTACCGTGCCCTCGCCGACACGCCGGTGCGGATTCCGCGACTGCTGGCGGCGAACCGCGAGGGGAGCGCCCTGCTGCTCGAGCGAGCGCCGGGACGCGACGCCTTCGCCGAGATCGGCGACCCGCAGCAGCGCCAGCGCATCGCCAGCGACTACTTCGAGGCACTGGCGGCACTGCACGATCTCGATGCGCTGACGCTGGACGTTCCCCCGCTCGAGCGGCCCGCAGGTCCTCGCGATGCGGCCCGGGTCGACCTGGCGCTGTGGCGGCGCATCGCCCTCGCGCGCCTCCCTCGGCGCGAAGACCTCCTGGAGCTGTCGTTCCGGTGGCTCGAGGCCCACGCGCCGCCGGACGCGGAGCAGATCTCGCTCTGTCACGGCGACGCGGGCCCGGGAAACTTCCTCTTCGACGACACCGGAGTGACCGCGCTCCTCGACTGGGAGTTCGCACACTGGGGCGATCCGACCGACGACCTGGCGTGGATCGCGGTGCGGGCCCAGCTCCTGGGCGGCTTCGGCGATCTCTCCCTCGGCTTTCGCAGCTGGTCGCGCGCCATCGGCCTGCGGGTCGATGCGCACCGCCTCGAGTACTATCGGGCACTCGTGCTGACCCGCATGACCGTCTCCTGCGTGATCGCGCTGGGCCACGCCGGCGAGCGCTCGATGGACACGGGCGTCTATGCCCTGCTGCTCCCCTACCTGCGGGCCCTGCTCCCCCAGGCCCTCGACCGCGCCGGCTGCGACCCCGCCGAAACCGCGCCCTTCCATGCCGAGGGGGAAGCGGCGGTGGCGGCCTCGCCGGTGCTGCGGGCCCAAGCGCGGCCCCTGGACCCGCTCCCGATCTCGTGAGCGTCGCCACTCCCTCCGACGACCGCTTCCACCCGCCCGTGGACGCTCACCCCCTCTGGACCGAGACCTCCTGGTACGGATTCAACCTGCCCGAGCGGCGACTGGCCGGTGCGATCTACCCCCTCTTCCGCACGAACCTCGGCACCTGCTCCGTGGGCGTTCACGTCTGGGACGACTCCGCCCACGAGCCCTGGCGGGCGCTCTACTCGCGCTGTCTCTGGCACGTGCCCATGCCCGAGGGCAATCTCGACGACTGCGAGCTGGGCGGACTCAGGCTCCGATGCATCGAGCCGCTCTCCCGCTATCGCGTGCGCTACGCCGACGGGGACCGCATCGCCCTGGACCTCCTCTACGAGGGGCTCGGGCCCCCGCACGCGCTCTCCGTCGACCCGGCCCGCGGCCACCTGGACCAGGCGTGTCGGGTGAGCGGCGGGCTCCGACTCGACGGCGAGGAGATCGCCATCGACGGGTTCGACATGCGCGACCGGTCCTGGCACGTTCGCGACGACACGCGTACCACTCGCGCGGGCTACAGCTACGCCATCGCCGGCGACTACACCCTGCACGCCATGTCGATGGGCGGCGATCGCAGCGGGGTGATCGTCGCGGGATTCGAGCGGCGCGACGCGACCGCCTGCGACCTCGAGGGCGGCGAGCGCCGCGTGACGGAGCGCGACCCGGCGGGTGGGTTCCCGCGACGGGTCGCACTCGAGGCGCGGCGCCGGGATGGGCGCGAGGTCGTCGCGCACGGGACCTGCCTATCGCGCTTCGCCTTTCAGGCCACGCCCGGGATGTTCGCCTGGATCAGTCTCACGGAGTGGGACGTGGGGGGCACCCTCGTGTACGGCGCAGACCAGGACATCTGGTCCCCGGATCTGCTCGGTCCGCGCGCCCACGCGGCCGGTCAGTCCGAGAGCGCGTAGGCGACCAGCGCGTCGCCGGTTCCGGTGAGCGGATTGCCGCCGGCGGCGATCACCACGAACTGCCTGGCGTCGGAGCGCAGCCGGAAGCTCATGGGCGTCGCGTTCCCGGTGAAGGGGATGCGGTCGCTCCAGATCTCCTGGCCGCTCTCCGCGTCGAAGGCCCGCAGATAGCGGTCGGTGGTCGCACCGATGAAGTAGAGACGACCCGCGGTAAGGAGACCGCCGCCGAAGTTGGGCGCGCCCAGGTGGCCCGTGGCGGGAATCGCCCAGAGGGGGAACGGCGCCTGGTCCCGGGTGGTGCCGAGCCGGACCCGCCACAGCACCTCGCCACTGCGCAGGTCCACGGCGGTGAGCGAGCCCCAGGGCGGCGGATTGCAGGGGGCCCCGAAGCGCGAGAAGAGCGGCGCGCGCAGCACACCGTAGGGGGTCCCGTGCATCGGGTAGGCTTCTTGCGGGTACTGGACGCTGCCGGCGGGCATGGCGTCGTACTCGGCTCGGGGCACCAGCCGGACCGCCATGGCGATGTGGGTCTGGTTCGCGTAGAGCACGCCACGCACCGGATCGATCGCCACGCCACCCCAGTTCATGCCGCCGGCCGTGTGGGGGAACTGGACCGATCCCTCGAGCGTGGGCGGTGTGAAGATCCCGTCCCAGCGCAGAGCGGAGAGCCGATCCCGGCACGAGGCGCGGTCGACGGGCGTGAAGCCGAAGACGTTCTCCGTCGTGAGCTCGGTCGGATGCAGCGGTCGCGGATGGGTCGGGAAGGGCTGGGTCGGCGAGAGCGTCTCGCCCGGCACGCCGCCCTGGGGAACCGGCCGCTCCTCGACGGGGTAGAGCGGCGCACCCGACTCCCGATCGAGCAGGAAGACGTGGCCCATCTTCGTGGCCTGTGCCAGCGCCGGGCGTCCGCCGCCGACGCCCTCGACCTGGAAGAGGGTCGGCTGTGAGGAGACGTCGTAGTCCCAGACGTCGTGGTGGACGGTCTGGAAGTGCCATATCACCCGGCCCGTGGCCGCATCGAGGGCCACGGTGGAGCTGCCGTAGTGGTCGAGACCGCGACGCGCACCGCCGAAGCTGTCCGGAGAGGGGTTGCCAGTGGGAACGAAGACGAGGCCGCGCTCCTCGTCGCCGGAGAGGACGGACCAGACGTTCGGCGTCCCGCGCTGAAAGAGCTCGCCCTTTCGACGCGCGATCTCGAAGCCGGGCGGCACCGGGTCCCACGCCCAGACCCGCCGACCGCTGCGCACGTCGAAGGCCCGAACCACGCCCGAGGGCGCATCGACCTTCAGCTGGTCCGCCACGAGGGCGCCGAGGATGACGAGGTCGCCCATCACAAGCGGCGGTGAGGTGGGGTAGTACTCCCAGGGCGGGGCCTCGCCGATCCCCTCGCGAAGCGCGACGCGGCCGCCCTGCCCGAAGTCCGCACAGGGAAGACCGGTCTCCGCGTCGAGCGCGATCAGCTCCGAGTCCTTCGTCCCGTAGAGGATCCGCCGCTCGCAGGCCCCATCGCGCGGCGGCCCGCTCGACTCCCAGTAGGCGACTCCGCGGCAGGTGAGCGGATACGGGCCTCCGGTCCCCTTCGCGCGCAGGCCGGGATCGAAGACCCATCGCTCGGCGCCGGTCTCCGGATCGAGCGCGAACACCCGCATGTAGCCTGTGCAGTAGTAGAGCGTATGGTTCACCACCAGCGGCGTGACCTGGAAGGCCGTCGGGGCGTTGTCGGCGTCGCCTGGGTGGGCGTCCCCGCTGCGATGGGTCCAGACGCGGGTAAGGCGGCCGATGTTCTCGCGGCGGATCTGATCCAGCGGCGAGTAGTGGAGCCCCCCCTTGTCGCCCGCGTACTCCCGCCACTCGGCGGTGGGGCCCGAGTAGTCGATCGGGGGAGAGTCCGCGCATCCGAGCCAGGACGCGGCCACGAGCGAGGCGAGCAGCCGAACGAACACGGCCCGCACTCTAGCGCGCAGAATTCCGGCAGCGCCTCGGCCCCCGTGGCATGCTCTACGTCTGGAGGGAGCCATGGGAGCGCGGGGGCTCGCGGGAATGCCGGTGGTTCTGACCGGTGGCGGAAGCGGCATCGGCCGCGCCATCGCGCTGCGACTGGGCGAGGAGGGCGTGCGCGTTGGCATCCTCGACCGCGATGCCGAGGGCGGCGCCGAGGCCGCAGCAGCGGTCCGCGCGGCCGGCGGAAGCGCCAGCGCCCACGCCGTGGACATCACCGACTACGCCGCGGTGGAGAGCGCGGTCTCGGCGATCGTCGCCGCCGATGGCGCGGTCCGGGGCCTGGTGAACTGCGCTGGTTGGGACGTGGCGGGGGACTTCCTCGACTCGGATCCGGCGCTCTGGCGCAAGGTGATCGACATCAATCTGGTGGGTCCGCTGAACGTGACGAAGGCCGTGCTCTCTCGCATGGCGGAGGCGGGCACCGGGCGGATCGTGAGCATCGCCTCCGACGCCGGGCGGGTCGGCTCTTCGGGGGAGGCGGTTTACGCCGCCTGCAAGGGCGGCATCGTGGCCTTCTCGAAGTCCGTCGCCCGCGAGATGGCCCGCAAGGGCATCACGCTGAACGTGGTCTCGCCCGGCCCCACCGACACGCCGCTCTTCGCGAACTTCGACGCGAGCGGACGACTCGCGAAGGCTCTCGAACGCGCCATTCCCATGGGACGTCTGGCCCGGCCCGAGGACTTCCCGGGCCTCGTCGCCTTCCTGCTCTCCGACGACGCCGCCTTCATCACCGGCCAGACGATCAGCGTCTCCGGCGGACTCACGATGCACGGATGAGGAGCTCATGAGCTACGAGGACATCACCTACGCGGTCGCGAATCGCGTCGCGACCATCACCCTGAACCGCCCCCAGGTCTACAACGCGTTCCGCGCCCAGACCTGCGTCGAGCTGATCCGGGCCTTCACCGCCGCCGGCTACGACCGGCAAGTCGGCGCGATCGTGCTCACCGGTGCCGGGGAACGCGCCTTCTGCAGCGGCGGAGACCAGTCGGGCCACGAGGGTCAGTACGAGGGGGGCCACGGCATCATCGGCATGCCCATCGACGAGGTCCAGACCGTGATCCGCGACGTGCCGAAGCCGGTGATCGCGAAGGTGCGCGGCTACGCGATCGGTGGCGGGAATGTGCTGGCGACGCTCTGCGACCTCACCATCGCCGGCGAGAGCGCGATCTTCGGACAGGTCGGGCCCCGCATGGGCTCGGTGGACCCGGGCTTCGGCACGGCCTACCTCGCCCGCGTCGTGGGCGAGAAGAAGGCCCGCGAGATGTGGTACCTGTGCCGCCGCTACACGGCCAAAGAGGCGCTCGAGATGGGCCTCGTCAACGCCGTCGTGCCCGACGACGCCCTCGACGCCGAGGTCGACGACTGGTGCGCCGAGCTGGTGCAGCGCAGCCCGACGGCCATCGCCATCGCCAAGCGCTCCTTCAATGCCGACAGCGAGAGCATCCGCGGCATCGGGGGGCTCGGCATGCAGGCGCTCGCCCTCTACTACGAGACGGAAGAGTCGAAGGAAGGCGGCCGCGCGCTCGCCGAGAAGCGGGATCCGGACTTCCGGAAGTTCATCCCTTGAGCTGCAGAGCGGCGTGATAGCCTACGGCGGAACCCGATCCCAGGAGCCCTGCGTTTGGCCGATCCCTTCGAGAATCGAGAGTCCCGCGGGCGCCTCGCGAGAGTGCTGCCCGGCAACAACAAGTCCAGCGCGATCCAGGAGATCGAGACCCTGCTCGCCCGCGCCGATCGGGTGCTCGACGTCTCGGTCGCGGCGGTCGCCGAGATCGCGGAGCGCCACGGCGTCGACCTGACCCGGCGCTGCCGTACTCCGCGTCTCCACCTCTATCGGCGCTTCTTCGAGCACTGCCTCATCGATCACGCCCTCTCTTCCGAGGAGAGCGAGGACCTCCGTCACCTCCGGGGCCTGCTCCACCTGGCGGACGCCGACGCGCGGCGCGTCCACGACGAGATTGCGAGCCAGGTCTACGGATCCGCCGTCGACCGCGTGCTCGAGGATCAGCAGCTCGATCCCGACGAAGAGCAGTTCCTGACCCAGCTCCGCTCGGAGCTGGATCTGCCAGACAAGGTCGCCGACGCACTGCTTTCCGAGGGGATCCAGCGCGCCCGTCAGCGCTTCTTCTCGAAGACGGCCGCGCGCTCGAGCGTCTTCCTCACCTCCCAGGAGGCGCCGCTCCAGCTCGTCGGGGCCTCCGCCGAGTCGATCCAGGGCGCCGTGGACGATGCCCTGGAGCAGGCCTGCCGCGCCGTTCCGCGTCTCCACTGGATCGAGGTGTCGAAGATCCGCGGTGAGGTGATCGAAGGAAACGTGCGCGAGTGGCAGGTGGAGCTGAAGGCCTGGCTCGACCCCGAGTAGCCGACGAACCGGACCGGGCTCAGAGCTCCGGAACGGGGATCCGGAACGCGGGCGACTCGGCCCCCCCGTCCACCTCGAAGACCTTCCCCGTCACCCACGAGGCCGCCGGCGACGCCAGGTAGAGCGCGCAGGCCGCCACGTCTTCCGGTTCCCCGATCCGGCGCATCGGCGTACCGGCCTCCATCTGGGCCCGGATGGCGTCGTTGGTGAGCACGCTCTCCAGCGCTGCCGTCGCGACGCCGCCGACGGCGATCGCGTTCACCCGAACCTTCGGGGCGAGGTCCGCCGCCAGGTTCTTCGTCATGAAGGAGAGCGCGGCCTTCGCCGTTCCGTAGGCGACGAAGCCGGTCTGCACCATGCCGCCGGCACGGGAGGAGATGTTCACCACGGAGCCGCCGCCCCGGGCGAGCATATGCGGCACGACCAGCTTCGAGAGCAGGAAGGCCGAGGTGAGATTGAAGCGCAGGGCCTGCTCGAAGAAGCGCTCACTCGTGTCGAGCGCGGGTCGCGGGGGCGTTCCACCCGCGTTGTTGACGAGCACGTCGATGCGGCCGAAGGCCTGCTCGGTGCCGGCCACCAGGGCTTCGAGCTCCCGGGTCTCGGTCACGTCGCAGCGAAGCGCCTCGGCGCGACGGCCGCGCTCGCGCACCGCCGCCGCCGTGGCCTCGATGTCGGCCTCGGTGCGCGCCGCGCACACCACGTCCGCGCCCGCCTCGGCGAACGCCAGGGCGATCCCGCGGCCGATCCCCTTCCCGGCGCCGGTGACGATGGCGACCCGGTCGGTGAGTCGAAAGCGGTCGAGGATCATCGCAGCAGCGCCGGGTCCGCGCGACCGCTCACCAGGGGCAGGTCGAGGTAGGTACGGATCCCGGGCTCGGCCCGACACACCACCGGGATCGAGTTGACGCAGTGCATCGCCGTGGCAGCGATGCCCGGGTTGCGGTCCAGGTCGCGGTGGACGTCCGGCGGGTGGAAGCCGTGGAAGGTGACCTCGAGCGGGGGCTCCGCGTCGAAGGAGATCTCGAAACGCTCCCCGCCGAGCTTCCAGGGCGGATCCAGGGCCTCGTCGCCCATCAGCCAGTTGACCCGTGCCGTGACCACCGGCTCGCCGCGGACCGTGCCCTGCCACGCGAAGCGTTGCGCCGCGACGGTGCCCGGCTCGATCACGCCCACCGGTGTCTGGATCGGCGCCGTCGCCACCGCCATCTCGTGGGTCGTGCGCTTCGCCGCGTCGAGAGTGAGGCCGAGCCCGGCCGCCACCATATCGATCGACTGCTGGAAGCCAGCGCCGAGGATGCCGGGCATCGAGCTCTTCGCCGCCTCCTCCAGCGACTTCCCGAACAGCATCACCTCGCGCACCACGAACTCGGTGGCGTAGCTCCGGATGTCCGAGAACTCCTCGGCGCGGACGTGTCGGATCCGGCGGCAGAACGCCGAGAGGACGAGGGGAAGGCGCTCGGTGATGCCTCCGGGATGGATGCCCGTGCCGTGGAGCGTGACGCCCCCGCGGCGGCAGGCGGCCTCCACCTCGGCGACGCCAGCGCTCGAGAAGGGATAGAACCAGCCCAGCGGCGTCACGACGTTCTTCCCGGCTTCGAGGATGCGCACCACCTCGGCGGTGTTCGCCAGCATCGGGCTGTAGAGCACGCAGTCCGCATCGAGGTCGAGCAGGGCGTCGGCGTCGCAGGTCGCGTGGACGCCGAGCGGACCCACGCCTGCGATCTCGCCGGCGTCCCGCCCGGCCTTCGACTCGGCGTGGACCCACGCACCGACGAGCTCGAGCTCCGGATGGGCGGCGATGCCTTCGATCGCAGCCCGGCCTACGTTGCCCGTCGCCCACTGGATCACGCGGTAGGTCAACTGCGTCCTCCTTCCGCGCCGACCCCCCGGGCGCGGGCTCCGCAGAGGCGGGCAGCATATCGTGAATGGGTCGCGGGAGACGTCATAATCCCGGTGCCGCAGCGGCGAAGCACGCCGACGTCGAGGGTCGGAACGGAGGGGGACGATGGAGATCCGAGAGCGAGTGGCGGTGGTGACGGGCGCCGCGTCCGGGATCGGCCGCGCGACCGCCGTCGCCCTGGCGCGAGCCGGGGCCCGGCGGGTGGTGCTCGGCGACCTCGACGAGTCCGGGCTCGCCCGGACCGCCCGCGACGTCGAGGATGCGGGAAGCCGGGCCGCGTGGGTCCCCACCGACGTGCGCGACCCGGCGGCCCTCGAGCGCCTCCTCGATCGCGCCGAGGCCGACGGCGGCGGGCTCGACATCCTCCACAACAACGCCGGCCTCTCCGGCGGTACGCCGACCTGGCCGGACATCGCCGTCGAGAGGATCGCGGAGCTCGTGGACGTGAACCTGAAGGGCGTCCTTTTCGGGACGCGCCTCGCCCTGCCCCGCATGGCCGCCCGCGGCGGCGGCGCCATCGTCAACACGGCCTCGATGGCGGCACGCGCGCCATTGCCGCCAGAGGCGATCTACTGCGCGACGAAGGTCGGCGTAACCCTCTTCACGCAGAGCTGCGCGCCGCTGCGCGAGAGCCACGGCGTGCGGGTGAACTGCGTCTGCCCCGGCATCACCGAGACGCCGATGCTCCAGACGACGGGTCCCGGCGGGCGTGGCCTGGCCGACTACCTGAAGCCCGTCTACGCGGCGATCGTCCCGATCCAACCCGAGGAGATCGCCGCGGCGGTCCTGGCGCTGATCGAAGACGAGTCCCGCGCCGGAGTCGTCGTCGATCTCCCCAACGCACCGCGCGCCGGCGCATGACGCCAGCCGACCGAGGCCCCCATGTCCGAACTCCACTCCGCAGCCTATCGGGACCCGAAGCTCGACATCGAGTCGCGCGTCGAGGACCTGCTGGGACGCATGGACCTCGACGAGAAGCTGGCCCAGCTCGGCTGTGTCTGGTCCACGGCCCTGGTGGAGGACGACGCCTTCTCCCCGGCGAAGGCCCGGGGACTCCTGCGTCACGGGACGGGCCACGTCACGCGCATCGGCGCATCCACCGGCCTGCGCCCCCGGGCCAGCGCCGCCTTCGCGAATGCCATCCAGCGCTTCCTGCGGGAGGAGACCCGTCTGGGGATCCCGGCGATCGTCCACGAGGAGAGCACGGCGGGCTTCACCGCCCGCGACGCCAGCCAGTTTCCCCAGGCCATCGGGCTCGCCAGCACCTGGGAGCCGGAGCTGATCGAGCGCGTCGCCGGCGTGATCCGCGAGCAGATGCGCGCGGTCGGCGCGCGGCAGACCCTCGCGCCGGTGCTCGACGTGGCCCGCGATCCGCGTTGGGGACGGACCGAGGAGACCTACGGCGAAGATCCCTACCTGGTGAGCCGGATCGGCGTCGCCTACGTGCGCGGCCTCCAGGGCGACGACCTTCGCGCAGGTGTCGCCGCCACGGCGAAGCACTTCCTCGCCTACGCCGTCTCGGAGGGCGGACGCAATCACAAGCCCGTCCACGTCGGACCGCGCGAGCTGCGCGAGGTCTTCGCGCGGCCCTTCGCCGCCGCCATCGCCGAGGCCGGCCTCGCCTCGGTGATGAACGCCTACAACGACGTCGACGGCCTGCCCTGCGGCGGCTCGAAGGAGATCCTCGAGGACCTGCTGCGCACCGAGCTGGGCTTCGATGGCGTGGTGGTGGCGGACTACTTCACCACGCAGCTCCTGATCCAGGCCCATCGGGTCGCCGCCGACAAGGGAGAGGCCGCGGCGGTGGCGCTCGGGGCCGGCCTCGACGTGGAGCTGCCGATGCTCGACTGCTACGGCGCACCGCTGCGCGCCCGGATCGAGGACGGCAGCGTCCCCATGGCCTGGGTGGATCGCTCCCTCCGACGCGCGCTGCGCATCAAGTTCGCCCTGGGCCTCTTCGAAGAGGCGTGCGTCGACGACGGCGTGGCGGCCCGGGTCTATCAGACGCCGGACCAGCGCGCGCTCTCGCGCGAGACCGCGGCGAAGTCGATGGTGCTGCTGAAGAACGCCGGGAGCCTTCTGCCCCTGAGCCCGGACGTCTCCCGGATCGCGGTGATCGGTCCCTGCGCCGACGACCGTCGGCTCCTCCAGGGCGACTACAGCTACCCCGCTCACCTCGAGATCATCTATGCCCGGGACGAGGCCAGCGCCAGCCGGTGGCTGCCCCACTCCGGCGACGACGCCTTCCGGCCCGGTCCCTACTTCGTCCCCATGGTGACGCCCCTCGAAGGCATCCGCGCCGCCGTGACGGAGCGCACCCGGGTGGAGCACGCCGTCGGCTGCGACATCCTGGGCGACGACGCCTCGGGGATCGACGAGGCCGTGGCCTGCGCGCGCGCCGCAGACGTGGCGATCGTCTGCGTCGGAGGGAAGTCCGGGCTGCTTCCGGGCTGCACCAGCGGCGAGTTCCGCGACGCGGTGAGCCTGGCGTTGACCGGGCCGCAACAGCAGCTGGTGGAGGAGGTGGCCGCGACCGGGACGCCGGTGGTGGTCGTGTTGATCGCCGGCCGCGTGCTGGCCCTGCCCTGGATCGCAGCCCATGCCGACGCGATCGTCCAGGCCTGGCTCCCCGGCGAGGAGGGAGGAAACGGCCTGGCGGACCTGCTCTTCGGCCGCGTCGAGCCGACGGGGCGGCTGCCGATCAGCGTGCCGCGCGAGCTCGGACAGGTGCCGCTCCACGCGGCCCGCAAGTGGGAGCGCTCGGACTACAGCGACCTCGCCGACGACCGGCCGCTCTTCCCCCTCGGTGCCGGCCTCTCCTACACGACCTTCGACTACGGCGAGCTCGAGGTGCACCCCAAGCGCGCGTCCCAGGGCCAGACCCTCTCCATCGCTCTCGAGATCGAGAACTCCGGCGACCGCCGCGGCGCCGAGCTGGTCCAGCTCTACGTCCACGATCCGGTCGCCAGCACGACGCGTCCCCTCCAACAGCTCGCCGGCTTCGAGCGCGTCTACCTCGAGCCCGGCGGGAGACGCCGGGTCGAGTTCGAGCTCGACCCGAGCCAGCTCGCGCTCTACGACCCGGAGATGCGTCTCGTGGTCGAGCCGGGTGTCTTCGAGGCGCGGGTCGGGTCCTCGGCGGAGGACATCCGCTCGGTCGCCCGCTTCAGCATCGAGGGCGCTCCTCGGGAGATCTCTCCGCGCCGGATCGTCCCCACCCGGAGCGCCTCGCGCTGAGTCGGGTCGCGCGTCGGGCCGGAATGCCCCGCCCCAGGAAGGAGCCGCCATGAACCCGCATCCCGCCACGTTGCACAAGCGAACCTGCTCGCTCTGCGAGGCCATGTGCGGGCTGCTCGTCCACGTCCAGGCCGGAAGCGTGACGAAGATCCGCGCGAATCCGAACGACGTGTGGAGCCGCGGCTACATCTGCCCGAAGGGCACCGCGCTCGGGCATCTCCACCACGATCCCGACCGACTGCGCGCCCCCGTCGTCCGGCGCGACGACGGATTCCACGAGGTGAGCTGGGAGGAGGCCTTCCTCGAGGTCGAGCGCCGGCTCCGGCCGATCCTCGACCATCGGGGCATCGAGGCGGTCTCGACCTACATCGGAAATCCTACCGCCCACAACTTCTCGCTCTCCCGCTACGTGGCCGCCTTCGTGCCGATGTCCGGGATCCCGCGCCTCTACTCCGCCGGCACCGTCGATCAGTGGCCGAAGAACGTCGCAGTCGCCCTGCTCTACGGCGGGATGTGGACCATCCCCACGCCGGACATCGACCGCACCGATCACCTTCTGGTCCTGGGCGCGAACCCACACGCCTCCCAGGGAAGCCTGCTCGCCGCCGCCGACGTACTGGGGCGGCTCGACGCGATCCGCGCCCGCGGCGGCAAGGTCGTGGTCGTCGATCCGCGGCGCACGGGTACCGCCGACCGGGCCGACGAGTGGGTCCCGATTCCGCCGGGCACCGACGCGGCCCTGCTGCTCGCCATGGCCCATACCCTCTTCGTCGAGCAGCGAGTCGACCTCGCTCATCTCGCAGAGCGCGTGAACGGCCTGTCGCAGCTCGAGTCCCTCTGCGCCGACTTCTCGCCGGAGGCCGTGGCCGACGCGGTCCGCCTCCCGCCCGAGCGCATCCGGCGACTGGCGCGCGAGCTCTCCGAGGCGCCGCGAGCGGCCGTCTACGGGCGCATCGGCACCTGCAATCAGGAGTTCGGAACCCTCGCGTCCTGGGCCGTGGAGCTCTTGAACATCCTCACCGGGAACCTCGATCGCGAGGGCGGGTCGATGTTCGCGAATCCGATCGCGTGGTCGCTCACTACGCTCACCCCACCCGAGTTCGCGAAGGGCTTCGAGTTCGGACGGTGGCGCAGCCGGGTGCGCGGCGCTCCGGAGGTGCTCGGGCAGTTTCCCCTCTCCTGCATGGCCGAGGAGATCGCGACGCCCGGCGAGGGCCGGATCGAGGCCCTCATCACGATCGCGGGCAATCCGGTGCTGTCGGCTCCGGACGCGGGGAAGCTCGACGCGGCGCTGCCGGAACTCGAATGCATGATCAGCGTGGACAACTGGATCAACGAGACCACCCGCCATGCCCACGTGATCCTGCCCGGGCTGTCCGTCCTCGAGCAGCCGCACTACGACGAGCTGCTCTGGTCGTGGGCCGTGCGAAACGCGGGGAAGTACTCCGCGCCGGTCTTCGAGCCGGAGCCCGGTCGGCCCGCCGAGTGGGAGATCCTGCTCACGCTCATCGCGCTCCTCAACGGGCAGAAGGCCGCCGAGATCGAGGCCGAGCGCATCGACCAGCTCTTCTTCGCCGGGCTCGTGGCGACCGTCGCCGCACGGCCCGACTCGGCCATCGCCGGTCGGGATCCGGGCGAGATCCTGGTGCACCATCCGGAGCCGGGACCCGAGCGCATCCTCGACTTCCAGATCCGCACCGGGCCCTGGGGCGACGCCTACGGCGCGCGCCCCGGGGGTCTGACCCTCGAGGCGCTGAAGCGAAGCGAGGACGGCATCGACTGCGGCGCACTGGAGCCGCGCCTCGACGAGGTGCTGCGCACCCCGTCCGGAAGGATCGAGCTCTGCCCCGATCACATCACCCGCGACCTGCCGCGGCTACGCGAGAGGCTCGTCCGCTCCGACCCGCCCTGGCTGCTGGTGAGCCGGCGCCACGTGCGCTCGAACAACTCCTGGATGCACAACGTGGCGCCCCTCGTGAGCGGCCGGGATCGCTGCACCCTGCTGATCCATCCCGGGGACGCGGAGCAGCTGGGACTGCGCGACGGGGGGCGAGCGGTCGTGCGCTCCGAAGCCGGTCGCATCGAGGTGGGTGTCGAGGTCAGCGACGAGATGATGCCGGGCGTCCTCAGCCTCCCCCACGGCTGGGGGCACGACAAGCCCGGGACGCGGCTGTCGGTCGCGTCGGAGCACGCGGGTGTGTGCAACAACCTGCTGGCACCCGGCGGGCTGGTCGACGTGCCGTCCGGCAACGCCGTGGTCAACGGCATCCCCGTGGAGGTGAGCCCCGCCTGACCGGGGGGAATCAGCGGGGCAGCCGGCGCCCCACGATCTGCTTCGCCGGCACACCGGCCGGATAGAGTTCGCCGGCATCGAGCTGGTTGAGGAGCGCCAGCTCGTCGACAGACGCCGGCCCGGGGTAGGCCTGGGCGAAGGCGGGCTGACTCATGCGCCGCGGCGGCGTCACGATCCGGATGCGCCACGGCTCGGCACCCAGCACCGCCGGGTCCGTCTCTGGCGAGAAGCTGGCGAGCGTCTCGCGCAGGGCGGCCTGCCGTGCCGCGAAGGCCGACTGGGGCGCGAAGCCTACCAGGCCGAAGATTCGGTTCCCGTGCTTCACGAAGGTCACGATCCCCCGGATCGGGGTCTGGTCGGCCGTGGCCACGAAGTCGGCGGTCGCCGAGTCGAGGCCGTTCACGGAGCTGAGCGTGGGCGACGTGCCACGGACGCCGGCGCTCTCGAGGAAGCGGCGGGCCGCCGCCTCCGGGTCGTCGCCCTCCACCAGCGTCAGCCGGATCAGGGCGTCCTGCTCCGGATTCGCGGCCGCCACGAACTGCCGCATATCGACCGTCTTCCAGCTCTTCGGGAAGCTCACGCGGAACGCCAGCTCCGGATGGTGGTAGACGTTGGTCTCGCTGAAGAAGCCCTGCCGGGGGTCCCTTCCGAAGACGAGACCGTCCACACGCTGCATGAACGCTTCGCGCCCCACCGTGCCACTGCGCGCAGCCTCGGGCAGCCTCCCGATGCGCTGCGCGATCAGCTGCTCGCGGTTCTCCGGGTTCGGATGGGTGGCCAGCCACTCCGGCACACCGCGTCCCCCTCCGGCGCGGCTCGAGCGGCCCAGGGTCCGGAACATGTCCACCATCTCGTTCGGGTCGTAGCCGGCCCGGGACATGTAGGCCAGGCCGAGCTCGTCGGACTGGCGCTCGTCGTCGCGGCTGTGCTTGAGGAAGAGGAGCTGGAAGCCGGATCCCAGCAGGGCTCCGCTCAGGTTCTGGAGGTCCGACGGCAGGAACACGGTGGGGAGCAGCACGATCTGCGCCCCGATCTGCTTCGTCTGCTGACTCACCGAGTGCCGAGCGGTCACGTGTCCGATCTCGTGACCGAGCACGCTGGCGAGCTCGGCCTCGCTGGACATGTGGGCCAGGATCCCTCGCGTCACGTAGATGAACCCGCCGGGCAGCGCGAAGGCATTCACGGTGGGATCGTCGACGACCCGGAACTGCCAGGGCAGATCCGGGCGCTCCGATCCCTTCGCCATCCGCAGACCGATGCCCTCCACGTAGCGCTGGAGCGCCGCGTCCTCGTAGATCCCCATGCCCGCGGCAATCTCCGGCGCAGCCTGCCTCCCGAGCGCGATCTCCTGGGCCTCGCTCACGAGGACGAACTGGGGTCGGCCCGTCACGGGATTGGTGGCGCACGCACACAGGAGCGTCAGAGCGACGCCCGCCACGAGGATGCTGCGCATCGGATCGTGCTCCCTCCGCGCGGAGCTGAGGGGTTGGCCCGCTACGAGTTCGCCGCCTGGCGCCGCGGGGCGTCGAGACGCCGCCGATAGAGCGTCTTGCGATCGATGCCCAGGATCCGCGACGCCTGCACCTTGTTCCCGCCGGTCTGACGCAGGACCTCCTCGATGTAGCGGTCCTCGAGCTCGCGCAAGGGCAGCCGGCAGCGCGCCACGGCCTCGAGACTCGAGCCCTCGCCGCTGGGCTCGGGGGTCGTGCTCCCGATCACCTCGGCCGGTAGGTCCCGGACACCGATCTCGCCGCCGTCGGAGAGCGCGATCGCCCGCTCGATGGCGTTCTCGAGCTCGCGGGCGTTCCCCTTCCAGGGGTACTCCTGGAGCCGCGCGAGGGCATCGCTGGTGAGCACCCGCGGGCCGGTCTCGCTGTGCTTCGCGAGGAAGGCCTCGACGAGCGAGGGGATGTCTTCGGGGCGATCGCGCAGGGGCGGGATGTGCAGGGGGATGACGTTGAGCCGGTAGTAGAGGTCCTCGCGGAAGCGACCCTCCGAGATCTCACGCTCGAGGTCCTTGTTGGTCGCAGCCACGATGCGAACATCCACCTTCACCGACTGGGTTCCGCCCACGGGGCGGATCTCGCGGTCCTGGAGCACCCGGAGCAGCTTGCCCTGGAGGCCCGCGCCCATGTCGCCGATCTCGTCGAGGAAGAGCGTGCCCCCGGCGGCCTTCTCGAACAGGCCCCGCTTCGTCGCGTGGGCGCCGGTGAATGCGCCGCGAACGTGCCCGAAGAGCTCGCTCTCGAGCAGGCCCTCCGGAATCGCGGTGCAGTTGATGGGGATGAAGGGCTTGTTGGCGCGCGGACTGGAGTAGTGAAGCGTCCGTGCCACCACCTCCTTGCCGGTTCCGCTCTCACCGGTGATCAGCACGCTGCTGCGGCTGTGTGCCACCTTGCGGATCAGCGCGAAGATCTCGCGCATCGCCGGGCTCTCGCCGATCAGATCCCCGAAACCGCTGGTGCGGTCCACGGCACGGCGGAGCTGACGGTTCTCCTCCTCGAGAGCGCGTCGCTCGAGGGCGCGCTCCACCGTGAGCAGCACCGCCTCCGGCTCGAAGGGCTTCGTGATGTAGTCGAAAGCCCCGGCGCGCATCGCCTCGACGGCCGAGTCGATGGTGCCGAAGGCCGTCATCAGCACCACTGGAGTCTCGGGGCGGACCCGGCGAAGATCCCCCACCATCTCGATTCCGGAGCGCCCGGGCATCTTGATGTCCGAGAGGACCACGTCGGCGTCCTCCTCGCGGATGCACTCGAGCGCCGCGTTTGCGGAGCTCGCCTCCAGCGTCGCGTAGCCCTGCTCGCGGAACAGGGACTCGAGCATCTGCCGCATGGCGGCGTCATCGTCGACGATCAGGATCGTGTGGCGGTGTTGCATGGTGTCATCGAGAGGAGCATGTCGCGTGCCAGCGGACGGAGCGGCGACGCACGCCCTGAACCGGCGTTCGGGGCATTATGCCACATACATGCAGTCAAGGGGAGGGGCACATTGCCCCGGAGGGGCTGGCGGCCCTGTCAGTCGGGCGACGCAGGGTCCGTCGGCAACGGAAGGCACACGGCAAACTCGGTGCCTCGCCCCTCCTCGCTGTGGACCGCGATGGAGCCGCCGTGATCCATGGCGATGCCCTTGCACACCATCAGACCGAGCCCGTTGCCCTCTCCCGCCGGCTTCGTCGTGAAGAAGGGGTCGAAGATCTTGTCGAGATCCCGCTCCGGGATGCCGGCCCCCCGGTCCCGGACCCGGATCTCGATCTCGCCGTCCTGCTCCCGGAGGGAGATCGTCAGCTCGCCACCGTCGGGCATCGCGTCGGCCGCGTTCAGCAGCAGGTTGAGCAGCAGCTGCTGGAGGCGCTCCGAGTCGCCGACGACGCTGGGCACCGACTCGAGGCGCCGCTCCACCTCGATGCCCCGTCGGGCCATCTTCTCGGAGACGAAGGAGAGAGTCGTCTCCACCAGCGCCTTCATAGCGACCGGCTGCCGGCGGGAGCGCCGTGGCCTGGCCATGCCCAGCAGCATCTGGATGATGCGCGAGATGCGCGAGATCTGGGTCTGGATCGTCTCGAGGCGCCAGCGCGCGTCGTCGCCGGAGACCGCGGACTCGAGCATCTTCGCGTGGCCCTGGATCACGCCCATGGGCGTCCCCACCTCATGGGCGAGGCCGGTCACCAGGGTCGCGATCGAGGCGAGCTCCTCGGCCGCGCGCGCCTCCTCGGTGGTGCGCCGGAGGCGCGCCGACTGATCGTCGTACTGGCGGGCCAGGTTGCGGCTCTGCTCGGCCAGCTCCCGGGTCAGGTATTCGAGGTGCTTCTCGCTGGCCGAGATGTAGGCCTCCATCGCCAGCTGCGCGTCGAGGGTGAGGACCTTCTGGAGCGCCGTGACGGCCCGGACCCCGTGATCCGGCTCCGACGAGAAGGCGTCGCAGATGAGCGGCGTCAGCAGCGAGAAGTAGAGGGCGTAGGCCCCCAGATACCAGCGCGGCTCGAGGCCGACGCGCTCGTGGACCTCGCCGATGCTGCGCCGCTCCGCCAGGTACTCCGCGTCGAAGCGCGGGTCGCTCAGGCTCAGCAGGTAGGCGCGCTGCTTCTGCAGCAGCCGGTCCTTGACCGCCGGGTCGGCGAGCAGGTCGCGGGTGGGGCCGAAGGAGAGGAGATGGCGGTAGAAGGCGGCGACGAAGGAGTCCGCATGCTTCTCGAGCACGGGGCTGAGCCTCTGCAGCAGCTCCCGATCCTCAACGTCGAGATTCAGGTACCCGAGGCGCTGCCCGAGGTCGTCCGATGCCGCCATCGCCGAATCGTGGCGCCTTGGGGCCGGCTGTCAACCAGTGCGCCCCGGCGGGGCACAAGGACCCGCCCGCTGGCCTCGGCTGGGGACTGGCGCCCGACCCGCTGTGGATGCCTCGCCGTGAGGGCATCAGGATGGCACGCGGGCTGCAAAGCACAGACCCGCCCGGACGGGGCTCGCATCACGGACAGGGTGAAGCGCGATGGTCGTCTTCGACATCATGAGGCGTCACTTCATTACGGCGGCACCCGGCGACGGTCTGCCGGAGGTGCATCAGACCATGCGCCTGGCTCGCCTGCGACACCTGATGGTGGCGCAGGAGGAGCGGCTGATGGGGATCGTGTCCTACCGGGACCTGGTCGAGTGGATGATGACCGATTCCGCCGCCCGCTCGCCGCAGCCCACGGCCACCGTCGCAGAAGCCATGGTCCGCTCCCCCTTCGTCGCCACACCGAGCACCACCCTCGCAGAAGCCGCCGGTCGCCTGTGTCATTACCGGGTGGGCTGCCTCCCGGTGGTCGAGGAGGGTGAGGCGACCTACGAGACCCCGCGGATGCTCGGACTCATCACCGAAACCGATCTGCTGCGCGCCGCCTTCGCAAAGCCGGGGCGCCGCTTCGAAGACTAGGGCCGCCGTCGGCGAGCGGAGCGCCTGCAAGGCGCGCGACGTTCAGGGCGAGGGCACCTCGCCCAGGCCAGCGCGGCGCAGCGCGCTCATCACGTCGGCCCGAGCGACCACGCCCACCACCCGGTCGTCCTCCACGACCGGGAAGCTCCGAGTCCTCGTGTCGATGATCTTGTCGATTACGCGCGTGAGCGGCGTCCGCGGACAGACCGTTCGCACGTCCCTCGACATCACCCGGGACACCGGGCGCTGCATGATCTCTACGTAGGGGGGAAGGGTCGAGTCCTCGTCGAAGCCGAAGGCCGCCAGCAGATCGAGGGAGGTGATCACCCCCGCCAGGCGCCCCTCGCCGTCGACGACCGGCACCCCGTCGAATCCCCGCTGCTCGAGCAGGGCCTCGGCCTCGGCCAGAGTCGTCTCGGGCGGAACGGTCACGGGCTTCGACATCACATCCCGCACCTGCCAATCGAGGAACTCGTACATCTCAACTCCCCCTCAGAGGATGTCTCTCAGTCGGCGATAGCCCTTGCGGATCTCCTCGGCCAGCAGCTGCGCCGCGTCGCCGATGTCTGCCAGGGGCTCGCCGGCAGCCTTGGCCTTCGCCTTCACCTTCGCCTCGAGCTCCTCGAAGCGGTGCTCGAGCTTCTCCCAGAGCTCCGTGGCCTCGGCCTTGCCGAGGTTCGCCTGGACGCGCAGCTCGTCGCGCACCCGCCTCAGATCGTCGAGCTCGTCGTCGAACCGCCCCTTCGCTTCGCTCATCGCTCCTCCCTTCGTCTGCCTGTGCTCGTCATTCCGACACGACGACCGCGTCCTCTTCGTCGTCGGCCTCGAGCGCGACACGAAGAAGATCGGTCTCGGTCAGCAGTCCCCTGAAGGCACCCGACCCGTCCACGACCGGGAGGCACCCGATGCGTAGACGCAGCATGGTTCGACCCGCTTCGCGCAGCAGCGCGTCCTCTGGGATCGTCTCGACGGTCGCCGTCATCACCTCCTTCACCTCGACGGAGCGGATGAAGGTCCGCCTCTCGGCGGGGTCGAATTCGAGCGCCCGCGAGAGCGATGCAGCCAGCAGGTCGCGATTCGAGAGGACGCCTACGACCCGGTCGCCCTCGAGCACCGGCACATGGCGGATGCGACCCAGGCGCATGATGTCCTCGGCCAGATCGAGCCGATCCTCGCGCTGGAGCGTCACGACCTCCGTCTCCATCACCCGCGAAACCGGCTCATCGAAGTGTGTCATTCTGCCCTCCCGCGCCGCGGGGTCCTCGATCCGATCCATGGATTTGCACGATCGGTGCCACCCCCGGGGCCTCCGCTGGTCCTTCAGCTCCGCTACGGCGTCCTCATCGGAGGGGCGTATCGCCCCATATTGGGTTGCATCGCCCCGGGCCGCCAGTGGGGCACCGTCCCCCGGGCGCCTGCTCGCCGGGAGAGCGTTGGATCGAATCTTGCTGCATTTCCCGGCGTGGTCTCCCATCCAAGTGGGAGGGAGGGAGGACGGGATGCAGCCGAGTGAAGTCCGCCACCGCATCTTGCGAGATCACGAGGGCCTGCGGGCCCGACTGGTTCGGGTCGAGGAGCTGGCGCGCGCCTTGCGCAACGACGAGCTGAGACAGGTTGGCGACCTGCGCGAGGCGGCCGAGACGCTGCTCTCGATCCTGCGGGAGCACATGCGCTGGGAGGATCGCTATCTGGTTCCAGTGCTCCGTGACGCGGATGCCTGGGGCGACGAGCGGGCCGAGCGCTTCGAGCAGGAGCATCGGGAGCAGCGTGAGCTGCTGTCCTGGGTGGTGGGAGACCTCCAGGATCAGCAGAAGCCGCCGGTGGTGCTGGCCGCACACATCCAGGACCTGGTCGAGACGCTCCGAACCGACATGGACGAGGAGGAGGCCTTCTTCCTCGATCCGGACGTGCTGCGAGACGACGTCGTCTCGATCGACATGACCACGGGATAGCTTCTGCGATCCCGACGGGTGCGCGAGGGCCAGTAACCCGACTCCGCTCGCCTCTCGCGAGGCCGGGCCTCGCGGCGGCTCGCCGCGCGAAGCGCGCGGCTTGCGGTCACGGGTGGCTGGACATCACCGCCTTGACGAGCGCTTCCTCGCGGCGCTCGTGGTCGCTCAGCTGGCTGCGCAACGCCGGCAGCCCATCCGACACCGTCCCCTGCTCGGCCTCGCTCGTCGCATCCCGGACCCGACGCAGCTGCTCCAACATCTCGCCGTGCTCGCGGACGAGGCGCTCCAGGGCCGCCACCTGGCTCGGCTCCATTCCGTGGAGCGCGGGAAAGACCACGTCCTCCTCCAGCTCGAAGTGTGCGCGCAGGGCCTCCTCGAGACGGTGCAGCCAGGTGCGTACCTCGGCCGAGCGGCCCGCTTCCGCCGCGCGATCGAGCTCGACGGTGAGCTCACGAATGTGACGGTGCTGCTCGACGATCCTCCGCTCGGTTCGACGCAGGCGATGCTCGAGCCCCGTCCGCATGCCGTCCATCTCACCGTCCTCCTCGCCACCCGGATCCGACCGCCCCGTGCCCCCAGACCTTGAGCGATCGGAGCGCCGACGTCGACCCGGCTCCCCCGACTATAGTCCCGGGCGTGCGAAGGCTCTGGACGATCGCCAGCCTGCTCGCGTTCCTCTCTGGCGTGGGCGGCGTCGCACTCACCGCCTATCTCTGGCTCGGTGACTGGCCCCAGCGCACCCGCCAGATCGTCGACTACTACCGCTCCGTTGGAGAGAACCTGGCCCGGCCTCCGGAGCCCCTGATCGGAAACGTCCGCGCGCGCGAGGTCACGTCCCTGGGCGGAACCTGGCAGGCCGTCATCGATCCGTACGGGCGGGGCGAGCTCGGCGGCGTGGCGCCTCGCGCCCACCAGCCGCGGGCCCCGAGCGACCTGGGGGAGTTCTCCTTCGAGGACGGACTGACCCTGAGCGTACCCGGCGACTGGAACACCCAGGATCCGCGCCTCGTCTTCTATCAGGGCATCGTCTGGTACAAGCGGGAGTTCGAGCTGCCATTGCGGCCCGACCATCGGACCTTCCTTTGGTTCGGTGCGGCGAACTACCGGGCCTCGGTCTACCTGAACGGCGAGCTGGTGGGCGAGCACGAAGGCGGATTCACACCCTTCAACTACGAGATCAGCGACCGGCTCCGGAGTGGCTCCAATCTGCTCGTCGTGAAGGTCGACAACCGCAAGGGGCCCGAGGACGTGCCCACTGCCCTCACCGACTGGCACAACTACGGGGGGCTGACGCGGGACGTCCTGGCGGTCCGGGTGCCCCGCCGCTTCGTCCGCAGCTACGCGCTTCACCTCGCGCCCGAAGGCGACCGGATCCTCGCCGAGGTCGAGGTGGATCCGCCGCGCCCGGGCCCGGTGGCGATAGCGATTCCGGAGCTGGGCCTCGAGGCCCGGGCCCGCAGCGACGAGAGCGGGACGGCGCGCTTCGACCTTCCGGCCCGCCCGGAGCGCTGGGAGCCCGAGAGGCCGCGCCGCTACCGGGTGGAGATCCGGGCCGGCGACGACGTCGTCGCGGAGGACATCGGCTTCCGCACCATCGAGACGGCCGGGGGCGAGATCCTGCTCAACGGCCAGCCGATCTTCCTGCGCGGCATCTCGATCCACGAGGAGGCGCCGCTCGGCGAGGGCCGGGCGCGCAGCCGGAGCCACGCCGAGACCCTCCTCGGCTGGGCCCTCGAGCTCGGCTGCAACTTCGTGCGACTCGCCCACTACCCCCACAACGAGCACATGGTGCGAGTCGCCGACGAGCGGGGGCTCCTGGTCTGGAGCGAGGTCCCGGTCTACTGGAACGTGGATTTCGCGAGCGAGCGGGCGCGAGAACGAACGCGGCGACAGCTCTCGGAGCTGATCGCACGCGACCGCAACCGTGCGGCCGTGATCCTCTGGAGCATCGGCAACGAGACACCGATCGGCGAGGATCGGGACGCGTTCATGCGGACCATCGCCGATCACGTGCGCGCCCTCGATCCGACCCGCCCCATCACCGCCGCGCTGGTGACGAGCCCCGCCTCCCTCGCGCGCTTCTTCCTCTCTAGCTACGTCCCGGCGCTGCTCGGGCACCCACCCCGAGAGTGGGTCTATCGCGTCGGAGACCCCCTCGCCGAGATCGTCGACGTCCCGGCACTCAATCAATACTTCGGCTGGTACTACTCGGGCGGCCTGGCCGCCCTGACACCGGTCTCGAGCCATCACGCACGCCGGGTGATGATCGAGAACATGGGTCGGATCCGGATCGACCCCGGCTCGACGAAGCCGTTCGTGATCAGCGAGTTCGGGGCCGGGGCGAAGGCGGGGCGACATGCCCCGCAGGAGAGCCTCGCCGCCTACAGCGAGGAGTATCAGGCGCTGGTCTACCGCCGCCAGATCGACATGCTCGAGCGACAGCCCGGTCTGCGCGGTATGAGCCCGTGGATCCTGAAGGACTTCCGCTCGCCCCTGCGCCTCTACCAGGGCGTGCAGGATCACTGGAACCGCAAGGGGCTGGTGGACGACCAGGGGCGTCGAAAGCAGGCGTTTGCCGTGCTACGGAATCATTACGGGGAACGACGGACGAGGCCCTGACCAGCGGCCGCGAATCGAGGGAACGCATGGCACGTTACGCCTACGAGAGGCTCGACAGCGTGAGTGCGACACTGCTCGACCAGGAGAGCTCGCGCGGCTTCGGCCACGCCGGAGCGATCCTGATCTTCGAGCCGGGCCCCCTGGGCCGCGCGGATGGGGGTGTGGACTTCGCCGCGATCCGCACCGCGATCGAGGCCAACCTCTACCGGGTGCCCCGCTTCCGCTCGAAGCTGCGCCGCATCCCCTTCGAGAACCACCCGATCCTGGTCGACGACCACGAGTTCAACCTCGACTACCACGTACGCCACACGAGCTTGCCGCGACCCGGCACCATGGAGCAGCTGCGCCGCGTGGCGGCCCGGGTCCAGTCCCAGCGCCTCGATCGGTCCCGGCCGCTCTGGGAACTGTGGGTCCTCGAGGGTCTCGCCGAGGGCCGCTTCGCGATCCTGACGAAGATCCACAACGCGCTCTACGAGAGCACCGATGCCGACCTGCTCGAGGTCCTGCTCTCCGCGGACCCCTCGATGCGCTGCGGGCCGGTCCCTCCCTATCGACCGAGACCGGTCCCCTCCGCACTCGAGCTCGTACGCGACGAGGTGGTTCGACAGGCGCGACTTCCGCGACGCGCCTATGCCCGACTCGCCGAGCGCCTCGAGGGCGACCCGGTCGAGACGCTCCGGAACGCCACCCGGAGCGCGATCCGCATGCTGGGCTACAGCGTCAGCCGTCGACCAGACACTCCCTTCAACGGATCGATCGGTCCGCATCGCCGGTTCGACCATCTCACCCTGCGCCTGGCGGATGCGCGGCGGGTTCGCGACGTCTTCGGCGGAACGATCCACGACGTGATCCTCGCCACGCTCAGCGGAGCCGTCACGCGCTACCTGCGCGCCCACTTCGTGAATCCCGCCACCCTCGACTTCCGGGTCGCCGTGCCGGTCAGCCTGCGCGACTCGGAGGAGGAGCAGGCCGTCGGCGAGTGGATCCTCGACCTCCCGATCTGGGAGGGGGATCCCGTGCGCTGCCTCGAGAGCGTGCGCGAGCGCACCGCCGCACAACAGCGGGAGACCCCGGGCATCCGCGCCCGCGCCCTCGCCGAACCGCGCTGGACCAGCTCGCGGCGACTGTCCCAGGGAGTGCGCGCGCTGTCGTCCCAGGTGCCGGTGAGCATGCGGATCGTGAACGTTCCCGGCCCGCAGATCCCCCTCTACCTCGAGGGTGCGAAGCTGATCGCGAGCTACGGGAAGGTGCCGCTGCGGGCCCACGGGGGGCTCGGCGTCGCCATCATGAGCTACGACGGCATGCTCTGCTGGGGACTGAACGCGGACTTCGATCTCGTACCCGACCTGCAGCGATTCAGTGAGGCCATCCGCGACGCCTTCGACGCCCTGGTTCGCGCCGCGGCCCACCGCACGACTCCCCTATCCGTCGTCCGCGGCGGCGTGGGCTGATCGACCGTACCGGTCACCCGCGCACTAGCGCGTCATGCCGGCGGTCTCGAGCGAGCGCGCGAGGAAGGGGCCGATGCTCCCGTTCCAGATGCCGAGCACGTGTCCTCCGGAGAACCAGTGGATCTCGGGCTGGCCCCAGTGTCGCCACAGCGCCCGGGGCTGGTCCGGCTTCACCACCCGGTCGGCGAGCCCCGCATAGATGAAGCGGCGCTCCGCCGGAACGCGCGGCTCGAAGGCCAATGGAGACACCGGGTAGGTGATGGCGCGAATCAGCTGCCAGTCCATCTCGAACTCTTCGTCGTAGCGCCGCATGATCCACGGCTCGTTGTCGCGGGCCAGATTCGGGAAATCCACCGCGGGGATGCCCGCGATCACGCAGCGGAGGTCGTCCTGGATCGACGCCACCAGCGAGGCCACGTAGCCGCCCAGCGAGATTCCGTAGATTCCGATCGGCTCGCCGCTGCGATCGCGCAGCCAGTCGATCAGGCGGCGCACGTCCCAGACCGCCTGGGCGAAGAGGTGGACCATGCGCATGTAGTCGGGGTCCAGGACCTCTCCACCGCTGAAGCGCCCCGCGCCGCGGAGACCGTGCAGCGGCAACACCGGGAAGAGCAGGTTCAGGCCGAGCTCCTCGTGAAGCTGCTTGACCGGGAAGCCGGCGAAGTTGACGACCGGCGTTCCCATGGCGAAGCCGTGGACGCAGACCAGCCAGGGTCGCGGCTCCTCGTGCTCGAGCGCGAAGGCGTGCGCGGTGCCGTTCCTCTCGTGATCGAGCCAACGATCGCGGCCGGGCTCGTAAGGATGCGGTGCGAAGCCGCTCTCGAAGGCCAGGTGGCCGTAGCGACGTCGACCCGTGCGCGTCCAGGCCGTCCCGGGCGCCAGGCCCCCCGGAGGCAGCGGAGGCGGCGGCCGGTGGTAGTCCGCCGGCTCCTCGAGCCAGCCCCGCTCCAGGAAGAGATCCCGCGCCGCTCGGGCCTCGGAGACCGCGCGGCGCACCCGCTCGGGAACGGGAAGGCCCGTCAACACACTCGTGGTGAGGGTGAACGTCCGGTCGAGCACCGCTTCGCCGACCAGACTCCAGGAGGGATCGAGGGGCGGGACGTCACGAAAGCGCGAGCTCCCGCGGAAGGCGGCCCAACTCTCCGAGAGGATGGCCTCGATCTGTTGCAGCGGAATCGTGATCAGGCGCTGCGGCATGGCCGGCCCCCGGCAGTCTACGCCGCGAACTCGCCCAGCGACTCGTAGACCGACTCGACCAGACTCGCGGCTCGCGCATCACCCGTCAACCCGAGCTGCATCTGGTTCATCACGTAGCCGAAGCCGATGCGGGCCTCCGGATCGGCAAAGCCGAGCGAGCCCCCCGCACCGGGGTGGCCGAAGCAGGAGGGCGGGCAGGCCGCGCTCAGGCTGGGCGGCAGCATGAAGCCCAGACCGAAGCGGGTGGGCACGTGGATCACGGCGTCGGGACCCTCCGATCGCGGCGCGCGCGCTCGGGCGATCGTCGCCGGCTCGAGCAGGCGTCGGCCGTCGACCTCCCCCACGAGCGCGGCGTAGAGGCGCGCGACGGCCCGGGCGCTGCCGATTCCGTTCGAGGACGGCATTTCGGTGGCGTGGAGCATCCGGCGATTCCACATGGGTCCGTATCGGAACAGATTCGACGGCCCGCTCAGCGCCCGGCCGAGCAGCGTGTCCGGGCCCATCACCCTCGCGCGCAGGGCGACCTCCTTCGGGTCCGTCGGCTCGAGCGGGGCGAGCATGGCCGCCACCCGCGACTCGTGCTCCAGGGGAAGGCCGATGTAGAGGTCGAGACCGAGCGGGTCGGCGATCTCCTTCGCGAGATAGGAGCCGAGGGTCGCGCCGGTCGCGCGGCGCACCACCTCCCCCAGGATCCAGCCGAAGGTGCGCACGTGATAGCCGTGGCGCGTCCCGGGCTCCCACAGGGGCGCCTGGGCGGCGATCGCCTCGCAGACCGGGTCCCAGGCACACACGTCTTCGAGGGTGAGCGCCGCATCCACCGACGGAACTCCGGCGCGATGAGAGAGGACGTCGCGCAGCAGGATCCCAGCCTTTCCCTTCACCGCGAACTCGGGCCAGTAGCTGGCGACCGGCGCGTCGAGGTCGAGCACGCCGCGCTCCACCAGGTGGTGGATGCAGGCGGCCGTCACCCCCTTCGTGGTGGAGAAGACGACGGCCAGGGTGTCCTCCTCCCAGGCCCGGCCGGATGCGGCGTCGGCCACTCCGCCCCACAGGTCGACGACCGGCGCACCGTCGCGAACCACGCAGACCGCCGCGCCGACCTCGCTGCGTTCTTCGAAGTTCTGCGCGAACGCCTCGCGAACCGGCTCGAAGCCCGGTGCGACCCGACCCCGGATCCCGCTCATCCCACCTCCTGGTGCCACGTCCTGGTCCCGCGGCGGCGCCCGAAGGGCCCGCGGTCGAGCCCGCTCGGGATTCTACGCGAAGGAGGGCATCCGCGTTGCCCCACGCCCCGGGATCGATTACCCGTCGGCACGAGGCCTTCCGTGGCGAACGAGAAGATCTACATCCACGAGTTCATCGACATCCGGGACCACGCTCGGGCGAAGTACATGCACCACATGACCGCCAACTGGGGCCCGATCGGTCGGGAGGAACGGGGTCAGCTCTGCTTCGGGGTTTGGGGCACGGTGGGAAGCACCGGGCGCTGGCCCGAGGTGGTGAACCTCTGGGAGGAGCCCGGCTGGGACGGTCTCGCTCGCAACGTCGTACGCGAGACGGCGCACCCGGGCCTCCAGGATCCGTCCCTGGCTGCCTGGTGGGCGGAGGCGGCGAAGTTCCGGCGCGGGGGCGTGGATCGCATCCTGATCCCGGCCCCCTGGACCCGAAGCGTGGAGGAGCTCACCCGCGACGGCGTTCGTGGTGTGCTCTACGCCCACGAACTCGTCCGGATCGCGGCCGGCGGCGCACGCGAGTACCTCGATCGCGTGCGCGACGTGGCCATTCCCGTCCACCGGGAGCTGGGCCTCGAGCTGGTCGGCGCCTTCCGCACGGCCATGCGCAACGATTCCGAGTGTCTCCTGCTGTGGGCGATCCGGAGCGCCGAAGACTGGGCCCGCTTCGAGGCCGGCCAGGACGACGATCCTCGGATCGCGAGTTGGCGCAGAGCGTCGGGCGACCTGGCCCTCGACTGGCAGCGGATCCTGCTCGTCGACGCACCCCTGTGTCCTCTGCGAACGGGGCGGCAGCCGGAGGTCTCCGACCGGCTGGACCTCGACGAGATCCCGTGACGACGACGCAGCCCCCTCCCCTCGAAGGCGTCCGCATCCTGGCCGTCGAGCAGATGCAGGCCATGCCCTTTGCCACCCAGCTCCTCGCCCACCTGGGTGCGCGGGTGGTGAAGGTCGAGCATCCCGTCCACGGGGAGGCGGGGCGCGCAGCCGCACCGAGCCTGCGCGATCGGGACGGTCGCGAGGTGGGCGCCACCTACCTGCGAAACAACCTGGGCAAGCGGAGCGTCGGCATCGACCTCAAGCACCGCGACGGCGTCGCGCTGCTGCGGCGCCTGGTTCCCCACTACGACGTGGTCACCGAGAACTTCAAGCCCGGCACCATGGATCGGCTCGGCATCGGCTACGACGCGCTCGCCGCACTCCACCCGGGTCTCGTCTACGTCTCCGTCTCCGGCTTCGGGAGCCTGCTTCCCACGCCCTACGCGGACTGGCCCGCCTACGCCGTGGTGGCCGAGGCCATGGGGGGCTTCTACTCCTTCCGCCCGGAAGCCGGACGGCTGCCCAACATCGGCGTCGCGGGTGCGCTGGGCGACATCGGCAGCGCGCTCTTCGCCGCCATCGGAACGCTGGCTGCCCTTCACGGACGTCGCGAGACCGGTCGCGGTCGGCGCGTGGACGTGGCGATGATGGACGCCATGATCCCGCTGATGGACATGGTCCCGTTCAATCCCTCGATCGGCATCGAGGACAACAGCCTGGCGGCCTGGCCCGGTATCTGCTCCGCCTTCAGGGCGATGGACGGGCTCTTCGTGGTTCAGGTGGGCCGCGAGCATCAGTTCGAGCGTCTCGCCCGGGCGGTGGGGCACCCGGAGTGGCTGACCGACCCACGGCTCGCGACGCGAGAGGGCTGGAGGGACCAGCTCGAGGCGGTGCTTCGCCCAGGCATCGAAGCCTGGGCCCGGGAACGCACGAAGCGGGAGGCCGCGGGCGAGCTGGCGAGCCACGGCATCGTGGCCGGTCCCTCGTACGACGCCGACGACCTCGCGCGCGATCCCCACGTGCGGGAGCACCAGATGGTCCTGGACGTCGAGCGGCCCGGAGGCGGGAGTCCGATCCGCGTCGCGGGCAATCCGATCAAGCTCTCGGACACGCCCCCGCCCACCGACCTCCGCTGGCCCACCCTCGGTGAGCACACCGACCACGTCCTCAGCGAGGACCTGGAGATGTCCGCGGACCAGATCGCCGACCTCCGCGCCCGCGGCGTGATCGGATAGCGGCGAGCGAAGTCAGCGAGCCCGGAGCGCGGGCATCACCTTCTCGGCGATCAGCTCCAGGCTCTCCCAGGCCAGCTTCGGCGGCAGCCCCCCGCAGAGCGGATGCGCGAGCAGGATGCCGCTCTCGCGGATCTGGGCCACCGCCTCGTCCGGGGTGAAGATCCGATAGGGGCCCTCCTCTGCGCGCAGCGCGTCCACCGTGGACGCCACGGACTTGCTCGCGCTCGAGCCCCCGCCCAGCCACTCGGCGTAGATGCGCGCGTCGTAGAGCAGGTGCGGACCGATCTCGCGCCAGGCCCGGTCGGGATCCTCGGACACGAAGGCCGAGGTCACGGTTCCGGCGGGAGGGTTGATGAAGAGCCCGGGCTGCGTTCCGGCCTCCTGACAGGCACCGCGATAGATCGACTCGAGGGACGGGTCACCACCCTGCGTCACCATGCCCATGCCCAGCCGCGCGGCGCGCCGCACCGCTGCGGGGCTGTTGCCGCCCATCATGAGCATCGGCCCGCCGGGCTGGAGCGGCGTGGGCGTGACACGCACGGGCCTCCCCTCGAATTCGAAAGCCTGCCCGGACCAGGCGCGCCGCATCGCCTCGATGGACTCTTCGAGCCGAGCGCCCCGTCCGCGCATCGGACGTCCGAACATCGCGTACTCCTCGGGGCGATAGCCGATCGCGCACACGTAGGAGACGCGACCCCCGCTCAGCACGTCGAGCACCGCCATCTGCTCGGCCAGCGAGATCGGATCGTGAAGCGGCACGAGCAGCGCGGCCACCTGGATCGGCAGCGTCTTCGTACGCGCCGCCAGCGCCGACGCCATCAGGAGTGGCGAGGGCAGATACCCGTCGGGCGATCCGTGGTGCTCCGAGACGATCACGGCCGCACAGCCATGGCGCTCGCCCCACTCGGCCATGTCGAGAGCCGCCGCGGTCAGCTCGGAGGGGGGCGGGCCGGACTCCGGCGCGCGCAGGTCGAAACGCATCGTGAACATCCGGTCCCTCCCGTGGCGTGGATCGCGCGGTTCGGAGCGATGCGAAGGATAGTCGCCGGGCTGCTCCTACCGGGAGCCTGCCTACACCCCCGGCACCGACGCGGGCATGCCGCGAAAGGGGCACGCAGCGCGCCGAATACGGAATGGGGCATCGCACGCCCCGCCCCACTCGGCGCGAGCGTGATCCCCTCGGGGACCACGCTCGCTCTGCTCGGGCGGCGACGAGGCAGAATTGTTGCGATCGCCCCCCGGCGCTGCGGCTTTCGTTGCCGCTTCCTGAGAATCGGCTGGAGTGGTCGCGCCAGAGCGCCGAAGAGGTCCACAGGCGGGACCCGGTTGGCCTCCTCACCGGAGCGCAGCCACCCACCGCAGACCTCCGGAGGGACCGATGGACGCCTCACGCTGGGGCCTGACGCCCGTATTCCTGACGCTCCTGGTGTTCACCAGCGCCTGTGGCGGGGGCGGCGGCGGGTCGGGGACGAGTGGCACCTTCGTCGACAGCCCGGTCGCAGCGCTCCGCTACGAAGGCCCCCGCTACTCCGGAAACACCACCGACGCCGGCCGCTACCAGTACGTACCCGGTGACACCGTCTGCTTCTACGTCGGATTCGTTTCCCTCGGCTGCGGCGAGGGGCGGGGCGTGTTCAGCCCCCTCGATCTCTTCCCCGACGCCCGCAGCGACGACGACCGCGTCCTCAACATCGTGCGCTTCCTGCTGAGCCTCGACGGCGACGGCGACCCCAGCAACGGCATCGACCTGCTCGGCGTGCGGACGGTCGCGGCCGACGCCGACATCGACTTCGATCAGACCGCCGAGGCCTTCGAGACCGACCCCCTCGTCCTGGGCTTCATCGCCGACCAGGGCTTCGACGGCGACCTCGTCGACGCGGAGACGGCCGAGGCGCACCTGGCTCAGAGCCTCGACGAGAGCTTCTACTTCGAGCAGGCCATGATCGGCAGCTGGCTCTACACCGCGTGGGACGGCGAGCTTCCCGACGACTCCAGCAAGGTGAAGATCAAGAGCGACGAGCTTCCCAACACCGGCATCGACGTAAGCGAAGACGGCGACGTGTTCTTCTCGGTCGAGGGCGATCGTCGCGGCGAGATCTGCTTCCACGAGGGCGTCCTCGAGGAGGACGACCTCGTGATGGGCTCCATCGACTGCACCGTTCCCAGCGACGTCGCCGCCAACGCCGTGCTTCTGGATACGTTCCGCATGGATCGGCTCGACCCGGATACCGTCTTCCAGACCTCCGACCTCTTCGGAGACTGGAACCTTGCCTCCTCGTTCGCCGAAGGTCCCCTCACGCTCGACGAGGGGAACGTCGGCGACTTCCTCGCGGCGCTGAGCGCGTCCGGAAAGGTGCACTTCGAGACCGTCGAGGACCTCGAAGCCGGACCGGAGGACTGCGTCTACGACGGACAGATGAACGACACGAAGGACTTCGCATCCGGAGACCTTCGCTGCAACTCGAGCGGCAAGGGCAGCTGGACCCTGGAGACCGCCGGCGATGCGCTCTAGCCTGCCCGGCCCCGCCGCCGACCCGCACAAGGGCCCGAAACCGCGCGAAGAACAGGAGACATAAGAACTTGACGACCACAGCAGACCGACCCGCCCGGGGCCTCCCGAAAGCCATCGTCATCGGGCTCGACAACCTGGTGGGAATCCAGACCGCGCGCATCCTGGCAGCGCGCGGGGTTCCGGTGATCGCGATCGGCGATCCCCGCCATCCCTTCTGCCGCACGAACGTTTGCGAGTCGATCCTGCACGTGGAGACGAAGGGGAAGGAGCTGATCGACGCGCTCGTCGAGCTGGGACCCACGCTGGGCGGCGAGAAGGCCGTCCTGGTCCCCTGCAGCGACGAGCCGGTCCTGCTGATCGCGCGCGAGCGGGAACGCCTCGAGCCCTGGTACCACGTGCCCCTCCCGGAGACGGCGGTCGTCGAGACGCTGCTCGACAAGGACTCCTTCGTGGAGTTCGCGCAGGAGAACGGCTTCCCGGTGCCGCTCACGCTCACGCTCGGCAGTCGGGAGGAGGCCGCCGAGGCCGGCGAACGCCTCTCCTTTCCCTGCGTGCTGAAGCCAACCGCGCGGAACCCGCGCTGGCGGAATCAGTTCGAGGAGAAGGGCTTCAAGGTGCAGAACACCGAGGAGCTGCTCGAGGTCTACGACCGCGCGGCGCCCTTTGCCGAGAAGCTGATCGTCCAGGAATGGATCGAGGGCGGAGAAGACTCGCTCTACTCCTGCAACGTCTACTTCGATGCCGCGTCGAAGCCGCTCGTGACCTTCGTCGCCCGCAAGCTCCGCCAGTGGCCGCCGGTGACCGGACAGAGCGCACTCGGCGAGGAGTGCCGGAACGACGAGGTCCTGAACATCACGGTCGAGCTCTTCGAGGCGGCGCGCTTCCGAGGGCTCGGCTACATCGAGATGAAGCGCGACGTGCGCACCGGACGCCACCTGCTGGTGGAGGCCAACGTCGGGCGCCCGACAGGACGCTCCGCGATCGCCGAGGCCGGCGGTGTGGACCTGCTCTATACCATGTACTGCGACACCGTGGGCCGCCCGCTGCCCGCGAACCGGGAGCAGACCTACGGCGGCGTGAAGTGGATCTACCTGCGCAGCGATGTGCAGGCCGCTCTCCGTCAGTGGCTCCAGGGAGAGCTCACCCTGCGGCAGTGGTGGGGCACCTGGAGGGGACGCAAGGGCTATGCGGTCCTCTCCTGGCGCGACCCCCGGCCCTTCCTCTTCGACTTCATGGCCGCGATCCGCGACCTGGCCGGAGCGCGCGGTCGCTCATTCCTGCGCCGCCTCGCCATGGGATCGCGAGACCCGAAGAAGAGCTAGCTGCGAAGGAAGGCAGCGGCAGCGGGTGGATCCGGGGCGGGTCTCAACCCCGCAGGCTGCGAACGATGCGCAGCTGCGAGTAGCCGAAGAGCGCGGCGTAGAATCCGCACAGCGCCACGAACACGAGCCACGCCTTCGCGAAGGGCCCCAGCACCAGCAGGGCCAGCGGAATCAGCTCGGTGAAGGCGAGGACGAGGTCCTTGAAGCGGCCGGAGCCGGCGACGAAGTGATCCGCCGCGCCCCCGGCGCTGATCTTGAAGTACTGGCGCGACTCGCGGCCCCAGACGAAGAGCAGCGCGGCGGCCAGCGCGGCGGCGAGCCAGGCGCCCATACCGATGGCGGGAAGCTCGTGACCCGCGACGATGCCCAGGGCCATGGTGCGGGTGATCGCGTAGAGCTTTCCGGCGGTGGAGTCGAGGTACTGACCCATCGGGCTCGAGGAACCCGAGACCCGGGCGATGTTTCCGTCGACGCAGTCGAGGACGAGGTAGCCGAGGCAGAGGAGCGCCACTCCCGCATAGGCGTAGGTGCCCAGTAGCAGCGCGACGGGCGGCATCACCAGGCAGAGCCCGATCGCGAGCGCGGTCACCTGATTCGCGGAGACGCCGGCGTTCATGAACCAGGGCGTCACGAAGAAGGAGATCTGACGGTAGAAGCGGCTCGAGAGCAGGCCGTCGTTCGCCGCCTTCTCGGCCGAGAAGCTCCCACGGAGCTCCTCGCGGCTGATTCGTCTGCTCGTGCTCGCGCTGCTCAACCTGTCCCCCCCTGTGGAATCGCGAGATCCGCCCAGGCTGATCGGCCGGTCGGCGCGCGGGCTGGTGCCGATTCTACGCCGAACCCCCGATTTCTGCGGGCGCACCCCGCGCACCCCCGCGGCGCTGGCGGCGGACGCGCAGCCACTCGACCCCGTCGTCGAGAACCAGGTAGAAGACCGGCACCACCAGCAGGGTCAGCAGGGTCGAGGAGAACATCCCGGCCGCGGTGGCCACGGCCATGGGCTGACGGGACTCGGAACCCGGCCCCACGCCGAGTGCCGCGGGCAGGACCCCGAAGATCATCGAGAAGGCCGTCATCAGCACCGGCCGCATCCGGATCGGCGCCGCCGTCCGCATCGCCTCGACCTTCTCCATCCCGCCTCGCCGCAGCTGGTTCGCGAAGTCGACCAGCAGGATCGAGTTCTTCGTGACCAGCCCGAAGAGCAGGATGATTCCAATCAGGCTGAAGAGATTGATCGTCATGCCCGCGGCGAGCAGGGCCCCGAGGGCACCCACCATCGAGAGCGGCATCGCCAGCATCACGGTGAGCGGGTGGAGCAGGCTCTCGAACTGGGCCGCCAGCACCATGTAGATCACCAGCACGGCCAGCCCGATCGCCAGGGTGAACTGCTGCACGCTCTCCAGGAAGGCCTCGGCGGAGCCCGAGAAGGCGATGGTGACGCCCTCCGGGAGAATCGAGTCACCCAGCGCCTTCACCTGGGCGATGGCCTCCGCCACCGGAAGCTGCTCGAGGTTCGCGCTGATGGTCACGCTCCGCATCCGATCCCTGCGCGTGATCTTCGAGGGCGCCGCGCCGGTCACGATCTCCGTGATATTTCTCAGCTCCACCACGTCGCCGGTGTTCGAGCGCACGTAGAGGCGTCCGATGGTGGCGGGGCTCGCCCGCTCCTCCTCCTCCAGGCGCATGCGGATGTCGTAGCGATGACCGCCGCTCTTGAACTTGCCGATGTCCATACCGCCGATCGAGGCCTGGACCACGGTCCCGATCGCACGCGCATCGACGCCCAGCGCCGCAGCCTTCTCGCGGTCGGGCACGACGCGGACCTCCGGCAGGCCCAGCTTGAGCGACTTGTTCAGGTCGACGATGCCCGGCCGCTCCTCCAACGCCCGGATCATTCGGTCCGAGAGCGCGTCGAGGGTGTCGAGCTCGACGTTCCCCCGCAGACTGAACTCGAGCTCGCCGCCGCCGCCTCCCATGAACTGGGAGGGGTCGAAGACGCGGGATTCGAGGCCGGGAATGTTGAGGAGCGCGGCGCGGGTCGCGGCCATGAGCTCCTGGGCACCGCGCTTCCGCTCTCGCTGGGGCTTCAGGATCGCCACGAAGACCGCGTTGTTGACGGAGCCGGGTCCCTCCGGTCCGGATACACCTACGCCCGCGAAGAGGCCATGCACCTCGGGCTGCTGGAGCATCCAGTTCTCGGCGAGCTCCAGGCGCTCGAGCGTGCCGTCGAGATTCGTGCCCGGGGGCGTCTCCATGATCACGAACACCCTGCCCTCGTCCGAGGGCGGCAGGAACTCGGCTCCCAGGCGCGAGCCGAAGCCGAGCGCCACGACGAACGAGATGCCCGCCAGGGCGAGGACCGCGACGCGATGGGAGAGCGCCCAGTCGAGCAGGCTGCAGTAGCGCGCCTCCAGGAGCTCGAAGGCGCGCTCGAGCCGCTGGTAGATGCTGCCCTCGGCGCGCGCCGTGGGCGGCGGCATGCGCGCGGCGAGCATCGGGGTGAGGGTGAAGGCCACGAAGAGCGAGAACATCACCGCCGCCGCCACGGTCACGCCGAACTCACCGAGGAAGCTCCCGACGAGCCCCTCCACGAAGACCACCGGCAGGAAGACGACCGCGATCGAGAGCGTCGCCGCCGTCGCGGCGAAGGCGATCTCCCGGGTCCCGCTCGCGGCGGCCTCCATCGGTGCCTGACCGCTCTCGCGATGCCTCTCGATGTTCTCGAGCACGACGATCGCGTCGTCGATCACGACGCCGACGGCCAGTGCGAGTGCCAGCAGCGTCATGATGTTCAGTGTGGCATCGAAGAGCCACATCACGCCGAAGGTCGCCACGATCGAGAGCGGGATCGCGGCCGCGACGATCAGGGTCGGCCGCCAGCGCCGCAGGAAGACGAAGACCACGAGGGTCGCGAGGAACGCGCCGAAGACCAGGGCGAACTGGGTCTCCGCCACCGACTCGCGGATCGAGCCGGAGAAATCCATGATCTGTGACCATTCGGGAACGCTGATCCCGGAAGGAAGCTCGTCTCGCATGGCCTCGACGCGTGCCCGCACCTCGTCGGCGATGGCGACGGTGTTCGCCTGGGACTGCTTCAGGATCCCGATCCCGGCCCCGGCCCCGCCATTGAAGCGGGCGAGAAAGCGGCGATCCTCGGCGCCGTCCTCGACCCGCGCCACGTCGCTCAGGCGGACTTCCGCTCCCTCCACGTTGGCGACGATCAGGCTCGCCAGATCCTCGACCGTCTCGAACTCCGCATCGGTCTTCAGCGAGTACTCGAGCTGTGCGCTCTCGAGTCGCCCGCCCGGCTGCTCCAGGTGCTCGCGCGACACCGCCGCGATGATGTCGTTCGCCGAGAGCCCCCGCGCGCGCAGGGCGTTGCCGTCGAGCCACACCCGGATCGCCCGCTCGCGACGGCCGAAGAGCTCCGTCGAGGCGACGCCGTCGATGGTCTCCAGGTAGGGCTTCATCGTGTACTTGAGGTACTCGGTCACCTCCACGGCCGGCCGGTCCGAGTTGATCGGAAGCCACAGGATCGGCCGATTGGCCATGTTGACCTTGTCGACCACGGGCGGCTCGAGCTCCTTCGGCAGCTCCCGGCGCGCGCGGGCCACCTTGTCGCGCACGTCCTGGGTTGCCTGATCCAGGTCCCGCTCGAGCTCGAACTCGGCCACGACGCTGCTGGCGCCCTGGAAGGTGGTGGAGCTCAGGCTGCGGAGGCCACCGATCGTGTTCAGGTGCTCCTCGAGCACCTCGGTCACATCCTCCTCCATCACCTCGGGGGCGGCGCCCTCGAGCTGGGCGGTGACCGTGACCACCGGGAACTCCATCTCGGGCATCTGATCGATCCCGAGCTGGCTGTAGCCGAGCACCCCGAACACGATCAGGGAGAGCGTGAGCATCAGGGTGAGGATCGGCCGCTGGATGCAGAGCTCGATCATTGTGCGGCCACGCCCCGCTCTCGCGGCACCGCCAGACTTCCATCGGGATTTCGCGCGACGATGACGCTGCCGTCGATCAGGTCCGCGTGACCCCGGCTCACGACCCGTTCCCCTTCCGCGAGACCGGATCGGATCTCCACCATGCCGCCGCGCATGATGCCGGTCTCTACGACGAGCCGGGTCACGCGGGCGTCGTCTCCGACGCGGAATACGACCGCCCCATCGATGCGCCTCAGCACGGCCTCCTCGGGGACCAGCAACACGTCCTGTCGACTCGCGATTCCCAGATTGGCGCGGGCGAAGAAGCCGGGGCGCAGACGCCCGTCGGGGTTCTCGATCACGGCCCGTGCCCGGAGGGTTCGGGTACGCGGGTCGATGGTGGGAGAGACCACGGTCACGACCGCGTCGAAGACCTCCTCGGGATAGGGCGCGACGCTGACTTCGATGGGCAGCCCCACGTTCACCCGCGACGCGTCGACCTCGGGGAGGTGGAACTCCACCTCCACGGGATCGAGTGTCACCAGGTCCACGAGCGGATCTCCCTCGCGCACGAACTCGCCGAGATCGACGTAGCGCTGGGCGACCAGTCCGGAGAAGCGCGCCGTGACGCTGGCGTCCCGAAGCGCCCGCTCGGCCACGCCCAGGTCGGCCTTCGCGCCGGCGAGCCGGGATCGGGCCGTCTGCAGCGCCGTCTCCGCCTGATCGAGCTGCGTCTCGGACGCCACCCCCTGCTTCGCCAGGGCGCGCATCCGTTTCACCTCACGCTCCTGCTCCGCCACCGAGGCCTCGGTCTCGCCCACCCGGGCGCGCGCGCGGTCGAGGTCCAGATGTCGGCGCTCCGGATCGATCTCGAGCATCACCGCACCCTCCTCGACGGCGTCGCCCTCCTCGACCAGGACCTCGGTGATCTCCCCCGCGACCTGGGCGGCCACGTCTGCACGCTGCTTCGCGAGCAGCTCCCCGGAGGCCTCGATCCGCTCCTCCAGATCCATGGCGAAGACCGGCGTCACGACGACCGGCTTTCCCGGGGACTCGACGGGGGCGTCGGCGGCGTCGCAGCCCAGGAGCAGGAGTGCGGCCAGCGACGCAGAGCAGGCAGCGAGGGCGAGCGTCCCGTTCACGATCCCCCTCCCCGCGGTCCGCCCGGAAGACTCCGGAGCAGACCTGCCTTCATCACCTCGAAGGTCCTCTCGACGAGATTCGTCGACAGCTCGCCGCGTGGCCGGATCAGGTGCAGCGAGATGAGGCCGTGGAGCATCAGCCAGAGCACCTGGAAGGCCTCCTCGATGTCCGGAGTGGCCAGGGTGCCCTCCCGAGCCAGGTCCTCGAGGGCCCCCTTCACCAGGCCACGCGCGGCCTCGGCGGACGGCACCGCGTCGCCATCCTCGAGCCGGGGCACGGTGAGCAGCTGGTAGTGGCTCGGATTGTCGATGGCGAAGCGGACGAAGGCGCGAGCCATCTCGGTGAGGTACGCGGCCGGATCACTCCCGCGCTCGATCGCCGCCATCAGGTGCAGGACCACTGCGAAGCGGGTCTCGAGCACCGCGTCGATCAGCCCCTGCTTGTCGCCGAAGTGGTGATAGATCGTCGGCGCGGTGAAGCCGCAGCGATCGGAGACCTTGCGGATCGAGACGCCCTCGACGCCCCGATCGAGGAGCACCGCCTCCGCCGCCTCGAGAATGGCGGTGCGGGAGTCGGGAGTGCGGGTCGGACCCTCGCCGGGACGACTCGGGCTGGAGGAGGGGGTGGGGGGCACGGAGAAGCCTGTAACACTGCTATAGCTGACGTAACGCCGTTATAGCAGACCCGGAAGCCCCCGCCACTCCGCTCCGCGCCCCTCAGAACTCGCGGAGCGCCGCCACCACGTCGGCCCAGTGCGCCGGATCCGGGGCCCGATTGTGGGTGAGGCTCACCGCGTCGGCGACGCCGTCGAGGCGCGCGCGCAGCCGGGCGGCGATCTCGTCCCGGGGTCCCACCACCGCGATGGTCTCGAGGACCTCGTCCTCCACCCGGTCGGCCATCTCGTCCCAGCGCCCCTGCTTCGACAGCCGGTTCAGCTCTACGTGAAGCTCCCCCCAGCCGTGGCAGTCGAGGGTCGGGCGATAGGCCGGCGTCGATCCATAGAAGGCGAGCTGCTTGCGCGCCGCCGGTCTCGACCAGGGCATCCCGAATCGGTGCTCCACGTGGGGACGCACCTGGGAGCCGAGGCCCAGCACGAATCGCCCCGCGCTGATCGCCTGGAGGCCGTAGGCCAGGTTGGCCAGGTTCATGGGATTGCGCGCGAACGCGATCGCGATGGCGGTGCCGAGGCGCAGGTGGTGCGTGTGCTCCGCGGCCACGGCGAGGGGCAGGAAGGGGTCGTGCTTCGCCTCGAAGCTGAAGGCGCCGTCGTAGCCGATCTCCTCGAGCCGCGGAAAGATCCGACGCGCCTCGCGCGGGTCCTCGAGGGGAGCGGTGGTGTAGACCTTCATCGGGGCCTCGGCGCAGCGGCGACCCGCCAGGCGGGAGTGCCGGATGCTAACGACGGGAGCGGGGATCCGCTGGCGCGACCCGAGCGCCGTGGGGCAAGATGGTCGCCCCAGCGAAGCGGGAGGCCCGATCCATCCATGAAGCTCGTCACCTTCGACGACGGTACGCGACGCATCGGTCTCCTCGACGGAGACGCGGTCGTCGACCTCCAGGCCGTGGCGCCCACGCTGCCCACGGAGATGTGCGCATTCCTCGCCGCCGGCGAGGAGGCGATGCAGGCCGCGAGACGTGCCCTCTCGGCCGGCGGCTCGCGGCTGCCCCTGTCCTCGGTCCGCCTCGCGGCTCCGGTGGTGAGGCCGCCGAAGATCCTCGCGGTCGGGCTCAACTACCGCGACCACGCGGAAGAGGCGGGGATGGAGATCCCGAAGGTCCCGATGATCTTCAACAAGCAGTCGACCTGCGCCCATCCCCCCATCGAGCCCTTTCACGTGCCGCGCGCCTCGCACCGCGTCGACTACGAGGGCGAGCTCGCGTTCGTGATCGGGAAGGCCTGCCGGCACGTGCCGAAGGATCGCGCCGCCGAAGTCATCGCCGGCTACACCATCTGCAACGACGTCTCCGTCCGCGATTGGCAGCTCCGGGTGCCGACCTTCACCATGGGCAAGTCCTTCGACACCCACGGCCCGATGGGGCCGGCGATCGTCACGGCGGACGAGCTCGGAGATCCCCACGATCTCGACATTCGCACCTGGGTGAATGGCGATCTGCGCCAGTCGTCGAACACGAAGCACCTGATCTTCGACTGCTTCAGCCTGGTCGAACACCTCTCGACGGCCTTCACCCTCGAGCCCGGTGACGTGATCTCGACGGGTACACCGAGCGGCATCGCCGGAGCCATGAAGCCCCCGCAGTGGCTCGTACCCGGCGACGTGGTGAAGATCGCGATCGACGGCATCGGCGAGCTCGAGAACGGTGTCGTCGCGGAGCCCGAGGACACGGCCCGCTTCTGACCGGACGGCGCGATCCCAGATGGACAGCGCGCGAAATCGCCGTCACCCTTCGACGGCGATGAGCCGGAAGCTCTCGACGAAGCATCTGGTGCGGCAGATCGCCGCGGAGATCTCCGCAGCGACGCGCTACTACGACCGCGTCGCCCAGTGGCTGCCCCACTCCTCCGACCGGGGCGAGCTGCTCGACGCCATCGACTGCCCGCGAAAGGAGCGCGTCGGCGAAGGCGAGCCCCTGCCCGACTTCTCGAAGGACCGCGAGGAGCGCTCTGCGGTGCTCCTCTACGCGAACTTCAACTACGACTTCGACATCCAGAAGCTCCTGATGGAGCTCAAGCCCAGGCTCTCGCGTACCTCCCGCGTGTTGGCCGTCTGCTACAACCCCTACCTCCGCTGGCTCTTCGCGCTGGCGCATCGGATGGGCCTGCGCGAGGCGGAGCTGCCGACGACCTTCGTGACGCGCTCGGTACTGATGGGGATCGCGAAGCTCTCGGGCTTCGAGATCGTCCGGGAGCGGACGGCGGCTCACTTCCCCTTCGCCCTGCTGGGCCTCGGCACGCTGCTCGATCGACTGCTCTCCGCGCTTCCGCTGCTGCGCAACCTCGCGGTCGTCGAGATCGTCTTCATGCGCCCCATCCTGCCCGGCCCGGAGCACCCTTCGCTCTCCATCGTCGTTCCCGCGCGCAACGAGCGGGGCAACATCGCGCCCGCCCTGGAGCGTCTGCCGGACTTCGACGCGGAACGGGTCGAGGTCGTGTTCGTGGAGGGTCACTCCACCGACGGGACCTGGGAGGAGATCCAGAAGGTGATCGCCGCGAATCCCCGCTTCGACTGCCTGGCACTGCGCCAGACCGGAGAGGGGAAGGCCGACGCGGTGCGCCTGGGCTTCGAGCGCGCGTCGGGAGAGGTGCTCACCATCCTGGACGCCGACCTCACCATGCCCCCGGAGCTGCTACCGCGCTTCTACGACGCCTACTGCCGCGGCGACGCGGACCTGATCAACGGCAGCCGCCTGGTCTATCCCATGGAGGGCGAAGCCATGCGCGCGCTGAACCTGCTCGGAAACCTCTTCTTCGCGAAGACCCTGAGCTGGATCCTGGGCACGCGACTCACCGACGTACTCTGCGGCACGAAGCTCCTCTCCCGCGCGGACTACGATCGCTTCCGCCGCTGGCGAGAGGACTTCGGGGACTTCGACCCCTTCGGCGACTTCGAGCTGCTCTTCCCCGCGGCGGTGCTGGGGCTCGGCGTCGTGGACGTCCCCATCCGCTATCGCGATCGCACCTTCGGAAGTACCCAGATCCGCCGCTTCCGTCACGGGCTGGAGCTGCTGCGCATGACCGCCGTGGGGCTGCTGAAGATCCGGACCGCCCGCCTCTGAGCCGGGGGTCGCTGCCCTCCGGACACCTCAGACCCGGACCAGCTCCACGTCCACGAAGCTCCCCAGCTGGGGAGACAGGAGCAGGAGCGCCCGGTCGAGAGCGCTCGCCAGGGGAAACGCCCAGCCCGGGAGCAGGCTCCATCGCTTCAGGCCTCCCGCCATGAAGTAGCGAAGCGGAGTGTGGGGCTCGTAGCGCACGAGGTGAAGCCGGGGGTGGCGCATCTCGAAGAGCTCGCGATCGCGTCGGAACACGATCCAGGTGAGGGCGCCGTTCGCCGACCGGAGGGGGCCCTGGGAGTCGAAACGCCATTCGCGCGCGTCCCGATCGAAGGGCTCGTGGTGGGCGTGGGCCAGGATCGGACCGCTGATCCAGCCCACGTGCTGGTCCACCATCAGCAGACGACCCCTGGGCGCCAGGCAGCGCTCCACCTCCGCCAGGAAGGCCCCGACGTCGGCGATGTGGTGGAAGACGTTCAGCATCACGATGGCGCGGAGCGCGCCGTCCTCGTAGGGTAGTCGCGTCGCGTCGATCACCCGGTCCACACCCGGGTAGGGCAGGACGTCGGAGGTGATCACCTCGGGCAGGACCTCGCGCAGGAAGCCCGCGCCCGATCCGAGCTCGAGCACCGGTCCGTCGCCCGGGGCCCGTGCGATGCACCCGGCGAACCTCGCGTAGCACTCGCGATACCAGCGCTCGAGGGCCGGCTTGCCGCGAATGCAGCGACGAATCGCGCCGATCCGAGCGGGATCGTCGAGAGCCGACCGCGGCTCCACCGCCGGGCCGGACTCAGACCGAGCTGCGACGATCGCCGGCGCGGCGCAGCGGCGTGGGCGCGACGTACCCGGAACGCCCGCTCTCGAGGGCGTCGCAGTGTTCCTTCAGCCACTCGTAGGTGCTGGCGATGCCCTCCTCGAGGCCGATGCGATGACGCCAGCCGAGCTCGTGCAGCAGGCTCACGTCGAGAAGCTTTCGCGGCATACCGTCGGGCTTCGTGGAGTCCATGACCAGCTCGCCCTCGGGGTAGACCAGATCCCGCACGAGCTCGGCGACCTCCCTGATGCTGATGTCCTCACCGGTGCCGATGTTGACGTGGGAGTCGCCCTCGTAGTGACGCATGAGGAAGAGGCAGCAATCCGCGAGGTCCTCGACGTGCATGAACTCGCGACGCGGAGAGCCCGTGCCCCACACGGTCACGCCCTTCTCCCCCCGGACCTTTGCCTCGTGGAACTTGCGAATCAGGGCGGGCAGGACGTGGGAAGTCTCCAGGTCGAAGTTGTCGTTCGGACCGTAGAGATTGGTGGGCATCCCCGAGATGAAGTTGCAGCCGTACTGCTTCTTGTAGGCCGCACAGAGCTTGATGCCCGCGATCTTGGCGATCGCGTAGGCCTCATTGGTGGGCTCCAGCGGACCCGCCAGCAGGTTCGACTCGGTCATCGGCTGGGGGGACTCGCGGGGGTAGATGCACGAGCTTCCCAGATAGAGGAGCTTCTTCACACCGAAGTGGTGTGCGGCCTGCACCACCGTCGCGTGGATCATCAGATTGTCGTAGATGAAGTCGGCCGGCCGCTGCGAGTTCGGCAGGATCCCTCCCACCGTGCCCGCGACCAGGAAGACGTACTCGGGACGGTTCGCCCGGAACCAGTAGTCCACGGCGGCCTGGTCCCGAAGGTCGAGCTGCTCGCGCCCGGCCAGGAGCAGGTTCGTGAACCCTTCCTCTTCGAGCCGCCGCACCACCGCAGAGCCCACCAGGCCTCGGTGGCCCGCCACGAAGATCCGGGCGTTCAGGGGTATGGGATCGCTCAACTTGCGTACCTCACGCCACTCGATTCATTCGGCTGGCCGATGAGGGTACTGAAGCATCGAGGACTCGGTCAAAGACCCGGCCCCCGCGGCGCTCCGCCCCGGAGCAGCACGATCCGCGCCTCGAGGACCGGGATCGGCGCTCCCGGAGCGCCCTGGGGAGCAGCTTTCGGGGGGATCGCCACCACCAGGGACTCGATCTCCTCGCGCAGGGCCGACGTCCGCGGGTGGAAGCGGGTCGGGAAGATGAAGCCGTGGATCTGCACGAGGCGTTGGCGGAGCGCCGAGAGCCGCGCGTCCGGGACCACCGCGCCCAGGCGGTCGCCGGATCCGACCCGGGCGAGGAGGGGGAAGAAGGGCTGGCGCCGCTCGAAGGCCTCCACGTCGTGACGGCGGGCATCGACCACGGCGAGCAGGCCCGCCCCGTGCAGGACCGCGAGCCAGAGGGCGAGGGTCACCGCCCCCCGCCAGCCCGCTCCGATCGGGAGCCGCTGCCAGAGCAGGACGCTGGCCCAGCCGAAGAAGACGGCTCCGGTGGCCAGCGCGACGAAGGCGTAGTGGAAGGGCAGGAAGCTCCCCTCCAGCGCGACCCGATAGGCGAAGAACATCAGCCCGTAGAAGCCGTAGGCCGAGAGCCATAGCGCCCGACGGCGCTGCCGCGGCCGGTGGCGGAGGAAGTGCACCCAGCCCGCCGCGGCGCACAGCCCGAATCCCAGCTCGGCGGTGAGGAAGATCCGACTCGCGCCCAGCCCCGGCAGCAGATCCGCGAGCTCCCAGCCGCCGAAGGGCTTGCGAGCGAAGCCCCTCCAGGCGGCGACGAACTCCGACCAGTCGATGATCTGGGAATAGAGCCCCAGCGCCGCGAGCCCGGACAGGCCGAAGACGGCCAGGGAGCGCCAACGCACCGGCCTGGGCAGCGGGCGCTCGCCACCGGGCCGCCCCCCGTCCGCCAGCAGGTGGAGGGCGAGGAAGAAGGGAAGCGGCCCCAGGAAGGCGAGCTTCGTCATCGCACCCGAGACCGCGGCGAATCCGGCGAGACCGGCGAAGGCTCCCGCCGCGGCGACCCGGCCCTGACGCGCCCGCTCCTCGCACCTCCAGGTCGCCCAGAAGGACCCGGCGAAGCAGAGCACCATGAGCGGCTCGACGGAGATCCGCGACAGGTAGTAGAGGACCGGGAGCGAGGTGGCGTAGCCCAGCGTGGCGACCGTGGCCGCGCGATCGTCTCGCAGCACCTCCCTCGCCAGGGCGTGGAGGGCTGCGAAGGAGAGCAGGTGCAGCAGGGTCATCAGCAGCTTCGAGAGCAGGAACGCCTCGGGCAGATGCTGCGCGGTGAAGCGCGTGAAGGAGGCGCCGCCGGCGCCGAGATGGAGGCCCCGCTGCACTGCGTGCAGCAGGGGCGTCAGGGTCGCGCCCGGGTGCCCCACGAAGAGCGGCGCCTCGCCCCAGGCCAGCTCGTGGGCCGACGCGAAGTAGAAGCCCCCGGGATCCGCCTCCCCCCAGGCCTGCTCGCCGAAGATGGCGTTGGCCCAGGCGCCGCAGGGTGCGAGGCGGCTGTAGTGGGCCGAGAAGGCGAGGCAGGCGACCGCCAGCAGGCTGGCCCACCAGAACCTGCGGAAGATCATTCGCGTCCCGGCGGCGCCGACGGGTCGGGCGGCGAGGGGCGCGTCGCCACGATCTGGGCCGGAACGCCGGCGACGATCGTATAGGGCGCAGTGTCGTGCGTGACCACGGCCCCCGCCGCGACGACCGTACCCCGCTCGATCCGGACGCCCGGCAGGACGACGGCATTCGCGCCGATCCACACATCGTCGCCGATCCACGTGGGCGCCAGCTCGTGACCCTGCACGACGATCGGAAGGGAGGGATCCGACCAGTGGTGCTGGGAGCTGAGGACCACGGCGTTGGGCCCGATCAGCACGTCGTCTCCCAGGCGGATCCCCCCTCGCGCATCGATGAAGGTGCCTCCGTTCAGATGCAGGTTCCTCCCCACCGACATGCCACAGGAGTAGGTGATGCGCGCGCCGGGTCGGATGAAGCAGAAGCCGTCGAGCCGCTCGAAGGTGAGGCGGCAGTAGAGCCAGCGCAGCCCCGCCCCCAGCAGGCTCGGGATCGGCCGCAGCAGCGCGGCCACCCACTCGTCCAGGTAGACGACGATCGCTTCGCGGACGGTCATCGTTCCCGCCAGGCGACGCATCTGCGCCAGCGGCGAGGTCTGGGCCGGAGGATCCGTCCGCACCACGCGCAGTGTATCCGGGTCGGCGCCCGCGGACACGATAGGATGGGCAGGTGACCGCGACCCGATCCGAACTCGCGACCCGGGGTGGTCGGATCTGCCCGGTGTGCGACGGCGCCGCAGAGCCCCGAATCGACCTCGGCGACTTCCGACTCCTGCGCTGCGGGGACTGTGGCTGCTGGGCCAGCGACGCGGCGGCGCGCGGGGCCAGCACCTCCTTCACCCCGGAGGCCTACTTCGAGAACGCGAACCTCGATCGCGACAAGTGGCAGGTATTGCTCCGGCGTCTGGACGCCCAGCGCGGCGGCATCCGGGCCGTCCTCGACGTGGGCTGCGGGACCGGAGCCTTCCTGCGGCACCTGCGCGACGCGCTGCCGGACGCGCGACGCGAGGGCATCGAGCTGGACCCGGGGCGCGCCCGGACGGCCAGCGCCGCCGACCCCGCGGCGCGCATCCACACGGCCGACGCGCTCACGGGTCTCGCCCAGGCGCAGGGCCCCTTCGACCTGGTGACGCTCTGGGACGTCTTCGAGCACGTGGAGGCCCCGACGAAGCTCCTCGCGGGCCTGGCTGCGCGCCTCTCCCCCGGCGGACGCATCTACGTGCAGACCATTCACGAGCAGAGCCTGCTGCCCACCCTCGGGCGCGCGAGCTACCGCGCCAGCTTCGGGCGACTGCGCCATCCGGCGCGGCGCACCCACGAGGCCCACCACCTGGTCTTCTTCACCCGCCGCGGCCTCGAGCGCGCGGCCCGCGAGTCCGGGCTGCGGATCCGCGAGCTCTGGTTCGATCGCTTGCACCGCGGACGCATGGACGGGCACCCCCTGGTCACGGCCGCGACGGCGCTGCTGCTGCGCGCGGAGAACGCGCTCGGTGGCGGGCTCTTCGTCAACGCCCTGCTCGAGCCCATATCAGGGCGAGCCGGTCGCAGGTAGAACGCGCAGCGGGTGTGATCTCAGCCGGGCCGGACGCCGGTGAGGAGCAGGTTCTTCCCGAAGGCGCGGCCCAGGGCCCGATCGAGCACGCGACTGACCGGGAACACCGCGCCGTCGTAGAGGCGCACGGCGCCCAGGTCGAGACCGCCGTCCCGGTTGCCGAAGAAGCGGTAGGCGAGCCCCGCGAAGAAGCCCAGACAATCGACGTAGCGCGCCCGCTCCACACGGAAGCCGGCGCCGACGCTCAGCTCGCGCAGCCCGGAGCGGCGGTAGCGCCGCAGATGACCCACCCGCCGATCGTTCTCCGAGAAGAGCAGCTCGAAGGCCGGGACGTAGACGAAGAGGCGCCCACCCGGGCGCAGCCGCTCGAAGAACGCGCGAAGCAGACCGGCGTCGTCCTCGACGTGCTCGATCACGTTGACGGTGTAGATGCCGTCGAAGCGCAGCTCGGGGTCGAATCCCGCCAGCGACTCGCGGGCCGAGACGCCGCGCTCGGCGATGCGGGCGCGCAGTGCGGCATCCGGCTCCACAGCGTAGATCTCGTGGCCGCGCTGCTGGAGGGCCGCAGAAAAGCGCCCGTTGCCGGCGCCGAAGTCCAGCAGCGAGTCCGCGCCTCGCGCCCAGCCCGCAAGCTCGTCGACGAGGAAGCGGTTGTAGCGGACCGCCTCCTCCATCACCTCGATGAGGTCCGGGGCCTCGAAGGCCCGGTCGCCCTTGCCCCTACGAACGGTGCTCACGCAGATGCCGCTTCCACAGCTCGATCGTCTCGGCGTGGAACTTCGCGATGGTGTCGAGGATCAGACCGGCCGTCAGCGACACCACCGAGAGGATGCCGAGGCCCGCCGCCAGGATCGCGCGGGGCACGTGCAGCACGAAGCCCGTCTCCACGAAGTCGATGATGGGAGCGCTTCCACTCGCGAGAGCAGCCAGGGCGAATAGCAGCGAGATGGCGGTGAAGAAGGCCAGTGGCTTGTAGTCCTTGAAGAGCAGGCCGATGCAGCGCGCGATCAGAAAGCCGTCGCTCCAGGTGTTGAGCTTCGACGTGCTTCCCTCGGGTCGGCGGTCGTAGTGAACCGGCGTCTCGGCGATCGCCATCCCCTTCGCGAGGGCCTGGAGGGTCAGCTCCGTCTCGATCTCGAACCCCCCGGTGCGGACGCGCACGACGTCGAGGAAGCGGCGCGACAGGACGCGATAGCCGGAGAGGACGTCGGTGAGCTCGGTGCGGAAGAGCAGGCTGATGAGCCGGGAGATCCAGCGGTTGCCGAGACGGTGGAAGCCGCGGAAGGCTCCCTGCTCGTGGGATACCAGCCGCGTCGCCACCAGCATGTCGAGATCGTCGCGTCGGGCGCGCTCGAGCAGGGCGGGCGCCGCATCCGCCGGGTAGGTCCCGTCTCCGTCCACGAGCAGATAGAGGTCCGCATCCACCACGCTCATGGCGTGACGCACCACGTGGCCCTTCCCCTGCCGGGGCGAGCGGATTACCTCCGCGCCGGCGCCACGCGCCACTTCCGCCGTGGCGTCCTGCGAGTTGTTGTCGAAGACGTAGATCCGGGCCCGCGGCAGCGCCCGGGCGAACTCGCAGACCACCGACTCGATCGTCGACGCCTCGTCGAAGCAGGGGATGACCACGGCGACCCGCGGCTCGCTGCGCTCGCTCTCCAATTCGCCTCCGGCCACACCCCGCCGCCGCTCCGATCCTATCAGCTCGACGCTCCGCGCTCGACGCCGTCACGGCCCTCTGCGACACTCGCGCGGTCGCACTCCCCCCGCGAACGAGGGGTCGGTGAGAGCGCGCACGCCCATTTCGTGGGTCAGCGTCCCGGTCGGAGTCGGACTCGGGCTCGGGCTGCTCGTGGTCCTCGCGCACTGGCAGCGCGACTTCGTGGCCGACGAGCTCGGGCTCGGTCTCCAGACCTATTCCTTCCGGGCCGTGGACGCGAGCGGGGAGCCGATCTCGGGCGATGCCAGCGACGCGCCGGCGCTGGCCGGGAGGCTGCGATCGCAGCGACGCGCGGGACGGACCACGGCCCTGTGGCTGGGGGCGTCACAGCTCCACGCCGTCAACCGGCCCGGTCCGGAGCCGAGACTGGCCGTGGCGGTCGCCGAGCAGCGGGCCCGCGAGCGCGGAGGCGACGTCGCCTACACCCAGCTGAGCCTGCCCAACGCCGGGCCCCTCGAGCTGCTCGCCGTCTACCAGGCCTTTCGGGAGCCTCCGACCCGGCCGGATCGGCTCGTGCTCGCCCTGACCTACGACGACCTCTCCGAGATCGCTCTGCGCGATTCGGTGGTGGCGCTGCTCGACGCCGCCAGACCGGATCTCGCCGGAGCGTCGGGCACCGGGAGCGGACCCGAGGCGATCCTGGCTCGCGCCCGCGCGCAGGCGGCCCGGGAGCGCAGCGAGCCGCCTGCCGCCCCCGTAGAGCGCAGCGCCATCGCCGGAACGCCCCAGGAGCGCCTGGAGCAGTCGCTGGTCGCCACCCTCGAGGCGCTCTGGCCCGCCTACGCGGAGCGCCACAGCCTGCGCTCCGCGGGCGTCGCGGCCTGGAAGCTTCCCCTCACGAGCCTCGTCTTCCGCCTGCGCGGGCGCCCCATCCAGCGCATCGACCCCCGGGCCCGGGCCGTGAGCGAGCAGGCGCTGCGCGCGCTGATTGCGCAGACCCGGAGCGACGGCGTCGCCCTGCTGGTGTACGAGGCGCCGCATCGCCCCGACGCGGAGCGCTTCTACCACGACCGGGACGCCTACGACGCCTTCCACGCCGAGATCGCGGCGGCGGCCTCCCGGGAGGGCTTCGCCCATCTCGACCTCGAGCGCCTGGTGCCGGCCGAGACCTACGGGCTGACCGACCAGTTCCTGCCCGACGTCTTCCACTTCCGCGAGGAGGGGCACCGCCTCCTCGGCAGCGCGATCGATCGCTGGTTCGAGGAGCGGGGTCACTGAACGCGGATGCTCTTCAACAGCTGGGGATACCTGCTCTTCCTGCTGCTGGTCGTGCCGCTCCACTGGTCGCTCGGTGGCCCGCGGCTGCGCCTCTGGCTGCTGGTCGCGGCGAGCATCGGCTTCTACAGCATGTGGCGCTGGGAATTCTCGCTGCTGGTCCTGTTCTCCGCCTGCGTCGACTACGTAGCGGCCGGACGGATCGCGGCGAGCGAAAGTCCGGGCATCCGCCGGCGTTGGCTGGCGGCGAGCCTCGGCGTCAACCTCGGCCTGCTCGTCGCATTCAAGTACACCTACTTCATCTACGACAACGTGCGTCTCTTGGCGAGCGCGGGCGGCACCGACCTCCCCGCCCTCCAGGATCTGGGGCTGCGCATCGTCCTTCCGCTGGGCATCAGCTTCTACACATTCCAGACCATCTCCTACACCATCGACGTCTATCGCCGCGTCATTCCGCCGACGCGCAGCCTCGTCTCGTTCCTCTGCTACGTCACCTTCTGGCCCCAGCTGATCGCGGGACCGGTGCTGCGCGCCGGTGAGGTGATCCCACAGCTCGAGGCCCGTCGGATCTTCCGCGCGCGCGACCTTTGGCTGGGCTTCGGTCTCGTCGTCGTCGGGCTCTTCAAGAAGGTCGTGCTGGCGGACGGCCTGGCCCCCATGGTGGACGACGCCTTCGCGCGAGATCCCGCGGACCTGAACGCCCTCGACGTCTGGGTCGCAGCCTTCCTCTTCGGCTTCCAGATCTACTTCGACTTCTCCGGCTACTCCGACGTCGCGATCGGCTCGGCCCGCATGCTGGGCCTCGTCTTTCCGCGCAACTTCGACTGGCCCTATCTGGCAACCTCTCCCCGGGAGTTCTGGACTCGCTGGCACATCTCGCTCTCGTCCTGGATCCGCGACTACCTCTACGCGCCGCTTACCGGTCGCCCCTTCCACACCCGAAGCGTGGGCGGCATCGGCGAGGCGACGCGCAGCGATCCGAGCCGCCGTCACACGGCCCTGCTGCTCACCTGGTTCATCATGGGCCTGTGGCACGGTGCCGCCTGGACGTTCGCGGTATGGGGCCTCTACCACGCCGCCCTCATCCTCCTCTACCGCGCGGTTCCCGTGCTTGCGGCGTTTCCCGAGCGGCGTCCGCGACTGGCGTGGATGCTCCTGCTCCCCCTGACCATGGCGGGATGGATCCCGTTCCGCGCCCAGTCGCTGGAGCAGGCACTCACGCTGATGGGACACCTGATCGACCCGCGGGCCTACCGGATCGCGGGTCATGCGGTTCCGCTGGGCGCCTACCTCTGGGCCGGAATCGTTCTCGCCGCAATGCTCGCGATCCACGCCATCCTGCGCCGCGACCACCGCAGCCCCTTCCCGGCCTGGGCCCGCAGCGTCGCCGCGACCGCGGCGACGGCGGTCATGGTCTGCGCCATCCTGGTCTGCCTGCGCGCGGCGAAGCAGTTCATCTACTTCCAGTTCTGACTCCCGCGCGAGCGCCGGAGCGCAGGCCGCGCCATCATCCCCCCATGAAGGTCGCGACGCTGGCGGAGATCCACCGCTATCCGGTGAAGAGCATGCAGGGCGAGCGGCTGACGAGCAGCCCGGTCGCCGCCGACGGACTGCGGGGCGATCGCGCCTGGGCCACCCGCGACGAGGCCCGCGGAGGCATCGAAGGCGCGCGCAAGCTGCCCGCCCTGCTCGGCTGCACGGCGCGCTACGTCGAGCCGGTACCCGAGCACGGGGCCCTCCCTGTGCCCGAGATCGCGCTGCCCGACGGCACCCGCCTGCGGGCCGATCACCCGGAGACGAGCCCACGGCTCTCGCAGCACGCGCAGCGGGCGCTGACGCTCTGGCCGCGCCGGCCCGCCGAAGACGAGGCTCACTACCGACGCGGCGCTCCCGATCACCCGGACCTGATCGACGAGCTCCGCGCGGTCTTCGGCCGCCTGCCCGACGAGCCCCTGCCCGACCTCGGGCTCTTTCCGCGGGAGACCCTGGCCTCGGCCACCCTCCCGGGCACCTACTTCGACTGCTATCCGCTCTTCCTCCTGACCCGGACCTCGCTCGCCACGCTGCAGTCACGGCACCCGGCCTCTCGCTTCGATCCTCGTCGCTTTCGGCCCAACCTGCTGCTCGAGAGCGAGGCGCCGGAGGGCTTCCCCGAGAGCGAGTGGGTGGGCAAGCGGCTGCGCGTCGGCGACGCCGTGCTGCGGGTCGCCATGGAGTGTCCTCGCTGCGTGATGACGACCCACGCCTTCGCCGATCTTCCGAAGGACCCGGCCGTGATGCGAGCCCTCGTGAAGGAGAACGCGGGCAACGTCGGCGTCTACGCCGCCGTCGAGACACCCGGGACCGTGCACGAGGGCGAGGCGGTCGAGCTCATCGGGTGAGAGGCGGGGCGGCGTGGGAGCGCGGCGTGCTCACGATCCGGTCGCCCTTGAAGCTCCCGAGGTAGAGCACTCCGTCGCGCTCGAGCGCGACGGTCGCGCCGCCCATGGGTGCGCCCTCGTGGCGAAGGATCACATCGCCGCTGAGATCCCCGGGGTCGAGGGCGAGGATCTCGAAGGCCATGCCGCAGGTTCCCTCCTCGAGCCCCGCGCAGGCCAGGATCTGACCGAGGCCCCCGGTGTGCGAAGCCACCAGCAGACGGCCGTCCTCGCCCCAGGTGCTGTTGTCCAGGCTCGGAAGCTCCCGCTCCGCGACCCGCTCGCCCGAGCGCACGTCCACCTTGCGTACGCCGGTGGTCGAGTAGGTATTCAGGTAGACGTAGCGCTCGTCCTCGGACCGGGAGATCCCGTTCGGGAAGGGGGCGTCCGTTCCCGGGAGCTTCGTCATCGTTGCGCCCGGTGTCCACGCATACACCCAGCCGGTGTCCATCCCCAGCCTGGCCCTCAGCAGCGGCAGCAGGGTCTCGTGACGCGGGAACATGTGGGTGACCCAGAAGCCACCGTCGGAGAGCACGACGACGTCGTTGAAGTAGCTCTCCTCAGGACCCTCGACGCAGCCGCGCCAGGCCAGCGAGCCGTCGGCGAACACCTCGAAGAGCTCGACCGACTCGCGTCCACCGTGATTCACCACGGCGAGCTGGTGGCGACCGTCGCGACGCAACGCCACGTCGATACCGTGGGGCGCGAAGCGCTCCAGGTCCGGCGGCGCGCACGCCGCATCCCCCCAGCTCGGATCCGGATCGGAGAGCGACCCACCCGCCGACGGGAACAGGACCTCGAGTGCGCGGGTCGCGGGGTCGTAGATCGCGAGATTGCCCGCGACCTCGCCCTCCATGCCGCCGAACTGGCTGACGAGGATGCGACCGTCGGGGCTCGGCGCCAGGTCCTCCGGGTTCTGGAACTGACAGTCGACCTCGAATCCCGCCGCCGCTTCGCAGCCCAGCACCGGGGTCCGTTCGTCGTCACCGAGACAGCCGACGGCCAGGACGGCGCCGAGCAGCGCTCCCGCTCTCCTCATTCTCCCGCGGCTTCCTTCGCCGCCGCCTTCAGCTCCTCGAGGGAGTCGCGGAGGTGGTCCATCAGCTCCCACACGTCGGGCATCAGCTCCCGACAGACGATCAGCCCGAAGTCCAGGTTGCCGTTGTAGCTCTGCACGGTGATGTTGAGGCCGACGCCGTCGTTGATCGCCGACACGGGGTAGTTCGCGACCAGCTTCGCCCCGACGCCGTAGAGCGGGAACTGCGGCCCGGGCACGTTCGAGATCACGACGTTGAAGGGGACGTCCATCCATTGGGCGGCCGTCGCCCGGGCGACCACCCGGGCGGCGCGCGCCGCCACCGCCGGCGGCGCGAACTGGGCGAAGTCCTGCAGCAGCGTGGCGGGCAGGGCCTGGTGCTGCTCCTTCGCGATCCGCATGGACTCGTGGATGCGCTGCAGGCGCTGCAGCGGGTCGGCGACGTCGGTGTGGAGGGAGGCGCTCATGGCGGAGACCTGGTTCCCGAAGGTTCCCTTCTGGCTCTCCGTGCGGATCGAGACCGGCACCATCGCGATCAGCGGATCGGCGGGAAGCTCGCCCCGCTCTGCGAGGAAGCGGCGCAGGGCTCCGGCACACAGGCCCATCACCACGTCGTTCACCGTGACGTCGAGCTGGCGCTTGATCTCCTTCACGTCGCCCAGGGACAGGGATCCGAAGGCGAAGCGCCGGTGGGGCGAGATGCGATCATTGAAGGGGGTGCGCGGCGCCTTCGTCGCCGCCTCGGAGAGCATCGGCTCCGACCTGCGGCCGATCAGCCGATTGAGCGTGCTCGAGCCGGGGAGCTCGCCGAAGCCCAGGGTCCGGCTCAGCTCCGGCAGGTACCGCAGCCCCTCGCGCCCGAGGCGCCAGGCCTTGCGCGGCGTGCCGGTCACCGCCCAGAGCCCCCGCGCCAGCATCTCGATCTGGGTGGGCTCGGGCTCGGGGCGCCAGGCGCGGCGGGGCGGGTCCACCTTCCGGGGTACCGGCTCGAGGTCGAGCAGCGTGGCCAGGATCTCGGCGCCGGAGACGCCGTCGATCGTGCAGTGGTGGATCTTCGTGAGCTGCGCGACGCGTCCGCCGGGGAGACCCTCGATCACGTAGAGCTCCCAGAGCGGACGGTTGCGGTCCAGCGGCCGGGCGACGATGCGCGAGACCTGCTCGCCCAGCTGGTGATCGTCGCCGGGAGGAGGCAGCCCGATGTGACGGACGTGGAAGTCGAGATCGAAGTCCGGATCCTCGATCCAGTAGGGGTGATCGAGCCCGAAGGGCACCTGCACGAGCCGGCGGCGATAGGGCGGCAGCAGATGGATGCGATCGGCGATGAGCCGCTTCAGGTCCTCGTAGGTGGCGGGGGCACCGGGCGAGGTCGAGGGGTCGAAGATCGCCAGGCCGGAGATGTGACCGTAGGTGGTCGCCGTCTCCATGTTGAGGAAGCTCGTATCGAGCCCGGTGAGCTGCTTCACGTCGCTGGCCTCCTTCCGCCGTACGAGACGCGCCCCACGGCGCACGGCCGAGGCATCTTCGCATCCTTCGCCCCCGAAGTCATAGCGGTCATGGCCGCAGGCTTCAGGGCTCGGCTCAGATCCCCACCAGCCCGGCGAGCACCTCCCGGTGGTGGGCGGCGTCGCCCAGGAAGAGCTCGCTGGCCTTCGCGCGCTTGAAGTAGAGGTGGACCGGCAGCTCCCAGGTGAATCCCATCCCGCCGTGGATCTGGATGTTCTCGGCCGCGGCGTGGAAGTAGGCCTCGGAGCAGCAGGCCTTCGCCAGGGCCGCGCTCTCCAGGAAGTCGGGCTCGTCGTTCGCCGCTGCGAAGCAGGCGGCGTAGGCCGCGGACTTCGCCATCTCGACCTCGACCAGCATGTCGGCGCACTTGTGCTTGATCGCCTGGTAGGAGCCGATGGGTCGGCCGAACTGGAGCCGGGTCTTCGCGTAGTCCGTCGCCATCTCGAGGCACTTCTGGGCCCCGCCCACCTGCTCCGCCGCCAGCGCCGCCTGGGTGAGCGCGAGGACGCGTCGCAGCGCCCCGGTCTGATCCCCGGCGCTCGCCAGCGCCGCCGGCGTCTTGTCGAACGAGACCCGCGCCAGCTTTCGCGTGGTGTCGAGTGTCGGCACGAGCGTTCGCGAGAGCCCTGCGGCGTCGGGCGCGACCCGGAAGAGGGAGAGTCCCTTCGCGCTGCGGGCGACGACGAGCAGTGCGTCCACCGTGTGGCCGTCGAGCACCCAGGCCTTCGTGCCGCTGAGCTCGAAGCCCGCGTCGGTCTTCCGCGCCTGCATCTCGATGTCCTCGAGATCCCAGCGTCCGTTGGGCTCGGCGTGGGCCACGCTGGCCGTCGCGCGGCCCGCGGCGATCTCCGTGAGCAGCTCCTTGCGGGTCTTCTCGTCGGCGCAGTGGAGCAGTGCGTTGGTCGCCAGGACCGCGGTTCCGAGATAGGGGGCGCAGAGCAGGGCCCGGCCCATCTCCTCCATGACGATCAGGAGCTCGACGTAGCCGAAGCCGGCGCCGCCGTGCTCTTCGGGAATCAGCAGCCCGGCCAGCCCCATCTGCTCGGCCATCTGCTGCCAGACCTCCGGGTCGTAGCCGCGCTCCGTCGCCATCTGCTCGCGCACGGCGGCCTCGTCGGACCTCCCGTCCAGGAAGGCGCGTACCGTAGCGCGAAGCTCTTCGTGTTCGTCGGTGAAGCTGAAATCGAGTGCCATGTCGTCTCTCTCGTTCCTCGAGCGCGCCGAGTCCGCTCGCATCTACGGTTCGCGTTTCGCCGCGGCCTCGCGGCGGTCGGAAGGCCCCGCTACGAGCGCGGGACCTCCTTCCAGGCCACCTCCTTGTCGACCCGCGGCTCTCCCGGCAGGCCCAGCACCCGCTCTCCGAGGATGTTTCGCATGATCTCCGAGGTGCCCCCCTCGATGGAGTTCGCCCGCGAGCGCAGGAACTGGTACTTCGCGAGACCCTCGACGGTGTCCGGGGTCGGCGAGCTCTGACGCAGCTCGTAGCCCGCCTCGAAGGAGAGCCCGTCGTCGCCGAGTACGTCGATCGCCAGCTCCCACATCCGCTTGTTGATCTCCGCCTGGGCCAGCTTCGAGACGGATCCCTCCGGGCCCGGGTTCCCCGCCTTCTGGGCCGCGCGCGCGCGCTGGGCGGTGAGTCGCAACAGCTCGTTGTCGATGTAGGCGCGCGTCACCCGATCGCGCAGGATGGCCTCCTGGGCCGCGTTCCGGGAGCCGGGCTTACGCTCCTTCCACAGTTTCAGGAGCTGCGACGTGGCGCCTCCGCCCTTGCGCTTCGAGCCGCCGCCGCCGATCGCGACGCGCTCGTTCATCAGCGTCGTGATGGCCACGCGCCAGCCCTGCCCCTCCTTGCCGAGCATCTGATCGTGGGGGATGCGCACGTCGGTCATGAAGACCTCGTTGAACTCCGCCTCCCCGGTGATCTGGTAGAGCGGCCGCACCTCCACACCCGGCGCGTGCATGTCGAGCACGAAGTAGGAGAGACCGTCGTGCTTCGGGACGTCCGGATTCGTGCGCGCGAGCAGCATCCCCCAGCGCGCGAGGTGGGCGACCGTCGTCCAGACCTTCTGGCCGTTCAGGATCCAGTCGTCGCCGTCGCGCACGGCCGAAGTGGCGAGGCCCGCGACGTCGGAGCCCGCGCTCGGCTCACTGAAGAGCTGGCACCAGACCTCTTCGCCGCTGAAGATCTTCGGCAGGAGCCGCTTCTTCATCTCCTCCGTGCCGTAGGTGAGCACCACCGGCGCACCCATGCCGATCCCGATGATGCTCGCCGGCGGATCGTTGTGGACGACCTTCGAGTGCTTCGTGATCTCGTCGTGGACGACGAGGTTCATCTTCGGACTGAGGCCGAGGCCGCCGTGGCCCTCGGGAAAATGCACCCAGGCCAGACCGTGCTCGTACTGCTTCTGCCGGAAGGGGATGCTCTCCACACGCTCGGGGTGGACCTCGTCGAGCAGCGCACGAGTCCGTTCGCGCAGCTCCTCCTCGCTCATGATGCGATGCTCGGCCATCGGGACCTCCGTCGATGGCGGAAGTGCGTCCACGGGCCCGCCGACTCGGCGCGTCCGAAGGGGGATCGACTTCCGCGGGGCTTGTGAGGAAGTAAGCGATCGTTAACTTAAAAAGGATGGCGAAGCGCGTCAAGCAGGCGGAGCCGGCCTCCGCGGGGCGCGGCCCCGAGGGCCCGGGCGGGGGACGGCGCGGGCCGGCGCGGCGTCGCGAGATCCTGAGCGCAGCGCTGAGGCTCTTCCGCGAGCGGGGCTTCCACGGCACGTCGATCGACGACATCGGCGCCACCGCCGGCGTGACCGGCCCCGCGCTCTACCGCCACTTCAGCGGCAAGGGCGAGGTGCTGGCCGAGGCGATCCGCGAGGGCTCGCGCCAGATCGCCGCGGCGACGCGCCCCGCCCTCGCCGACGAGGGTCTCGCGCCCCAGGACGCCCTCGAGCAGCTCGTCCGCTCCTATGTGGGCGTCGCCCTCGACAACGCCGACATCTACGCCGCCTACGTGCTCGAGGCGCGTCACCTGGCCGACGAGTTCCGCCGCCCGCTCAGACGCAGCGAGCTGGGCCATCGGGACGAGTGGAGACGGCTCGTCCTGGCGGTCCATCCGGACATGGATCCGGAGCAGGCCCGCACGCTGGTTACGATGGCCGTGTTCGCCGTAACCTCCCTGTGTATGGAGCCCAGCCGACTCGACCGGGAGGCGCTGGTGGAGCTCGCGACCGGCCGCGTGACGGCGCTGCTGCTCACACCGATGGCCTGAGGATCTCCGCCGCGATGAGAGCCGTGAAGACCACTCTCGGGATCGTGGGTCTCTGCTTCGTGGCGGCGCTCGCCTTCGTCTCGAGCTCGCTCCAGGGAAGAGGGACCCGCCCCGCGGTGGGAGCGCTGCGCCAGGCCTTCTCGGGCGATCTCGAGATCGCCTGGTACGACGGCGGAGGCGACGGCAGCGGGCGCCCCTGCGTCGTGCTGCTCGCGAGCTTCGCCCGGCCGGTCAGCGACTTCAACGAGCTGGCGCAGAGCCTGCACCGCGAGGGCTTCCGCACCCTGGCAGTGGAGTCCCGCGGCATCGGAGGCAGCCACGGCGGCGGCTTCCTCGCGAGCCCCACCCTCGCCGACCTGGCTGCCGACGTCGAGGCCGTGCTGAGCGCGAGCGAGCTCGCCGCCGACACGTCGGTCCACGTCGTGGGGCACGCCTTCGGGAACCGGGTCGCGCGCACCTTCGCCACGCGCTACGCGGAGCGGACGCGGAGCGTCACGCTGATCGCGGCCGGCGGGCGCGCGCCGATCCCCGAGGAGCTCACCCGCGCCATCCTCGTCTCGAGCCTGACCTTCCTGCCCTGGTCCCGACGCGAGCCCGAGCTGCGGCGGGCCTTCTTCGCCGCGGACAGCGAGATCCCCGACCACTGGGCGACGGGCTGGTGGCTGTGGGGCGGGCTCGCCCAGGACCAGGCGAACCGCGCGAGCCACGGCGAGGACTTCTGGGCCGCGGGTGGGGCGCCCATGCTGGTGTTCCAGGGCGACCAGGACGTGATCTCCCCGCCAGCGTTGGCCGGCGAGGCGCTCCTCGCCGACTTCCCGGAGCGGGTGCGTCTGATCTCCGTCGTCGGTGCCGGGCACGCCCTGCTGCCCGAGCAGCCCGAGCAGATCGCGAGCGCCCTAATCTCCTTCCTCCGCGAGCTCGAGGCTCAGCGCGGCGTCACGGCGGCCGGCCGCTCCTCCACCACGACCCTCTTCTCTAGCGTCTCGCCTCCGCGGTCGATCGAGAGCACGATCTCGCGACCGATCCCGGATCGGTAGAGCCAGCGCTGGAACGCGCCGACGGATTCGAGCCGATTCCCGTCGATCGCGAGCAGGGCGTCGCCCACCCGGATGCCCGCGACCGACGCGGGGCTGGGCTCGAAGACGTCGTCGATGGTCACGCCGACACGCGGAGGCTCCGAGCCTTCGCCATCCACTCGACGGGCCGGTGCGGCGGCGCGCTCGAGCACCGACAACCCCAGCCACGGCGAGCGCCGCATCTCCTGGGACACGATCGGCTCGTAGATGGCCATGGCCAGATCCATGGGCAGCGCGAAGCGGAGCCCGCCGGCCGGGCGCTCGAACTCGGCCCGCGCACCCGGACTCGCCACCATCATCCCCACCACCTCTCCCTCGATGTTGAGCAGCGGCCCCCCGTAGCCGCCCGCGGGAAAGCTGAGCGACGTCTGCATGAGCGTCGCCGTGAGATCGCCCTGGTAGCACTGGCGCTCCGGCGGACTCGAGAGAGTCCCCACCGCGAAGGTCCCGCCGGGTCCCGGCGGGTTGCCCAGCGCGATCACCCAGTGGCCGATCCGCACCCGGTCGCTCTCACCGATTGGCGCCGGGTGCAGCGCCGGGGTCGGCGCCCACTGCGACTCCTCGAGCGCGACGACCGCGAGATCGATGGTGGGCTCGGTGCCGACGACGCGCGCGGTGCGATGCCGTCCGTCGTGGAGCTCGATGTCCACGACCTCGACGCGTGCGCCGGAGTCGTCCGTCAGCAGCCGATGCGCGGTGAGTATCCGGCCTTCGGCGTCGATGAGGAAGCCGCTCCCGCTGCGCGCGGGCCGCAGCCCCGGATAGAGTCGCTCCTCGATGCTGCCCTCGCGCCAGGCGCCGGGGCCGCCATCCGCTGCGGGATCCTCCTCACTTCGCACGAGACCCGTCACCCCCACCACGCTCGGGATCGCGGCGTCCGCAACGTCGGCGAAGGCGTTCTGGAGTCGCAGCGCCAGCTCCAGGTCGCTGCCCGAGGGAGCGAGCCCGCGATCCGACGCGGGCGTCGCGGACTCGGCTGCGGCGACGGGAATCGGGACGAGCGGGCCCTGGGCCCCGGACGGAGACGCGCGCAGGAAGTCGATGTGGGCGAGGTGGACGCTGGCATCGACCTCCCGGGCCGCCGCCAGCAGCTCCTCGTTCGAGCGCTGGGCCAGATCGGCCAGGGTGAGCGAGAGCGGGAGCTCCGGCGGATGGGGCGCGAATCCCGAGCGCAGCGTCATCAGGAAGAAGGCGATGTCCCAGATCTTCTGCCGATCGAGGCTCTCGCCGTAGGCCGGCATGGCCGTGCCCTCGATGCCGAACTCGATGGCGCCCACCACCTGATGGGGCGAGATCCGATTCATGCGGGGCCCGTCGAAGGTCGTCGCCGGGGGATCGAGCCCGACGGCGGACGGGCCGTCCCCCCGCCCCCGCGCGCCGTGGCAGGCGGCGCAGGCGCGCAGGTAGAAGCGACGCCCCCGCTCCACGTCCGGTGTGGACGCGGGCAGGGTGACCAGATCGAGCTCCCGCGCGAGAGTCGCCGCCAGCTCGGTGGCGAGCTCCCGCACCTCCGCCGCGGAGCGCCGGTCCCGGATCCGTCCGCGCAGCTCGGAGAGCCCGCGGAGCGTCTCCTTCGAGGCCCCTCCGGCCCGCAGGCCTTCGGCCTGGTCCAACAGCAGCTGGCTGAAGCGGGCCATCTCCTCGTACTCGAAGGGGCTCTTGATCTCCCCGTCCTCGACGGCCAACTCGTAGTCGAGAGCGATGTACTGGAGCAGAAAGACCAGGCGTTCCGAGGGCATGGCGGCGGGTTCTGCCGGCGACCCCGAGGCCGGGGCCGACACCGGGGCGAGCATCGAGACGAGGGCCAGCAAGGCCACTGCCGGGAGCGAGGTGCCGCGAACGCGATACGGAGGCGAAAGGACGAACATCTTCGGGTCTCTGCCCCATCGACCCGCACGCCCCTGCGCTTGAAGGCCCGCGACGCTCCCGCAGGCAGCGAAGGACACCGAGCTGCGTCAAGGCCGGGCTCCGTCCCGTCGATGACGGGGTGCCGCAGAGAGCCGAGAGGAGCACGGTGAAGAAGGGCGTGAAGGAGAGCCTGCCGCGGGGCGGAATCGGGCGTCGGATGGTTCGCCTCACCGCGCTCTCGGCGATGGTGTGCTCGCTGGTCCTGGGCGGCCTCGCGGCCTTCGCCAGCTACTACGTGGTTCGAGAGCGCGCCGAGGCGTCCCAGGCAACGACGCTGAGCTGGAGTGCCGAGCGCCTGCGAAGGCTCGTCGCCGACGCCGGCGCGGAGATCGACGCGATGGCGGCGGAGAGCTCGCTCCGCACGACGGCGACGCGCCGATCCCACGCGGACGTCTCCCAGGTGCTGACCGAGCGGCTGACGAAGAGCCGTAACCTGGCGGGTCTGCTGGTGCTGACGCCGGACGGGGATCCCCTCGCCGCCGCCGGCGACGGCCCGAGCTTCGACGGCCTGATGGCCGTGGTGATGCCGAAACGCGCGGTGGACTCGGGCCTGCTCGAGGCCATGCGCTCCGCCGATCTGCGCCGGGCACTGACGTCGAACGACGTCACGACACTCCAGACCATCGAGCCGAGGGGCGGGCTGCCGCTGGCCATGCTCTCGACGCCCCTTCACGACGCGAGGGGGCGATCCGCCGGGTCCCTCCACGGGCTGCTCGATCCCGATCACCTGGCCGCGAGCCTCCGCCCCTCGCCCCTCGCGGGAGCGGGCTCGATCCGGATCCTCGACCTGGGACGTCGCGTCCTGGCCGAGACTGGCGTCGGCGTGGGCGTCGAGCTGGCCTCGATCCCGGTCGACCCGCCCGACGCCAGCGACTCGCCGCGTGCGCACCTGATCCGACGTGCGGGTCGGAGCCCGCTCGCCTGGGCCCTGGCGAGCGCGCTACCCGTCGAGAACCTGGGATGGACGCTCGTCGTACAGCAGAGCGCCGAGCGCGCCTTCGCACCGCTGGCGATCATCCTGCCGGTCCTCGTCTTCGCCAGCGGCTGCCTCGTCCTCGGCATGATGGTGCTCGCCTCGCTGATGGCGCGCCGATCGGTGCAGCCCCTGATCGTTCTCACCCGGGCCGTGCGACGCGTGGCGGCCGGGGACTTCGACGTCCAGCTTCCGGCCAATCGCCTCGTCGGGCCGGTGGGAGGGCTCTTCCGGGCGTTCAACACGATGACGGCGAAGCTTCACAGCGAGCATCTGCAGCGCGAGCAGAGCCTGCGCGCACTGAGCGAGCAGAATCAGGCCTTCCAGAAGGAGCACCAGATCCTGTCGCGGCTGTCCGTCACCGACGGACTCACCGAGCTCAACAACCACCGCTACTTCCAGGAGCAGCTCCGGCGGGAGGTGAAGCGGCTGCAGCGGACGGGCATCGGCCTGGCGATGCTCATCATCGACATCGACGACTTCAAGAAGCTGAACGACAGCTACGGCCATGCCGCCGGTGACGAGTTCCTGCGACAGCTGGCCCAGATCCTCAGGGAGTCGGTGCGCGAGACCGATCTGCTGGCCCGCTACGGCGGCGAGGAGTTCGTGGTGGTCGCGACCAACACGAACGCGGACGGAGCCGCGCTGCTGGGCGAGAAGCTCCGCACCAAGGTCGCCGAGTCCTCCTTCATCGTGGACGAGACGAAGCGCCCGCGGCGGATGACGGTCTCGATCGGCGTGGCGAGCTTCCGGGAGAGCCGCAGCAAGCTCTTCGCCGACGCGGACGCGGCGCTCTACCGCGCCAAGGCCTCCGGCAAGAACTGCGTCGTGAGCCACGAAGAGGAAGATCCGGGCGTCTGACCGCGGCGGACCCCCGCCCTCAGGCTTCCCGCGGGACCGCGCGCGCCTCCGCCACGACCCGTCGAGTGGCATCGGCGCAGCGCTGCGCGACCTCGGCCGCGGGCAGGCTCGCGAGGTCGTCGCAGAAGACCTCCACGCCCAACGGCGCCCGACAGCCTCCCACATCGAGGATGCGGATCAGCTCCGCGACGCCGGCGTCGCCCTCGCCGGGAAGCAGACGGCGGTGCAGCGTTTCCTCCACCGGATTCGACTCCGCCTGCGCCGGAGCGTCGTCGAGCTGGATCCCCAGCACCCGGGGCGCCGCGCGCCGCATGGCTTCGGCGGACCCGCCGCCCCGGTAGTGGTGCCAGACGTCGAACATGACGCCGCCGTTGCTCCGGCCTGCCTGCTCGGCGACGGACAGGGCACTCGCGACGTCACGCACCTGGGAGAAGGGCATGAACTCGAGGTGCACCAGCAGCCCGTGCTCCCGGGCCCGGTCACACAGCCCCGCAAATGCCTCGATCAGCCGCGACTCGGCGACCGGACGCCGGGCGAAGAGCACCGCGTTGATCGAACGGGCACCCACCGCCTCCGCCGCGTCGTAGAAGTCCTGCTCGCCCCAGCGCAGGAAGCCCTCGCCCTCGGCGGTTGCCCTCCCCTCCTCCGACTCCGGCACCCAGCGCATGAGCGGATCGAGCTCGGCCACCTGCAGACCGTGGTCGTCGAGGAGCGCGCGCAGGTCGGCATCCGACAGCCCGCTGCGCCGAGCGCCCGCCAGATCGTCGAGGAAGAGCGAGATCCCGCCGAAGCCGGCGCCGGCTGCGATTGCGACGCGCTCGCGAAGCGGCACCCGCGCCAGGGTGCCCGCGCAGAGGACCAGGTCCTCGGGTCCGAGAGCCATGCGGAGCGATGCCTCCTGCTCGTCGGCGCGCGACCGGGGCGAGGCTCGGGCGCGCGCCGGGGACACCCCGTGATCCACTACCATAGCCCGATGGGGCTCTGCCGATGAGCGCGGGGGCCGGCGAGAGCGGCAGGCGAAGGATGTGGCTGGGCCTCGCGGTGCTCGCGCCGCTGCTGCTTCTCGTCTACGTGCTCGCCGTCAACGCCTGGATCCTCGACGACGCCTACATCACGTTCCGCAGCGTCGAGAACTTCCTCGCCGGCTACGGACCTCGCTGGAACGTGGACGAGCGCGTCCAGGCCTTCACCCACCCCCTGTGGTTCTTCGTCGTCGCAGGTCTCGTGGCAGCGACCTCGGAGGTCTACCTCACCGCCATCACCGCCAATCTCCTGCTCTCCCTGGCGGCCATCGGCGCGATGGTGTGGCTCAGCACAGCGGGGCTGCGCCGCGACCTCTGGAAGGTCCCCCTCTACGTCATGGCCCTGCTGTCGTCGAAAGCGGTGGTCGACTACGCGTCCTCCGGGCTCGAGAATCCCCTCTCGTATCTCCTGGCCTCGACCTTCGCGATCTTCCTCCTCGCACCGGGCGGGCGCCCGGTGCGCCGCTTCGCGGCGCTGGCACTCGTGGCTTCGCTGGCCTTCCTGAACCGCCAGGACACGATCCTGCTCTACGCACCGGCCCTGCTGACCTGGATCGCGACCTCGGGACGCACGCTCTCCCGCGGCGCGTGGGCGCGGGCCGGCATGGCGACCTCGCCCGCCGTGGCGTGGCTCGCGTTCTCGCTCTTCTACTACGGGTCGGTCTTCCCCAACACCTCGTACGCGAAGCTCACTGCCACCGGGTTTCCGGCCGCCTGGCGCGTCGAGCGCGGCCTCGACTACCTGCGCAACAGCGCCGAGTGGGACTTCCCGCTCTACGTCCTCGCGGCGGCGGGCATCGGGCTGGCGCTTCGCAAGCGGGACCGCGCCTGCCTCTCGCTCTACGCGGGGGTCTGCGCCTATCTGCTCTACGTGGCGCTCTACGCCGGCTCGGCCACCCACCTGACCGGCCGCTTCGCGGCCGTGCCCCTCTTCCTGGCGATCGGGCTCTTCGTCCACCGGCTCGAGAGCCAACGCTGGGCCGCGGGCCTGGCGGCGGCACTGCTGGTCTTCAACGCGTTGAATCCCGCCGCCGCCATCAAGTTCGGCACCTCTGCCTACGACTCCGATCGCACTCTCTTCCGCTCCCGCGCAACCACCGAGGGGGAGCGCCTGGCGGCGCGCAGCTACATCGACGCGAAGCGTTTCATCTACCCGGACTTCGTTCCGCTGGTGAGCAACTGGCGACCGGGGGCCACCTACGGTCCCGACAACCTCTGGTACCAGGGCGGGCTCCGGTTCCGAGCGAGCCCGCAGCGGGTGCACGTGGGCGGGTTCCTGAAAGGAGAGGCGATCGGCTACTTCGGCTACGCGGCGGGGCCCGAGAAGTTCGTGATCGATCGGGTGGGTCTCACGGACCCGCTGCTCTCGCGCCTGCCCGCGGTCCAGCCCGCCCGCATCGAGGAGTGGAAGTCGGGGCACTTCCTGCGGCGGATCCCGGAGGGTTACTTCCAGTCCGTCGCCATCGACCGCAACCTCCTGAAGGACCCGAGCCTGCGCGAGTACTACGAGACGATCCGGCTCGTGACGCGGGGGGCGCTCTTCGACCTGCGGCGGCTGCGAGAGATCTGGCGGCTCAACACCGGAGCCTACGCGCCGCTGGTCGACGCCTACCTGGAGCGCGAGGCGCGCCGCGGCGAGCCCGAGCGCCAGGACCGGTGACGCTCGAGGGCCACCAGGGCGAGAATCCCCACCAGGAGTGACGGCACCGCCGCCGGCTCGGGGACGAAGCTGACGCGCAGCGGGTAGAGGCTCTGGGCCGCACCGCTTCCGTCGTCGGAGACCAGCACCAGGCTGTGATCCCCCGCGTCGAGGGGAGGCCCGAGTGTGAGGCCCTCGAAGTTCTCCATTCCCCCGCCGCGCTCCCAGAGCAGCGTCTTGCCGACGGGCGTGAAGGGATCCGTGGCCAGGCTCGCGAGCGCCGAGGTGTCGGTCGCCGCACCGAAGTCGACCTGGTAGAGCCGCACCCGGAAGAGCGCCGTGCTGAAGCTGCGCTCGAGGACCAGCAGCTCGCCGCCGGGCAGGGCCAGCAGGTCGGCGACGCCGCTGCGCTCCTGGCCGAGGAACGGCGCACCGGGGTAGGGATCGGTCACGTAGGCCCACTGGACGTCGGCCGCGAAGGTGGCATCGAAGCGCTGAAGGCGTACGACACTCCCACTGCTCGCGCTGGACACGGGGCCGTCCACCAGCAGGGCCTCCTCGTTCGCCGTCCACAGGGCGTCGTCGCTCCCGCTGGCCGCGACCCGCATCGACAACGACTCGAGGCTCAGGTTGCTGCGCACCTGGTCGTAGATCGGGGGTAACGTCAAGGCCGAGAGCAGGGCTCCGTCCGAGAGCCGGTACTCCCGAACGGCCGGCCCCTGCTCGTCGGAGACGAGTACCGAGCCGCCCAGGGGATGGTACACGACGCCCTCGAGGTCGCTGCCCGGCACCAGGGCCTGCGAGTCCTCGACCGTGGCCGAGATGATCGCTCCGCTGGCCGGGTCGATCTGGATCACCAGCTCGAACACCGTGGCATCGGCGTCGCTCACCGCGTAGTAGCGGTCTGCGCCCGCGTAGGCGATGCCCGAGAGCTGGGAGGCACCCGGGGATCCCGCGGCCAGCGGGGTCGGACCGTGTCCGGGATCGGTGACGGTCACGGCGCTCGTGCGGATCGACGCCGATGCGGCACCCGGGGGAGCAGTCGGGCTCACGCTCGGCGGGGCCGCGACGGGCGCCGTCGAGACGGCGGCACAGGAGAGCAGCCACGGCCAGCCGAGCAGGAGCCACCGCAGCCGACGTCGAGGGTCCGGCGCGATCGTCGATGCCGGGTCGTTCATGCCCAGGCCTATCGGCGAGTCGCGCGCCGGCCTTGGGTACGCAATCACCGTCGGTTGCGGAGACGCGCGAGCCACACGGGAAGGCCGACACAGGCGGCGATCCGCTGCCACTCGCCTGCCGACCGGAGTCGTGCTGCGCGAGCTCCCCGACTCAGGCCGGCTCCCGGGCGCCGACGAGTCGGCGCACGCCGATGAACTGCACGACGGCGAAGGCGAGGACGATGTTCGCCACGAAGAGGGCCGCGATCGCACCACCCGGGGTGAAGACGTCGGCGAGCACGAGGATCAGGGTCCCTCCGACCCAGGCGAGGTCGGCGAGGATGATCGCGTTGGCGATGGGCGCGGAGACCACCGGCCGCGAGGCCACGAAGAGCAGCAGCGCCGCGAATCCCAGCAGGTTGAGACCCACCACCGTGACCAGCAACGGCGGATCGATACCGAGGAATGTGGCGATGGAGGGGCCCATCAGGCTGAAGGCCGCCCCGGAGAGGGCGGAGAAGGCGGCGTTTGCCCGCAGGCTGATGCGCAGGAGACGCGCGGCGACGGGGGGGGCTTCGTTCACGGGGAGCTCTCCTGGGTAGGCGGTGGAATCGCAGCCTCGAGCAGCTGGTCGAGGGCACGGCGAGCCAGGGCGAAGGCCTCCGGATCGTCGAGCAGCTCACGGCGCAGGTTCGCCTCCTGGGCCACGGCGTGGAGCGAGAACGCCAGGGCATCGGCGTCCGCTCCGGGGCGCAGCTCTCCCAGCCGCTCCGCCAGCCGCGCCTGCTCCTCGAGGATCCGGACGAAGCGGCGCGTGGCGCGGGCGATGGCGTCGCGAACGGCGCCGGGTCGGCCGCTGAAGTCGTGGCCGGCAGCGGCGAAGAAGCAGCCGCCGCGGTAGTCGATCCCCTCCAGATGATCGAGCCAGGCGCGGCCCAGGGCGCGCAGCCGCGACAGGCCCGGCAACGAGCGCTCCTGGACCTCGGCCAGGAAGCCGGTGTAGGTGCCGGCGGCCGCATCCACCACGGCGAGCTGGAGCGCCTCCTTCGAGCCAAAGTGGGCGGCGACGCCGGGCTTCGAGAGGCCGACCTCCGTGGCCAGGCGGCTCAGCGACAGGCTCTCGAGGCCCTCGGCCGTGCTCAGGTCGGCGGCCGTTTCGACGATCTGACGGCGACGGCGCTCTCCGTGGGTCTCGCGGGGCATGCGGTCGATTTTAACCGTTCGTATTGTATTTACAATCCGATCATACGATTTCTTGTGGGCCGCCGGCCCTCCGTCAGGAGTTCTGCGAGAATGACAGGCGATTCAAGGCCCGGACGCCCCGAACGCGCTGCGGAGACAAGACCATGCGAAGACCGCTCCTCGCCCCCCTGCTCGCGGCCGCCGGCGGCGCCGTCCTCTGGAGCCTCGCCGTCTGGGCCCAGGTCACCGATGCGACCCCGTGCTCGACCGCGTGCTACGAGCAGAAGGAGGCCTGCGTGACCGTGTGCGGCAGCCACGACGACCCGGTCGAGTGCGAGGCGAGCTGTCACGAGCAGCTTCAGGAGTGCCTCGAGCGGTGCGGCTGAGCATCGCCCGGGAGCTGCTTCGAGGTCTCGCCCGGCGCGGGGGTCTCCCCCTCGCCCTGGTGCTGGGGATCGTCGCGATCGCCGCGCTGCCCGTCGGCGCCCAGATCACGGCGCTCCACGACGACTCGGAGTGGGCCAGCGATCGGCAGTCGCCCTATGGCGGAGCCGGCTGGCTCGAGTCCCAGGGCGGAAGCCCCGCGCTCGTCTTCCCCAGCTCCGGGGTCACCCTCCGCAGCTGGATCCCGGTGACCGACTTCGACGCCACCGCCACGTCGGCGAACGACTGCTGGGGGTACACCTCGCCCTCGGGTCGGGAGTACGCGCTGATCGGGCTCTCCCTGGGGACCGGCATCGTGGAGGTGACCGACCCGGCGAACGCCCAGATCGTGGACGTCCTGCCGGGGCCGATCAGCGACTGGCGCGACCTCAAGACCTACCAGGGGCACGCCTATGCGGTGAGCGAGGGGGGAGGCGGCATCCAGGTCTTCGATCTCACCCAGATCGACAGCGGGATCGTCTCCCAGGTCGCCAGCGTGACCACCGGGGGCCGGCAGGCCACCCACGACGTGGCCGTCAACGAGACCAGCGGCCGGCTCTACCGCGCGGGGGGAGGGGGCAGCAATCCCGTCCAGGGTCTCCGCATCTACAGCCTCGCCAACCCGGCCCTGCCCGTTCTCGTCGGTTCGTGGCACGACCGCTACTGCCACGACGCCCAGGTCGTGACCTGGACCGAGGCGCCCTACGCCGGCGTCGAGGTCGCGTTCTGCTACGCCAACGACCGAGCGGGGTCCGGGAACCCCGGCATCGAGATCCTCGACGTCAGCGACCCGCAGAACATCGGCGTGATCGGAGCGATCAACCTCTCCCTCCCTCCGATCTTCTCCCACCCGGCCCTCTACTCCCACCAGGGCTGGCTCTCGCCGGATCGCCAGTACGTCTACTTCAACGACGAGGTGGACGAGGGCACCAACGGAAACCCGACCACGACCCGGATCATCGACGTCTCGGACCTGTCGAATCCGACCCAGGTGGCGATCTTCAGCAACGGCAACACCGCTCGCGACCACAACGCGTTCACGCGCGGCCATTGGATCTTCGAGGCCAACTACCGCAGCGGGCTGCGTGTCTTCGACGCCAGCGACCCGCTCGCGCCCTACGAGGTCGCCTACTTCGACACATATCCCGACGACGACGACGCTCACTACAACGGGCTCTGGGGCGTGTATCCCTATCTGCCGAGCGGTACCGTGATCGGCAGCGACATCGAGAAGGGCCTCTTCGTCTGGACCGTGGGCGCTCCCGTCCCGGGCCCGGCGGCCCCGATCTTCCTGCCCGCCGCGCTCGTGATCGCCGCGGCAGGTGCCGGCGCGCTGCGCCGCCGACGCGTCCGAGGCGCGTAGCCCAGCCTCCGCGACGCTACCGGCCAGGTCGGGCGCTCCCAGGATGGCTGGAGCTGCGCCATGCGCTGCCGGACCGCTAACGCAGGGCCCGCGCTTCGTCGCCGAGCAGCTGCGATTCGCCCCTCGTCACGAAGGCCGCCGTCACCTCCAGCACCGGGAGGCCCGCCAATGCGGCCACGATGTGGGCCTGCGTCGGCGCCTGGAACCACGTGAGCGGCTTCCACTCGACGGATCCCGTGCAGGCCTTGACGCTCCGGACGACGCTTCCCTGGGGATAGGTGGTGGCGTGGCTCAGCGCCGCACCGGGGCCCGAGACGTTCGGGATATAGCGCCAGCCGAGCCAGTCCATCCTCCGGCTCTGCTCGTTCCACGCCGCGATCGCCGCCTCGTCGAGATCCTCTCCCTCCTCGAGGGTCATCTCGAGGAAGGTATTGCCCTCGTAGGCCGCCTCCGCCGTCCAGCGTCCCGGCAGGTAGCGCGCCTCCTCGATCTGCGCGCCGATCTTTGGGATGCCTGTCGCCTCACGGCCCGGCAGGATCGGCGTCGTCTTGCTCTCCCACACGACCAGTGAGAAGCCGCCTTCGACGTGATCCGATTCGCCGTCGAAGCGCACCGGAACGTTTACCGCGACCAGGTTGTAGGACCCCCCGGCCATCCAATCGACGCCCCGGTTCATGACGAAGGCAACGGAGAGCGTCGGATCCGTGAGCTCCAGCGCCTCCGGCACATAGGCGTCGATCGCCTCCCTCTCGGTGCGGTACTGCACGACCAGGCTGGTCACGTCGCGGTAGCGGGTGGTCGTGCTCACGGCCTTCAAGCCGCCGAAGTGGGCCGGCATCATGTACCGGTAGTCGTCCTCGAATCTGAACCCGCCCATGCCGGCCTCCCTTCCGCGGAGCTACCCTCTCACGGCCTCCGCGATCGCGTCAAGCCGGGCGCCCGGATCCCTGCGCCGCCGACGGGGCCCCCGGCAGAGGCGAGAGCCGCCTCGCCGATCTTGACATCCGGCCCCCGGTATTTGCATGTTGTGTGTCGATTCTCGTCGAGTCCGAGAGGAACCGACCCACTCGCCCCCCAGAGACGGACGCTCCCAGCCGGGGCATCCGCCACGAGGAGAACCTCCGTGCTGAAGCTGCACTTCGCCCCGAACTCCCGCGCCGGACGCATCGTCTGGCTGCTCGAGGAGCTCGGCCTCGAGTACGAGATCAACAAGATGGCCTTCCATCCGAAGGATCTGAAGTCTGAGGAGCACCGCCGGCGTCATCCGCTCGGCCGCGTTCCGGTCCTCGAGGACGGCGATGTCTCGATCTACGAGTCCGGTGCCATCGTCGAGTACGTGATGGCGCGCTACGGAGACGGCGGCCTGAAGCCCGCGGTCGACGCGCCCGAGTTTCCCGAGTACCTCCAGTGGTTCCACTACTGCGAGGGCATGGTGATGCCGCCCATCAACACGATCATCGTCCACACCATGCTGCTTCCACCCGAGCGAAGGAACGAGGAGACCCTCGGCCAGGCGCAGCGCCTCCTCGCCCGAGCCGTCGCGCCCGTCGATGCGGCCCTCGAGGGGCGCGAGTACCTGATCGGCGACTTCTCGGCCGCCGACATCATGCTCGGGCACTCGCTCTTCATGGCCAATCGCCTGGGCCAGGTGGGAGAGGACATGACCCACCTCAAGGCCTACGTGGAGCGCATCGCGGCGAGGCCGGCGTTCCAGACCGCGATCAACATGCAGTGACGGCCGAGGCCCGTCTGCCTCGGGGCGCGGGCACGGCGCCGGGTTCCCTACACTGGAGTGCCGAAGAGGAGAGCCCCCTTGTACGCAGAGCTACGAGAAGCCTGGTCCACGCTCACCGCGCCCGGTGGGCAGTTCGAGATCGTCGAGGTCCCCGTCGGCGGCCAGAAGCTGCGCGCCTACAAGAACGCGCCGCCCGATCTGCGAGCGCTCTGGCAGATCTCCGCGGCTCACGCGGCGAAGGAGTACCTGGTCTACGGCGACGAACGCTGGTCCTTCGACCGCGCCCATCGCGAGGTCGCGTCGATCGCACACTGGCTGCTCGAGAATGGTGTCGCCCCCGGCGAGCGCGTGGCGATCGCGATGCGCAACTATCCCGAATGGATGCTCACCTACTGGGCCTGCACGAGTGTGGGCATCGCCGCCGTCGGCGTGAATGCCTGGTGGACCGGGCCGGAGCTCGTCTACGGCATCCAGGACTCGGATCCCAAGGTGATCGTCGCCGATGCCGAGCGGCTCGACCGGATCGCCGCTCACGCGGACGAGATCGGCGACCGGATCCTGGTCGGCGCCCGGCTTCCGGAGGATCGCCCCGGCGTGATCCCCTTCGCGAGCCTCTGCGACGGTGAGACGACGCTTCCCGACGCGCAGATCGACCCGGACGCGGATGCCTGCATCTTCTACACGTCGGGAACCACCGGACGCCCGAAGGGAGCGCAGCTCACCCATCGCGGTTGCGTGAACAACGTGATGAGCATGGCCTTCGCGAATACCGTCCAGACCATGGCCGTCGCCGCGGCGAGGCCAGCGAAGGCGAGCGCGGGAAGCTCCCCGATGGGTGCCAGCCCGGCGGCCCTGGTGGTCACACCGCTCTTCCACGTCACAGCGAACAACTGCGTCGCGCAGTCGATGACGATCGCCGGCGGGAAGCTCGTGCTCATGTACAAATGGGATCCCGCCGAGGCCCTGCGCCTGATCGAGGAGGAGAAGATCACGGTGATGAGCGGCGTGCCCGTCATGGCGCGCGAGCTCATCGCGCATCCGGACTTCGCGAAGCGCGACACGTCCTCCCTGAAGACACTCGCGGGCGGCGGCGCCCAGCTCCAGCCCGACCTCGTCCAGAAGATCGAGGACGAGGTGAAGACCGCTCGGCCGGGAACGGGCTACGGCATGACCGAGACCTGCGGGATCATCACCTCCGTCGGCGCGGACTTCTTCGTGGACCGCCCCGAGAGCGCGGGCCCTGCCATGCCCTGCTTCGAGACCCGGGTCGTGGACGCCGAGGGGAAGGAGCTGCCCGTGGGCGAGCCGGGAGAGCTCTGCGTGCGGGGCGCCCAGGTCATCAAGGGCTATCTCAACCGACCGGAGGCCACGGCGGAGACGATCGAGGACGGCTGGCTCCGGACCGGGGACATCGCCCGCCTCGACGAGGACGGCTTCATCTACATCGTCGACCGGGCGAAGGACATGGTGCTGCGCGGCGGCGAGAACATCTACTGCGCCGAGGTCGAGGCGGCGATCTTCGCCCACGATGCGGTGGCCGAGTGCACCGTCTTCGGTGTCCCCGACGATCGGCTCGGCGAAGAGGTGGGCGCGGCCGTCGTCACCGCGGCCACACCCGGACAGCTCAGCGCCGATGAGCTTCGCGCGTTCCTCCGCGAACGACTCGCCGCCTTCAAGGTCCCCCGCTACGTCTGGTTCCTCGAAGACGCCCTGCCGCGGAACGCCAGCGGGAAGTTCCTCAAGCGGGAGCTGCGCGAGCGGCTCGATCCCTCCGACGCGAGCTGACGATCAGGAGAGCCCGTAGAGCCTGGCGGCCGTTCCGTGCAGCACCTTCGCGACCACGTCGTCCGGGATGCCGTCGAGGGCCCGTGACGCGTACTCCCGCGGGTGGACGGCCGCGGACTGGGGGCCGACCGACATCGACGTGGGGTGGGGATAGTCCGTCTCGAACAGGATGTTGTCGGGATAGAGCTCGAGGGCCTTCTCGAGGCCGTGCTCTTCGAACCAGAAGCAGCCGTAGATCTGACGGCGGAAGTAGTCGCTCGGCATCAGGTCGTACTCCGGGTGCTCCTTGTGGATGCCCGCATTCGACCACTGCCAGTCGAACGCCTCCAGCACGAAGAGCAGCCAGCCGACGCCGCTCTCGACCGACACGAAGGCGAGGTCCGGGAACCGGTGGCAGACGCCGCCGACGTTGGGATAGAGGACCTGGGCGTGGATGCCCTCGCGATCCAGGTAGGCCAGCCGCTCGGGCGCGAGGTGCGCTCCCGGCGGGATGTCCGCCATGGTGTCCGGGCACTCGGGCAGGGTGCCGTCGAAGCCCGCCATCGCCGTCATGCCGACCGGCAGGATCAGCTGATCGCCGATGTGCCAGATGTCCTTGCCGCCGCGAGTGCGGATGTGCGGCACGGAGTCGCCCCACTTCCGGGAGACCCGCGAGGTCCAGAGATCGGCGGGCTCGGACACGTGGCTGTCCGCGTCGATGACCCGATGACGATCGAAGAGGTCTGCCATGACGCTCTATACTACGACGTCCGAGGAGGACGACGAAGATGGAAGTCCGCGCCCCCCACCGTTGCTCCTCGCCGCCGCATTGGCTCAGCGCATGACGGCGAGCGCGCCTCCGCTCCCGCTCGCGGTGCGTCTCATGAACCTGGCGGGCAGGGCGGCCCGCGGCGTGGGCCTGCGACCGCTGGACCTTCGCGCCGAGGCGTTGCTGGAGAAGGCGCAGCGCAACACCGGGCTCTCCGACTTCGGCGGTGACGAGTTCCGGCAGCCCCTGGCCCTGCTGATCGACAGCCTGGAGAGGGAGGCAAAGCTGTCGCTGCTCGGGCGGATCATCGCGCGGAGCGACCTGCTGCGCACCCTCGAGAATCGGCTGCGCCTGGTCGAGGTCTTCCGCGAACACCCCGAGATCGCTGAGCAGCCCGTCGAGCGACCGATCTTCGTGGTCGGCGCACCGCGCTCGGGAACGACGATCTTTCACGACCTGCTTGCCATGGATCCGGCCAATCGGGTCCCGCTCTCCTGGGAGGCCTGCTACCCGCTGCCTCCTCCCGAGACCGCGACGTTCCGAACGGATCCCCGCATCGCACGGGTGCAAGCGGACCTCGATCGCGTCGATCGCCTGCTGCCGGAGTTCAAGAAGATGCACCCCATGGGCGCGGAGCGGGCGCAGGAGTGTGTGGCCCTCACGTCCCACGACCTGGCCTCCATGATCTATCAGACCCAGTTCGACGTACCCACCTACGACCGCTGGGTGCTTGCAAGCGACATGAAGTCGGCCCTCGCCTGGCACCGGCGCTTCCTCCAGGTCCTGCAGTGGAAGGCACCGGCCGAGCGCTGGGCCCTGAAGTCGCCTCAGCATCTCTGGCACCTCCAACACGTGCACCGCGAGTACCCCGATGCGCTCTTCGTGCAGACCCACCGCGATCCGGTCCGGGTGCTCGTGTCGATCAGCAGCCTGGTCGCGATGCTCCGGAGACTCGCCAGCGACGACGTCTCCCTGCCCAGGGTGGCGGACTACTACGCCAGGGCCCTGGCCCGCGGCTTCGACAACACGGTGGCCTACCGTCGAGCCGGAGGTCTGCCCCGGAGCCAGGTAGTCGATCTCTACTTCAAGGACTTCCTCGACGACGAAGTGGGCACCGTGCGCCGGGCCTACGAACACTTCGGCCTGGAGCTCCCCGACGCTGCGGCCGCGGCCATGCAGTCCTTCCTGGACGACAACCCGCCCGACAAGCACGGCCGCCATCTGTACCGCTTCGAGGACATCGGCATGGACGAGCGCGAGGTCCGGGCGCTCTTCCACGACTACCAGAGCTACTTCGACATCCCGTCCGAGCCGCTGTGATCCGGGCCACGATCGGCGGGCGGTCCGCGAGCGAGGCACCGAAGACCGGCGCAGGTAGAGGCCGGCCGGGTGATCCCCTACGTTCACGGCGAGAAGCGCGGAGTCCGGAAGCGTGAAGAACCCTCCCAGCGTCATCGCCTACACCGACGGAATGGCGGTCCGCGAGCTCGACACGTTCGCGCAGCGCATCGAGGGGCTCGGCTACGACTCCCTCTGGGTCACGGAGTTCACGGGCCGCGATCCCTACACGACGGCCGCTCACGTCCTCGCGCGGACCGAGCGCCTCATGGTCGCCACCGGGATCGCCAACGTCTACTCCCACGACGCCATCGTGGCCGCCCAGAACCGTCAGACCCTGGCCGAGCTCTCGGAGGGACGCTTCGTGCTGGGTCTCGGCGTCTCCCACCCCCCGATGGCGGCGATGCACCAGCAGGAGTGGCTGCCCCCGCTGCGGAAGATGCGTGAGTACCTCGACACCCTGGAGGCCACCCGGGTCGATGCGCCGCCGGGCCCTGGGCCCGCGCCCATCTGGCTCGCGGCCAACGGACCGCGGCTGCTGGAGCTGGTCGCGAAGCGGCTCGATGGCGCCAACACCTATCTGCTACCGCCCGCCCACACGAAGCGTGCGCGAGAGATCCTGGGGCCGAAGAAGCGACTGAACGTCGTGCTGCCCTGCTGCCTATGCGACGACGCCGACCGGGCTCGGAAGCTCTCCCGCGCCGCCCTCGCCATCTACATGCCGCTCCCGGCCTACCAGAAGGAGTGGCGCAACTGGGGCTTCGAGGAGTCGGACTGGGCCGGTGGCGGCAGCGATCGCCTGGTCGACAGCATCGTGGCCTGGGGCGACGAGGCGGCGATCCGGGATCGGGTCGCGGAGTACGAGGCGGCGGGGGCCTCACACATTGCGGTCAGTGCCTACAACCCGGAGGGCAAGGGCCCACACATGAAGCTGCTCGAGACGCTCGCCCCCTGATCGGGCGTCCCTCGAATCACGAGCCGCCCCGGTAGCGCTTCTCGACGTACTCCGAGTCCATCGCGGCGAGCAGCGCTCCGTAGCTCGGCGCGAAGGCGATCTCCCCGCCGACGCGCAGCTCGTTCCTCGCGTCCGTCACGTCGAGCACGAGGTAGTCGCTCGAGGCGCCGAGGACCTGGATGCGCGGGTCGACGGGGGTGAGCCCCTCGACGTCCACATCCTCTCTCCCCACGTCGAGAAGTGCCCGCTCGCGCAGGCCGTGGTCCTCGAAGTGGCGGTAGCGCCCGAAGGCGTCCGCGGTTCGATCCCCCACGGGCAGCGAAGGCTTCCGCTTGAGCTCCACGATCTCGGCGTGGAGCCGGAATGCGTCCTGTGCCGTACCGGGCCACGGCCGGCGTTCGACGGTCTCCCGGCCCAGCAGGATCGCCTCTCCGATCCGTACGTGGTTCACGCGGGGCGGCATCTTCCCCTCATGGATCAGCGTGAGGGCGCTCGAGCTTCCGCCGGAGATCCAGGGGAGGCGTCGTCCGAGCGTTCGCTCCACGTCCTCGACCCGAGCCACGAAGCCCTGCATGAGCCCCTCGCTGGGGATCACGCCGCCGTAGCACGTGAGATTCGTGCCGACGCCCGCGAGGCGGAGGCCCTCGAGGCGCACCGTCTCGCGAGCGATCCGCAGGAGATCGTCGGGCCAGATGCCCTCGCGCAGGTCGCCCAGGTCGACCATCAGGATCACGGGGTGCATCCCGCCGCGACGACGGGCAGCCTCTGCGAGGCCAGCGAGCACGGCGGGCTCCGAGTCGAGGCTCAGGTCCACGGCCTGCACCACCTCGTCCACCCGCGAGAGCGCCGGCACGCGCAGCAACATGATCGGGCATTCGACGCCCGCCGCGCGCAGCCGCGCCACGTTCTCGAGACGTGACTCGCCGAGCGAAGAGACTCCCCCACGGAGCATGGCGCGCGCCACCGCGGACGAGCCGCAGGTCGCCTTGGTCACGCCGGTCACGCCGATGCCGTGCTGGGCACACGTTCGCACGATCGCGCGCGCGTTCTCCTCGATCTTCGCGAGATCGATGGAGAGCCACGGACGCCCCACCTCAGGTCTCCTCTCGATCCTGCATGCGACGCACGAGAAAGCTCGCGACGTCCTGCCCGGTCGTACCGCGACCGAAGCCCGCGTCCAACCCGCACTCCCGCGCCAGTGCGTCGGTGACCTGCGTCCCGCCCGCCACCAGCAGCAGGCGTTCGCGCACGCCCCGCGCCTCGGCCAGCGCCGCCAGCCGCTTCATGCTCTCCCGGTGCACACCGTGGTGGGTCACGATGGTGGATACGAGCACGCCGCAGGCGTCGTGCGCCGAGGCCGCGTCGAGCAGATCCTCGAGGGCGACCGACGTCCCCAGGTAGTGGGTGCGGAACCCGTAGCGCTCGATTCCCCCGTGCTTGATGTCGAGGATCTCCCGTAGGCCGACCGAGTGCTCGTCCTCGCCCACGGTCCCCGCCACCACGTGGAGGTTTCTGGGGCGCACCCAGGCTTCGATCTCGGTATGCGGGAGTCGCGCCTCGCGCTCGGGAATCACGAGCTCTCCGACCTGCAGCACCTCGTTCAGGACGCCCCGCACCTCGAACACGCTGCCCTCGGCCGGGTGGAGCACGCGAGCGTGAATCACCTCCGGCTCGATCAGTCCCATGCGACGTGCCAGCTCGAGCGCGGCCGCCTTCGCCAGCTCTGGGCGCTCCGGTACGAAGAGCGTGACGCAGACGACGCCGTCACCGTGCTTCTCCACTTCGGGGCGCAGGAGCCCTTCGCCGCGCTCGGCCAGCGGCCGTTCCAGGCGGCGCTCTACGTTGTCGTCGGGATCGAGCTCGTCGACGTAGCGGATCTTCGACGGATTGCAGAGCGTACAGCCGCCGTAGGCGTCGCACGCCTTCTCGCCGCCCCGGGCGCAGGCGTTCATGCCGAAGTGGCTGCACACCGGGGCACCGTAGTCGGAGCGACGCGCCACGACGCTTCCGGCGGCCACACCGCCCTGGGGATCGCGTTGGATTCCGTCGCCACTCCGCTCCGGGAAGTGCCCGGAATCGACGAACATCCCGGACTCGACGGCCGCCTCGTACCCGCCGAGCTCGAGGATCTCCTCGAGGAAGAGCACCGCCCGCTCCAGGATGGCGCGCGCCTCGCCGCGCAGCGGGCCGTCCTCGCGCAGCGCGATCATCTCCGAGATCCCGTCCAGACCCATGAAGGTCTGGCGCGCCGTCTCGACGCCGGCCACGTTGTTGTAGTGCCAGGGGATGTTGCGCCCCTCATCGGGTGCGATCGTGCTCTGGATGTCCACCGAGGTGAGCCGCGAGATCAGGCTGTCGAGGGCGTGGGTGACCGTGGCCTCGCGGGTATCGGACTCCATGTAGCGCGTGTTCTGCTGGGCGCGGAAGCGATACCCGTCGAAGACCTCGCGCAGTACCACGGCGTAGGGAAGGTCGAGCCGGAGCTTCGGAGCGGGCGGCGCAGTGGGCGGCACGGTGGAGAGCGCGATCCGGTCGGCCGGGATGCCCGCCGCCCGCGAGAACGCCGTGTTGATCGCGTGCTGGACGAGGAGCTCCGGCGTGACCTTCCAGGCGTGCTTCGCCGTGGCGTTGGCGTTGTGGGCGCCATCGATCTGGAGGAGCCCTCCGTCGGCGACCAGCCTTTTGGCCTCGGCGGCATCGACGAAGGAGCGGTGCAGGTTGATGTTGCGATACAGCAGGTTGTACTGGGGATCCTGGTGGCAGCCGTTCACTCCCTCCTCGCAGAAGAGCACCGCCATCTCGGGCCCCGCCAACCCGCTCACATAGGAGTGGAAGTTGATCGGTCGGCCGACCTCGTCCTCGATCGCGTCGAGCGCCTTGCGCGTGGCGCGGATCTGCTTGCGCGTGATCGGGACCCCTCCGACGCCTTCCGGCGTCCCCTCGATCAGCCCGTCGAAGTGCGACTGGCCGGTCGTACGGATCACCATGAGGTGGTCGGCCCCGTGCCAGGCCGCCATGCGCATGCGGCGCAGGTCGTCTTCGAAGCGACCCGACGCGATCTCGGTAGTGACGACGCAGTCGCTCTGCGGGTCGATGTCGCCGAAGCTGTGGGCGGAAGGCAGGGGCACCGAACGCGCGAGCGGCTCGGAGGTGTCCTCGAGGACGAACGGGCCGAGCTCCTGGTGAGTCAGCCTGCGTCGCCAGGTCCAGCCCTTGCGCCGAGGACGGTAGTGCTCGAGGTCGCGCAGCACCTCGAGCGGGTCGAGCTTCTCGTCGGGTGAGAGCTTCATCGGACGAGCTCCTCCCAGTGGCGTCCCTCCAGCAGCGCGAGCCCGGCCTCGCGCACGGAGAGGCCGCGCCGCGCCGAGAGCTCCAGCACCAGGCGCCCCGCCCCGTGCCCGAGCAGGCCGCGCTCGGCCATCCCCGCCACGAGATCCACGGCTTCCAGGCTCGAGAACCCCATCCGCAGCAGCACCGATCGTTCGATCGACGGCGTGGTGTGCGTGCGGGCCTCCTCGACCAGCGGCGCCACGATCTCCTCCACGCGGCTCCAGAAACGCGCGCGCAGCTCTTCGTCGGAGAGGCCGCGCAGCCGCGCGCGGCGTTCGTCGAAGTCATCGGGTCGAGGCGTGACGGGCATCGATCATCTCCTGCACGGTGTCGGGTGTCGTATGCGTCTCGGCGGCGAGGAAGGCGACGTCGGCCTCCTCGAGACGCGTACCGGCTGGCGCGGCGGCCAGGGCGTTGCGCAGGTAGGAGTGCCGTACTCCGTCCAGGTCGACATCCACGCAACGGACCTGATCGAGTCGCTCGGGGATGATGATGGACTCCCCGGGTCGGCTCGCAGCGGGATCTCCACGCGCGATCCGGATGCCCATTCTTCGTGCCAGCGCGAGCTGCGCCATCGGGTGCTTGCCAGCGCCGGTGTACTCGGTCTCCTGTACGACGAGCGTCCGATCCTCGTCGAGCTCGCGGGCCAGGGCGAGCGCGGCGGCCAGCGAGGTGTTTCCAGCCGGACCGCGCTCCATGCCCTCGAGCTGGGCCAGGGCCTGGGTCGCGTAGAAGACCTCACCCTGGGTCACCGTCACGAAGCGGTCCATGTAGCGAAGCGCGCGCGCGGCGTTGCGCGGGACGTCGGCGCGGTCGGGCCAGGTGGTGAACGGGAGCGAGAATCCAGTATGGCCGGTGGTGAAGGACTTGCGGTTGAAATCGCGGTCCGAGGCCATGTGGAGACCCGAGAGATCGACGCTCGCCGCCACGATCTGCGTCTCGACCGCGCCGGCCGCGGCGAGTCCCCGGGCAGTACCGGTCACGTTGCCACCGCCTGCATGGGTCGCCACCACGACGTCGGGAAAGCGGCCCGTGCGCGCCAGCAGCTCCCGGGCCAGCTCGAAGCCCAGGGTCTCGATCCCGAGGATCGAGTAGGGCGTATAGAGCGAAGCGTTGAAGAATCCCGTCTCCTCCAGCACGCGTAGGAAGACGTAGAAGAGCTCGGGGCCCACAGAGAGGCGCAGGACCTCGGCGCCGTAAGCCTCGCAAGCGCGCGTCTTCTCGGCGATCTCGGGCTGCGCGATCCCCGCGCTGTCGAACGCCTCCTGGACGACCACGCAGCGGAGCCCCGCCTTCGCGGCCTGCGAGGCGATCGCGGCTCCGTAGTTTCCGCTCGTCGCCGCCGCGACACCGGCGAAGCCGCGCTCGCGCGCCTCGTGCACGGAGAGCGAGGCGCGGCGGTCCTTGAACGAGCCCGAGGGGTTCGCCGCCTCGTCCTTCACGAAGATCCGTGCGCCCTTGCCGGCGGGCGCCGTGGTGCGCACCAGCCGCGTCAGGCGCTCGAGCTCGACCAGCGGCGTGTGGCCCACCGCGGTGCCCTCCTGGATCGCAGCGACGGTCTCGACGTCGTAGCCCGTGTCCGCGAGCAGGCGCTCGTAGTCGAAGGCGAGCGAGCCGATCCGGTACACCGAGTAGTCGATGCCCACGGACCTGCGGACGATCTCGTCGCGCCGCGCCATCACCGCGGCATACGCATCACCCGCGGTCATCGCTCGGACTCCTCGCCGCGAAGGATCGCGCGCAGCTCCTCGCCGACCTCCATCAGCTCCGGCACGGGCGGCCCGAACCCGTGTTCGTAGGGAGGCAGCACGCGGTCGAGTGTCCCGCGTTGTCGGCGGCCCGCGGCCGTCCGCACCTCTGCCGACTCACCGGGCGAGGCGTCCGCGATCAGGAAGCCTCTCACGCGCAGCTCGAGCGGAACGCGCCGCGTCTCCTCGGGCAGCTTCGGTGCACGCTCGCCCGGAGGAAGCACGACGCGGTGGAGCTCGACCCACGTGCCGCGCGCCACGCGGCGGGCATCGCCTCCGCTAGCCACGGCTGGCGCCGCCCGGGAGCGTTGCGGAGATGGGAAGGTCGATCATCGACCTGAGGCCGGGAGCGGCTCCGAGCACGCGCGGCACCAGGTTTACGGCCAGCGCGGCCGTCGCCACACCGCCCGGGATCTCGGGGCTTCCCGACAGCCGCACGTCCGGCCTCCCTTCGATCTCGATGGCGTCTTCCGTGACGACACCCTCCGCCTCCGGACGGATCTGCTGGGGATGCTCGAAATGCAGCACCGGCCGGCCGGCGACGAAGCCGACCGCCCTGTGCAGGCAGCCGGCCACCTGGCCCGGCTCGATCGTGGCGTGGGGCGTCTCTCGCCGAACGGAGGAGACGATCGGCTCGCGCGTCTCCTCGATGCGCTC
>Ga0209536_100000132_pt1 | contig 109178 bp, 93 predicted proteins | sample DeeMarSeWOR28_12_FD_187461 | JGI IMG/M metagenome (GOLD analysis project Ga0209536, IMG submission 187461) | Marine sediment microbial communities from White Oak River estuary, North Carolina - WOR-2-8_12 (SPAdes) (version 2) | ecosystem: Environmental > Aquatic > Marine > Intertidal zone >...
AAATTGACCGCGTGTAACCTTTCTCCGCTATACCTGCCAGGTTCATCTTCAGGGCTTCCCATCATAAATTTGCCGGGTTTTATAAGAACAAACTCCATCTCCAGGCTATTGGTGATCCTTTCCTTGGGTTGTTCAGCATAACCATTAAAAGCAAGGCTTGCCATAATCATGATGAACTGAATTGGGATAATTAATTTTCTCATCGCCATATCCCCTTTTAGCATTGATTATTAATGGCCAATTCACATTTCAGCCAAATTGAAACTGAAAAGCAATATCACGTTTTCTCGATTAGATTTCCTCCACACCTTTGGGCAGGCATAACCAGTTATCTCTGGATTTCATAATAATAAATGTTTCACTTCTAACTATATTTCCAATTTTAAGAATCGTATTAGTGGTAAATCGATATAATTCGTCCTTTCCCTCTACACAAATAACCTCTGCGATAATATCGTAGCGCCCGGTGATGACTCCTGCCCAGACCACATTGGGCAGCTGGGCGATTTTTTCCAATATTTGATCCATTTTTCCATGCGACCGGATATTCATCGCAACAAGGGCCGTTACCATTTGAGGATGTTGGTTTGGATCAATAATACCGGACACCTTCAGCAAGCCGGATTTTTCCAGATTTTTAATTCTGGACCGAATCGTTGGTGCCGTTACATTTAAACGGGCGGTCATATCACCAATCGGCATGCGACCGTCTTCGGTAAGCAAACGAATGATCTCGTTATCCAATGAATCGAGGATCTTCTTTTCCATATGCCATGAATTTTTTAAAAAAATAATTTTTTTCACAATAAATATCTTAATCCTAATTTTGTCAAGATAAAAATATCTATTTAGAAAAATTTTAATATAATTTTTTAAAAAGCAGTATGAGATTCGATGTTTTCTCTTGGTAAACACCGATCTAAATTTAGCTGAAAAATGAAATTTTGGAATTTTGTAGATTAGGTTTAGCGGGATGGTAAATTCAAAAAAATTCTATTCAGATTCCATCAAAACTCGTTGATCACCAATATAGAAATGACCTGCAACTTTCGATGACGGCTTTGGAATTATCTGTCAGGCGCCTTTTACTGCTCGTAAAATCTGAGATATTTAGAAAAAAATGCGCCAGTTACGATAAAGCCACCAACGACTGAAATGGCCACCGCAAAGGATCTCAAATCTCCAATAAAACCAATTAAAGATGGAACAATACCCCCTCCCACCAAAAAGGCAAACGGTGTGGTGAAAGAGACGGCGACGTTTCTCAGCCGGGGCGGCGTGATAAGTGAAAGCGCGGTCAACCCCGCTGGAAAAAAACACACCGCTATTATCGGTTGTAGAAAAACGAAAGTGGTAATTACAGAGCTGGGAACCGTGCCCAATAGAAACGTCATCGCGCCCGTAATTAAAAAAACAATCGACAATGTTTGCTTCGGACCAAAACGATCCGATGCCCATCCCCCCACCAGAGCCATTCCGAGTCCCGGTATTCTCGAAAAGGATATGAGGGTATTGGCCCAGTTTTGACTGATACCATGTTCGGTCACCAGATATAAGGGTAACATTGCAAAAATACCCAGAGTACTGCTAATTCCAAGACTGAAAAGGAGAATCAGCAACCAATACGACGGAATGGCGGACAAGGCGCGTAACGATCTAAAATTAGGTGGATCTCCTGAATAGTTGCCACCGCGACTATAACGTGAAAAAATGAAGCCAAAGATCAAGGCAGCGATCCCAAGAATTCCAAACACGACCCTCCACGAAAACCAGTACAAAACAGCTTCCGAAATAAGTGGGGCTAGTACAAAGCTTAAATTAGGGGCCAGTTCGTGAATTGCAATGGCTTTGCCCCAATGCTGTGTTTTGACCGATCCGGTAAGGGTTGCAATGGCTGAAGGAAGATAGAGTCCGGCCGCCGATCCGACCGTAAGTAAACTTAGACGAATTGGCCATAGTCCCCCTGTCATACTGGTACCTATAAGCGCAATTCCCATGGCGGTGATAGATATAACAATGGTTCGTTTGTGGGTAAAGCGAGAAGAAACAAACCCCGATCCGATGAGGGTTACAAAATATCCGCAGGAAATAAAAAGAAAGAGCGAGCCCGCTTCAGCGTGGGACAAATCAAGATCTATTTCGATCGTTGGTATCAGCGGTGCCAGGATGATTCGAGAAAGGAAGTTAAGGAAAAAAATCGTTGTCAGTAAAAGAAGAAATCCCAGCTGGTCCCGAAATCTGCCCGTTGCCTGAATTCGATTTTCATCGTTACGTTGAGGAGTCCCTTTGGTCGACATATTACTCGCCGCAATTCACTTCCGGAAGAAATGGATAAAACACAATCCACTTCAGGTGGAAAGAAGAACTAATGAACAATTCACCTTGGCTAAATGCCGTTTTTGGAGTTCATATCAAACCAATCCAAGACCGCCGGATCATGTCCGGCAGATCCAACAACTACGCGCCTCAAGCTACCGGTATTACGCCGGGCCAAACACGCGACGATTTTTTGTCCGGACACACGAGTTTGAGGCAAATCCGCCTGGTTAAGAAACACAAGACGTACAGCATTCGCAGGGGCATCCTTGAAAATTCCTTTTTCGGAGATCAACACCTCGCATACGGCTGCTTCGGTGATGACATCTCCGGGGGAAAGACGTGTTACCCGAGCAAATAGGTCGTGTCTGTAGACCCACTCCTCTGTCAGCGCTTTACCTACCCCGCTCAATCCGAGAACACCGATGATCCATTGGGTGCAATCGGGTATGACCGGCTCATGATCGGCGGGTGCTTTCAGAGGGCGGCGACGAGACCCGTCGGCTTCGACTATGATCCAGCGAAACAGGTTTGCTCGGTGAATCGCAGAAATCACATGAGGATTAAAACCTATCAGTTTCTTCTGATCCGGAACATAACCGGCAGCAGCCGTGATATGCAGATGCTCGTTGCGGAGATCATCAAGTTGAGTTAAGGGCGGTTCTTGCGCTTCGGCAGTAACGACACAGGCAGACTGATGCTGCGCCGGGCGACAAATTTTGGTGGTGGTGGTGGTCAGAACAGAATCGCCGGTGGCAGCCAACTCACGGGCAAGGTGAAACATAAGCGTTGTTTTACCACCGGACCCCACCAAACTCACGACACCGCCGTTTTCCATCATGAATGCGTTTTGTAAAGATGCCATGCTCAGCAATTATGAACTCTCATGATAGCTTCCAGCACCGAACCCGCAATTGCCCGAGCTTTGTCGGATATCGTATAACAAAACCCGATATCCCCTCTAGGATCAATATCGCCTATTTTTAAACCTTGCGTCACCTGAGTCCGGGGATGTATCAGTCCGCGCACAACGCCGCGTATCCGAACCGCAACATCTTCTCCAGCCACGGATCCAACAATTTCATCTTTTTCTACTAAATCGCCGATCGACACCCGTGTCCTGAATTCTCCGTTTGCAGGGGCTCGCAATACGCGCTCTTCGCCATATCCCCCGATTGGCCCGGGAACTCCGGTGTTCGGTTGCGCTTCACCGGATGTCAGTATTCTACCCAAATTATGCCCCCGATTGGTTTCAATGACCATATCCACATCATGCCCGGCCGTAAAACCGGGACCCAACCCGATAACCACAGAGGCATCCTCAATGGAGGTACCTAGATTTTTTTTGGCGAGGATGGCATCAACGATCGCATCCGCATGGATGGTTTTGAGGGTTTGCCACGCAGGATCAACGATGACGGCAATTTTTCCTTTTCGCCAGGTCGCTTCAACCTCATCCGGATTCTCTGAGAGGACTCCCTCAACACCTTCAACCTCTTTTTTCCCCTCACGAACCGCTTCGCAAAAAGAAACCTCACGCCTGACGGCCAGGGGATTGGCTGTTTCCATCATAAAAATTTTTTTCAGGTTAGCCATAAACAACCGCCAGGCCACAGCACTGGCCATTTCTCCGGCACCTTTAATCGCAACCGTTAAATCAATTGGTTTAATTGTCTAACTCCCTTTCTAGATTTTTAGGACGTCTTCGCTGCTAAAATCTCGTTTCGGAGCGACACCAGAAGTTTCAAATCCAGCAATCCACGTTCGCACGCGATCCGCCCCGTAAGTCTTTTTCCAGGCCGCGACGATTTCGTCAACCGGAATATCTGCATCAGTGCCGTGATCTTCGACGTATTCCATGAATTGTTTCTTCTCTGCATTATACGGATGGAATATGGAGTCCTCGCATCCGTTGAATTCAAGCGGAATCACTTTGTGGCGTTTACAAAGCTCGACGTTGAAAGCCGGCGTGGCCTTTACCCATTTTTGATTTAAAAAAAATTCTACAAATCCATGGTAGACAAATAGATCAGACCCTAAAAATTCGAGCAACTGTCTTGTGGCCAGATGGTTGCGAACCGTCGCAAACCCGACTCGTGATGGAATTCCGCACACCCTGCCTAAGGCACACAAAAGACAGGCTTTCCCGACACAGAATGCTCTTCCACGTTTCAAAACGTTGCTGGCGCGGTAATGTTCCGGTTTATAAAAGGGCAAATAAGGATCATACCAGATGGCATCTCGAACGGCATAGTAAAGCCTCACCGCCTTTGATATCGGGTCCTGTCCGGCATCTTTTACGGCGTCTCTTGCATAGGCGACAATAGCTTCACTATCACTATCAATAATTTTCGTTGGCTTAAGATATTCCCTAAATTCAGGCTTCATTGTTTGTGCCTTTTCGAATGATGGAGTCTGCTGGATATCGGATTTTTGTATTTATACAAAAATTCAAAAACTGATAAAACAACTTGTATCAAATGTCTTGGAAAAAACCAACAGCCGGAATTTTCTTAGCTGCCGGAGAGTCTTCCAGATTCGGGAAACCCAAGTAGCTGTCAAAATTAAAAAATCGGATGGTTTTAATAAACTCAATTCTTTGATGTCTTAATCCGAATCAAACCTTAATGCACGGCGTTGGGTATAATGAGTGCCAATTGGGGGAAAATAATCAATATGATGATACTGAGGATACAGGCCAATAAGAAAAAGCTGACGCTTTTAAAAATAGTACCAAGACCGATATCCGGAGCAAGGGCTTTCACGACATAAATATTTACACCGACCGGCGGTGTGATTGCTCCCATGGTTGTGACCATACATAGGATAATCGCATACCAGATCGGATCAAAACCAAGCGCAATACCTAAAGGGAAAAAAATCGGAATGGTAAGCACTAAAAATCCTAATGCATCCATGAAACAACCGCCCAGCAGATAAATTATCAAAATGATGGTCAGGATAATATGCGGTGAAACCGGTAAAGACGCGGCAAAGTCAGCGACCATAAACGGCAATCGGGTTACGGCCAAAAACCGGCCGAAAATAATAGCCCCGGTGACCAACATGTACACCATGCAAGATATTTTCAAGGTTTCTCTCACCGAACGCACAAAGGCTTTCCACGTCAACCTCCGGGTTGCAATGGACACAACAAGAGTGAAAAATACTCCGGCAGCACCGGCTTCGGTCGGTGTAAAGAGCCCGACATATAATCCTCCGATCACTAGCGTGAATATGGTTACGGCTTCGATAACACCGATCAGTGATTTGAATTTTTCTACCAGACTGGTTTTCGGACCGGCAGGGCCATATTCCGGGAATTTCCAGCAAATGGCGATAATTGTAACCACAAACAGCACGCCCAAAACAACCGCCGGCAATATGCCGCCAAGGAAAAGCTTTAAAATAGATTGTTCTGTCTGCAGACCAATGATGATAAGAACAACGCTCGGTGGCATGACGGTTCCCAGAGTACCGCCGGTGACGACCGTTCCGCTGCTCAACCGTGAATCATAATTATATTTTTTCATCTGGGGTAAAGCGACTGTGCCCATTGTCGCCGCTGTGGCTGTATTTGAACCGCAGATCGCGGAGAACATCTCATCGGCACCAATGGTAGCAATTGCAAGGCCTCCCCGCCAGTGCCCCATCCATTTATAGGCTGCATCATAGAGCCGCTCGGCAATTCCAGCACTAAAGGCCAGATATCCCATGAAGATAAACAGCGGAATAACTGTAAAACCATATTTTGAAAAAGTGCTCCAAAGGTCGGCACCGATCATATTTGAGGCTGCGGGAAATGAGACAACATAAGAAAATCCGCAAAATCCCACCACCGCCATGGCAAATCCTACAGGCATGCCAAGTAAAAAGAGAACAATTAGAAGTACAATAATGCCGATAATTCCGACAAATGCTGGATCCATTTATTCTTCTCCCTTCTCATCAAAAAATAACTTTATAAATTCTACTAGCATGGCAAAGGCAAGAAGAAAACATCCCAGAGCAACACCGTATGTAAACGGGTAATAGATGATTCGAAGGGTCTCAGTAATCTCGCCCGTTTTCCAGAGTGTAGTCGCATATTTGGAAATTTGCCAACCGGCAATGGCAAAAAAGGCCGCGCAGATAACAAAATTGACACCATTGAGAATTTTCTGTGTTCTCTTTGAAAATCGATTCACCACGATATCAACCGATGTATGGCCTTTTTTCATCTGGGTGTAACCCAATGCAAATGAAGTTACAATGGCACCCAAAAAACCCATCAATTCAAAGGTGCCCTTGATCGGAATCCAGACAATTCGCGTAATGATGTTGGCACAGGTCACCGATATCATTGCCGCCAAACAAATACCGGCAATCCAGACGAAGACCAGGTTTAAAATTCGATTGATTTTTTCCAAGACCAACATAGCACGTCTCATAGGAAACGGGCGATCGGAGCAAATCGCCTTACGTTTGTAAATGACATAAAACGGATTGCGGAGCTCGGCACTTCGCAATCCGTTTTAGGTTTAGCTATTTTATTCTACTTGGAATATTTGTCGATCAATAGTTGAATATCTTTTACAATATCTTCTGCAGGTAATTCTTTAGCCTTGGCATCGGTAATCCATTTATCCGTAAGTGGTTGCAGTTTTGCATCCCATTTTGCTTTTTCTTGCGCAGAAAGCTTAATAACCTCAACCTTCTGGGTCTCTACCGCCCAATCCATGGCCTCCTTGACATGATTATCCATGTATTCGCCCGTCCACTCCGATTGCTCGACTTTTAGATCATCCATAAGCTTTTGAACATCCTTAGGCAACTTGTTCCAGCTATCCAAATTCATGACGACCGCGAAGGGATAAATAACCGTATCAGTCATCGTCACATATTTACAGGTTTCCGCAAATTTGAAATCCTTCATAACTTCCAAAGAAGAATAAAGTCCTTTGACTACACCTTTTTGCAAGGCCTCAACGGTTTGCGGCATCGGCATCCCGACCGGATTGGCCCCCCAGGCTCCGAGAATTTGTGCAGCCCCGCCGGATGCTCTCAAGTCAAGTCCCTGAAGATCTTCTAAGGTTCTAACCGGCACCTTTGACATGATATTGGTGGGGGCCGTTGTAAACATGGCCAGTACTTTTACTTTTTTAAACTCTTCAGGCTGATATTTCTCCCATAGATCCCACAGCACCAAACTGCCGATGCGTGCATTGGGTATGCCAAGAGGCAGACTGGTTGCATTCGTGACTATAAATCGACCCGGCTGATAAGCCATACATAAATTGCCAACAGCGGCTTGTCCTGCGATTACGCCGTCCATCATGTTTTTAGCCCCAAGCAAAGTACCGCCGGGATAGGTGTTCACTACGACCTTTCCGCCCGAGCGACGCTCAACTTCTTTTTTCCACCTCTCCATTTGCACGCACGGAAACGTGGGTGCCGGGGGAAAGTTTGCATAGCTGAGCGTGATCTCCGCGGCAAAGCTGTGAGTTGTCGCTATGCTGATTGCAGTCAGGGCTAACACAAAAATTCCCAAGGTAAATAAACTTAGTTTTTTCATAGGTTGTACCTCCTTTCTGAAGTATAGGGTTTCCATAGCTGCATGTTCACTCAAAAAATTTTCACGTCTTTAATTATTTTCAAATTCACAAACCAAACAACAGCGATTTTCTCCAATCGGCCTACTCCTCGATAATACACGCATCCGCATCCTCTTTATCTACCTCCTGGCCACAAAGATCCAAACCCTTTTTCTCTCTAATGGCAGCCAAGACGCGTTCCGGCGTAATGGGTAGATCTTTAATACGCACACCGACAGCGTCATAAATTGCATTGGCAATGGCGGGGGCTGTGGGCACACAACCCGGTTCCCCGATTCCCTTAGCTCCGAATGGACCATCCTGGTCATAGGTTTCAAGAACAGGAGCTTCGATGGGAACCACATCTTTGGCGGTCAGAATCTTATAATCCCTGAAGTTCGGATTCATATTCTCACCTTTTTCAAGGATAACCTGTTCGGTCAGGGCATATCCAAGACCCATCATTACACCACCGTAGACCTGTCCTTCCAAAAGCATGGGATTGATTGCTTTGCCGACATCGTGGGCGGCCACATAATTGAGGATCTCAACCTTTCCGGTCTCTTCATCCACTTTCACCCGCACACCATGGGAGCCAAAAGTATACGTCATTGACATGTTACCCCGGAAGTCTTTACCCATATTTTCGTTGGCCGGGTCATAGAAGTATTCCGCCATCAACATCTGCCCCCCGTGGCTAAAATGAGCTTTTCTGAGCAGTTTACCGATCTCGATGCGCCTCTCCGGATCATCCAGGTGGATAACACATCGCTCACGCAACATTAGCTTCTCCAGCGGGGCCTCAAGCAGTTTTGCTCCCAGCTCAAGGATACGGGCTTTGATCTTTTTGGCGGCTCCAAGCGCCGCATTTCCGGCCACAAACGTGGTTCGGCTGGCATGGGAGCCCACATCCCAGGGACAGACATCCGTGTCGGTGTGAATCACATGGATGTCTTCTGCCTGCAAACCGAGCTCCTCGGCCGCAATTTGAGCGATAACCGTATCCGACCCCTGCCCCATATCGGTCGCACCGGTAAAGATATCAATCCTACCAAAGTCATCCATTTTAATAATGGTCCCGCAGCCATCCGATTTATAAACCCGGGCACCACCCCCGACATGTATTAACGATGCCAGACCGACGCCTTCACCGTCTGCGTTTGGTTTATCCCATTCAAGCTTTGTTTTGACTGCATCCATACAATCTTCCAGACCACAGGTGGTAATGCGCAAGCCTTGGGTGGACACATCTCCGGATTGATTGGAATTTATGCGGCGAAACTCGATTGGATCAATAGCCGCTTTCTCTGCCAGCATGTCGATCGTGCTCTCGATGGCATAGGTGGCCTGGGGATTGCCGTACCCCCGCATCGCCTGGGAATACGTATTGTTGGTATAGACACATTTGGCCTCATAACGCACATTTGGAACCCGATAAAGGGTGGTGATCGGCATCATCATAACCGAAGGCGTGGTAGCCCCCCATGAGGTATAGGCACCGTTGTCGAGAATCATAGAAATATCTCGGAAAAGGAGTTTTCCGTTTTCATCGCACCCCTGTGAGATATAGGTAACCGTGGGTTGACGGGTGGAGGTGGCGATGAATTCCTCAGTGCGGTCAAATTCAATTTTCACCGGTCTACGAGTATAAAATGCCAGCAGAATGGCAATATACTCATAAGCATAGGTATCCAGTTTGCTGCCAAAACCGCCGCCGATGCATGGTTTGATCACCCGCACGCGTCGGTCTGCAATTCCCATTGCCTTGAGGGCATCCAAAAAATCCTTTTGGGCTAGAGACGGAATTTGGGTATTGGAGTAAATCGTGAGATTGTTGGCCGGATCAAACTCAGCGATGGCACCGCTGGTACCCATACAACAATGTGTTACCCAGGTGGTGCTGAAGCGATCTTCAACTACATGCGCAGCCTCCGCTTTGGCCGCCTCGACATCGCCATAATGCAGTTTCCAGGGCATTCTAAGAACATTGGTTTTATGCTCTTCGTGTACCAGAGGCGCGTTGTCCTTTAGAGCTTCTTCAGGATCAAAAACAGCAGGCAACGGCTCATAGATCACCTCAATCAAGCCGACAGCTTCCTTTGCGATCTGGGGATCCGTGGCGGCCACGGCGGCCACTTCATCCCGGTAAGAACACACCTTACCGGCTTTCAACGGTCGGTTGTCTTTGTACACGCCCATTTTTATTTCAGGAACATCCTCGCCGGTTAAAACCACGCGAACCCCCGGAAGAGCTTTAGCCTTAGAGGTATCAATTTTGGTGATACGCGCGTGGGGGAATTTGCTGTAGAGTATTTTACCATACAGCATGCCGGGAAGCTTCATATCCTGTATATACCGTGCGCGTCCTGTCGCTTTATCCACAGCATCAATTTTGGGGATTCGTTTGCCAACTGAACATAAATTTTGCATCAATGATTCTCCTGAATGAAACGCTTTAATATATTATTCACCACGGTCATCCTCATCATTCTTCCATGCCACCACCTGGGGCGCTTCCTTCTGGTAGTAACCGCTCACCGATTTAATAGAGTCAATTATCTGAACATAGCCGGTACAGCGGCAAAGATTACCGGCAATGGCATCCTTGATATCATCTTCGGTGGCATTGGAATTTTCATCCAGCAATGCTTTGGCCGACATGATCATCCCCGGGGAACAAAAACCGCATTGAATGCCGCCGTTTTCGACAAACGCTTTTTGAATCGGATGCAGGCTACCGTCCGGAGACGTCAGGCCTTCAATGGTCACCAATTCTTTGCCATCGATTTCTGCCGCCAGATAGAGACAGGAATTTACCGCCATGCCATCAACTATGACGGTGCAGGCGCCGCATTCCCCGCTGCCGCAGCCTTCCTTGGTGCCCGTATAACCGAGCTCTTCGCGAATCAAATGAAGCAATGTCCAATGGTCTTCCACTGTTATCGCTATTTTGTTACTATTAAATGTAAATGCTATCTCCCGTGACATTACCAATCTCTCCTGTTCTGATAAATGGATGGGGCCTGCAGCCCAAGTCCTCGTTTTTTTTTCACCCCTTTTAGCTAAAACCTACGGTTGCTCCTTTAGCTTGGCCCTCTGTAATGCCTTCATTCCCATCCGTTTAACCAACACTGCGACCATCTCCCGTCGATACCAAGCAACGCCCCGAATACTGTCCCTGACTCTTGATTCCTCACCGGCGATCTTGCCGGCCTCGGTCAGAGATAGTTCATCGATGGTTTTGCCGGACAGGTAATTTTCGGCCTGTCGACAACGTAGGGGGGTTGGTGCCGCCACTCCCAAACAAATCCGGGCCCTGGCGCAGGTGGCTAAATCCTCTTCTAGACCAAGCTGCACACCGACTCCCAGCATTGGAAGTTCCATCGCTTGCCTTCGACCATGTTTGACATAGGCACCGGCGCTGCGGTCTTGAGGCGGGGGAATGATAACATTGGTGAGAATTTCCCCTCGCTCCAGATCGCATTGGCCGGGACCTAAAAAGAAACGAAGCAGTTGAGTGGATCGACGTCCCTTTGTTCCGTAAATTTGGGCCTTCCCGTCCAAGGCAATCAGCGGAATTGCTCCATCTGCTGAGGGAACCGCATTGACCAGATTGCCGCCAATGGTGGCCACATTTCGAATCTGCACAGAACCAATGTTTTTGACCGCATCGTACAGAATCGGATAATTCAGCTTAACAAGGGGTGAGGTTTCTATCGCGCGATGAGTGACAAATGCGCCGATATGCAGTTCGCCGGTCTCCTGATTTAGATAGGGACGGTCCTGCTTGAGGATGTGCTTCAACGATATCAGATACTCCGGGGCCACTTTGCCTTCTTTAATCTTTACCAGCACATCCGTACCACCGGCAATATATTTGGCATGGTCGCCGTAGGATTCGTGCAGGGAAACCGCCTCGTCCAGAGTTTGGGGCACAAGGTAAGTAAATCTCCTCATAAATACCTCTCTTTTGAAATGACTAATGAATATTGCATATTGAATTATTGTGGAAGTCGCTGCGCTCCGTCGTTTTGATGATAATTGCTTTAAAATGGAAGCATTCCTTAATTGAACATTCGTCATTCGTCATTCTATTGGTTCTTTCATTTGTCATTCGAAAATAGTCATTCCGTGTAAGCCCGTAACCCTTTTCATCCGACTTTCACCACAAGGGCTGCTGCCGTGTCCCCGGCGGCGCAACCGCCAAAGAGCATGTAACCCCCACCGACCATTACAACCTCTTCAATTCCTTCGATAATCAAGCGTCCGGCGGTGGGTCCTTGCGGATGACCATAAATCAATGAGCACCCGTAATTGTTCATCGAATCGACATCGATGTTAAGATGTTGGGCTAAATAAATGTCATTGGCGGCAAAGGGGTTATGGGTTTTGATGGCTTTAACATCATTGACCGTAATATCCGCATTGTTAAGGGCCATCTGAACCGCCGGATACACGGCCGCTGCCATGTAAGCCGATTTGGTACGAGAATATCCATATGAGACGACCTGAATTTCCACATCAGGATCGGCACTGAGCTCTTTGGCTTTTTCACGGGTCGTCACCATAAGTGCGCAGTGACCGTCGGCGGGATGAGTCTGCGCGCCAAAGGTGTGAACACCACCCGGCAATACCGGTCTGAGAGCCGCCAGACCCTCGGCCGTTGTCTCCATCACCCCTTCATCGGCTTCGAGCATGACCGTCTTTTTCTTGGAAACTTTCAGCATGACCGGATACATGTAGCGTTTTTGAAACGCCCGATCATCGGCCAGTGATTCCTGATACTGTTCGTATCTTCTCAAGGTGACGGCATCGCACTGTTCCCGGGTTATACTGGATTCTTGCGAAACGTTCTCGGCTGTTTTAATCATGGCTTCACCCGCCCAGGGATCCCGGTTAAAATTATCCATCAGCCAATCCTCGGAAATCACCTGAGCTCCGGGTCCCATAGGATTGGGCCAAATGGCATGGGGACCGTTAGAGCAACGATCCGTCATAAGGCAGTATGGTGATTCGTATAGTCCTGTTTCAACCCCCAAGCTGGCCTGATACAGCGTAATTGTGGATGTTGAGCATGCTTGACTGACTAGAAGTCCCGGAATTCCGGTGGCTCCCATCATAGCCGCCGCCCAAGGACCCCCATAAAATCCATGGGGCTGATGGACTGTGATTCCCAAAAAAAAGTAATCAAACATTTTAGGGTCCCAGTTTTTCTCTGCCAGCCATCGTTTGGAGGTTTCGGCTGCCAGGACGATCGAATTCTCATTAGCCATGCTTCCTTGCCAGCGGGCAAATGGCGAACTATAATACCCTTTGTACGGAATATACGCTTTGGTCAACATTGCAGTTTCCTCCCTGATTCCTTAAAAGTGTTCTTTGTACAGTTTGAGGCAAATCATTTCGATGGGCTATTTTATTCAATATTCAACGCAATGACGATTTTCAATTGAAGAGTTACTCCGGTCTATTGTCAAAAAACCGCTTTGATTTCCTCTCCGACCGCGGCAGCGAACAGTTATCGACGATGTCTACCTCGCAGCTAACCATAATATTGTTTTTTATTTCGGCCTGAACTTTCTCTGCGAGTTCGGGTTTACGCGCTGGATTAAATCCCTCGCAGCACTCCAGTCGAATGGTCATGTAGTCTTTTCCATCATCTCTGCGGTCAAGATGGACTTGGTATTCACAGTTGGCTTCCGGAATAGCAGAAAGGACTTCATCAATCTGCCCCGGATATATGTTAACGGCCCGGAAAATAATCATATCATCCGAGCGTCCAAGGATTTTGTCGTGCAAGGGAAGTGGATTGCCACAAGAGCACCCATGATCGATCAACCGGGTAAGATCCCGTGTCCGGTAACGAATCAAGGGTGCCGCTTCTTTACATAACGTGGTCACCACCATTTCACCGATCTCTCCCGCGGGAACCGGTTCGAGTGTAACCGGATCAAGAATCTCCAAAATGTAATAATCCGCCCAATAGTGGATACCTTCATGTTTAACGCATTCGAGGCCGGTGCCGGGACCGTACAACTCGGTCATACCGGGTATGTCGAACATATCCTCGAGATTCAACAATTCTTTTATTCGTTTTCGCATAGCAGCGCTGCAACGTTCCGAACCAAAAATCATTTTTTTTAGAGCAATTTTGTCTATTAGGTTTCTGCGGTTAACCTCTTCGGCCATCAGCAAACCCATCGAAGCCGTGCAGCACATCACCGTGGATTGAAGATCCACCAAAAACTGACACTGCATATCGACGTTCCCGGGACCCACCGGCAGGGCCATGGCACCGAATTTTTCACATCCTATCTGAAACCCGAAGCCTGCCGTCCAGACTCCATAACCGACCGCTATTTGTACGCGATCTTCCAGGGTGAGCTCCGCCATCTCATAGCAGCGAGCAAAAAAATGAACCCAATCGTCAATGTCTCTCTGGGTATAGGTCAATATCTTCCGTTTCCCGGTTGTCCCTGAAGAGGCATGAATTCGGACGACCTCGGATTCAGGAACCGCTAAAAGCGGAAACGGATAGCCTGCCCGCAAATCATCAGCCGAGGTGAAGGGAAGCCTGTGGATGTCCTCTAAGGTTTGAATATCTTCGGGCCGGATAACGGCCTCCTCAAGTTTCCGGCGATAAAATTGAGACCCCTGGTAGGCATGGGACAATGTCCACTGAAGGCCCTTAAGCTGGTGATGGTGCAGCTCCTCTTGGGTTTTAAAGGACGGCATGAACGTTTTAGGCATAACGAAACTCCCATTGTAACATCACCAATTGCATTGATGCGGCAACCTTTTATTTTAGGTGATGCAGAAGTGGCTTTCCAGCCACGGTCAGAGCGCGGCTGAAAAGCCGCTCCCACCTTCTAGGAATTTTTCAAGCTCAGAATACTCGGCGTATTACCCTTTTGTGCTGTGATACTCGGGTGAAATGCATTCCAAAGCTATCTAATGGGTTTTTCTATCAGCACGAATTCTTTCAGTTTCCCTCAGATCGGCTTTCATCGTAACCGGATCAATGGCAACCCCATAGTCTTCCCGGGCGCGTTCAATGCTCACATAACCATTGAAAACATCAGCAACAACCGCTTCCGGGTCCCGCTCCAGGGGATCACCGTAACCGCCTCCCCCTGCACTATGGAATTGGATGACATCGCCATTGTGACACAACGTAAGTCCACTGGGATCTCCGGGTTGTTCATTGATCAGAAATTGAGCCTTGGCGCCGGCCCCCGCAGAAAACAAACCCCGAGGCGGATAGCGGTATCGGCCGGCCTGCACGGCAATCGAAGTTGGCCCCTCGGGTGCTCGGTCATCGTCGGGGATGCGAATGATCATCTTTCGCCCTAAACCACCTCGCATTTTACCGGGGCCACCGGAATCACAAACAAGGCTGCGTTCTTCAACGATCAACGGTGTGTCGCTTTCAAAAATTTCAACGGGAGTGTTGGCTCCGTTTGCCGGGAATATGGCACAATGGTGTCCATCCATGCGACTGCTGGCTCCCAACCCCCCGCCCCGGATGATCATCGTTAACCAGGGTTTGCCATCATGACGTTTACCGTAAAAAATGTTGGTTTGAGCCGGTGTTCCGCCGCTTTCAGCAATGATGTTGTCCGGTGTGGCTTCAGCCAAGGCTTTGAAAACCATCTCGGTCATAAAATGACCAATCTGCATACGGGCGGCAACCGCCGCCGGAAATTTGCAATTGACGACACAGCCTTCCGGGGCCGTCATGTTCACCGGACGAATCGCCCCTTCATTGATGGGAATATCCGGGTCAAAGGCACTTTTGATACCCATGAACACATAAGCATAAGTAAAATTGTAGACTACATTTCCCCCCCAATCGACCTGGGGAGACGTCCCGTCAAAGTCGATGTAGATATCGCTGTCTTTAACTTCCACCGTCAGTTTAATCGCAATATCATTTCGTCTACCGGCTCCCTCGATGACACCGACATATGGATAAATACCATTGGGTATCTTAGATATAGCCGCTCGCATACTTTTTTCAGTGCGATCGATGATTTCATCAGCCAGATCATCCAACGTATCCAATCCTTCGTCTTCCAGCATTTCGATAACTTTCTGAGCACACACATGGTTGGCCGCCACCTGGGAGCGAATATCACCGGTGACTTCCTCCGGGGTTCTAACATTCCAGCGAATCATATTCAGGACGGCCTCGTTAAGAACCCCCGCATCGTAGAGTTTCAGGGGTGGAATAAAAATACCCTCTTCATAAACCTGTCGATTATCCGAAGACACTCGGCCGCCGATATCGGAGTGATGAAACACACAGGCCGTAAACGCAACCGGTTGATCGTTATAAAATATCGGGCTCAATACACAGACATCATTTAAATGCCCGGCCAGCATCCACGGATCATTGACAATAAAGACATCGCCCGGCCGATAGCGATCCACGGGCAAGGAATTGATCATCTTTTTTACACCCAGTGCCATAGCACCGGCTTGACCGGGTGTACAAAACGTACCTTGAACCAGTTCCTGACCGCGGCTGTCCGTAAACATGCAGGTGTAATCATGAGCATCTCGCAAAAGGCTGGAAAATGCCGTTCGAGCTACAGAAGCATCTGCCTCATCAACTATCGAAACCAGTCTACGCCAGAGAATCTCTAAGGTGATGGGATCAAATTTTGATTGCGGTTTTAGATGCCTACCGCCGCTTCCACTCTGTCCCCCGCTTCTATCTTCCATTTTGGTGTATTCTCCGAAAAGTCAACGACTTCAAAGGTCTTTTGGGTTTCGTAATCTGACAGTAACGCCGAATCGGTCGTGCCAAAAACCAAACAAGAAACACCGAACATATGATGAACCCAACGTTTCATGAATTCATCAGATTTAAATTAATCCACACAAACCCATACGCGTCTACCGTGGCGTCGGCATCCTCTCCGACGACAATGGTTGATTCTTTCTCCTCAATAATGGCGGGACCTTTGATGCTGGCCCCTGGAAATAGTTGAAACCGATCGTAAACGCTAAAAGGGATAAATTTCTTTTTTATCAACGAAAATGCCGGGCGCTCGCCTTTGAGACAATCCTGCAGTGAACCATCGCTGTTATCCATCGGGGGAATTCGAAACGGTCGTTCCGGAAGGCTGGCCCTAACCTTGAAGTTAACAAATTCAATCGGTGTTTCGAAGTAGGTCCTGCCGTATAGCTTTTTGTAAGCCTCGTCAAAAAGTTTTCGAATTTGTTTTTTTTCCAACTGATCGAATGATAGGGGTTCGATGGGCAGATCGGTTTCAGCACCCTGTCCTACAAAGCGCATCATCAGAGTACGCTCGAAAAGAACGTGTTCATCCTTACCGGCTTTTTGCAGAATGGATGCGCCTTCAGCTTCGAGTTCCTGAAATAGGCGTTCGATTTCATTAAAGTCGGCATTATCCAGCGTCACCCGGTGACTCCGGGTGAGATCAAAGGCAACCGGTGCGGTAAAAAAACCTAAGGCGGACCCGACGCCGGCCAAAGGTGGTACAAGAATGCGAGGAGCCCCTATTTTTTTCGCCAGACCATAGGCATGCACGGGTCCTGCTCCGCCAAACGCGGATATGGTTATAATTTTCGGGTTGCCGCCCTTTTCGGCAATGTGGGTTTTGGCAGCCGCCGCCATGGTTTCATTGATCAAATCATGAATACCAAAAGCCGCTTCAATCAGGGACGTTCCCAAGGGTTTGGCCACTTTTTGTTCGGTGGCTTTTTTCGCGCTTGCCTCGTCAAGGGGCATGGTTCCGCCCAGAAAATAGTTGGGATCCAAATAACCCAAAATTAGATCGGCATCTGTTACAGTAGGATTTTCGCCTCCACGCCCGTAACAAACCGGCCCGGGATCGGCCCCCGCGCTTTCCGGCCCCACCTGCAGAAGTCCCATTTTGCTCATTTTAGCAATGCTGCCGCCCCCGGCCCCGATTTCCATCAAATCCACCACGGGCACTTGAATCGGCAGCCCGCTTCCTTTTTTAAAACGCTGCACCCGGCCCACTTCAAACGTGGAAACCAGTCCGGCCTGTCCTTTTTGAATCAGGCAGGATTTCGCCGTGGTTCCCCCCATATCAAAGCAGAATATGTCTTTAATCTCAAACATTCGACCGTAATGCTGAGATGCGATCACGGCCGCGGTGGGACCGGATTCGATGATTCTCACCGGATACTCACAGGCGGTCTCAACCGATGTAATACCGCCGCTGGACAGCATGATAAAAAGCTTTCCTTGAAACCCAAGGGATTCCAAACGGGAGGAAAGCTTCGTCAGGTATTTGGATGTGATGGGTTTAACGTAGGCATTAGTCGCCGTGGTACAGGTTCGTTCATATTCCCGAATTTGGGGTAAGACTTCAAATGACGTCGATAAGGAAACATCCGACGCTGTCTGATTCACAATTTCTTTAATCTTAACCTCGTGCACCGGATTCTCATAAGAATTGATTAAGCAAACAGCCAGAGATTCGATGTCGAAATCAAGCAACTCAGATAAAACCTTTTTGACCTCATCGGGGTTTAATGGCAGAATCACTCGGCCGTCACTGGCAATGCGTTCGGGTACCTCGTAGCGCAGATAACGCGGCACCAGCGGCAACGGATACTCGGCGAAGATGTCATAAGCATCGTATCGGAGTTCGCGACCCAGCTCCAGCACATCTCGAAAACCCCGGGTGGTGATCAGACCGGTTTTGGCCCCTTTGCGCTCAATGATGGCGTTAATAACCAATGTCGTGCCGTGAATGAGTTCACTGATTTTGGGCATGAAACCGGGTTTACGTTCCAGCAATTCGCGGATGCCCTGCTCTACCGCAACCGATGGATCTCCCGGCGTCGTCAGACATTTGTTGATCCTAAATTCACCCGTCTCATCGTTTACCAGGACAAAATCGGTAAATGTGCCGCCGATGTCACAACCTAATCTGTAGGTTTCGTTAGTCACCTAAAACCCCCTCAATGAAATACGGAAGTCGGAATTGTCATTCCGAATTCAAAAGATACCAGGTTCTTGCCACTCACCGAATAGATCACGAAATACACCGGCCATTTCACCGACTGTGACATAGGCCCGACAACAGTCCACCAGCAGCGGCATGACGTTTTTGCCGGCGCGCGTACCCGTTTCCAGCTCTTTTAGTGTGTGCGCAACCTCCCGGTTATCGCGTGTCCGTCTTAGTTCTTCAAGACCTCTGATTTGGTGTTCAACCCATTCTTCATTGTATTCATGCAGTTCAACATCGGTCTGATCGTCACTGCCATCCGTATATGTGTTCACACCGACCTTGATATACTCTCCGTTCTGCAGTCCCTTTTCATACTCGTAGGCTTGTTGGGCGACTTTTCTCTGAATAAATCCGGTTGCGACTGCATGGACCATACCGCCAATTTCTTGAATTTGTTTCATTTCATCCAGAATTCGTTCTTCCATTTGCTTGGTGAGGGTCTCGATAAAATAGGAACCCGCAAGGGGATCAACGGTATCGCGCAACCCGACTTCATCCATAATAATTTCCAGGGTACGAAGTGATAGAAGCGCGGCTCGAGGAGTTGGAATCGTATAGGCTTCATCGAAGGAACACAGCGCCGTCGTCTGGGCACCGCTTAGAGCGGCCCCTAAAGCATAAAACGCCCCCCGCATGATATTATTTTCGGGCTGTTCCTTGGTAAGACCGCTGCCGCCGCCGCCAAAGAGACCTCTGAGAAACAATTTCTTCTTATCCTGAACCCCGTATTCTTCCCTTAACATCTTCGCCCAAAGTTTGCGTGCTGCTCTGAATTTAGCAATTTGCTCCCAAAGGTTTCCAAACACATTCAAATTGAAAGAAAATCGTCCGACAAAGTCTTCAGCATTCATACCCCGTTCAATCACGTTGTCCATATACGCTTTGGCAATCTCGAAGGCGCATGCAATTTCTTGGGCAGGATTGGCTCCGGATTCACGGATGTGGTAACCGCAGATGCTAACAGGATTACAGCGCGGAAGTTCTTTGACTGAGTACTCAATGCTATCACCCACAAGACGAACCGCTTCTTCCACCGGGTAAATCCATGCGCCCCGACCAATCATTTCCTTGAGAATATCATTTTGGGGAGTGGCACTGATCTTCTCTTTGGGATAGCCGAATTTCTCTGCCACCGTTTGATACATGGCCAACATAATGCTGGCAACGGCATTTATGGTCAGCCCGGAACCAATTTGGTCAAGAGGGATATCCTGGAATGCAATTTCGAAATCGCGCAGGGAATCAACTGCCATCCCAACCCGGCCGACTTCTCCCAGCACTTTGGGATCATCCGAATCATACCCCATTTGGGTCGGAAGATCGAAAGCCACGTTAAGACCGGTTTGTCCATGGGAAATCATGAGTTTAAAACGTCTATTCGTTTCCTCCGGGGTACCGAAACCGGTGTATTGTCGGGTGGTCCAAGCTCTCGTGCGATACCCTTGGGGATGTAAACTACGCGTGAATGGATACTCACCCGGGTTGCCGAGATCCTTTCCATATTCAAATCCGACGTCTTCGAGATCCTTCGGCGTATAAACCGGTTTGACACGAATACCGGATTGATAGACGACCTCTTTGATCGCATCTTTTTCATCTTTGATATACTTTGCAACTCCCATTTTTCACCTCAATTAGGTTGTGAGACCACCAAGTACCAAACACGGTCGCAAAAAGCCCGCTTTTCGGACTTTTTGCGCGGTCAACGAATTGGGTTCAAAAAACTGTCGTATGATCAGAATCATTGTCAGAATAGTGATATCCTACTTTTCAGCTATCAACTTTGCCTTTGATTCTAATTAGCTATCGCCTGAATGCCGGAAACAATCTCATCAAACCTCGTACCACCGGGGAAAATCCCTTTAATCCCCATCTCCTTCAATCTTGGAATATCCTGTTTGGGTATGACACCGCCGACAACCACGGGAATATCATCGAGCCCTTCATGTTTCATCATTTCCAGCAGCTTTCGGCAAATAGGAATGTGCGCCCCGGACATAATGCTAAGGCCGACTACATCCACGGCCTCTTGGATTGCGGTTCTCACAATTTGCTCAAGGGATTGATGAAGCCCGGTATATATGACTTCCATTCCGGCGTCCCGCAAAGCAAGCGCGATGATCTTGGCTCCACGATCGTGTCCATCCAAACCTGGCTTGCCCACAAGGATTTTAATAATTTTACGCGTCATTTGGCTGATATTCTCCAATTATTTCAAGTCTTCTATTCAGAGCGATCCCGATCAAATTCCTTCAGAACCAACTCCTGACCACTCAGAATGTGATCCCTCACAAGCTTTTCTACGCGTTGGGCATCTCGCTTGCGCATGAATTTGAGCATCTGTTTATGATCTTCATTGCTGATTTTAGCCTGTTGATCATCTTTTAATATCATCTGTCTAAATCGATATATCTGATCTCTGAGGCCGGCGATCATATCAATCAGTCGGGGACTCTTGCTGAGGGCATACAGTAAATCATGGAATTCCGTGTTGACCCTTGGTAACACATCCATGCGTTTTTTACTCAAATACTTCTGAAATTCCGCAATCTTATTCTCAAGCGGTTTTAGTTCTGTATGCTGATGCTTAACGGTTGCTAATCGGGCGGCATACCCCTCCAGTACACTCCGGATTCCAAAGGTTTCTTCGATATCGTCCCGATTCAGGCCCAACACGGTGAATCCACCCCGGGGCTGACGTTCAATCAGCCTCTCGCGCTCCAATTTGTGGATGGCCTCTCTGACTGGCGTGCGACTTATTCCCAGTACTTCGGCAATGTGGCTTTCAACAAGCCAGTCTCCCGGCGCAATATCGCCTCTGACGATGGCTTGCTTGAGACTCTCAAAAACATATTGTCCCAATGATTTTCTCTCATGCAAGGACTGCAAAGGTCCTAAATCTAGATTAGTTAATTCAGCCCTTTTTCTCATATCCATGCCCTTGGTTGGATTGGAATTACCGTAGGTCTTTAAATGATGCCGTCCGCTTTCAATCTGAAAAGATCATCATTTGAGTAGCCAAGGTTTTGGCCGTATATTTGCTGGTTGTGCTCTCCGAATCGAGGCGGAAACGAAAGCTGCCGATTTGACGCCTCCAGAAAATCGGTCATGTTGGGGGGAGGTGCCAACGTTATGCGCATACCGCTGACCGCATCAACGGCCGACAACAATCTTTTTTCAACCAATGGATCGGCAATCACTTCCGGGACGGTTTTTATTTTGCTGATCGGCACCGTGATGGACGTAAACAGATCAATAAGTTCCTCGGATGTATACATCTTTGTGATCTCATTGATTGCCCGGTTTAGATTGGCGACATCACCAATGCGCCCCGCGTTGTTTTCATACTCCGGCTTAGCCAAAGATTTAAACCTATCCTGGGATACCATAGAGTTCCACTGCCGATCGTTTCCAACCGCTACATATACGAACCCGTTACTGGTTTGATACACAGAGACCGGGCAAAAGAATTCATGGGTGTTCCCCCTGCGGGTTATGGTTTTATTAAAACTGCCGGTCAACGTAATGGGAACCGTCAGCCATGAAACGGAAGATTCGAACATGGCCGCGTCGATACGAGAACCCTCTCCGGTGGCCTGTCGTTTGAAAAGCGCTTTCATCAGCAGTCCATAGGCATGTTCACTGGTACCCATGTCGGGAAGGGGAATGCCGAGAACCTGGGGTTCTCCATCGCCTTCACCGGTCAGTTCCATCAATCCCGACCTGGCTTGTAATATGGGATCATAGGCGGCTTCATTGCTGTCCGGACCAAAACCGGTCACCCCCAGCCAAATGATATCCGACTTTAATGCCTTAATGGTTGCATAATCGATACCTAATTTTTCGTAATTTCGCGGAAGCTGGTTGGTGGCAAAAATATCAACACCCAATGTTTTAATAAGTGAGCGAAAGATTTCTTGACCTTCTTTTGAGGCAAGATTTAAGGTCAAGGCTTGTTTTCCGGCATTTATACATAAGTAGTAAGCGTTCATCCGCTCTTCCGATAACACATTATAACCAATCATGCGGTTGGGATCCCCGTAAACAGGATGTTCAAGCCTGATCACATTCATTCCGTCCTGAGCCAATCTGTATGTTAAGTAGGGCAACACGGTTGCCTGCTCGAGAGACAAAACGGTAAGTTTTTTAAACAAGTCCATGGGTTATCTCCCTTTAAAGTGACGTGTGCAGATTAAAAGGGTGATGAGGGGTTGGATTCATTACCCTACGGTAAGGTAGTAGATCAATAGATGCTTATTGTATACGGTATACAATGTACAAATGTCAAGAGCTGTTTTAATGGTTGCTGCTTTTTACGAACGCAGCAATAGAACAGAGAGGAACACGTATCCGAGGAATCAGGGAAACATCGACATTTCCTGCTAAGGCAAAATGATCCCTTTTTAAAATGTGAACCGCTCGATTTAGGTCGACGCAACGACCTGCTCGGGTCCCTTCTTCTGTCCCGGTTGAATAAAATGGCATGCTGCTGAATGTCCTGGATGAATTTCGATAAGCGCCGGATCCTGCTCAGCGCAAACAGGTTGAACATATCGGCAACGGGTCCGGAAACGGCAACCGGAGGGGGGGGTGATGGGGCTGGGGACATCGCCTTCCAAAACGATACGGCTTCGCTTCAAGGTAGGATCGGGAACGGGCACTGCCGACAGAAGGGCTTCTGTGTATGGGTGGAAGGGGTGCTCGTAGAGCGCTTCTGTATCAGCCATCTCGACGATTTTGCCGAGATACATGACGGCCACTCGACTTGAGATATGTTTTATGACACTCAGATCATGGGCAATAAACAGGTAGGCAAACCCGAATTGGTCTTGCAGATCCTCCAGCAAATTGATGACCTGGGCCTGGATGGATACGTCCAGTGCTGATACGGCTTCGTCGCAAACAATCAGTTTGGGATTCAATGCCAGAGCCCTGGCAATGCCGATGCGTTGGCGTTGCCCGCCGCTGAATTCATGAGGATAGCGTTTCATGTGATCCGGACTCAAACCCACCGTTTCTAAAAGTTCGGCCACCCTCTTCCGTCGTTTGACTTTCTCAACGCCAAAGTGGATGAGGAGCGGTTCGCCGATGATGCTTTCAACCGTCATTCGAGGATTGAGGGATGCATACGGGTCCTGGAAGATAATCTGCATATGCTGACGGGCCCTGCGCAGGGCTTCTTTTCCGATGGTGACAATATCAATCCCCTCGAAGCGAACGCTCCCCTCCGTGGGCAAAATCAGCCCTAACACAACCCGCCCGGCGGTTGTCTTGCCGCATCCCGATTCGCCTACAAGGCCCAAAACTTCCCCCGGCTTGATCGTAAAGCTAATTCCATCGACCGCTTTGACGTGGCCCACCACTTTGGAAAAAATTCCACCCCGAATGGCAAAGTATTTTTTAAGCCCGATGACCTCCAGCAGATAACCGTTTGATTGAGCCATATACCTTGATCCTATTGAAAAAACGCCTTCTTTTCCTCGTTATACTTAAAACACCGTACTTGATGTCCTTCACCGACGGTTTCCAGGAGTGGTTCCTCAGTTCTACAGAATTCTCTGGCGTACTTGCACCGCGGATGGAATCGGCAGCCGGTTGGAAAACTGATGGGATTGGGGACGGTTCCGTGAATGACTTCCAAACGGCGTTTGTGGCTGTCGGTGAGACGGGGTATGGAATCATATAGAGCCTGGGTGTAGGGATGTTTGGGTGCCTTGAAAATGGTGATCACATCGGCGTATTCGACGGCCTTACCGGCGTAAGCCACCACTATGTCATCTGCCATTTCGGCCACCACACCCAGATCATGGGTGATCATCATCACCGACATGCCAAATTCATCCTTTATCCGCCGCATTAGCTCCAGAATTTGGGCCTGGATGGTCACATCCAGAGCCGTCGTTGGCTCATCGGCAATCAGCAGGTCCGGTTCACACGCCAGTGCCATGGCGATCATGGCCCGTTGCCGCATGCCGCCGCTCATCTGATGGGGATATTCGTCGATGCGTTTTTCCGGTGAGGGAATCCCGACGTGTCTTAAGCTGTCAATGGCTTTTTCCCGCGCATCTCCTTTTTTTAGTTTCTGATGCTGAATAATGGATTCACAAATCTGATTGCCGATGGTAAACACCGGATTTAGGGACGTCATGGGTTCCTGAAAGATCATGGCGATCTCATCGCCGCGGATGCGCCGCATCTCGGCCGCTGTCTTGGTAAGCAGGTTCTCATCTTTAAACCATATTTCACCTGCGACGATCTTTCCGGGAGGGCGCGGAATCAGCTGCATCACGGAAAGCGCCGAAACGCTTTTCCCGCAACCGGATTCACCAATCACCCCCAAAGTTTTACTCCGGCCGATCTGCAGATCCATGCCGTCCACCGCCCGGGCGATCCCTTCATCGGTATAGAAATACGTCTTCAGATTTATAATGTTCAGCAGCAGTGGGCTCAATCCTCTCTCCTTTGAATCTGAGGACGTCGAGTCAGGCTCATGCTCCCCGAAGACGCGGATCAATCATATCCCGAATGCCATCACCCAGTGTATTGAAGGCCAAAATGGTAATCAGGATGCTGAGGCCTGAAAATATGGAAATCCCAGGCGCATTGATCAGCACGTCTACCCCTTCGCGGATCATATTGCCCCAAGTCGGGGTTGGCGGTTGGACCCCCAAGCCGATAAAGGCCAAGTTGGCCTCCAGCCGAATAGCCACGCCCACCCAAAGGGTACCGGCCACCAGCAGTTCACCAAAAATATTGGGAAAGATATGGCGGACGATGATTCGCGGCACCTTGGCTCCAATAGCTTGGGCGGCGATGACATATTCGCTCTCTTTTATCTTTAGCAACTGACCATGAGAAAGTCTAGCAAACCGGGGTGTCATCACAATGGCGATCGTGATGATCAGGTTGACCAGGTTGGACCCCAGGACGGCCGTTACCGCAATAGCCAGGATAAGGTCGGGAAAGCACATGAGCACGTCAACAGCACGCATAATCATGGTTTCGATTTTTCGGCCGTAATACCCGGCCACCATTCCCATGCCGGTGCCCACGAGCATGCCCAGAAGAACAGAAAAAATCCCAATGACCAAAGACACCCGGCTTCCCCAGATGATCCGGGAAAGTACGTCTCGGCCAAAGTCGTCCGTACCCAGCCAGTGCGCGTCGGTGCTTCCGGACAGTCGCGCCATGGCATCTTGCTCCAGCGGATCATAGGGGGACAAAAGCGGCGCAAAAATAGCCTCCAGCAAAATAAGAACGGCCAGGATGCCGCCGGCCGTCGCGGTCTTGTTGCGGCGAAAAGCAGCCCACATGCGTCGTCGCTGAGAAATTTCAATAGGTAGACCGGCATCCAAGGGGAGACTTTTTGGTACTTTTGACATAACCGTTTACCACTAAGGCAAGTTTAAAAGGTTTCCGATGTGTATTTCAATTTTTTCACTATATCACGGTGATGCTGTTCAATCCGATCAACTATACTTAATCCGGGGATCGATGAAGCTGTATATCAGATCGGTAGCTAGGTTGATCAGTACCACCAGGACCGCATAGATAACCATCACGGATTGGAGGGTGGTGTAATCCCGCTGCTTGATGGCTCCCACCATCAATTTTCCCAGCCCTGGGCGGGAGAATACGATCTCCACCATGACCGAGGAGCCGATCAGCACCACCGCATACAATCCGCCCAACGCCACGATGGGAATCATGGCATTTCTGAGAACATGCTTGTACAATACGATACGTTCCAGTACTCCTTTGGCATGCGCGGTGCGCACATAATCCTCGCGCAGTATATCCAGGATCGAAGAACGGGTCATGCGGGTCACATAAGCCATCATCAGCAGCCCCAAGGCGAGCCCGGGCAAAGCCAGATGACGCAAATTATCCTTCAAATCCCAGAATTCACCGCCTCCAACAACCGGAAATATTGGAAAGATGATGGCAAAGACCAGAATCAGCAGAATCCCCAGATAGAAGGCCGGCACGGAAAGACCCAGCAGTGAAAAAATCCGATTGAAGTAGTCAATGAAGCTGTTGCGATGAACGGCCGCCGAGATTCCCAGGGGTACCCCCAGAACATAGCCAAAAAGAATGGCGCAGAAGGTCAACTCCAATGTGTAAGGCAGCACCCGTCTCACCTGCTGGGCCACCGGGTAGCCTGTAATAACCGAAGTTCCTAAATCTCCTTGGACAAGACTGCCTAAAAACTTGAGGTACTGCAGCCAGATGGGATCATTAAGCCCTAGTTTTTCCCGCAGGGCTTCAACCGCTTCTTGGCTGGCATAGTCTCCCAATGCGGCAACCGCCGGATCACCCGGGAGTACACGCACCACCAAAAACACTGCTGTCAATACAATCAGCAGAATGGGAAGGCTCTGCAAGATGCGTCGAACGGCGTATTTAAACATGATGCAGGCTAGGGGGTTTAAAATTAGCGCGACGTTAAACGTCGCGCTGAATACCAATCGTTAATGGGCAAGAATCCTTGTCTTCTCTGTGATCTGGGGTGAATACGTCTGCCAGCTGAATTCCAGCGGATGGCCTATATCCACATACGACTTCATCGGAAAGGCGTATTTAAGCCGGATCATGGGCACCAGGGCTACGTTCTTGAGCAGCTCGATCTGGGCCTGCTTCCACAGTGCAGCCTGTTTGGCGCCGTCCAGCTCATAGCGGGCTTGCTCGATCAGGTCATCGATAGAATCAATTTTTCCATCACCGTCGGCATCCACCGCACCGTAATGAGAGAAACCGGTATCCGGCTTTTTGCCTTTCACCACCTCCGATGCGGAGTGGTAAAAACGTGTCAGGAAAACGTCGCAGTTGGGTCTCCAACAGGCATAATAGACCAACGGGCTGGCGTCTTGCCGGATCAGGCTATGGAATGAGGAATGGTCCACCACCTTGAGCTTCATGTCGATGCCCGATTTTTTGAGCTGGGCCTGGAGAGCGACCATTGGCTTGCGGTAGCTGGTGGCCAGCTCGCTGATAATCACTTCAAAACTGAGATTGGATTTGCCGGTTTCCTTAAGCAGGGTTTTGGCTTTTGCCATATCCCCTTCATATACCACACCGGCGGCTTCGGCTTCTTCCTTGGTTAGGGCTCCCATTGCCGGCGGTGCCATGGCGGCGGAGTAAATGGGGACCGCTAGGCTTTCACCCATGAATGCGGCTACTTCGGAGCGGTTGATCGCATAACTGACCGCCTTACGCACCCGGATATCCTTAAAGACCTCATTGGCCATATTGAAATGGAGCATCTGGGTCTCGCACGGCCCGAAGGTTTGTACCGATACTTCCGGAAAGGTGCTAATCTTTTCAACCCACTTGGCTTCGTTCAAACCCTCGATGATCTGCAGTTCACCGGTACGCAGGCCGAATTCGCGGGAGCTGACGTTGGGCATATATTTGATGACCACTTTTTCAAGAATGGGCTTACCGCGGAAGTATTTTGGGTTAGCCTTGAGCACGGTTTGCTGACGGGGATCATAGGATTCAAACATAAAAGGTCCGGTTCCTATGGGATGGGTCGTGAACCAATCATTACCCATTTCCTCAATGGCTTTTTTGGAGATGATAAATCCGCCGGCATAATTTGCAAACTTGGCTAAGAACAAGGGGGCAGAAATAGGCTGTTCCACGATAATCTGAACGGTGTGCGGGTCAACGGCTTTGAAGCCGACGCCGGTGTACTCGCCGGCATATGAGGAATGATCCGGATTGGCAGCCCGCTGCAAAGAATACACCACATCTTCGGATGTCAATTCATAGCCCTGAGGCTGTTTGGGGAAGGGATGAAAATAAACCTGTTTTCGCAAATGGAAGGTCCAGGTTTTGCCGTCATCGGACGTTTCCCAGCTTTCCGCTAGATCCGGCTCCACGTCGACTTGGTTTCCGGGAGGATACCGCACCAAACCATTGAACATGGGGTCCATGGTGGAGCGGTCGACCGTAGTGGTTGCCCGGTGGGGGTCCAGATTTTTGGCGTCTCCCGCGTCAAAGGCAATATTCAGGACCTGCGTTTCGGCCAAATCCTCCGCCATAGCTGAAGGACACACTAAAATAAACAGTGCGAATAGCACGATCATTCCCATGACTTGCACGTTTCTCTTCATGACTCCTCCTTTCTGATAGTTTGGTTAGTATCATAAACCGGAGATTTGCTCCCCGAAGAACGCCATATAGGGTTTACATTTCGGGTGTCAGCCGCAAATGCTATAAATTAGTGAATTTACACAATCGGTTTTTAAAATCAACATCAAATCAAGAATTATGGTCTTTTTTCTGAAAATTTAAAAATTGGTGGTTACATTTAAATATACGGTTTTTACGGTCCGTTTGCTTTTTTATAAGGAATGAAGGTAACCAGGCTGTGGCTGGCCGATGAAGGCCTGAAGGCGGAGCTGCGGTTGCAGAGTATGAAGGAGAAGCTCCCCTTCGAGGATGCCTGCCTTGATACAGTGGTGTCCGTGCAAGTGATACATCATACCGATGTTGCGACGATAAGCCGGTTTGTGGAAGAGGTCAGCCGAGTTCTCAAGAGAGGTGGATTTCTGTTTGTCACCGTGCCCGAGCTGAGGAATCAGGGGGAGACATTTGAGCAGCTAGAACCGAACACCTACATCCCTCTGGATGGACCGGAGAAAGGACTACCGCATCATTACTTCACACCTGAGGAGTTGCGAGAGATATTTGGAGGTTACGACCAAATAGATATTCATCTTGATGTGTGGGATCATTACTGCTTGTCGGCGTTCAAAAGGTAGCGGATGGCGGTCAATAAGGCTGCCACCCAACAACTCGACGGAACGGACGCGAGCAAAGCTGCGTGTCGCTCAGCTCGGTTGTTATCAACTCTGAATAACTAATTTCAAATTTTTAACTGTAACTTTCTGGAAGCTACCTTCTTTCTGTGTACCTTTCTGACGTATGTAACGTTTCATTATTTGGTGACGCAAGGGACTGGCTGCTGATCCGTTTGGTTTTCCCCCCACATTTACAGCAGATAATGTATTCAGGACATCTATAATTGTTTAAAACCCATCTAGACTCGACAATCATGCATCGATGACATCTATAATCATATTTTTGCATTCAGGGCTCCGTAGTTTATTCTTTTTTCCAAATTCTACAGCATCTGACTGAAGCATCAAATGTGCCACTTCCAAGAATTATATAATATCTCATATTATTGACATGTTATGCATAAACAGCGTAAATGGGTTTCACGATTATGTGAAAAATCCTACGGAAAACTAGGAACTATTTTTCACATTTCCATGTAAAATATTGTCAAAAATCTGACATATCAATCTAATCGTGCCTCGAATTAGTTCGCAGCAAGATTTTCATTTAACTGTATTTATAGCGTTTTTTATTGATAATGTCTGGCATGCCATTTGCTTCCTATTCTTTAAGAATGGAGTTATGAATCGTTTTCTGCTTACGCTCGCTGCACTATCATAAACTTCCCATTCCTTGGCATAAATGCACATTAGCCTTTTCTGGAAAGCAAGCAAACATGGTAAAATTACTAATCATAGGGCTCGCCTTTGTGATCGGGGTAATCACGATTGCAGTTTTTTGGTTGGCATTGAAATACGCATTGAATGAATAACGCCAATCTTTGACTATTCCTCCCTATTTTCTGCAAATTTAACTTCTTGACTATTTTTCTTCAATTGTTGTACAGAAATATTTCATAAAAATTCATCTTGACATTTAATTTTGCATGGTGCTATCTAAACAGGTTTTAATTCGAACCTATTCCTTGCTCTGCATAGAAACAGGGCTTTATCAGCCGAAAGGAGAATGAATGCGACGATACGAAACATTTGTAATTATCGATCCGGATGTATCCGTGGAACAACGAGATGCGTTCCTTGCAAGAGTCAGCGAATTAATCACCCAAACGGAAGGCGTTCAGGTATTGATTGACGAATGGGGAGATAGAAAGCTCGCCTATGAAGTCAAGAAAAAAGAACGCGGGTATTACGTACGATTCGACTATTGCGGATCGGGGACATTGGTGAATGAGATCGAACGTTTTTCCCGCATTGACGATCGCGCGCTCAAATACATGACCGTATTGCTGGACAAACACGCCGATCTACAAAAAATTATGGATGAAATGGCAAGTGCGGAAGCACAAAACGATTCAGAAGATGCTGCCGATGCAGGGCAAACTGCCGCAACAGACGCCCCCCAGACTGCCGACACAGAAATCCCCGAGCTTGAAGACGTTGTAAATGAAACCAAACCCCAGGAAATAGAAAAGGAGGTGTAAGATATGGTAGCACCTTCAGGCACTCGAAAACGCTCTGGCCCTCCGAAGCGAAGAAAACGAATATATCATCGCCGGAAAGTTTGCCGCTTTTGCGCAGATACAAGTATTGCAATTAATTACAAGGACCCCAGAACGCTCAAATACTTTATTACCGAACGTGGAAAAATAATTCCCCGACGATTATCCGGTTGTTGTGCGAAGCATCAACGCGCCCTCACGCATGCCATAAAGCGGGCTCGAACGATTGCTCTGCTTCCTTATGTCGGCTCCGTTGATTTTAATTAACACGATGGTTCTTGGCTGCAAGGAAAATTAGGGATCTTTCCTCAACCTTTTATAAGCACAATACGGAAATGGTAAAGGATATTGTCAATGGCATCCTAATAACAAGCCTGCTCGTTTTTCTTTCGATGTTTATACCAATTGTCGGGTTTGTGTGTTCGTTGTTTATCCCCTTGCCGATTCTCTTCTACCGCTCAAAGTTAGGTAGGACCGCCGGCGCAGTCATCCCTGCCATATCTGGAGTGGCGATGGTTTTTCTCATCGGAGGTTTAAGCTTTGACCTTTTGTTCTTTGTCGAACTCCTGTTGATCGGATTTATCCTAGGAGAGTTATTTGCATTAAATCTTACAATTGAAAAAACCACGCTTTATGCCAGCGGCGGAGTATTGCTGTGCGGCCTCATCGGTCTCATCGGGAGCAGCAGCGTATCCGGGGAAAGTATCCATACCATTGTTTCCCAATACGTTTCCGAAAATCTGGAACTAACAATGGTTTTGTACCAAAATATGGGGATGTCCGAGGAGAACATTCAGCTAATATCGAATTCTCTGGATAAAATCCAATATGTTCTGGTGAGAATTGTCCCTGCCCTGGTGGTGATGTCAACCGTGTGTATCGTATGGGCCAATATTCTTCTCGCAAAACCGATCCTAAAAAGTCGGTCTCTGTTTTATCCGGATTTTGGACCTTTGAACATGTGGAAAGCCCCTGACTTTTTAGTGTGGGCTGCAATCGGATGCGGGTTAGCTGTGTTCCTGCCGAATACGACGATCAAGATGATCAGCGTAAACGGCCTGCTGATTTTGATGATCGTTTACTTCTTTCAAGGTATTGCCATTGTATCGTATTATTTTGAGAAAAAAAAGTTCCCCCGGGTCATCAGGATATTGTTATACAGTCTAATCGCTCTTCAGCAAATTATATTGCTGGCGGTTGTCGGTCTTGGTTTTTTTGATCTGTGGGTAAATTTTCGAAAATTGGGCAAACAGCCAAGTAATTAAGGCAAAAAAGCTGATTGTAGCAAAGCTGAAATCCAGGCCTTTCAGGAGCCAAAAAAAGGATAATCACCAAAGCACACCGGTGCCAACTTACGGAGCTACCCCAATAAAATCGGCTCCGCATTTGATTGGCAGGCGAGTCGGGCGAAACTACGAAAACGAAAACGGAACCAATAAGAGTAAAATTACGCGTTCACTGGAGCACAACTAAACTGCGGAGGACGATAATGATGGGACAGTCCCTGAGACGAGGTTGAGCACCCAGGAAATTGAAACCGGAGGAATATATAATGAAGGTTATTTTAAAAGAAACGATCGACTCGCTGGGTATTATCGGAAGCGAAGTCCGCGTGGCTGACGGCTACGCACGCAACTATCTGTTGCCGCAAAACAAGGCCGTAAGGGCGACCCCGCAAAATCGTCGGGTAATGGAACAAGAGCGAGCCAAGTTTGAAATTCAAATTGCTAAAGAGCGAAAACTGGCCGAGGAAATGGCTCAAAAATTAGAAGGTGTTGAGTGTAAAATTAGTGCAAAAGTTAGTGAAGAAGACCGTCTGTATGGTTCCGTTTCCGTCCGTGATATTATCGATGCTCTGGCCGCTCAAGACATTGTGGTCGAAAAACGAATGGTTCTTCTCAAAGAGCCGATTAAAGCCGTTGGTACTTACAAAGTCCCAATTCGGGTTTACAAAGAAGTCGAACCTGAAATATCGGTTGAAATTGTTCCTGAATGAATAACTCTAGATGGATAGTCTGCAACCGTTAATCCGGGCAAATCAAATGGCCGAACGACGCGAACAACAGCAAAAAGTTCCCACCCAATATAATCTTCCTCCGCAGAACATCGAGGCGGAGGAATCCATTATCAGTGCCATTTTGATCGACAATAATACGCTACTGGACGTTATAGAAATTATTTCGGCTGATGATTTCTACCGAACCGCTCACCAAAAAATCTTTGCGGCCATAACCGATTTGTTCGATAAAGGAGAACCCGTCGATCTGGTTACACTTGCTAATCGCTTGAAAGAGAAGGGACAATTGGAGGAGATCGGCGGCGGAACCTATCTCGCCCGGCTCGTCGACACGGTTCCGTTAGCCGTCAATGCACAGCATTATGCTCAAATAGTCTATGACAAGGCGACCCTCAGACGACTGATTGAGAAGGCCAATGCCATCGTTAAACGATGCTTCGATGAACGGGGCGAGGTCGATGATATCATTGATTTCGCGGAAGCGTCGGTTTTCGAAATCTCCGAAAAAAAATCCCAACAAGCATTTTATCCTCTGAGCAAAATCATTCTGGGTAATATTGAAACGTTAGAAGAAAAACAGGGCAATCGAAGCCTGGTAACCGGCGTCGCTACAGGATTTACGCGCATAGACAATCTTACTTCCGGACTCCAAAATTCTGACCTTATTATTTTGGCCGCGCGACCCAGCATGGGTAAAACCGCCCTGGCATTGAATATTGCCCGAAATGCGGCTGTCGATGCCAACATTCCGGTGGCCATATTCTCTTTGGAGATGTCCAAAGAACAATTATCGCTACGGATGCTTTGTGCAGAGGCTCGGATCGATTCATCTCGGCTTCGAGGCGGCTTTTTTAGCATGGAGGATTGGCATCGCTTAACAGACGCCGCCGGGATCCTATCGGAATCTCCGATTTTCATTGATGATTCACCGAGCCTGTCCGCCATGGACATCAGAGCCAAAGCTCGACGACTCAAATTGGACAAAAACATCGGCCTAGTTATTATCGATTATTTACAGCTTATGCAGGGTCGCAGAACTGCCGAGCGCAGAGATCTTGAAATTTCGGAGATATCCAGAGCCTTAAAGGCGCTTGCCAAGGAACTGGATTTACCTGTACTGGCAATTTCTCAGCTAAATCGGATGCTCGAACAACGCACCGATAAACGCCCCCGACTATCTGATCTCAGGGAATCCGGAGCGCTTGAACAAGATGCAGACGTTGTTGCGTTTATCTATAGGGATGATGTTTACAATCGAGAGGAAGATAATCCAAACAAGGGGGTCGCCGAAATAATTCTAGCCAAGCAACGCAATGGGCCGACAGGAGATGTCGTTTTGACATTTCTAAATTCGTATACGCGCTTTGAAAATCTAGCGGCAGAAGAGGCTCTAGCCAGGGGTTAAATCCCGCATCAACGTTGCATGTTGCACAGAAGTGGTTTCACAACTGGTATTTCTTTGCATTTTATGATAACTTTTTTTCACGAAAGCACGAAAGAACAAAAACATGAACCCAGAAAAGAGTATGCTCCTGAGTATTATTTTTGGTTACGGCTTATCCGGATTATGGTCTTAACCCGGCAAGCCGATATAGAATGAAACGGCTTTATGGAAATATTGTCGGGCTAAAAGCAAATCAAATTAAACGGCTCGAAAACATTTACCGGCGGCGCATACCGCCTGAGTTTTTAATTACCCATGAATTAGCCCGTTACATTTGTCGACTTTCCCGTGAAATACGACGACAAATCGGGATATTGATAAATCGACAGGGAAAGATTGCCTATGTTATCGTGGGTGACAGCAAAAAAATTATCATTCCACATATCGGCGATTATCACGCTGCCCCGGGTCGTTTGAGGGGTTTGCGCTGCATTCATACCCACCTGGACAATGACAGTTTAACCCGTGATGATCTTACCGATCTCGCCCTACTGAGATTGGATATGATGGTCGTCGTCCCCAGTAACCTTGAGGGTCTTCCGCAACATGTTCAGGCCGCTCATATCATGCCGAAACGGACCACGGATGCCCCTTATGAGATCCTGCCACCATTAAATCCAAGCAAATTGGATATTGATTGTCGCGTTCTGATCCAGGCCCTTGAGGACGAGCTTGCCCAAGACGGTCCAGGCCAAACAGCGGATCCCGGCAAAGAAAGAGCCCTGTTGATCAATGTGTCCTCAGGCTCAAGATCAGACGCCAAGCAGTCCTTGGCGGAACTTCGAGAGTTGGCTTTATCCAGCGGCATCGAGGTAATTGCAACGATTCTGCAGCAACGCAACAAAACCGAGAGGCTACTGATTGGACCCGGGAAACTGCAAGAACTAGCGATTTTGGCACTACAGAAAGCAGTCACGGTTATCATTTTCGACCAGGAGCTGAATCCTTCCCAGATAAGGACAATCACCGATCAGATTGAATTAAAAGTTATCGATCGAACTCAATTAATTCTGGATATTTTTGCCCAAAGAGCCCAATCTCGTGAGGGCAAACTTCAAGTTGAGCTGGCTCAACTGAAATATCTGCTCCCTCGTTTGATCACGAAAAATACAGCCATGTCGCGTTTGACCGGCGGTATCGGTGGGCGCGGACCGGGAGAAACAAAGTTGGAAATAAATCGACGTCGAGTCCGTGATCGCATTGCACGCCTCGAAAACGCATTAACTTCTGTAAGAAAACATAGAAAACAGCAAAAAGCAAAGCGTCACAAAAAAAGACTGCCTGTCATATCCATCATCGGTTATACGAACGCGGGTAAGTCAACGCTGCTAAATACCCTGACCAAAAGTCATGTGCTTACCGAAAATCGCCTTTTTGCCACCCTGGATCCGTCGAGTCGACGATTACGGTTTCCTAAAGATTTCGAAGTGATTGTTACCGATACGGTGGGATTCATAAAAGATTTACCTAAAGATCTCTTGGCAGCTTTTCGTGCTACCCTGGAAGAGCTGGAAAACGCAGACCTTCTTTTGCATATCATCGATATCAGCAATTCTCATTTTGAAGAGCAGATCAAATCAGTCGAAAAAATTCTATCGGACCTTAATCTGCAACATACAGCAACTATTCGGGTTTTGAACAAAATGGACCTGGTTGACCATAAATTCTGTGCCCGGTTGAGCCGACAGCTCGATGGCACCGCCATATCGGCGCGCTCAAAATCCACATTGATGCCCTTGATTGAGAAAATGGAAACTATCATCGAACATGACAGGTAACCCTAGCATCAGGTTCGATGGAATTTTATGATTGCTTTAGCCGAAGTCCATACATCAATATGAGCTGATCATATTTTTTAAGGATCAGTCATTCGCTCTGCGGATGGAGCAACCGACAAACAGGTTGACATTTGGCCAAAAGTATAATTAAACCTGTCCCCTTATGGACGTTGAACCTCTGAAACGCGTCGCAATTGCGGCAGCATATCAAGCGGCCAATATATTGCGAACAAAGTTTGGTAATATTTCTCGGGTTGAAAAAAAAGAAGCCTCAGAAATCGTCACCGAGGCGGACATCGAATCTGAGAAGCAAATCATCTCCTGTATTCGCAGCAGGTTTCCCGAGCACGCAATTTTGAGTGAAGAAGGTGGTCTGCAAGAAAGTGCGTCTGAGTATACCTGGATTATCGATCCTTTGGATGGGACCGTTAATTTTGCGCATCGGGTGCCGATTTTCTGTATATCCATTGCGCTGACCTTTCAGAATGTTGTCGTACTCGGTATCATATTAAACCCGGTAAACGGCGAGCTTTTTTCTGCTATCAAAGATCAAGGTGCCTTTCTCAATGGTAAAGCGATTAACGTATCTTCGACCAAGGCGGTTTCGGAGAGTCTGCTGGTAACCGGATTCCCATACAATTTACGGCAAATTCTAAAGCCAGTAATGATCCGCTACGAAAATTGCCTAAAGGTCGCTCAAGGAGTACGGAGGATCGGGTCCGCCGCCCTTGATCTGTGTTACGTCGCATGCGGCCGCTTCGAGGCATTTTGGGAGCAGAACCTGAGACCATGGGACACCGCCGCAGGTGCCCTGCTTACAACTGAAGCCGGGGGAACGGTTACAACCTTCTCCAACCGACCGTTTACACCGGATAAGAAAGAGATATTGGCAACCAACGGCCAAATACATCATGAAATGATTTCGTTGTTGGAACTGAAGCGTACCGAATAAATAAGGAACATGATAAATATGACCGCTCTTATCGATCACTTGGAATGTTTCGGAAGCTTTGATTTGGATGATTCAATATGTCGGCAATTTTGTGCGATAAATTTACGATGCGCTGTAGAGAAAGAAAAAAATGCTCGTTTTGAATTGATTCAAGATTTAGTATCGCCCGAAGATACCTATCGGATAACCCAATAGCGCTCGTGGATGATTCATCCACACCCGCAAGCCTCGGTGTGGCACCCCAACGGTGCAAAAGCCGGAGGGCTAGGGGGTGAATGCACCTCAAAGACGTGTAAGGTTGCGCAAATGGAACGATGAAAATTGGGATTAAAAAAGGCCAGGGTTTCTAGGATGATTAAAATTTACCGGATTCCAATTTCTGACGAAAAAATTCAACCTGTTTTTGAATCGAGCTATTATCCTTCAGTCCGCGCTCGATGCAGTTAATTGAGTGCAACGCCGTGGCGTGATAGCGGTTGAATGATTTACCAATGCTCTGCAACGGGGAATCGGTGTAGCGGCGTGATAGATAAATAGCCATCTGACGGGGTCTCACAATGTTTTGTTTGCGAGAGCGCGACATTATATCATCTATTGAAACATTATAGTACTTACATACAAGTTTCTTAATAGCTTCAATGGTGATACGTTTGCGCTGACAAACGATAGGTTTGATCACGCTTTCAGCCAGACCAAGGTCAATGGGTATTCCTAAAAGCGATGATTTTACGGCCACTCCATTCAAACCGCTTTCAAGTTGCCGGACGTCATCGGTAAGCTCACCAGCCAAAAAGTGAATAACATGGCCGGGAATGTGGTAGCCATTAATTTTTGCCTTTTTTTCCAAAATACGTATTCTGGTTCTGAAATTCGGTTTTTCTATAATCGAAATCAGTCCGCATGATAAACACGACCGCAATTTGTCATTTAGTTTGGGGATTTCTGCTGGTAAATAGCAGCTGGAAAAAATGATTCGCTTGCCGGCCTCTAATAGTGTATCCAGGGTCAACGCGAGTTCGATCTGGGTTCGCTCTTTGCCGCTGAGGTAGTGCACGTCTTCAAGCAGCAGCACGTCACATTGATTACGGTATTTCCCCTTAAACTTGTCGATGGAATTATGCCGATATGCCTGTACCATTTCGTTGCTAAAGTCTTCGGCGGTGATATAATACACCCTCTCGTTGGGATAGGCGGATAACACATGATGTCCTATTGCCTGGGAAAGATGGCTTTTGCCCATGCCTGTCTTGGACAGCAGAAATAATGAATTTTGGTGAGAATCTTTTCTTGAGGCCAGTGAAAGTGACGCCGAATAGGCATAATCATTATTACTTCCGACAACGAAATAGTCAAACGTGAAATCCTTGCGCAAAAGGCGACCACTGTGAGGACGCACATTATCGGTCGGAAGCGGCAGTTGCAGATCATCGTCGCATTTATTTTTCGGCTCGGTACCGTTTCTGGATAGCTTAAATGACAGCTCACAGGCATTTCCAAGGGCAGATTGAATTTCGTTTTTTATCAGCTCACCATACAGATCCTGCACGCGTTTCTTAGAAAAAAAATTCGGGCAATATACTACCCAGGCAGATTTGCCAGTTCTCTTTACCTTTAGCGGTTCAATCCACATTCTAAAGCTATGACCGGGAATACGCTGCTTAATCCCAAATTTTATCTTATTCCACAAAGCTTCCATAGGGTTTATAGATCACGTTTTAATAATTATATAGAGATAAAATTTCTGTGCTGTGTTAGAAATGAGGTATTAGCACAGATCATCGGAGTTAAACGGCTGGGTAGGTTTTCTCTAGATTATTCACACACCTGAAGAAAACATGTGCCTGTTTATGGCATCCGCCTGATTGTGTCAAACCTAAATAATACGATTTTGAAATGTCGTTTAAATCGGTTTTCAACAATTTATATCTATTTGTTATCCTTTATTTTTCTATTGATCATGTGGTAAATATCGTTAAATACAAACATTATGAATCTAAGCGTTTCTTCAAGAATTTTAAGCAATTCCATTGACAGCACCGAGTTGTTGACAATCAAGTCTTCTCCTGAAAGCTCAAAATATCTTTTAATATCTTTAATTTTTGAAAAAGCTAAAAAAATGTTGGGCAAAATTTTGGTAGTCAGGCAAACTGTAATCACAACAGATGGTTACATGAAAACTGTTTGAAAATATTTTTTGAAGGCTATAAATACGGACATCGTTCCTATCAAAAAGATGCGAATTATGAGATCTGAAAAAATCATCATCAGAGGCGCACGCCAACATAATCTGAAAAACATTGATGTTGATTTGCCACGAAATGCATTCGTAGTTATTACCGGCTTATCCGGTTCGGGAAAATCTACACTTGCATTTGATACATTATATGCCGAAGGCCAACGACGGTATGTGGAATCATTGTCGACATATGCACGCCAGTTTTTGGAGCGCATGGATAAACCCGATGTCGAGTTGATCGAAGGACTTTCTCCTGCAATCGCGATTGAACAAAAAACAGCCAGCCATAATCCACGTTCAACAGTCGGAACAGTAACGGAAATATATGACTATCTACGTCTCCTATTTGCCCGAGTCGGAATCCCCCATTGTTATCAATGTGGTCGGCCGATTACTTCCCAAACTATCGATCAGATCTTGGATACTGTGTTGTCGCTGGACACAGGCACCCGAGTGGCGATTTTGGCACCGGTGGTCACCGCCCAAAAGGGAACCCACGAAAAACTTTTCAAACGCTTGCAAAAAGAAGGATTTGCCCGCGTTCGAGTCGATGGCAAGGTGCTGGAAATAGAAGAAGTCGGCAAACTGGCAAAAAACAAGCGGCATGATATCGACGTTGTTGTAGACCGTTTGATCATAAAAGAAACAATTCGCAATCGTCTTGCGGATTCTTTGGAGCTTGCACTGGCCCTGTCGGGAGGAACGGTTGCAGTAAACATTTTGGATAAAGAAAGCCTTCTTTTCAGTGAAACCTGCGCTTGCACTCGGTGCGGAATCAGTTATCCCGAGTTTACCCCGGCAAGTTTTTCATTTAACTCTCCCCAGGGTGCCTGCCCGAATTGCGACGGCTTGGGTACGACAACCGACTTGGACCCAGGTCTCATCATACCGAATCCAGAACTGTCATTGCGAGAAGGTGCGGTCAGTGTTTGGGCCAAGCGCAACAGTATGCATTTTATCGAATTCTTGGACGCATTAACCAAACATTACGGTACAGATATCTATTCGCCATTCAAAGAACTTCCGCAGGATTTTCAAAACGTCATTCTTTACGGCTCGGGGAATGAACAGATCACCTTTTATTTCGAACGTAATAATCGCCGGTATACCTATCAAAAACCGTTTGAAGGGGTCATCCCAAATCTGGAACGCAGGTATAAAGAAACAGATTCATATCAGATTCGCGAAGAAATAAAACAATACATGAATTTTCGCCCCTGTCCGGGATGCAGCGGTGCAAAATTAAACCGCGCCAGCCGCTCGGTTAAGGTGGGTGATTTGGCAATTTTTGACATCACGTCATTGTCGGTTGCCAAGGCCCGCGATTTTTTTCTGGATTTGAGACTGAAAGGTAAAAAAGAGATCATCGCCCGCAGGATTTTAAGAGAAATTGTCGAGCGGCTCGGATTCTTACAAAATGTGGGTCTTTCCTATCTAACCCTTGATCGATCAGCACAAACGCTGTCGGGGGGCGAAAGCCAACGAATTCGATTGGCAACCCAAATTGGATCTAAACTTACGGGAGTTCTGTATGTGCTGGATGAACCCAGCATAGGTCTCCATCAGAAGGATAACCAACGGCTGCTCGAGACCCTCCTAAAAATGCGTGATCTCGGCAATACCGTGTTGGTAGTCGAACATGATGAAGATACGATTCGTGCTGCCGACTATGTTGTGGACATGGGACCCGGTGCGGGTGTAAACGGCGGACAGATGGTTTTTGCTGGTACGCCTCAAAACCTTCTAACCTGTGACAGCTCACTTACAGGCCAATATCTATCCGGTCGTAAGTCAATTGAAACCCCTACGGTGAGGCGTTCCAATACCAAGCCGAAGCTCGTTGTACAAGATGCCGCTGAAAACAATCTCAAACGCATTCAGGTCGAGTTTCCTTTGGGATGTTTTACATGTGTTACCGGTGTTTCCGGCTCCGGAAAATCAACGCTGGTTCTGGAAACCCTGTATCCCGCCTTAATTCAAAAACTCTACCATGCCAGGCAGCCGGCCGGAGCACATTCTGATATTTTAGGGATTGGCCATATCGACAAGGTCGTAAATGTTGATCAATCACCCATCGGCCGAACTCCACGATCCAACCCCGGCACCTACACGGGTGTTTTCTCCTATATCCGTGAGTTATTTTCACAGACACCCGAAGCCCGTTTACGGGGTTACAAACCGGGTCGCTTTAGCTTTAATGTGAAGGGCGGACGATGTGAGGCTTGCCAAGGGGACGGGATCATCAAGATCGAGATGCACTTTCTTCCCGATATTTATGTCGCCTGTGACGTATGCAATGGTAACCGATACAATCTAGAAACGTTGGAGATACGCTACAAAGGTAAAAATATAAAAGACGTACTCGAAATGACGGTCAATCAGGCCCTGGGTTTCTTTTCGAGACTCGTAAAAATCCGCGCCAAGCTGCAAACCTTAGTTGACGTGGGTTTAGGCTATATTCAATTGGGACAGCCGGCTACTACTTTATCCGGCGGTGAAGCTCAGCGGGTGAAGCTTTCACGGGAGCTCAGCAAAAAAGGAACCGGAAAAACCGTGTACATTCTTGATGAACCCACCACTGGACTCCATCCCGACGACATTCGCAAACTTCTCAATGTCCTCAACCAATTGGTCGATGCCGGCAATACCGTCATTGTGATTGAGCATAATATGGATGTTATCAAGACGGCCGATTACATCATTGATCTGGGCCCGGAGGGAGGTGATGCGGGAGGCTATATTATGGGGTGTGGCACACCCGAAGCTATCGCAGCAACCGCTGATTCCTACACGGGTCAATTCTTAAAAAAGATTCTGCCCCAGCGCCCATAACGGCACATCCCCCAAACGTAAAAAGGGCTGTCCACCTTGCGGATACAGCCCTCTTCAGCTAGCAAACGCATCTATTGCTTATTTGGCAAACAGCGCGGCGATAGACGCTGCCTGGGGATGCGCGAAGATCAAAATCAACGCAACGACGAGTGCATAAATACACAGCGACTCGATCAGAGCCAGACCGATCAGCATGGTTACCGTAACTTTACCGGAGGACTCCGGGTTTCTGGCAATACCTTCCACTGCCGAACGAAGTCCGATACCCTGTGCAATACCGCAACCAAAGGCTGCAATTGCAATCCCGAAACCGGCTGCTGTCACGCATGCAATAAAAAATTCTAATGCTTTTTCCATACTCTAGTTTCCTCCTTTTGTTAATATGTTATTGGGCTTCTTCCAGTCACCCATTATGAGCATTGAATAATGATTATTGACTATTTGTGGATGTCGCTTCGCTCTGCCTTTTTTAATGATGGTTTCTTAAATTCGATCCGCCGGAGGCGGACCTTAAATAGTCAATCTTCAATCGAAAATATTCAACCGCTTGAAGATAAAGAAATTCCCTAAACGATTGGTTTGCCGGAAAATGCGCAGAAATAACAAATAAGCGCCTAGTGCGCTTCTTCCATGGCACCGGCAAAATACATGATAGACAACAAAAAAAAGACAAAGGCTTGTACAAATGCCACGAAAATGCCCATCGCCATGATCGGCAGAGGCGCAAAAAAAGCACCGGCCAGCATAAATAAAATCGCCAACACAAGTTCGTGACCTGTTATGTTACCGAAAAGCCGGAAGGAAAGGGATAAAATTCTGGCGAGATGGCCAATGATCTCAATGGGTAAAATAATCGGAATCAACCACCAAATGGGTCCCAGAAAGTGCTTGATGTATTTAACACCATGATATTTGACGCCGAGAATATGGGTAAACACCACCACCGTAATTGCACAGGATGCGGTTGTATTGATGCTGGCGGTGGGTGGATAAAATCCCGGGATTAAACCCAGCAGATTACACGTGGCAATGTAAATAAATACCGTGGCGATTAGAGGGAAAAAGCCGCGCCCCGCCTCCCCGGTGATGTCGACCATAAATTCTTCCATCCCCGATATGACGATCTCAAAGAAGTTCTGCCCTTTGGTGGGAATCATTTCGATTCTGCGGGTTGCTAAGACCGCTAGAACGATCAGCAAAATCATGGCAAACCATGAATATATCACATGGGGATATGCATGCGCAAAATGCCCCAATCCGATCATCTCAAACAGTTTAACCAAAAAAAGATAGGGATGTTCCATCCTTACACGGCCTCCTTGAAGATTAGTTTTTTAAGTTCACACACCGTCGCAAGCATGATGCTGAAAACCACTGTAGAAAGTCCGATGACAAGTCCCAGTGGGTTTACAAGATGCCCCGCAATCAAAACAAATATAATAAATCCGCTGACAAGAAAGCGCAGATAGTATTTCGCTAAGACAAGATTATGGGAGGAAAGATGTGGAGGGGTTAATGCACTTTTCAAGGTCTTTGCCAATAAGTGAAAATTAACTGTAACCAAAAGCCCGCCAAAAAGGATACCTCTGGCAAAATCGGCTGGCAAAAAAACAAAGCCAAACACACTAGAGATAATAAACACGATCCAGTTTGCCCGGGTCACAAATTTCAGTATGCGCTGCTGAGTTTTCACCTTCGTTATCTTTTTAAGGTTCGTTCCGATATAACCATGATGTGTTTATAGTTTCCGGGTTCGTTTGATAACAAGCGCGATGTTTCTGAATCCAGCTGCAATTCCGAGCACCAGAAATATCAGCGTAAACCAAGGCGATGTATTAAATTTACGGTCCAAATATACTCCGATCGCAAGACCGATAAATATCGAAAGCGAAACGGAAATGCCAAGGCTGCTGTAATAAGCGAGCTCCCTGAATGCGCGTTTGGTTTCTTTTTTCATTCCGATATCACCTCTCCCACTCTGGGAAAGGGTTGAAACCAAATCCGTATCAAGGGATTGCACCTAACACAGGATTTTATGCAAGTCAACGCCAAATCCACGCATCTTTTTAAAATTTTAATAGATTTGCATCAAATACCGGCCCATCCATACAGGCATGCAAAAACGTGCTTGACTGAGTTCGACCTTCAACCGCACACCCTAAACAAGCGCCTATGCCACATGCCATCATAGTTTCAATCGAAACCTGACACGGCACCCCCTTTTTTTCGGCAACATCGACAATACACGCCAGCATATCCATTGGGCCGCAGGCAAAAATAATGTCCGGAAGATGCCGATCCACTGCCACTTCCAGAGGATGTGTGACCAGGCACTGGTCTCCTGCGCTTCCGTCATCGGTGGTCGTATGGACCACAATCCCAAGTCTTGAAAACTCATCCCCACACAGAAGATCCTTTTTGGTTCTGGCCCCTAAGAATACGTGACAACCTGCCAGATCAATCGATTTTTGGCTCAAATGAGAAGCTAAAAACACAAGCGGCGCGACCCCGATACCACCGGCTGCTATGTATATCCTTTGGGCCTGGGGCGGGACAATAAAACCGGTTCCCAGCGGACCGAGAACATCAACAACGTCACCGGGTTTTTGCATAGCAAGTTTTGAAGTGGCCTTTCCAACTACTTTATAGAGAATTTCAAAACCTTTGATAATGCCATCAGGAGAGATGAGGTTGTGAATTGAAAACGGGCGCCGCAAAAGAGGATCCTTCTGCTGGATAAAGCCCAGCATGACAAATTGGCCGGGTTTGGCCTGTAAATAATGAGTCGAGCACGTCAGACCCATCCGATAATAGAGCGGACTCAGCTGACGGTTCCACATCACCTCTGCTCGTTGTTGAAACATCGTATTCTATTCTCATTGAATATTGACGAATGCATAGTGACAATTTGCGGTAATCGCTTCGCTCTATTCTTTTGACATGCTTAAAATCGATAAAATTCCGTCAGTAGTCAATCGCCATTCGTCACTAGTAAATTTGTTTGGCCACAAAAATATCCCCACAAAAATTGGTGGCCACCAATACACTGCCACAGAAAAACTAAGCCTCCGATCCGCTGTCATTTGTCTGTCCAAAACCGATAACGGCAGCAAATCGACCGGTTGTGCCTTCAGCGCGGTAAGAAAAAAACCAATCCGTATTGCACTTGGTGCAAATCCGACTGGATTCGATATGTTTGGTTGACACACCGGCGGCTACAAGCTGGTCATAGCTCACAGACCAAAAATCGAAAAAATCATTGTCGTCTTTGTACTGCCAGAACGCTTTGGGTATCTCCTTTTTATAGTTAACGAATTCTGCACAACACGGCCCGAGAGAGGGACCGATGCCGGCACGGATGTCAGTGGGATTAGATCCGATGAAGGTTTGCATGGTTTGAACCGTGCGGCCGATAATGTTTTTTATAGTGCCACGCCAGCCGGAATGTATGTTCGCAACCGCCATTCCGACCGGATCGCACAGCAGCACCGATTGACAGTCGGCTGCTTGAATCACAAGAAATTTATCTGGAATGTCTGTCACCACAGCGTCCCCGATCAGCGGTTGCTTAAAAACCTCTGGGCCTACGTTCCCCTTAGTCCGAGAGAGCACCACGATATCCTGGCCATGAATCTGCCTGAGGTAGACAAAATCTTGCCCGTCGATGCATTCGGCGACACGCTGCCGGTTCTGTTCCACATTCTTATCATCATCGCCAAGCCCAAAGCTGACGTTCAGACTCTGAAAGGGGTGGTCACTGCAACCTCCAGAGCGAGAAAAAATACCGTGGCGGATGCTGGGAAATTGCGCTAAATGCTGAAACTGATAAAATGAAACACCGTTTTTGGTTGTTAAGATCAACGGGTCAACTCCTGCGATACATCTCTATTATTTTTTCTATGATACTGCTGGTAGATGCGTCCGGTACCAACGTGATGCGAACGACCTTCCCCGCGATCGATTTCACAAACTCAGCACCGACAATATTATCCTCAGCCCAATCCTCGCCCTTCACAAGCACATCCGGCTGAAGAACCTGAATAAGTTTCAACGGATCGGGTTCATCAAAGACAACGACATAGTCCACACTCCCGAGACTTGCCAACACTTCAGCTCGGTGTTCCTGTTTCACTATTGGGCGTAGGTCCCCCTTAATCAACCGAATCGAGGCATCAGAGTTTAAACCAACCACCAGCAGATCGCCTTCGGACCGGGCCGCCGCAAGATATCTTACATGACCGACATGCAATATATCAAAGCACCCGTTTGTAAATACGACTTTTTTACCAGACCGACGAAAATTTTCTAATTTCGGAGACAGTTCTTCGGCGGTTACAATTTTGGATAACACCTTCATCCGGATACCATACCAAAATTATACATATTTTTCTCAATCTGAATATTAGCTACATGGCCCGGGCCAGGGTTAGAACATCCACATGGGATGCGCCATGATCTAACAGCAAACGAGCACATTCGTCAACCGTTGCTCCGGTAGTGTATACATCATCTACAAGTAAAATCCCTTTATTTTTTATCTTGCGGTCATTACGAATGCCAAAGGCATTTTTTACATTCAGCAAGCGCTGCTTGCGTCCAAGTCCGGTTTGTGCCTCGGTAAAGGCTTTTTTGAATAATATGTCGCCGTCATTCTGAAGATTGAAGGGTTGGCTGCGATCATGCGAGGCGCTATCATTCCAGTTTTGAATCAGTAAATAGGACTGGTTGAAACCACGCTCACGGAGCCGTTTTACATGCAATGGCACCGGAATGATAACATCGATGCTGTCGACATCCCAAAAGCACTTAAACGTCGTCAGGAGAATCTCGCTTAGGGGTCTTGCCAGCTGAATTTTTCCCCTGAATTTAAAGCGTTGAATGACGGTTACCACGGTTTGATCGTATACGAGTGGCGCCCGCGCGATTCTAAATCTTTTTGGAGAGGTAAGGCAACCCCCACAGACACGATCCTCCCCTTCCCGGCTCTGAAACGGTACACCGCAATATGAACATAACGGTGATTCAACGACGGCGATTCCCCGGATGCAAACCGGACACACATACGCAGACAAGTGACGATCGACCTGTTCACGGATAGACCGTGTCGCACCTGTCTCCCGGTTGTCAGGTTCGCGTCGTGTTTCCTTGCTGTCGTCGGCAGACGGATGATAAAAGTCGCCGCATGCCAGACAGTGCGGTGGAAATACAGTATCATATACAACAGTGATGATCCTACTCAGTAATTTTATTAACACGGCGAGTACATTCTGAACCGGCCACGGTCTCTTAATACGGCACAAGGAACCCGGCGAGCTCCTAACGGCATGCGTCGATCCGGTTTCACGAATTCGCTGTTCGTCGTTGCCGAAGGACTTCATACATGACCACCGCACCGGCCACGGAGGCATTCAGAGAATCCAGCGGTCCGAGCTGGGGAATTGAAACTAAAAAATCGCTATGTTTTTTCACCAGAGGTCGTAACCCTTTTTGCTCCCCGCCGAGGAGAAGGCCAATGGAGCCGGTCAAATCAGCAGTATAGACAGACTGGTTTGCCTTTTTATCCAGCCCGATGATCCACATCCCATTTTCTTTTAACTGCCTTAGCGTCCGGACCAAATTGGTAACCCGGGTGAGGCGGATATGCTCCAGGGCTCCGGCAGACGCCTTGGAAACGGCAGGGGTCGGTGACGCCGATCGATCTTTGGGAATAACCACGGCATCCACCCCAACACAAAGAGCAGTTCGTAGGATAGCTCCCAGGTTTTGTGGGTCTAAAATGTTATCCAGTAAAAGCCAGAAGGGTTTTCCTTTTCTACCAGCTGTAGATTGCCAGATGTCAATAAAAGGTTCTAAAGGATAGGAGCTGACTTTAGCCGCAATGCCCTGGTGGGCGCCCGATTTTACGAGCGCCTCCAATCTTGAAGTCTTGAGGTTTAAAATGGGAATCCCTCTCGACTGCGCTTCAGCTGCCAGTGCAGAAATACGTGCAGAGGTCTTATCTTGCGCTAAATATACCTCATATATGTTCCGCCGATTTGCCCTCAGGGCCTCATACAGCGGATGGATGCCGAAGAGGATCTCTGTGTTTGCATCGTCCACGTGCTTTGCTCATTGAATCGCAAAAACGTATTGACACCTTCAGTCGGATCGATAGCTTTCAACAATGGCGATTAACTCTGCTATCGCGTCCGACAACTGATCATTGATGATAAGATGACGGTAGATATCTTTTTGAGCCATCTCCTTCTCTGCGTTTTTCAAACGTACGGCGACAACTTCGGTGTTGTCGGTGCCCCTGGTTTCCAGACGTTCTTTTAAAATTTCCAGGGATGGGGGCATTATGAAAATGGTTATAGCGTTTGGATATCGTTTAAGAATCTGGCGGGTTCCCTGGATGTCAATATCAATTAGGACGTCTCGGCCGGAGAGTAGCGCGTCGTCCAAAAATTTTTTGGAAGTTCCATAGTAGTTTCCGTGAACCTCCGCCCACTCTGCCCATCTGTCGTTGTGTATGCCTTCTTCAAAATCGGCCTTGACGATAAAATGGTAGTGCACTCCGTTTTGCTCTTGGCTGCGGGGTGATCTGGTTGTGTAAGAAATTGAGTAATCAAGATCCGTAAAATGATCGAGCGCCGCCCGACACAGCGTCGATTTACCGGCCCCGGATGGTGCAGAAACGATAAAAAGCAGGCCCGGTGTTTTTACTGCTTTGGAGGGTAATGGCAGAGGGACATTTTTCAATCTCCGATCGTTCATATCACATCAGGGTGTCTCTTTTTGCGTAGCGTAGCGCTGCGAAATGGTTTCTGCTTGAATTGCTGAAAGAATCACATGATTGCTGTCCATTATTATTATAGAACGCGTCCGGCGGCCGTGGGTCGCATCAATTAAGCGTTTTTCGTCTCTGGCTTCATCCTTGAGTCGCTTCATCGGAGCGGAATTAGGGGATACAATGGCGACCACTCGATCGGAAACCACGGTACTTCCGAACCCAATGTTCAACAGCGTTTGCTCCATTTTACCTCCAGTCTGAACAGTATTGCATGCGGGTGCACGCCGCACTCGTATAGTTGACGACCCTCCGTATATGCCGATTCACACCAGTATTGCGGCATAAAGGGTCATTCCACATTCTGTATCTGCTCCCTAATTTTCTCAAGCTCGGACTTGACCTCCACAACCCGGTGGGCGATGTCTGCATTGCCGACTTTCGATCCGATGGTATTGATTTCCCGATGAAGCTCCTGAACCATGAAATTAAGCTTTCGCCCCCCCGGTTCGGAGGAGTGCATGATATTGCGGAATTGCTCCAAATGGCTTTCGGTTCTCACGATTTCTTCTGAAATATCGCTTCTCTCAGCAAGAAAGGCGGCCTCTTGGGCTATTCGTGTCGGATCGAGTTCCACCGAATCACGGGTCAGGGCAGAGATGCGCTCCAACAGTCTTTCCTGATATCGAGGCAACAGCTCGCTGGAATCCGATTTTATCCGGCCGATACAATCCTCGATAAAATCAAGTCTGCCTGCCAAATCCCGGGCAATAAAATCACCTTCATTTTGCCGCATACACTCAAGGTCATCCAGAGCTTGAACGATGCATTCCTCTACCAGCGACCACAGCCGTTCCGGCTCTGTAAGCGCCTCAACCGGCTTTAAGACGCCGCCCAGGCTGAGAAGCAAATCCAGCGAGATATCCGCTTGAAAATCAAATTCACCCTTGATTTGAGCCAGAGCGGCATAAAGTGCTTTGGCACGCCCCCTGTCTATCTCTATGCTGACGGTCTCATCGGAAAGATCTTTGATTTGTATTTTGGATTCCACGCGCCCCCTGATGATCCGTTTGGAAATCAGACCTTTAATCTTGTCCTCCAATAGCATGTAGCTGGGTGGAAGTCGCAGAACAACATCCAAATAGCGACTGTTATACGAACGAATATCCACAGATACTGTAATTTCTCCGTCGCTGTTTTCCGCCACCGCATAACCAGTCATGCTTTTAATCATACGCTTCGACATCTCCACTGCAGTATTGAACGGTTTCTGTCCGTCGGATCTCCGGCAATCGCCGCTGGTTCGCGGCCCTCGGCTAAATGGTTCAACTTCCCAATCCGGCAAAGCTCAACGAACCGAGGATAATTGATCACCGTCTGGACCTGTGCTTATTTGCTTAAGATCAACTATATATTTGTTGCGGATATTCGTAAGAAACGCCATTATCGGTTTATCCGCATAGTCGGGATACGTCCAGGACAACCGTTGAAAAGCGCCCTTTTGGTAGATTAGAGTCAAATCGGCATAAATCCCGTGGCCAATATAAATCCGGTGAGTATAATTTTTGCCGGAAGCCAGGACAAATCGTTCATGCAGGATATATCCCGGATCAATGTTGACGTTGCGCCTTCCATCGCGGGAATATTTTTCCTCCAAACGGTTCGTGGATATTTTGATGTTGGCCAAATCTTCCTGTTCGATTAACATTTGAAATGACATCAAGCGCCGAAAAAGCGGAGATCCCATCTCCGATTCGTAATAGTTGGTATAGTCAAAGCGTATCCAAGAACTGATTACGTCCAGGGAACCAAAGGTCGCCGCCAGTTCAGGCGCCAATTTGCCGAACAACCGCTTATCGTTCAAAAAAATTCCGATCACCAGCTTCGCCAATTTCGGTTCCTGAGGTAAACTCATGCCCGGTTATTCCTCAAGCGGCTTGGCCTCTTCGATAAGCATAATCGGTATATCGTCGCGAATCTCATACATCAGCCTACACGTGCGGCAAATCAGACCATCCTCGGAATCATTGAGGTGGATATCGCCCTTGCATTTTGGGCAGGCTAAAATGTCGAGAAGCTCAGGATGTATTGCCATGACAGTGTCTCCACTCGTTTAAAATCAAACAAATATGCATTTAGCCAAATCGCTGCTGAGTTCGTAAAATATCAAAAAATGAGCCGAAATTAATAGGTTGCAGGCACACACCGCTTGCAGATTCGGGGAAAAACCGAGACACCGAGCAGCAGGAGGGTGCATTTACGGGCATGCGCTCGTTTTTTTTAAGAGTAGTTTTAATTATGGTAGAATTTCGATGATAGCAAGAAAAAAATGTTATCGCAAACCAACTCACGAAAAAATTTCCCAAAACAAATGCGCTATACGTTCAGGTCTTTCAGCAGTTTATGGTAGAAACTCAGGATTTTTTGAGCCTGAAGGCCGGGGTCAAACCGCTGTCTGGAAGTTTCCAAAGCCCGGTGCCCCATTTCATGCAATTTTGCTTTATTTTGGATGAAATCCTTGAGGATGCCCGTCAGCTCTCCCCCGTTCTCCGTTGTCAATCTTCCGGTCACATGGTCCTCGATCAGTTCCGGAAGGAACCCGATCCTCGGAGCGATCACGGGTAGGCCAGCGGCCATGGCTTCACGTACGGTCCGGCATGATTTATCTGTGCCCGGCATCGGATAAGCCAAAACATCCATGCTATGGTAAGCTGCGACCAAACGATCTTCATCACAATATCCTGGTAGTACAATTCGATCAGAAATCCTCATTGCCTGTGTCGGTCTTTCAACCAGTGATTCCACCGCCCCTTTGCGTCCGCGACCGACCAGCAGCAAGCGAAGCTGCGGAAATTCTTTTGCCAGAGCGTACATGGCCGCCAGCACAATATCCAGCCTCCGGCTCTCTCGAATGCGTGTCACCATGCCCAACACAAAGTGCCCCTTATGCAGGCCGAACGACTTGCGATTCATCGACAATTTACGGTCGGGAGAGAAACGATCCAGATCAACTCCAGGCTCTGCAACCAAAACCGTTGCCGATGAAAAGCAGCGGCGCTCAAGCGCCTTTCGTTTGGCTTTTTCACCGATCACCACCAGGCCGTCGGTGCAAAATCGGTAAAGAAACCTTGATCTTAGGTCATTGCGCGGACCTTCCGGATTGTAACAGCTATTTATAATCAATGGCCTACCCGGCGCCCTTTTCAGCAACGCCGTCATCATATGAGCATTCCGCATGTTGCTGTGAAGAACGTCAGGTTTCAACTCGGTAAGCAGTTCTTTAAGTTTCCGATAGTCTCTGAGCGCAGATAAGGCTCGAAAGTGTTTGGGCATTTCCAACACGTAAATTGAAGACAGGCCCTTTTGACGTGCATGATAGTCGACATCCGTTTTTTTTTGGCCGCGCGGCCGTCCGCAAATAAATACGACATGGACGCCCATTTTGGACTGCGCCAGCGCAAGATCGACGGCAGGCTCAGCTCGCTCGGTCCACTTCCAGTTGCTCAGCAACTGCCATACATGCAAATTCGAACCGCCAAGGGAATTGGATGGAACCATAAATTTTTATCCATCGAAAATCTGCGCAGCCACTTTGGGGAAAATCTTATGATCGGTCTCTTTTATTGGTGGTACTGATGTCGACCGATCAAATATGGCTGCGTCGTTCTTTCCGTTGTTTACGTCGCGTCCGCCGAGCTTGGTACTCCGGGTAAAGATCCGGATAGTACTTCTTCCAGCGTTTGTGCACCCATAACCACTGTTCGGGATAATTGCGAACCGCACGCTCAACTTCATCCGTTATAATTTGCGTGCTGCATTGGATATCGGCATGCAAATCACCGGTTCTCTCAAAATTGAGAGGCGAATTGACATGAATTGTCAATTGTCCGCTTGATTCTCGGATGCAAAAAATAGGTAAAACCGGGCTTTTGCATCGAATAGCTAAGAATGCCGCAGCAGGAGTTGCGGTAACCTTTCGGCCAAAAAAGGTCACATCAACGCCTTCTGAGCGTCTGCTCTGATCAACCAACAAGCCAACAATACCGCGTCGACGAAGGACTTGGCGCATTTCAGGTAACGCGCCTTTTTTATAAATAATTTTATTACCAAATCGTGTTCGCAATCTATGCACCCACTGATTGAGAGGCTGAAAACGAATCTTTTTGGCGACACCGACGATAGGCTGCTGCAAATAGCAGGCGGCGTATTGCAAACCGAGTTCCCAGTTACCTAAATGGGCCGAAACGATGATTAATCCCTTATTTTTATCCAGGGCTTGACATAAATTTACCAATCCCAGGATTCGCACTTTCGCGAGAACATCTTCTCTTGAATCGGACGCCAGTTTGCAGATTTCCAAAAAGGTAATACCTAAGTTTTGAAAAATACGTTTGGAGATTCTATGGATTTTCGCCGGCGTCCAGTGTGGATGAGTGAACCGTAAATTTCTTCTGACGATACGTCGGTGCGGTGCATCTGTCAGAAATACGAATGTACCTATCATTCGGCCGAGGATCATAATGTATTTGGTTTGTCGACTCATATTCCGATTGCTCATGTTTTGGCCTGATGCCTCTCCCCCCGAAAACGGTCTAACGAGTAACAAACATTATTTTGGCTGTCAATCTCGTTTGCTCCGGTATTTTGCAAGAATCGTATTTGACACTCAAGCATAATTCCCATAAAGTCTATCCAGCATAACTCACTAACAATTGTAGTAAATTTAGGTATGTCAATACATCAGTTTCATCATCTTGCATTTGGATTTTACAATTTCTGCTGGTGTACCGCCCTGCCCTGGCTTAAACTGAATCATCGTTTGGCAGAAGGGTATCCGGACAGGCTGCTGAAAGGTAAAATGACGGGAACTGCAGATCTTTGGATTCAAGCGGCTTCCGTTGGCGAAGCCTTTTTGGCCGTAGAAATTGTCAAAACGCTCAAAACAAGAGATGTCATTCATATTTTGCTAACCTCCAATACCCGCCAGGGAATTGACGTCCTCAATCAGAGTTTACATAGGGAAATCAAAGCAAACAAGCGCGTGCAGGCAGCCGTCCGTTATTTTCCGTTTGATAAACCATCGCTTATGAGAAAGGCCGTAGACAGTATTCAACCAAAATTGATGGTCCTTCTGGAATCGGAAATCTGGCCGGGTCTTATGCGTTCCCTGAAAAAGAGCGGCTGCAGGACCCTGATAGTCAACGGCAGGATGACTGAAAAAAGCCTCAAAAGATATCTTCTGTGGCCCTCCATATGGCGCTTGCTTAGACCGGATAGTATTTTAGCCATTTCCGCAGATGATGCCAAACGCTTTAAACAACTGTTTGGAAAAGACGATGTCGACGTCATGCCCAACATTAAATTCGACCGCTTGGTTTCCTCTCATGAGGCCAACGGGGAACATAATAATGGGCTGGCAACTATTCTTCCGCCGCAAATACCGTTTATCGTGCTTGCCTCCGTTCGAAAGGAGGAGGAACCCCTGGTTAACAAAATTATTGCCAAGATTTTCTCAGGTGAACCGCAGTGCATCATCGGATTGTTTCCAAGACACCTCCATCGCATACATGTCTGGCAAGAAACTCTAGACAAAAGGAATATCAGATGGGGTCTGAGGTCGAATGTCACCGGTGCCGTTTCTCCCGGCACGGTGGTAATTTGGGATACATTTGGAGAGCTGGTATCAGCGTATCGATTCGCTAAAACCGCTTTCGTTGGCGGCAGCCTTGCCCCGCTGGGTGGGCAAAATTTTCTCGAGGCACTCATCAACGGAGTCGTTCCGGTTATCGGACCTTCCTGGGAAAATTTTGCCTGGGTGGGCCCGGAGATATTGGGCTTAGGTTTGCTTAGGGTAGCGCATGATTGGAGAGAGGTGGCCCACCTTCTCTTAACGGATCTTGAACATCCAGGCAGGCACGACGAGGTGATCAAAGCGACAATAAACTATATTCATGCGCGACAGGGCGGCACCTATCAAGCCTGCCGCCAAATTGAAACGTTATTGGAAATCAGATAGTATTTGCTATAGAAATCATTCCTTCATAGAGACAGATTTTGGCGGCCTTTCCAGCCGATTCAACTCCCGCAACTTGGTGTACTTTAGAAATTTACCGTAGGCCGTATGAATCGAAATAAAAAAGCCTTCGTAGCCATCAAGAATCCCGAGTTTAAGAAAGTATTTCTTCAAAAACGTCAGCACTGGGTTAAGCAAAATATCCACTGGGAAATTCACCCTTCTGCCGCTTTCAAAGGCTGCTCGTGAAGCAATGTCAGAAAAGCTATTCATCTGCGATAAATGATGTCTGATGGTCGGGTATGAATAGTGCAGTAAATCACCGTTCAAATGCCTCGTTCGGCAACCATTTTCCATAATCACTCGATCATGGGGGTTGACCCCCCCCCAACGACCCTTTCTTCGATCCCACAATCGAAGCTTGGCATCCGGGTACCAACCGCAGTGTCTGATCCACTTCCCGCAATAGTTCGTCAACCGGTTGAATGAATAGCCATCGTATTCCCAATTTTGCTTGGCAGCCAAAATGGATTGCGTTAATTCAGCCGAAAGAGATTCATCAGCATCAAGGGCTAAGATATGATCAAATGAGGCACAGGAAACGGCATAGTTCTTTTGCTCGACATGTCCTTCAAAGGTATGCTGAATGAAAACAGCATGATGTCTTCTGGAAATAGTTTCGGTTCGATCCGTGGAAAAGGAATCCACCACGACAATTTCATCGGCAACCGCTTTAATCGAATTAAGGCATCGTTCAATGTTGCCTTCTTCATTGAAGGTAATAATAACGCCCGATATGTTTACAGGTGAATCCACGTTTGGATGAGCCTTCCTTGCCTTTCAGTTTATATAGCACGCCTTTAAGCTCTCGCCGGGCATGGGCATGATCATATCCACCGCCGGGTTCCGCTATTTGTTCTCCCTAAGGGTCCGTATCAGACGCCGTGCGCGCCGCCGGAATTCGTCCCGCAACCAGTAGATTAAAATCAGGCCCCAACCCTGGAGCCTCTGCCATCTCGTGAGTCGCGCACGTTGCACAATGTTTGCGTAGCAGCTGTATAGCATCCAACGGTGCTCGCGTATCCCCCTTTTGTAGCGCTCATGAAAGCGCGGCAGGCGTACGTCCCGAGACTCATGCGCATTGCGTCGACTTGAAAGGCAATCATCCAAATGGCAGAAAGGGCCCAGCAGGCAGAGCTCGACTGCCAGGATGCGGTCCGTCCATCTGTTTATCGGCAAGAGGCCCGTGTGCTCCAAGGCTTTTCGGCGGAGCATGCTGTAAATGGGATCGAAGAGCAACCGGTGGGCCTGGAGCAACATCAGCGCAAGGTGCAAGCGTCGTATCGGCGTCGATGCGTCGACCCGTGGACCGGGGACATCAAGAAACTCAACCTGCCCCTCATCGTCCACGAGGCGCCACTGGGTTGTTACCCCCACAGCATCGGGACGCGCATCGAGAGCTGCTACGCATTTGCGGGCGTAGTCAGGGTCGAGCCAGTCGTCGGCGCCCATCCAGCGGATAAAGTCTCCACGGGACAGCTCATAGACCCGGTTGAAATTCTCTATCTGCCCGATGTCGACCTCGTTGCGGATATAGCGCACTCGATGATTACGTTTGGCAAAACGCTGTACGATATCGCCGGTACCGTCCGTGGAAGCATTGTCGCATACGACAACTTCGAAGTTGTCGAAATCTTGAGCTAAGATCGACTCAAGTGCTCGGCCCAGAAAGCGCTCTCCGTTGCGCACCGGTATGGCGAAACTTACCCGCGGAGGAAACCCGGTTGTGGCATGGCCGGTTAAAGGACCGTTAGGTTCAGATTCCGTGGTCACGTCAAAATTCATCACACATATTATGTTGCCGGATTTTCCGCTTGGACGATATCAGGCATCGTGCCCCACGTTGCACGAGAAAACAGAGATTTAAGGTTAATGTACTAAAGTATGTCAAAAGACCGGTTGAGTGTCAAGTCAGCTGGTTCTGCAGTTCGGATGACCGGTTTTCCAGCGGGAGACCCGAGACCAAAAAGTGAACATATTTACATTAGCAAATTGTTTTGCTATTTTGGCCAAGGTTTTTAATTTCATGTCTATTGCTGTCGATAAGGAGGAGCTTCACTATGAAAGTGGCCATACTCGCTGGTGGGTTCGGCACTCGCCTGGCGGAAGAAACCGAGATCCGACCCAAACCAATGGTCGAGATCGGGGGCAAACCCATTTTGTGGCATATAATGAAAATATACGCTCACTACGGCTACCGGGATTTCGTGATTGCCCTTGGTTACAAGGGCGAGTATATCAAGAAATACGTGGTGGACTATTGCTCTCTAACCAGCAATCTCACTGTAAATCTAAGAAATGGGGAAGTTGTCGCTCACGAGGGCAACAATCTGGATTGGACCGTTCAATTGATCGATACCGGACTGAAAACTCAAACCGGCGGGCGTATCAAACGCCTGGCGCCTTACCTTGATAACCAAACGTTTATGCTGACCTGGGGTGACGGAGTCGCGGATATTGACCTGAGCAAACTTTTGGCGTTTCATCGCTCTCACGGCAAACTAGCAACGTTAACCGCTGTGCGTCCACCGGCGAGATATGGCCATCTGGAAATCGACGGTAACCGAATCACGGAATTTTCTGAAAAACCCCAGACTCGCGAAGGGTGGATTAACGGCGCCTTCTTTGCACTAGAACCCGGTGTATTTGATTATATTGAAAACGATAACACCCAGTGGGAGAAAGAGCCGTTGGAAAATCTCGCCAATGACGGCCAATTGATGGCGTTTAAACACGAATCCTTCTGGCAATGCATGGATACCCTTAGGGAGAAATATATCATGGAGAATTATTGGAACACGGGACACGCTCCCTGGCAGATTTGGAAGGATTGATGATGAACGTTTTGGTCACGGGTGCCCTGGGCTACATCGGAACGGTTCTGGTCCCCATGTTACAGGAAAGAGATCATGACGTGGTCGGAGCAGACACCGATCTTTATCAACGATGTACGTTTACCGGGCAGGTGCCGGATTTAAAAACGATTAAAAAAGATGTGCGTGACCTGCAAAAGGACGACTTGCAGAATTATGATGCCATTATTCATCTGGCCGGATTGTCCAACGATCCCCTGGGAGATTATCGACCGGAACTGACCGAAGAAATAAACGAAAAGGCGTCGATCAGACTTGCTGCACTGGCTAAGTCAGTTGGTATCAGACGGTTTCTATTTGCCTCATCGTGCAGCAATTACGGGGCGTCGGGAGAAAACTTTCTCACCGAAGAGGCGAATTTCAATCCGGTGACGCCTTACGGAATTTCCAAAGTCAAGGTTGAAGCAGCGTTGACAAAAATGGCCGACGAAACCTTCAGCCCGACATTTATTCGAGCTGCAACAGCCTACGGGCTGTCACCTCGCATCCGCTTTGACCTGGTGGCCAACAATCTTACCGCCTGGGCATACACCACCGGACGGATCTATCTGAAAAGCGATGGTTCGCCATGGCGACCGATCGTGCATGTGGAGGACATCGGCAGAGCGTACCTTGCGGCCCTACACGCACCGAGGGAATTTATTCATAATCAAGCCTTCAATGTCGGCACCACAACCGAAAACTACCAGATACACGAACTAGCGGAAATTGTTCAAGAGATCGTTCCGGGTTGCAAAATCGAATATGCGCCTGATGCGGGTCCTGACAAACGCTGTTACCGGGTGGACTGCAACAAGATTGCCCGCGTATTGAGAGATTTTAAACCACAGTGGACAGCAAGACGCGGTATTGAGCAACTTTACCAAGCCTATAAACATGTTGGCTTAACAGTTGAAGAATTTGAAGGGTCGAAATTCAAGCGCATTGCACATCTAAAAAAGATGGTCGCCGAGAAGAAACTGGATACGAATCTTCGCTGGATCAACCATGAATCCAACTCAAAACAGGAACGGTTATGACAGCTGAAAATGTTCGGTGTCGGTCCTGCGATGCACGCGGTCTTAATGTATTTTTGGATCTAGGCATCTGTCCTTTGGCCGATCGCTTCCTTTCCCTCGAGCAGCTAAGCTTACCGGAACCCAAATTCCCTCTTCAGGTCGCGTTCTGTCCCCAATGCAGTTTGGTACAGATCCTGGAAACAGTTGCCCCTCAGGAGCTGTTCTGTGACCGTTATCCCTATTATTCATCATTTTCGCCGGCACTGCTGGAGCATTCCCGAACCAACGTCATGGATGTGATCAAATCCTATAAGTTGAATTCCGAAAGTTTCGTTGTCGAACTGGCCAGCAACGACGGATATCTGCTGCAGAACTACGTTGAAAACGGTATCCCCTGCCTCGGCATTGATCCGGCAGAGGGCCCGGCAGATGCCGCCCGGGCCAAGGGGGTACCTACTCTGTGCGATTTTTTCTCCAACACGCTGGCCGAGAAACTCCGTGACGAAGGCAAGTCCGGGGATATCATCCATGCCAATAATGTACTCGCCCACGTAGCGGACACCAATGGTTTTGTAAAAGGAATCGCAACCCTGCTTAAGGAAAACGGCACTGCCATAATCGAATTTCCCTATGTAAAGGATCTTATTGATCATGTTGAATTCGACACCATATACCATGAGCACCTTTGCTACTTTTCGGTAACAGCTGTGGATAAGCTTTTCAGGCGCCACGGACTGTACCTTAATGATGCAAGACGCCTGTCAATTCATGGGGGATCTTTGCGACTCTATGTCGAAAAACAAGAAAACGCCAGCGCTGCAGTTCAATCCTTGATGGTGAGCGAAAAAGATCAATCGGTTGACAGTCTCTCCTACTACAACGATTTTGCTCTGCGGGTTAACACCCTCAAAGCCACCTTGCGTGATCTTCTGATAAGTCTGAAATCCGAAGATAGACAAATCGCAGCATACGGAGCAGCAGCCAAGGGGACGGCGCTGATCAATTTTGTGGGGATCGGAAGAAATCTGGTTGATTTCGTGGTGGACCGCAATACCCATAAACACGGCTTATTTATGCCCGGGCAACATATACCGATTTTCGAGCCTCAAAAACTTCTCGAGCGCATGCCGGATTTCGTATTGATGCTGGCCTGGAATTTTGCAGATGAAATTATGAAACAGCAGACGAGATATCGACAACGAGGGGGTCACTTTATCATACCAATTCCTGAACCCAGAATTGTTTGATTAATTTTTTTTACGAATTCATCAAACATGAAATATCAAAGATGAAACCAGACCATAACGTCGTCACACAAAAACTCGAATGTCCAGGGTGCGGGTCCCAAAACATACATATATTCCATGACATAAAAAATGTCCCGGTCAACAGCGTTTTGAACTGCAATACCCGCGAAGCGGCAAAGGCATTTCCACGCGCAGATATATCCCTCGGACTCTGTCGACAGTGCGGATTTATTTACAATGCGCTTTTTGATTCGAATCTGGTTAGATATTCATCCGAATGCGAAGAATCTCAGGGATGCTCACCGACGTTCAATGCCTTTGCCAGAAGGCTTGCGGAGGATCTGGTAGAGAAGTATTCGCTTCGGGAAAAAAGAATCATTGAGATCGGATGCGGTAAAGGTGAATTTCTAAAATTGATCTGTTCTCTCGGCCCAAATTACGGTGTGGGATTTGACCCCGGCTATATTCCCGGCAGAAGCACCCATGAGGTGGCGCCGGATAGAATCGAGTTTATCAGGGATTACTATTCCGAAAAATATGCCGCCTACCAAGGAGATCTGATCTGCTGTCGTATGACGTTAGAGCACATTCCCGACACTGCCGTGTTTCTCGAGACCGTCCGAGGTTCCATCCGACAGCGGAAACAGACGATTGTGTTTTTCCAGGTTCCGGATGTCACCCGTATTCTAAGACGGTGCGCCTTTGAGGACATTTACTATGAGCACTGCTCGTATTTTAGTCCGGACTCATTGGCACGACTGTTTCGGCGGACTAACTTCGATATCATCGATCTGCGAACGGCATATAACGACCAGTATATCCTCATAGAAGCCAAACCGACCAATACGCACCAGGGATATGCCTATTCGTCACGAAAGCCTGTAGACACCTTGGCAGGGTTAGCGGTTGATTTTGAAAAAACGTATCCCTCGGTACTGCGCCATTGGAAAGATCAGCTCGATAGATGCCACCGTGAATCAAAGAGAGTCGTTTTATGGGGCGGAGGATCAAAAGGTGTCACATTTTTAAACGTTATCGAAGGTTCAGCGGTCATTGACTATGTCGTTGATATCAACCCCTACCGTCAGCAGACCTTTATGGCCGGCACCGGGCAGCTGATTGTCGCCCCACGTTTTTTAAGAGACTATCAGCCGGATATCGTCATCATCATGAATTCGGTTTACCGTGAAGAAATACAACACGATTTACATCAGCTGGGACTTAATCCGCAGGTAATGACGCTGGCACATCGGGAATAATCAGGTACTCAAAAAATGACGACAATAGAAATAGGCGATGTCACCCGCCCATGTCCGATTTGCGATTCAACGGCTACGATGAAATTTGCGACCATTGGTCATGTTCCGGTTTTCTGCAATCTGCTCTGGGAAAGCCGGGAACAAGCATTAAATGCCGCCATCGGCAATATCAGCCTGCGTTTTTGTCGCACCTGCGGCCACGTCTACAATGGCGTCTTTGATCCCGACCGCCTGCGTTACGGTCCCAAATACGAAACCTCCCTGTATTATTCACCGACCTTTCAGGACTACAGTGTCGATTTGGCAGAGAAACTCGTTCGCAAATACGATCTTCATGACAAGGATGTTATCGAGATTGGCTGCGGCAAAGGTGATTTTTTGTACCTGCTGGCCCAGATGGGGAACAATCGCTGCCTGGGATTTGATCCTAGCTACGATCCGCGGCGAAATGATCAAGAGCATCAAGCGCATCACATATCTGTTGTTCAGGACTACTACAGCGAACGGCATTCGATCTATCCGGCGGATTTCGTTGTCTGCCGCCAGATGCTGGAACACGTTGCAGATCCCAGAGGATTCATGAAAATGATACGACGCGCAGTCCAGGGGCGGGACAATACGGTGGTCTTCGTCGAGGTGCCGAATGTTATGTTCACGTTGAAGGAATTTGGCATATGGGATTTGATTTACGAGCATTACAGTTATTTTACCCCTCCGTCTTTGATTCACCTGTTTCTCGGGGCCGGGTTCTTACCCTTGGATGTCACCGAATCATTTGGAGGACAGTATCTGTGTATCGAAGGGAAACCATTTGAGGGCAAAGGCGGTGACGACGTGATTGACCGACCCCTCTCTGTCGATGAGGTTGAACATCATGTCCGTGGGTTTCTTCATATGTACACAAAAAAGATTTCCAAATGGGAACACGAGCTGGAATCGATGCATCGTTCAGGCATTCAACCCGTGGTTTGGGGGGCGGGTTCAAAAGGTATAACGTTCTTGAATGTTATGAAATGCAAGGGCATCATCGATGTTGTCATCGACATCAATCCGCATAAGCAGGGTCTGTATGTCCCCGGCACGGGGCAGCGAGTCGCCTCCCCCGACATACTGACTGAAATCACTCCCGAAGCCGTGATCGTGATGAATCCGCTATATATTCCTGAAATTAGCAACATGATTGCCGAACATCAAATCGGCAAGCATCGGAAGGTTCGGTTGATGGACGCCGGTCGATAGCGCTGAACACAGCCGGGAAACACGCAAAAGAAAATCACATCACCGATGCCAATGGATTGATGGTGGACGGAAGAATATAAAACCCGAATCGAGCATTTTCCAGTTTGCCGCAGATACAAACTCTTTAGGAACATTTTTTCGGCTAACCGGCCCGATTGAGTACGGTCCGGTATACCTCGATATTATTAGCAACCATCGTATCGATGCAAAAATTATTGCGCACCAATTCGCGACCGCGGGAGGCCATGCGTTTTGCCAGATCAGTATTGGTGAGCAATTGGATTATGCCGTCTGCCAGAGCGTTTGGGTTTGCCGGTTCGACCAGACGTCCGGTATGGCCGTCGCTGATGATCTCAGGAAGGCCTCCGGAGTTTGCGGCAACAACCGGTATCCCCATGGCTAACGCATCGAGAACTGCGGTTCCCAGGCCTTCCTGGACACTACTCATAACAAAGAGATCGGCCAGTTTATAGAACGCGCCGACGTCCTCTCGAAACCCGGTAAATATTAGCTTATGCCCGATACCCAAAGCAGTCGACAGTGCCTGCAGCTCAGCCGATAATTCCCCGCCCCCAACGATAAAAAAGCGGACATCACGATTTTTTTCAAGAACTTGAGGTATCGCCCGGACGAAAAATTGCTGCCCTTTATGACCTGCCAAATGGGCGACATTAATAACCATTTTCTCGTGGGGTTGCAGGTTAAACTCCTTGATGAGGTGATTCCCGGATAAATGACGGAATCGATCAGGATCGATTCCGCTATGGACTACAAAAATGCGTTCAGGCGCAAGGCCGTCGTTTATCAAGACGTCCTTGATTTTCCGTGATATGGCAATGTAGTAGTCGGCCATACGACGATACTTAATTCCACTGAGATGCAGGAAACTATGCCGAAAAATAGAGAAATCCACACGGCGTGTTACCAGTCGCCGGATACCACATCCCATAGAGGCCCAGAACGCCAACGCGTGGGCATGAGAAGTATGGGAATGAATGATGTCGTAGTTCGATTGTTTTATCAACCTTCTGATCCGGCTCCCGGCCCAAAATCCGATTTCACTGCGCATGGTTGTGGCAAAAACATTTATCCCCGCCTCAATCGCCCGTTCGGCCATCGGACTGTGAGGTTGAGCAACCAGGTCGGCTCGGATATTCCGGTTGGTGAGCCCCTTGAGGAGATAAAGCGTTTGCTGTTCGCCTCCGCGCCAGGTTCTTTCGGTATTGATATGCAGGATTTTCATGTTTATCGGCCGACTGCGGGTTCCTAATGTAATTTTCTCGACGTCAAATCTTTCTCCCATGAAAGCTTAATTTCTGGGGATCGAAAACGGATTTATCCGATCGATCGCGACCACGGTATCAAAAAGTACTTATAGAGTTTAAGTAACGTCGCGCGACGGCCCCAATTTATACGGGGAATAAGAAAACGATTGATATTTCTAGACACGATTTTCATTTTGCGGGTGGTGAAGGCCAGCTTATAGCCGCTCCGGTTGACCTCTGCCGCAACAGCATCAGAAACTTTTCCATAGGGATAGGCGAAAAAAGGGATCTCAGCCTTAAAGGTTTTTTCTAAATACGTTTTTGCTGCCGTTATCTCAAATCTTACTTGCTGGAAATCAAGTGTTGTCAGATCGAAATGATGATAACAGTGAGATCCAATTTCAACCAAGTTGCTTTTGATCAGAACGTTCAGCTCGTCGATACTGAGATGTCGACGGGCCTCGCCTCCACGGTGTTCATTTAAATTGCTCACGGTCCCGATCAATCCCGCTATTACAAATATCGTGCATGGGACCTGTTCTTGCCTCAGCAAAGGAAAAGCATGTTCGGCAAAAGATGCATAGGCGTCGTCAAAGGTAAGCAGAGCCGATCGGGCCGGAATTTTTTGTTTACCTTCAAGCCAGGTCAGCAATTCGGTCATTCGGATAAACCGCACGCCCAAACGTTTCAGCCATTTTAATTGGCGGGTGAATCTGCTCAGGCTAATCGTCCCCCGCTCTTCGACTCCGGAAGTTAATGGTGCCACGTGGTGGCATGTGTAAATTACGCAGTTCATGTTTGTTTATTTAAAAATTAAGCCAAGATGGCATGATTCCCATACGCTGCTCGCATGCAAATTCAAATGGGTTAAATTCTCAGCGTCAATGTCTGTTGACTTTATAGGGATTTTTGGGTATTGGCAAGGAACAAATAATTCGGTCATATATTAGTTTTTTATAATATTTTTAGCAAATTGTGAATATGATCATTTGCCATATCGACAAACAGCGCTCATGGACGGGTCAGATAAACCGCTTATTTAATTTAGCGATGGGCTTATCAGAACGAGGTCTGAACATTCATGTCATCGCCCATCCAGGGAGTCAGTTGGCACAAAAGTCACGCGCTGCTGGATTAAATGTTTCTGAAATTCATCTAAGAGGCTGGCGGTCTTATATTTCTATCTTAAAATTATCCCACTACTTGATTCGCAATAAAGTCGATATCCTGCATTGTCATAGCCCGCGTGATCATTTGGTTGGTTTTATTGCCAGCAAATTCACCCGTATCAAACATATCGTCAGAACCAAACACAATCAGTATCCTCTAAAATCCGGCTATTGGAGCCGATTGCTCTATCGCAAATGTTCCAAAGTCATTGCGATTTCAGAGTATGTTCGAACGTCTTTGATCAAAGATGGTATCGAACCCGATCTTATCGAAACTATTTATTCTGCCGTAGATACTGATAGATTTAAACCCGGTCCCAAGCCTGATCTTATTGCACACGAACTCAATATTTTACCGGATGAAAATGTCGTGGGGTGTGTCGCGAGACTTCACATCAATAAAGGAATTGAAGATATCTTGTATGCCGTCAAATTTCTTCTAAATGCCCATCCCGATAAAAAATTTAAATGTTTGTTGGTTGGTGGGAGATGGCAACGCTGGGCAGCTCTTGCTCAAGAATTGGGAATTGAGCACCGGTTGGTCTTTGCCGGATTCCGGCAGGATGTGCCCGATCTACTCAATTTATTTGACATATTTGTTCTACCTTCCAGAAAAGAGGGACTGGGTACGTCTATCATTGAGGCCATGGCCTCGGGGCTGCCGGTAATCGCCAGTAATGTCGGGGGAATTCCCGAGCTCGTGACTCAAAACACGGGAATCCTCGTTCCTCCTCGAGACCCGCAGAGTCTGGCAGCCGCCATGAAATTTCTACTGCAAGATCACCGTAAAAGGATTGAAATGGGTCAAGCCGCTGCTGAAAAAATCCGCGCGGAATTCTCCATAGACCGTTTTATCAATCATACACTCGAATTATATGACGCGTTAATGGCAGATGAAAAAGCGGTAACAGAAAAAAAATGCACACAAAAGACGGTTTTAAAAAAGGCGAAATAGACGAATGGGTGTAAAAGAAACGGCCCGGCGTAACTATACCGTACCTGAATTTCCTGATAGACTCCATATTCAGACCCACTCGTGGTGTAACGCTGCCTGCATCTTTTGTCCCTATGCTGAAATTTCCCAAAAGCTGCCCATGGGACGAATGCGCTGGGATCTCTATACCAAAATAATTGATGAAGCCTCCCAATATGATCTACAGCGCTGTTCCCTTTTGTTGATGAATGAACCCCTGTTGGATCATGATCTTCCTCGAAAAATCCGATACGCCAAAGAAAAGCTGCCGGAAAGAACCGAGGTGATGATCACGTCCAATGGATCTGTGTTATGGAACAAAAAAATCGATGCCCTTATCGATTCGGGATTGGATCGAATCAAGATTTCCATTCAAGGGCTGAACCCACATATCTATGAGCATACCATGGGCCGTTTAAAGTACCAACGCACCATTGAGGGCGTCCAGCGATTGATTCGTGCAGTTAAGAAATCAAAAAATCGGAAACCCCGCGTTGTTCTTTCCATCGTTGCCACAGGCTCTAACAAGAAGGAGGTACGACGTTTCAAGAGGTACTGGCGTATGCGGGGAGTCAAAGCAACTTCTGTTATTTTTGAAAACAAGGCCGGAAATGTTGATCTGCAAGGCGGAGAATTGGCACCGTCCGGACTTTCATCTGTCAAAACTTGCTTTCGTCCCTTCCGAACGTGCTACATACTCTGGAACGGAGACGTCATTTCCTGTTGCTCCGATTGGAGCAGAACAGTAACCCTGGGCAATGCAGCGCATCAGGATATCAGAGAAATCTGGCATGGAGAACGTTCAAACGATCTTCGAAAAGCGATTCGGGCGTGGGATTTACAAAATCTGCCGATGATTTGCAGGGCCTGTGCCAAGGCAGTCGCCACCGGTGCTCATCACAAGGAGCCCCTCTTTCTCAAAAAAATTTCCAATTCAGTCAAGGCAATATTTGGCACTGACCGACACCTCAATGCCGAAGAGGATGAGGTTGATGGTTGAAAATCGTGACAGGCCATGTGGGCTAACCTCTTGCGCGCATCCTATCAAAAGACACGAGGTGTCTTAAGGTCGGAATTCTTAAATACCGTGTCTGAAAAAAATTGTCGGGCCCTGAGTTCACTTCGGTTTAATAATAATGAGAAAATCACCTTTCATGGGAATGAACTGAAAATGCCTTTCAAGCTCTTTCCGGGAGTTTACGGTCTCGATAGCTTCTCTAGTGGTGACGATTCCTCTGATGCTCGTATCATTTGAGAGCGCGTTGAAGTTATTCGAACAACCAATCACCTTGTCATAATAGTAACTAACGGCATATTTGGCTCTGCCTCCCGTGTGACAATCGTAGAAAATTACCTGCTCGGGTGCAAGGCCTTGCTTTTTCAAAGCCTGACTCAACGCTAAGTAATCGGAGCTCTTTTCATTATAAACGCTGTCGGTGACCTCGATGGATAAAAAAATGATAATGCAACTCAGGAAAAGACCGGCTGCCTTTAGCGGCAAAAACTTTCTGGCAATAACTAAAACAAATCCTAAACAGATAACATACGGTAACGCACTCAGCACTGGAAGCTTAAAGTAAAATGCAACGCAGAAGGGAATGACCAGACTTAGCCCAGCACCCCACAGGAACGCACGATCACCCCAAAGCATGATTCTGCCGAATGTTTCAGGGTATTTTTTTAGGAAGAACATGATCGCCCAAGCCGCCACGATCGACACCGGCACATAAATCGGAAGCAGGTAGCGGGCATTCTTTCCGGAAGTAAGATGTAGCAGGAATACATATGCCCCGACCCAGAGCAGCATAAATGTGAGTTCGCGGCGTTCATTCAACTGTTTGCGAAATCGGAAAAATCCCCATACTCCCAAAAAGAAAAACAGGGATGCTGGAAATAGTCGGATCGGAAAATCATAAAAATACGTAAAAAATGAAAAACCGCGATGCATGATGACCGTCTGATTGTAGGCTTCCCTGTATGCTGGGAACATGGGATGCTTCAAAAGCGGTATAATCCATGGCAATATCGGCAGGGCAACGATCGGGCTCGTTAGTGCTAAACGCACCGGTGCGACCTTACGCCCTTGGGGGTCATGCGCAATTAAAATGCTGTATGAGATGGCAACGGCTAAATTGGTGAACGCCACAGGCCCTTTGCACATGAACGCTAAACCCGTGGCCATCCAAAACCCCGTGTACCACAGGGTTTTATGCCTGATGTTTGTCGCTTCAACCCCATAATAAAAAAAAACGAGCGACATGGAAAAAAAAACAGCCAGTTCAATATCGATCCGAGTTCGCCTGGCCCAGAAAAAATACCCGTAAGCAGACAACAAAACCATGGCAGCCAGAAATGCTGTTTCCGAACTTCGTAGAATTTGTCTGGTAAAGAAAAAGGTGATCAGAAATCCACAGAATGCGGCGACCGCTTCAGGAAGACGGGCAACCAACGGACTAACGCCGAATAGCTTATACAACCCGGCAACCAACCAAAAGTGAAGCGCCGGTTTATCGGGGTAAATCTTTCCCCCGTAGCGAAGCATGATCCAATCGTCGAATTCTAGAATTTCCCGGGCTACTTCAGCAAACCTCACCGAATCCTTATTTTCGAGGGAACGTCCTTCCAAAACAAAAAACAAAGCAAAGAGTCCAAACATCACCAAGAACAGCAAATACCTTTGGCTGGTGGAAGGTGACAAGCACGTATCGGATAGATCAGCGGGTTCGCGTGTCATAGTAAACTCTTGGTCATGTTTTTCTAAAATGTTAATCTCTATAGCGGTCGGAGGCCCTTCTGAGGCAGGTCGTTTACGATTTTCTCCACCATTTTCTCATAGCTGTAATAACGATGCGCTAACTCATAACCGGCGTGCGCAATTTTCTTTCGTTCTTGCGCATGCTGGAGGTAATAGTCGATCTTTTGGCAACATTCGTTAGGTGTTTCAAACCAATCCAATTCTCTTCCGCGCCCGAATATCTCCTCCAGTGAGGGTGAATAAAGCGTTAACAGAAATCCGCCACAACCCAACGTGTACCATGTGCGGTTCGAAAAATAGAGATCAACGCTCGGATCGATATTCCATCCGAGAATGATCTTGGCTCCGGCACATATTTTGCGATACTCTGATGCATACACATCTCGGGCCGCCGCTCTCAGGCCATGGATCTCCCAGCCGGATCCCCATAGCTTGAGGTCAAATCTTTTGGCAACCGCACGCATACACGCTACGCGCTCCGGGGTATTCGGCCGGCCGATGAAGGCCACATCACTCTGAAAAAACGCACTTGGCATTTCAACCATTCGATGCGCAGAAGGATCACATCCTCCCGTAACGAATTTGGCATTGACGCCCCATTCTCTATAGCGGTCAATTTCTCCCCGATTCGTCAGATACATAATATCGGCTTGTCGACCGAATTTTATCACCTCGTTGAGATGTTCAGCCGTGCCTCTGATACAGTCATCATAATACATAACCGTCGGCAACCGCTCTTTGACTCGCAGCAGTAGCTCATAGGGAAGATCTCTCCCGTGAAAAAAAAGCATATCGACGTTTGTTTTAAGTAGAATCTGCTGCGTTATGGCAGTTGCCAATCTTTCTCCTACCAAGGACTTGAGTTTCGGGTATTTTATCCAAAATGTCTTATGTCCGAGCTTTTTAAATGCCTTCTTAAAATAATAATAGATCAGCGTGTGTCGTTTTGATTTGGCGATGATAACTATCCGCATCTTCTTCAACCGCATGTTTGCATGCTGGTGCACAATCTTTTGGATGATCGTTTTCTGTTTTCTGATAACATGTCGATATTGAGACACCTATGGACGCGTCTAAAATCGTTACATCGAAACGATTCCGGTCAATCTTGCGCTTGAATGGTTGAAACCGATGTCGTGTCTATCCGCTGACGATTTTTCAAACTTGCAGAACGGATGATCTGAAATATTTTTTCTTCAGAATAGACCGTGGCTTTCCTCTCAGCGCGCCGCTTACGCATCGCTTTGATAAAACCTGGGATTGCCATGAAAGTTGCTACATGAACCATACCATCAAGGCAAAAAGGTCGGTAACACAGTCTTAACAATTGAAAACCAATATGCTGCCAGAATAATTTCGGGCTGGTTAGATTTTTCCAAAGATAGAACAAGCGGTTGCGTTTACGGATCGCATTAACTTTGAATCGTTTAAACGATCGCGCAATCGTCCCCTGATGAACGTGAACGACTCGGGATTCAGGCACAACGATACATGGCCATCCTCGCCGCCAGGCTCGGAACCCCAGGTCGGTATCCTCGTAGTAGAACGGATTAAACATATCATCAAATCCCTGCAGCTCTAAAAAACGTGCCCGATCAACGGCAAATGCCCCTCCAATCGGAAATAACGTGTACCACGGATACGGCAATGGTGACGTCGAATTCAACAGCTGCTCAGGCGGAAAAGACATATAGCGCAACTTACCGCGCCTAAAGTATGGAATACTGATGGTCACGTCGCTCAGTCTTCCAGTTTCATCAAAAATGAGCGGAGAGGCCGCAAAAATGGCATGCCTTTCAAAACATGCAGCCAGAGGTTCGATGAAATCATGATCGACTTTAACATCCGAGTTCAGAAAAATAAGAATTGGGTAAACCGCGGCCAAGGCACCCGACCAGCAGGCGTTTCCGAATCCCTTGTTCGCCTCATGGACAATCAGTTTAACGTTCGAAAATTCTTCACCCAGAATGTCGACGGATCGGTCTGTACTGGCATCGTCAACAACGATTACTTCCGCCTGTCCCGGAAATTTATTTTTTGCATCCAGTACCGATGGAAGATAGCAGCGAAGAAGATCTGCACCGTTCCAGTTAGGAATAATCAAGCTAACGGATTTCATTTTATAACGCCTTAGCTCCTCAAATACGCATAATTGAGCGGATAACATCACAGTTTTTCAAGATCTAGATTATAAATTTTGGTATTTTTGGCTTTGGAAATATCCCATACGTTCCGAAAAACCTCACGGCGCTGCTGCCTTGTCCCTCTTTGATCAGCAGAATAATAATGATAAAACCGAAGACGATCCTTTAACGTAATTGCGTTGCTCACGGACGCATTCAGTTGAGCCAGATTGACGATTTTTTTTCGGTCACTCAAACGACGTAATCTTACGCCATCAAGATCAATCATGAAAAATTCACTGTTTCGACATAAAATGTTGCTTGACTTGAAATCTCTCTGCCAAACATTGGCATCGTGACATTTCTTCAGCCATATGGCCAGCTTTTTAAGTGCTTGACGTTTGGCCTTGGCATCTTCGATTGCTGATAAGTAATCGTTAAGGTGGACGGTGTCGGCCAAGTATTCAGCCAGAAAAAAACACCGTCCTGGTTCAACATAGTATCCTAACGCCCGTGGCACTGAAACACCTCGTACATCCAAAGCTTGAGACATTTTCCAACTGGCAAGGCACCGGTCTTGATGGAAGATTTTTTTGCGATGGTGTTTTAAACAGACACCTTGATAGGCTAAAACATGATTGGATTTAATCACGGTTCCGTTTTTCAGGGCGGCTCGCAAATCCTGAAGACCCCAAGTAAAGTCTCTGCGTCTATATCCGCGAAAACCACCGTTTTTTACGATTTGAAATTGGGTACTGTTTTTACAGCAGCGTTTCGAGCGTGAGCGGTGCCGCCGACGTTGGTGACAACGGGCGGCGTCTATTACCTCAGAAACCATCAGGCGTTTTGAAAAATCCTGATGATATCCTTTTATAAATTCTGAGGCCCAGTGATAAGGGTCATTTAAGGAGCAAAAACTGAATAGAATTCGACCGAGATTGTATACCCTCAACCAGCGGGGGATCCATGGTAAAACATACACTTTTTGTACGTCAATGAGACACGGAAGGGCTTCGGAGGTTAAAATGATGTTTTTCCGATTTAAATCGGCATGATAAACTCCCTGAGAATGCAAAAACATCGCATATTGCCCTACCCTACGTGCATCATGGATAGAATCAAAGCGCACGTGCATCCCATTAACTTGCTCGGTCAATAAGAAAAATGCCTTCGGATGTTGCGTTTTCGATGTTCCTTTTGCAAGCGGTTTGGCAGCGGGGATTTGGGCATCCCTCAAACGGTGGAGATTACGCCATTCGGCCCACCGGCGTCGGCGCAAAAAAAAATGCCGCACTCGATCCTTCATCCGGGTCAGGGAGCTGAGCTTTAAGAAATACCCGCCGTGAGACGTTTGAAGACAATATACCCGTCGCCTTTCGTTTTCTTTGACAACCCTGCAGTCGGTCACTTCGGATAGCATTTGGTGGAGTTGAAAGGTAGGATGCAATCGGCTTGCGGTTACCCGAAACCTTGCAAGCTCCGCCGCTAGGCTGTTGATTGAGCACGATTTGATTGATTCTTTATTCACTGACTGGTGTCCTTTGACGTCGACAAGTGTCCCGGCGCACTACGAATTGCCGTATGGGAGTATTTTTTAACAAAATCTTATAAATCAGACAAGCATAATCAGAGATGCAGGACCCTCTTCACCGCTTGCAAATATTGACTAAAAATGTCATAAATCGATGTCAAGAGACCCCGGCAGTTAGAAACAGGAATGCGGCACGATGTCTGTAAAAGTCAGGAATCCGATATTTATTGTGGGCGCTCCGCGCAGCGGCACAAATATTTTTTACCGCACACTGGCAAAACATCCCGATTTGGCCTGGATTTCAAACATTACCAAGAAGTTTCCCTCGTCCCTCTTCTTAACCCGGTTAATCATGCGTTTCCGTGATGATCATCGCCCCACTGAAGCAAACAATGTCTGGCAGAAATTCATCGGCAACGCTGACGAATCTCTGGGCAGGGACGATGTCACTCCCGCTGCACGAAAATTCCTCCACAAAGTTGTCCAGAATAATCTGCAAATCTTCAAAAAATCCCGTTTTTTGAATAAGTGCCCTGGAAACTCTGTTAGACTCGAATACTTGAGGGAGATTTTTCCAGATGCGATTTTCATTCACCTAATCAGAGACGGGAGGGCTGCGGCCTATTCCATTATGCATTCCAGATTGAAACATTCCGGGGCGTATTGGAGTGTCAAGCCCCCGGGTTGGCAAGGGCTTGTGGAGCTACCCTTAATTGAAGCTTCCGCCTTGCAGTGGAAATGGATCGTTGAATACGTTTTGCAATCGGCGAAATATTTGCCGCACCACCAGTATCTGGAAATAAAGTATGAAGATTTCGTCGCACGGCCTCAAAAAGTTTTCGAGATTGTCGGGGCAACATGCGGTCTAAATTGGGACGAAAATGTATTACACACGATTGTCGGCAACTTAGACAATCGCAATTACAAATGGCAAGCAAACCTGGAGGATCAAGATAAAAAAAAGCTGAATCTGCTCTTGGGCGACTTTTTAAAGCAACTAGGGTATGAACTCTAGCATTCGATCACGGATGCCGTAGATACAGTGATTGACGGTTGTCAATTGGTCGCCGCTCATCAGTCATATCATGCGAGGGGGAGCGCGGGGCATTTCCGTGAAATCAAACTCCAAACCAGTTTAAGGTGGTATCAGCTACCCATATGATAGTCAAAACAATTGACGCATATCGATTCGGCTATTCTCTAAATTTAACCGAGACGCAACTGCGGGCATTCATCAGTTGTTTTCAACAACCTACAACTTCCAGCTTTTCAACACTGGGGGGGAGAGCGTCCATCGCTCTATCTGAAGTAAGCGGTATCGGTGACGTAGCGATCAAATTTTATACTCGCGGGGGGCTGATACGATACTTCATAAAACAACGCTATCTCAAATGGGGGAAGACTCGTGCCCAAAGAGAGTATGACTTGTTGCAGCTCGTCCGCAAGTTGGGCATAAATGTCCCGGAGCCCATTGCGTATGCCTGTCGCGGGCATCTTTTCTATCGTGCATGGTTGGTTTCCCGCCAAATACCGCAACCAGAGTCGCTTGCCCATCTTGCGAACCTGGATCCAGACCGATGTGAAATTGCTATGAAATCAGCGATTGAGCAGATCATCAAGCTCATTAAGAACCAAATCGCACATATCGATCTACACCCAGGCAATGTGGTGGTTGGACAGGAAAACCGTGTTTTTCTGGTGGATTTTGATAAGGGATATATTTATCGCGGTCACACAGATACGTTAATTCATCGATATCTTACTCGTTGGCACCGTGCTGTTGTCAAACATCGCTTGCCAATAATGCTTAGTGACATGCTACGAGAAGGACTGCATAATATCCGGAGGTAGGGCGATAGTTGTGAACAGCGTTATTTTCCCGGCAAAAATTTGAATTTCTTATGCGGCACATGTCAGATTTGCGTCCAAATCAGGTTATGGCGTCTAATAAGGTAAACGGAGCCTGCTTGCCCAAACCTACAAATCAAAAACAATTATCCAGCCCCTCAATACTCGTGATATTGATGGGATCTTTAGGGGATATCGCCAGAGCTTTTTGTCTAGTAACCCATATTAAAGCAAATTTGCCCGGAAGTCGTGTGACCTGGCTTGTGGAACCAAAGTGGGAAGACCTGGTGCGGTGGCATCCGCAAATCGACAGGGTGATCGTGTTCAAACGCGCCTGGCGCATATCGGCACTATGGGATCTATACACGGATCTTCGTCAGGAGCATTTCGACATCACCCTTGATCTTCAGCGTATCATAAAAAGCGGTTTCTTTTCTCTGCTTTCAGGTGCTAAACGGCGGATTGGATTTCACCCGCGCAACGCCAAGGAACTGAACTGGATTTTCAATAATGAACATATCAATTACCAAAGTGACAATCTTGCCAAGATCCGTCACTATTTGAAATTTACCGAATACTTAGGTTTGTCGGAACCGAATACGGTGGACTTCGGATTTTCCACCCTGAGTATAAGCGCCAATGCCCCCCGCGTCATCATCCAACAACGTGATCCGTTTGTCGCGGTTGTCATGGGGGCGTCGTGGGAATCCAAAGAATGGCTGTTTGAAGGATATGTAAAATTAGTTCAGCACATTCTGTCAATCCACCAATTAGGTGTCATACTGGTGGGAGATCGTTCTCAGCGGACCGCAGCCAACATATTGGCCGAGAGAATCCACGCACCAGGACTCATCAATCTGGTTGGCCAAACCTCATTGTTGGAATTGGCCGCCGTGCTAAAAGCCGCTGCCGTCGCTGTCGGACCAGATTCGGGTCCCGGTCATCTTTCAGCCGCCGTGAAAACCCCGTTTGTTTCACTGTTTGGACCAACGTCGCCTAAACGTACGGCTCCTTTCGGTTTTGAACACCTGGTAGTAACCGCAGATATTAACTGCGCCCCCTGTTATAAAAAAAAATGCCCTGAATTGAATAAACGATGCATGACCTGTATCAAGGTTGAGGATATCGCCGAAAAAATATCCGCGGTGCTCTGAAGTGAACGGGCTCGATTCGAGCAAATCTATTCGAGACCCAATATCTTGTGTATATCGCTTGTGGGTCTTGGGATTAATTTTGACGGTTTCTCCATTATTCTCACCCTGCAAGCGGGATGGTCGAATCGAACCCAGTTCAACTTTTATCTGGAGCTGCGGTCATTTGGGCAAGGGTTGCGAGGGCTGTACTGAAGCCACAAGTTATTTTATCGATTGACACTCAGCCTTACATTTTCTATATTCCGCCACACGTCATTGAAACCATTGCGCTTTTTACTGGAATTGTGAGGAATTCGCTATCAGCCTAGTGGCCTACGGAACCAACATACAACCCAATACCATCCTGGTTTTCTGTCCCAACTGGGTTGGCGATGTAGTCATGGCAACGCCGACGCTGGATTGTCTTCGACAGAATTTCCCGGAAGCCCGGCTGATCGGCTTGATACGTCGGTACTCCAAAGGTGTGATTGAAGACGGCCCCTGGTTTGATGAACTGCTGGAATGTAACGATAAGACCCTTGGAGGGTTTTTCGACCTTGTTTGTTACCTACGGCGACTGAAACCGGATTTGGCGATTATGTTGCCAAATTCATTCCGGTCGGCGTTGATCGCACGCCTCGGCGGCTCGAAAAAAATTTTCGGATACCGCAGAAACGGACGATCGTTATTGATGAGCGGCGGACCACAGCCGTATCGGGAAGGAACCCGCATCGTTCCCACTCCGATGCGGGAATACTACTTGGAGATCTGCCGCTTTTTGGATCTCACCGTACCTGCAAAGATAAAACCGTCACTGTATATTTCCGATCCACTCCAATATGAAGGTGATAACCTTCTGAAACGATACGGCATATCCGTCAATGATATGGTGATTGGTCTGAATCCGGGCGCTAAATTCGGTTCGTCCAAGTGCTGGCCGCCTGAATACTTCGCCGAACTTGCCGAATTGCTGGCGAAACGATGGAGCTGTAAAATATTGCTGTTTATCGGGCCTGGAGAAAACCCGATCGGAGATCGGATTACGGATCTCAGCCGGGCACCGATCATCAACACCGGCCCGGATAACGTTGACTTGGCCGTGTTAAAACCCCTCGTAAAGAGATGCCAGCTTCTCGTTACCAATGACACGGGTCCCCGCCATTACGCAGTCGCTTTTGATGTGCCTGTGGTGGTCATCATGGGTCCCACCGATCCTCGCTATACCCATGCGAATTTGGAAAAAACCATTGTATTGCGACAAGACCTTGAGTGCTCACCGTGCCATCTCAAAGAGTGTTCCGAGGATCATAATTGCATGACAAAAATTTCACCGGACGCGGTATTACGTGCCGCTGAACAGCTGCTGATGGAACCATCCTAGTCAATGAAATGCTCTTTCTACAGAGAAAAATGGGCCAGCTTAAACGCGCGAAACGCAGCTGACCACGAGTATAGCCGACTGTCACGACAAATCGCGTATTCGTTTATGGATGCGTATTTAAGGGATTCTCGCTATGAAAGCGATGTTATCGATTTGCTCTGTGAAATGACAACCTCCGCCGATAAACCCGGAGTCAACATTATCGCCTCACGAGCATTGTTTGGTATCATCATTGAAAGTTTATGCGACGAGTTTGAAGACTTACAAACCGATACCTACAATAGAGTCATGAGTCAGGTGATCGACTTTTGCCGCAACCTGCCATCGGGAGCCGAGCTGGATCACCGTTTAAAAGCATTTGAGATCTATTCCCAGAATGACTTGCTTGAACGCATCAATCGGATTCGAACCGATGGTCTAACGCTAAAAAGACAACGGCATGTAAAAAAAATTTTGCTGCTATCAAGGGTCACGATCGGTGCCGACGTAGCTATCACGAGTATCATTGTTCAACGCATGTCTCTGTTCTTTCCCCAGGCCGAGATTGTCCTCATCGGCGACAGCAAATTAGAGGAGATATATGGCGGAAATGCAAGTTTAAAAATAAGAAACGTACCTTACGACAGAGAAGGAGGACTGCTGGAACGGCTGTCGAGCTGGCAGCTCGTTTTAAAAACCGTTCAAGAAGAACTGACGTCCTGCCCCTTAAAAAATACAATTTTGATAGACCCGGACTCGCGACTCTCTCAACTCGGAGTTCTACCCATCATTCACCAGGACCACTATTGCTTTTTCGATAGCCGCTCACATAAATCCTACGACAGCAATATGTCCATGGCAGAACTGACCAATGCCTGGATCGATAGAGTGACCGGTGAAACCGATTTGCACTGCCCTCGAGTTTGGCTTCATCCTTCTAACGTACAAAAAGCGACTATTTTCTGCGATAAGTTGAAACGAAATGGAGCGCGACACATCATCGCCATTAATTTTGGAGTCGGGGGCAATCCTCGTAAAAAAGTTGGCAGGCACTTTGAACAAAATCTGCTCCTTTCTCTTTTGCAGGAGCCTCAGACAGTCATTGTATTGGACAAAGGCTTTGGAAAAGAGGAGCTCACCTATGCTGATTCATTGATCAATGCCGTAAAAGAGCAAGGCTTCTCTGTTCAGAGTGCGCCGTTTTCACCCGACTTCAAAGCGGAGCTAAACTGGGGTGTCGTCGGTTTACAAACTCGAATCGGCGAAATTGCATCAATTATCGCCAAATGTGATGAATTTATCGGTTATGATTCCGCGTGCCAGCACATAGCAGCCGCATTAGAGACGCCGTGTTTGACGATTTTTGCAGGTTCAAATAATAGACGCTTTATCCGGCGCTGGAGTGCGTTTGGGAAAAATAGCAGCAATATCGTCCATGTCGACACCCTGACCAACCCCACATCCATTGATGCTGATGATATTATCAGTCGAATCATGAACGAACGACACATAAAACCGCATGCAATCACTTAACTTGCACCAAACCATGAAGCCACCTACAGCAGAACAACAGGCGCCATTGATATTGACTCAAATGGCATTGTGAACAATGTATCATGAAAATTCTTTTCATCTATCCCAACTCAGGTTCACAGATAGGATTCAATTACGGAATTGCTCATCTATCAGCAGTCCTCAAAAAAGCAGGTCACGATGTAACCCTATGGCAGCTTTGCGAACATATTGATCCGTTGCCGTCCCAAGATCAATTTATGCGCCGCATCAACAAGGAAGCACCGGATATCATCGGTTTTTCCGTTGTCACCAATCAATGGCCGTATGCCCAACAATTAGCCGGCTGGGTACGTAATGTCACTGATGTACCCTTGATTTGCGGCGGTATTCATACGATGGCTGCCGGAAAAAACATACTACAATCCGGCGTATTTGATTACATCATTCGCGGGGAAGCCGAAGAGGCACTGGCTGAATTCACAGAAAAATTAAGTCGTAGGGAAGACGTCACCACGATCAGAAATCTCGGCTTTATGCGCAACGGTAAAGTCCAGCTGAATCCGCTGCGAACACTGCCTGATCTAAAAAAATTGCCGTTTAAAGATTATGAAATTTTTGATTTTCAGAAAATAATCGATGCCAAAAACGGTTGGGTGGGTTTGATGGCTTCCCGCGGTTGCCCATTTTCATGCACCTATTGCTTTAATCATCAGTTGGTATCCCAATACCGGCAGGACCTGCATTGCAGTTTAAAGGGGTTGAATTACATCCGGCATTTTGACGTCGAACAGATGATGACCGAGATCGATTATCTTTTGACCCATTACCGCAATATTAAAATGTTTATTTTTGACGATGATTTATTCACGTTTTACCGGGATTACGTAAAACAATTTTGCACGGCCTACAAAAAAGTCATTTCCCTGCCTTTTGTAGTCAATGCGCATGTGGGCTTTTTCGACCAAACCAGGGCCGGCTACCTGGCAGATGCAAATTGCAAAATCGTTAAATTCGGGGTGGAGAGTGGCAGCGAGCGCATCCGCCTTCAAATACTGCAACGGAGAATGAAAAATAGGCGCATTATTGAGGCGATCGACACGGCCCACAAGTACGGACTGCATACATCCATTTTTTTAATGATTGGCTTACCGGATGAAACTTACGAAGACCTTATGGCAACCATTAAATTGATAGCTGCGGCCAAACCCGGACGTTATCGCTGGTCGTTTTTCTTCCCATTTCCGGGCACCAAAGCCTATGAAATAAGCAAAAACGGTAATTTCATCAATTTTGATCGCATGTCTCAAATGGAAAACTTCACGGATGCGTCCTGTCTTAATTTTGGCAAGAAGCACAACCTCTTTTTAAAAAAGATCGGTTGCGTGCTGCCTTGGTTCGTAAATGCCTATTCAGACCTGCCGGTCGCCGATGTTTATCGAAAAAAAATTGAAGATATCCTGGCGCTGGACGAGGATGAATGGAGGCAAAGAGCCCCTAAGATCCTAGATGAAGACCAAGAAATCTCCGAGCACTTTGTCGAACGGGGGCTAAGCCATTATGCCATAAAATACAACCGATTTATGGGGGTTATCTCGGATTATTTCATTAGTGAAGCATAATCTAAGAAACTCTATGTGGCTGCGTGAAGCCGCTCTTTAATAAAATTGAGAAAATCCGTGCTATCTTCGCCAAACGAAATTTGCACGCCAACAACGACAAGATCAAAAGGTAGCGGGTCGTTATGGATAAACCGAACATGGTCTTTTTCGGTTGTAACGATAAAGTCGGCACCCACTTTCTTGGCAGTACGATATATGTCTCTAAGTTCGCCGGGCGTATAAGGGTGGTGATCGGGGTATTCATGAAATCCTTTGATATCCAAGCCGGACGCAGCAACCGTACGCTGAAAATCGTCATTTCGCGCAATTCCCGAAAAGCCGAATCCTTTGCCCGGGGTCACGTCACCTAAATTTTTCAGGGGTTGAAGAGCTGAAACCAGCTCATGCGATACGCGGTTGCCGGCAGGTACCGTATAATAGTACGGGAGGTGAAACGACGCATAAATGGGCCTATCCCTTAAAATCGATTTCAACCGTTTGCAAGATTCCGATCGGGGCTCATCCGCCGCAGCATCGGCACGGGTAAGGATGCACGCGGCACATCGCCTCAGAGACGAAACCGGTTCCCGTAAAGGGCCGCGGGGTAATACGTGGCCATTTCCAAATGGCTGCGCGCGGTCAACTAATACCAGGTCGATGTCTCTTTGCAGTTTCACGTGCTGAAACGCATCATCTAGCACGATAACATCGGGCTGAAATCGCTTTACCGCCAAAGATCCGGCTGCAAAACGATTTCTTCCGACAACTATTGGCACATCGCTTAGGCGAATGGCCATCAAATAGGATTCGTCTCCGGCCATCGTCGGTGTCATCAAAATCTTTTGTCCATCGCTCACAACGCGTATCTCCTTTTCAGAGCCTCCTTTATAGCCCCGGCTGAGAATAGCAACACGGTAACCAAGTGTTTTCAACAATTCAGCGACATAAATTGTCATCGGCGTTTTACCGGTGCCCCCGACGGTGACATTTCCGATCGAAATGACGCGACACGGCAATCTTCTGGAGGCAAAAATATGCCGGCCGTAGCAGAATTCTCTCAGTTTGAGGGCCAATGTATAAAAAAGAGACAGTGTATAAAGCAACGAGGCTAGAGATACAAAGGGATGACGGCCTTCGCCGCTCATGACCGAAAGTAATTTTTGGTGTAACTGTCGAGTGCTATTCCGCATTTATAAGATTTAACACTCCTAAGCAGGTAAAAATAAAATTGGAAATCCAAGCAGCGATAGGAGGCGGCAGCAATCCTCCGTAACCAAGAGACAAACAAAAACTATGCGTTATCCAATAAAGAAACACGACAAGGAAGCCAAGGGTAATGCTGATTGACATTCCCTCCTTAATTCGTTTGGTCACCGATAGGCCCATACCGATGATGCATATAATCAGACACGCCAACGGCAGCGCAAATTTATCATGAAAATCTACCCGGTAGGGCGTTGAATCGTAGCCTTCTGACTCAATTTCCTGAATATACGCAAATAGTTCATTGGCACTCATTTCTTCTGATTTCTTAGCCACCTTTTGAAGATCCTCCGGTGAAAAATCCATTTTTTCAACTTTTTTATCCAAAAATTTCACCTCATAGGATCCGGTTGAAGGGTTGAACATTTGCTCCATAACATTGTAAAATATCCAACGGCCATTTTGAAACTTGCCTTTAGCGGCATCAACTCTGCGGACGAGACTAAACTGCCGGTCAAAAAAATTAAGGGTAATTCCTGAAATAGTTTTATCCTGGGGATTAAAGTACGAAATATACGATATGGAACCATGACCTTTAAACCAGATATTTTTTTGAGTCGAGGTCAGGGCATACTTCTCAACTTCAACACGCCAGATTCTATTCGCTTTGCTGATTGTCAACGGTACAATCATCTCTGACAAAATAAATAGAAAAACACTGAACAAAATGCCGAGAGTTAATATCGGTCTCAGAAGATAGTACATACTCATCCCGCCGCTTTTCAACGCAATGATCTCTTTATTTTTAATCATCAAGCCCAATGTGATGAGAACAGCAAGCAGAATACCGATTGGAGTGATCTGGGATATAATCAACGGCAGTTTAAGTTGAAAAAATTCAAGCATACGGGAAATTGGAAGACCGGCCTCCATAAATTTGTCAACGTTCTCAAAAAAATCAACGGAGATATAGATGCCGACTGCAGCGGCCAGAACAATCCCGAAATGTTTTAAAAATTCTTTTATAAGATATCGATTTACGATGGACATTGCGATCAATGGTGTATCTGAACCGTATTTATCGACCAACCCTTACAAAAGGTAATTTTGAGATAGCTGATTGCCGTATCGCGGTGTCATGAAATTTCGGAATCATGTGTTGCGGTATTCGACAAGGTATTTTGCAGCTGATTATCGCTAAACTGCATTTGGTAGAGTTTGTGATATTCCCCCCGGCGTGCCAGCAGCTCTCCGTGTTTGCCCTCTTCGACTATCCGGCCGTCACTAATGACAATAATGCGGTGCGCATATTCGATTGTGGATAATCGGTGCGCAATTACAAAGGTGGTGCGACCCTGCATAAGATTTTCAAGGGCTTTCTGAAGCAAGACCTCGGATTCGGAGTCAAGAGATGATGTTGCTTCATCAAGGATCAATATCGGGGCATTTTTTAATAAGGCCCGCGCGATACAGATGCGCTGCTTTTGGCCTCCTGACAGGCGGCCACCTAGCTCACCGATCAATGTATTGAATCCCTTGGGGAAGCTCCGGATGAAGTCATAGGCGTAAGCCGCCTTGGCAGCTTGGATGATGTCCTCTTCGGAAGCATTTGGATTGCCGTAGGCAATATTGTAGCGAGCGGAATCATTGAACAAAATCGGTTCTTGGGTGACGATGGCGATTTGCCCTCGCAGGGAGGCTATCGTGACGTGTCGGATATCGATGCCATCGATTAAAATTGCTCCGGAGGTTACATCATAAAAGCGGGGAATCAGATTCACCAGGGATGTTTTCCCACCGCCGCTGACACCAACCAATGCCACAATTTCACCGGCCTTGACATCAAGATTGATGTCTTGCAGCACCAGATCCTTGTCATATTTAAACGACACACGCTTGAACGTTATCCGATGCGGTCCGGACTGGATATGAACCGGTGCATCAGCTTCAATGATGTCTGTTCTTTGCTCCAGTATATCAAAAATACGATCGACCGCCGCCAAGCCGCGCTGAATGGCATTGTTCAGCTTGCTTAATTTTTTTAGCGGCTCATACAGGAACCCAACTGCGGTTAAAAAGGACATAAATGTACCAAACGAATACGTCCCGGCGATGACGTGTTTTCCGCCATACCATATAATAAAGGCGATACCGATACCGCCCAGAAATTCCATCAAGGGCGATGACAACGCTTTAACTTTGGCTTCCTTCATTTCCAGTCGGAAAATTTTGCGGGATTTCCCCCAAAAACGCTTTTTTTCATGAGTCTCCATGCTGAAGGCTTTTACGATTTTATTCCCGGCAAGAGTCTCATGCAAAAAGGCCGTGATATCTCCGATTGCCTCTTGCGCCCCGGTTCGCACCCGCCGGACTTTACGCCCGAATTGAAAGATGGGAACTGCAGCAATGGGCAACACGATAAACGCATAAATAGCCAATTTGGGGATAAGCAGGAACGTAACGATGATAAGCCCGATTATGGTGAAACTGTCCCTGATGGACCCGGTCAGGGCAGAGCTAAACATGATATTAACAATGTTGACATCAAAGGTGATTCGAGACATGAGATCACCGGTCTTTTCCCGCTGAAAAAATGCCAGCGGCAGATTTTGAATGTGGTTGTAAAGCCGGTTTCTCAATCGCATGATGATATTTTGTCCCACATGGTTCAATAAATATTCCGAGGCATACGCCGCTAATCCCTTGGCTAAAAATACCGCGATGACTGCAAGCGGAATCATCAATAGCATCTGCGGATTTTTTTGCTCAAAGATTTTTTCTACGGCCGGCTTGACAAGGTAGGCGGTTGCTGACGTCATGGCTGCCACAATTGCCGAGCACACGGCGGATACGGTCAGCTTAAACCAGTTGTCTTTGATCAATATCAGCAATTCTTTATGCCGGTCGGTCAGTTTGAGTCGCACTATTTTTTTCATATCGACCAATTTTTATTGATTAACAAAACTTGATTGGGTTGCTCCGCTGTCAGCTGGACTCGGATTAGGGAGGTCAACATGGTAACTAAAGGGTAACCTTAAATCGACTGTCGGTCAATCAACTTAAATGCAATTTCAGCAACCCGATCAGCGGCTCCGGGGCCTCCCAGTTTGTCCCGAAGTTCGAGCAACTGATATTTGAGTCGAGTCAATCCGTCTGGGTCCCTTAACATATCTACTAACTTCGAAGCGATATTATCGGCCGACGCATCTCCTTGAATGAATTCCGGGATGAGCTCTTTGCCGGCCACCAGATTAACCAACCCGATGTGGCGTACTCGAATCAGTGCTTTACCAAGCCAATAGCTGACGGGGGACACCTTGTACATGATGACCATCGGTGTGCCGTAAATGGCAGCCTGAAGCGTCACTGTTCCTGAGGCCGCAACCAACACATCACTTTGATTCAACACGCTCTCGACATCCTCCGACACAACCTCAAATTCCAATCCTTCGGCATGTTTTCGCAACACCAGCTCGAGATCCTCTCTGGCAACAGAAGGTGCGTGTGAAATTAAAAATCTAGTATGTTTTATTCTTTCTTTCAAAATGTTGGCTGTATCCAACATGACCGGCAGATGCCTGGCAATTTCTTTATCACGAGAGCCCGGCATAAAACCGATCACGGAATGGTGCCGGGAAACATGGTTTAGGGCGTCATCTCCAATAGGAAGTTGGGTGTCGAGCAGGGGATGACCGACAAATGTCACCGGAACATGATGATTCTCGTAAAATTGTTCTTCAAAGGGTAGAATAACCGCCATGTGGTCGACGAGTTTCGCAATCCGTTTAACGCGGCCGGCGCGCCACGCCCAGATTTGAGGGCTGATATAATAGAGCACGGGAATACCCAATTTCTTGGCGGTTGCCGCAATGAGAAGATTAAAGTCTGGAAAATCAATCAGAATGAGAAGATCGGGTTTTAAACTTTTTAGAAGTTTCTTGGCGATCCCCATACCTTTCAGGATCTTCGGTATTTTAGAAAAAACTTCTGTGATTCCCACGACTGCCAGTTCTGAAGCGTCCAAAATGATGCGCACACCGGTATTTGCAAGCGCGGGTCCCCCGATGCCACAGAAAAACAATCCGGTATTCTTTTTGCGCATGGCCTCTACAAGTTTCGCTCCATGCAAGTCTCCGGATGTCTCCCCGGCGATTATTGCTACACAGGATGGTTGGTTGGTGGAATTCATAGCGGATTAACCAAGATATTGGTCAAGCTTCATATGAATCTGATCCATAATAATCAAAGCCACTTCCAACGCTTTGCGCCCCACATGCCCTGACACTTCCGGAAGCTCACGCGTTGATACCGCTCGAATAAAAGAGGAGAGTTCACCTTCCAGCGCGTCAGCATCGGCAAAGGAAAGCTGACTGACATCCATACCGGGTATCAGATCGCACCCTGCTGTCTCGGCTTGACGGATGACGGTAATGTTTCGATTGGCGAAATCGACGGAAATATAAGCATCTTTTTGAAATAGCCTAATTTTGCGCTGATTTTTCAGCGAGATTCTGCTGGCAGTGACATTGGCCACACAACCGTTTTCAAATTCAAGTCGGGCATTGGCGATGTCGGCATGCTCGCAGATCACAGGGGCACCCGCAGCATGGATGCTTTTTAAATCAGATCTGACAAAATTCAGTATAATATCGATGTCATGGATCATTAGATCGAGGACCACACTCACATCGGTGCTACGGTCTTTGAAAATACTTAAACGATGCGACTCGATAAAGAGGGGATTGCGAACAATGTCTCGGAGTGCGATCACGGCAGGGTTAAACCGCTCTAAATGGCCGACCTGCAAGATACGTCCACTCGAGTCTGCAATTTTTATCAGCTTGTCCGCCTCCTCAAGGCTGGTGGTCATCGGTTTTTCAATCAATACGTCAATACCCTCTTTTAAAAAATCAGATGCAACCGAAAAATGAACCGGCGTTGGAACCGCAATGCTGACAGCATCAATACGGCCGATTAAATTGCGATAATCCGTGAATGCGCGTGTCTCAAATGTTTGAGCGACGTGATTCGCCTGGTTTCGATTGATATCCGCAACACCGATCAGATCAACGTGAGGCATCCGGGAATATTTCTCAGCGTGATATTTTCCAAGATAACCGACACCAACCACACCAACACGAATTTTTTTCATATACCCCCCTATAATAGATCGGCAACGCGTTGCTCCCCAAAAGATCATTGGATCGCGTTTTTCAGCACGATGATAATTCAGAACTCAACCGTATTCTTCGATACTCGTTAGTTGATATTAGAAAGGGTTCAAGATGTCCAGCCTCTACCGGTAGGGATTATCGGGTGATTCCCCGCTGGGAAGATTTAATAAAATTGATAAAATGAATGACCTCCGGAATCTGATCAACTTCCGCTCGAGCGCGCTCAATGGCTTCATTTATGGTTATACCAATGCGGAAGAAAATTCGGTAAACTCTCTTTAACGCCACGACGGTGGTTTCAGGAAATCCATACCGTTTGAGTCCGATCCGGTTGAGCCCATAAAGCCGCGCCCGATCACCGGCGGCAATTACATACGGTGGAATATCTTTGGGTACGCCTGATTTTCCGCCGACATAGGCATAGTCGCCGATTCTGACATACTGATGAATAGCCACCAATCCTCCGATGGTCACCGAATTTCCGATTACAATATGTCCCGCAAGGGTCGCATTATTGGCCAGAATAACCTCCCGACCCGTTTGGCAGTCATGGGCAACATGGCAATAGGCCATGAGCAAGTTTTTTTCTCCAATTTCAGTAACCCCGGTGCCGAAAGCTGTACCCCGATTAATGGTGACGAATTCTCTCACAATCGTATCTCGGCCAATTTTAACAAATGTTTTTTCCCCCTTAAATTTAATAGCCTGCGGTTGGGTTCCCACGGATGCATACTGATATATATGGCACCCCGAGCCAATGGTAACATACGGTTCAATGACAACATGGGGGCCAATTACTGTCCCATTCCCTATGGAAACATTAGCGGCGATCACCGAGTACGGGCCGATCTCCACATTTGTATCGATTTCAGCTTTCGGATGTACGATTGCCGTCGGATGTATCATGGGTTCTCTCCAAAAGAAGCCATAAGTTCGGCTTCCGCGACCAATTGATCATCAACCAGCGCCCTTCCAGACATTTTAGCTACTTTAGTCCGGAATTTTAATATGTGCGCCTCAAATATAATCTGATCTCCAGGAACAACAGGTCTTCTGAATCTGACTTTATCCATACCCATGAAATAAATCAATTTACCCCGTTGTTCAGACGATCCTGTCTCATAAGCAAGTACGCCTCCAACTTGGGCCATGGCTTCGATGATGAGCACACCTGGCATAATCGGTTTATCAGGAAAGTGACCCTGAAAAAACGGCTCATTAATCGTAACATTTTTTAGGGCAAGGATCTTATCACCAGGCACTACTTCTATAATCCTATCCACCAACAAAAAGGGATAGCGGTGCGGTAGAAATTCCATGATCGCCTGAATATCATAACTCGCGCCCATTTCTCATCTCCATTTGCACTGAAGCATGTTGACATAAAAAAAGAGTACTACCAAATTTGAGTACCCATTTTAATGAGGGAATGTTCAATCCTTTATTTCTTCCAAAGCCTGCAACCGTTTTTCCAAACTGGAAAGGCGTTTACTAAATTCAGGAAGTTTAGGGATCAGCCGCTGTACACGCAGCCATAGTCGCTGCCGCATCTCAGGCAGTCCCGACATCACAATTTGACCATCAGGTACCGGCTTCCCGACGCCGGTTTGAGGACCAATGGTGGCACCGTTGCCGATGGTTAGATGCCCTGCAATTCCTGCCTGCCCCGCCAAAATGGCGTTTTTTCCGATAGCGACGCTGCCTGAAATCCCGACCTGGGCGACAAGAATCGTATTCTCTCCTACGGTAACGTTATGCGCAATATGAACAAGATTGTCGGTTTTTACCCCTCGGCAGATCCATGTTTTCCCGAATGTTCCTCTATCGATCGTATTATTCGCTCCGATTTCGACATCATCATCGATTTGAACAAATCCGATATGGGGAATTTTATGATACGACCTACCGTCCGAAGCATACCCAAAGCCGTCACTCCCAATGACTGTTCCGGAGTGAATAACAACCCGATTTGCGATTTTACAGTCTGCTGAAACCGTTACATTCGGATATATGGTAACATCATTGCCGATTTCCACATGGTCTCCGATAACGACTCCTGGATGAAGCCAAGTGCGATCACCGACAGTTACATGGTCACCAATAACAGTCATGGGACCGATGCAAACCTCCTGGCCGAATTGAACGTCGTTTCCAATTGATGCACTGGCATGGATTCCGGCTTTAGGTTTCTGCGGCGGATGAAAATAACGCATCACTTTAGCAAACGCTACCATTGGGTTGTCTACCTGAACGAGGGTTTGTTCAGCCGTTTGAATGTTTCGCGGAACAAGAATTGCCCCGGCCGAGGTGGCGTCCAAATCTTTCAGATATTTGGCAATCCCGGCGACGGTGATCTGATTTTCGTCAGCTATATCAAAGGGCGCGGCACCCCGAATCATAAGTGTCGAACTACCGATAATGTCACCCTCCACCAATTGGGCAATTTTTGATAAGGGTATCTTCATTGACGTGTCACCATGCCATGAGTTTTTCCGTTTTACATGCATTATTTCTTTGAAGATTTGGCGTTGAGCCGTTTTATCAATTTGTCCGTTATATCAATTGCGCTGGGTGAATACATGACACCAAATTTATTGATAATCAGGAGGTACCCTTCTTTTTCCCCGATCTCCTGAATGATTTCATTGACATCCTCTTTTAACTGGTTCATTAATTCAACTTCGAGTTTCTGCAATTCACCACGGTATTTCTTCTGAAGCGTTTTAAAGTCATTCATCTTTATTCTGGCTTCGCGTTCTTTTTCTTCACGCATCTCTTTGCTCATCACCATGGATTCGCGTTCAAGCCGCTTGCGCAGCTCTTCAATTTCAGTACCTTTTTGCTTCAAATCCGATTCCATCTTATCCTTCTCTTTTTTAAGTTCTCCCTGGATAATCTTGCCGGTATTGGAAGATTCGAGAATTTTCTGCACATCGACCACACCGATTTTAGCCACATCAGCCGCCAAAGAAGCTGTGGCGGATAACCACACCATAACTAGTAATCCACTCACATAGGTTATTGCCCGCATTGGATCCCCCTTTTAATCTCAATAGATATCAACATGTTGGTAAAATGATCGATAATATTAGAATTTGCAACCGAAAAAATTCTTTTACCACCCATTTTTCTGCGATGCATCATGGTACAGCACCACGACCATTTCCTCCTAAAATGCAGAGGCCATGGAAAACTCCCAGGCTCCCGGGCCATGATCCGTAGGTTCTGGATCAAGAATATATCCATACTCGATTCGAATCGGTCCCATGGGTGAGAGCCAGCGAACACCGGCGCCGGCGCTTCGACGCAGTTCAGCCAGTTCAATTTTTTCATCATCGCTCCAGATATCTCCGGTGTCAAAAAAAACAACCCCATAGACACCGGCCTGCTTCACCAGGGGGAACCGGATTTCGGCGTTTAACACCACAAATGTATTCCCGCCAATCTCGGCTCCGTTGTCATCTCTGGGGCTCAAGTCATCGCGTTCAAATCCTCGCAGGGTATTCAGACCGACCATATAAAATTTTTCATAATCCGGCAGGTTTTTTCCACCGGCTTCGGTAACATAGCCGGCTCTGCCATGCAGTACGCCGACGAGCTCCCACACAATTGGCAGATACCATCCGGATTCCGCAATATATTTAGTAAATCCAACGGTTCCGCCGAGACCGGCATATTCAAACGTAAAATCCTGCAGAGATCCTCTCGTCGGATGAAACAAATTATCTCTGGAATCATATTTCAAACGTGTCTCGATGCTGCTTTTAGTATTTTCGCCTTTATCTCGCTTTATGGATTCGGCAGCATCATTGCTTACATTGTTGATATTGGCGATATCATAATTATAGCTTAAATAGCCACGGGTATAATCAATTATCGGGTAGCCGGCCCGCAATATTCCGCCGATACTGACCTTGTCGTAGGTGCTAAAGGAATAACCCCAGTGATAGATATCAAACCCGGCCGACAAGGGGATATCAAACAGCCAGGGTTCAGTGAAGCTAAGCGTAAACCGTTGTGTTTTTGCGCCCAACTGTGATTTAAGCGCCAAAATTTGTGCTCGCCCGAAAAGATTTCGTTCCGAAATCGAGCCGGTAAAAAAAAAGCTTTCAACATTCCCGAACCCGGCACCCAGACTAAACGCCCCGGTTCGCTTTTCTTTAACATCGACGCGCAGATTCATTTTGTCTTCGGCGCTGCCTTTCGTTGTGTTCACCTTTACATCTTCAAAAAAATCAAGCCGGTGCAGGTTGGCAATGCTCCGTTTCAACCGACGACCGCTGTATAGTTCTTGTTCATAGACCTTCAACGCCCGTCGGATGACTTTGTCGCGGGTTTTGGTGTTACCACTGATGGTAATGGTTTCGAAATATACCTGCTTTCCCTTGTTGATCTCCATGATAATGTTGACGACTCGATTTTCCTGATCCTGGTCTATGCGAGGGTTAATATCGGCGTACGCATAGCCTTCATCCGAATAAATATCCGTCAGCCGGATGACATCGCCGCGCAAGACCTCACGGTTGTAATATTCTTCTTCGGTGATCTTGACTTTTCCCAGAAGCTGCTCTTCAGGTATGATGAGATCTCCGGTGATGGACACTTTACCGACTTTGAACTGCGGTCCTTCATCAACTTTAATTGTGATGACAATTCCATCTTTTTCAAATTCTATGTCCGGATCGCCGATCTTCGCCTGGACGTACCCATTGTTATGATAGAAAGCAGTCAATGCCGCGACATCCTGAGTCAACGTTTCTTGGTTAAGATCTCCGGACTTGGTAATTATGGAAAGAATGCCTTTTTCGGAGGTGCTCATTATACCTTTCAGCTTCTTGCTGGAATACGCATCGTTACCAACAAGCTCAATTTTCTTGATTTGAAGCTTTTCACCTTCTTCAATGACATATTCGATATCGGCCTGGTTGTCTTTGTGTGGCAGCACCTTGAAACTGACGGCTACATTGTAGAAATTTTTTTCAAAATATAATTCTTCAATTCGCCGCATGTCATTTTGAATGGTATTGATATTTAAAATTGATCCTTTGCGGAGTGTGAGGGCTTCTTTGATTTCATCATCGTCATAGACCCAGGTGTTGCCTGAAACCAGAATCCCCCGAACGGTTGGTTTCTCGATTACCCGGAAAAGGATAATCTTACCGTCGGGAACCGTTTGAGCTTCAACTCGAATATCATCAAAATAGCCCATTGCATAGATGGCCTTCAGATTATCTGAGATGTTTTTTGAGGTAAAGACATCGCCCGGCTTGAGTTTCAGTATGCGTCGGATAGCATCCTCTTCAATTCGGTTGTTGCCTTCGATACGCACCTCAACCACGAGTTCGCGTTTGAAAAGCTTTAACCCAAGGTTCTGAACCAATTTTTTAACGGTAGCCGGCAGGTTCTCAATCCCTTCTCCTTCAGCTGAGAACACCATCGGCGGATCCTCGGTCGATGAGGCCAGCAATTTTGCATCCAGGCTGTAATTTTGGCCTATCCACGTCAGACTGCCCCATACAATGTAATCGGCTCCGGTTTGCCGACCGATTTGCCTCACCTCGTTGAAGTTTCCCACCTTCGATTTCCAGGTTGGAAACGACAATGCATCCAAAACTATGACCCTGGCACCTTCCTGCTCAAGCTGAGTTTTTACAACCTGGGGTATTTCTTTTTCTAAATAGGACAAATCTTCCTGGGCATGTATATCGAAGGGCATGATCGCAACGCTGACCGTCTGCTGTGCCGACGCTGGATCTGAATAGAGACCGATTAATATAAGTAGGATCAAGCCAACGCGTTTGATCATGAAATCCTTCAATAATTGCAGCTGAGTTGAGGCATCTGCCATCGATGTCGCCTAGGTCAGCAATAATGCGCTAATATCCATCCCAGGCACTCAGATATGGCTCACCTCTTGATGCTGCTCTTTATATCTCGAATATAAGCATGAATGCCGACGATCGGCTAGGAGACATCTACCAGTTTTCCATCAGCAATCGTCACAGATCGAGACATGTACGATGCAAGCTCCATATTGTGAGTGACCACAACCAGTGTCATCGAGAGTTCGTGATTTAACTCCAACAAAAGTGTATGAACCTGTTCGCTATTAGTTTTATCAAGATTTCCAGTAGGTTCGTCCGCCAACAAAACAGCGGGTTTTAAGACCAGGGCTCTGGCCAATGCCACCCGTTGTTGTTCGCCACCTGACAGTTTGCCGACCCGGTAATGTAATCTGTCTGCTAACCCCACCCGAATAAGAATCTCTTCGGCGATAGTAACCGCATTTCGCCGGTCTAAACCTTGAATCAACAACGGCATCATAGCATTTTCAAGCGCGGTGAATTCGGGCAGTAGATGGTGAAACTGAAACACAAATCCCACGGATTCGTTCCGAAATTTAGCCAGCCGAATATCGTCGTATGAAAAGACATCTTCGCCCTTAAACAGCAACTCTCCACTGTCAGGTCGGTCAAGGGTGCCGAGCAGATGAAGTAAAGTCGACTTGCCAATTCCGGAAGCCCCGACAATTGCCGCAGTTTCGCCTTCCTGTAAATCGAAATTAAGGTCTTTTAAGACTTCAATACGCACACCACCGTTGCTAAATCCTTTAGTAAAATTCCGAGCGGTGATTAAACTAGTTGGACGGCTAGAGCTGTGTTCGCGATCATTAAATTGCATAACGTGTTGACAAGACTCCTAAGCGTTTAACGGCGCTGCATCGACAATTTTGTGTTTGACATTTGAAAATGACATTTTTTTTAGAATAAGTAATCGATACCTGCTATGTGTTATCTCGACGCTCGATTAGTAAACGGAATCCGCATAAGCCCCGGAGAAATAGGTTTCATCCTGGTTGACTGAGTATAAGAACCACCAGGGTAAGACTTCACGGGTTTAGCCATACCGGATAGCCTCAACCGGATCTAGTTTTGCTGCTTGACGAGCCGGATACAGGGTAGCTAAAAAGCATATCAGCAAGGCCGCACAAATGATGGATATCACGTTGATCCATTCTAGTTTTACGGGAAGAGTCGTTGTAAAATAATAAATATCACCCGTTAATTCGTGAATGTCATAATGCTTTAAAACAGTGCAGATTACAAGTCCCAGACACAGCCCCAATAGGGTCCCTATGGTTCCGATGACCATGCCGTTGAAAACAAAAATTTTTCGAATGCTCTGATCTGTGGCACCCATGGCCTTCAAGATGGCAATGTCACGCGTCTTTCCCATAACCATCATAATAAGGCTGCTGGCGATATTAAACGCTGCCACCAGGATGATGAGGGTCAAAATGATAAACATGACTCGTCTTTCCAGCTTCAGCGCTTTAAAGAGATTTCGATTCATTTGCATCCAGTCCCTCGCCCAATATGGAAAGCCGAGTTTGGAGATGATTTTTTCAGCGATATTTCTCGCATCGTAAATATCGGTAACTCGGATATCGATACCGGTCACGGAATCCCCCATGCGCAATAAGTTCTGGGCATCTTTGATATGAATATATGCAAACGTCTGATCATACTCGTACATCCCGGACTCAAAAAATCCGGCGACCTTATACTGTTTCATGGCCGGCACATGACCGATCGGCGACAGCATGCTGCGCGGAGATATCAAATAGATGCTGTCTCCTTCGATCACGCCAAGATTTTTGGCTAATTCGCGACCCAATACGATACCTGGTTTCACAAGCTGGGCATCCAGTGTGCTTTCCAATTTTGCCGAATCATGCAAATTAACATTGTCGAGACTTTTAATAACCCGACCGGCGCTGTCAGGATCAATCCCCCTGAGAACGGCTCCGGATGCCCCATGTCTTGAACGTAGCATGATTTGGGCATAAATAAACGGAGTGGCCGCCTCAACCCCTGTCGTTTGCTCCACTTCGGCAAGCACTCCGCGATACTCAGTGAATGCTCCGCCATGCCGCATCAGCATCACTTGAGGCTGACCTCCCAAGATGCGAGACTTCAAATCCGCCTCAAATCCTGTCATCACCGCAATGACCACAATCAGCGCCATCACTCCAACGGTTACTCCGGCAACGGATAAAATGGTAATCAGAGAAATAAATGCCTGCTTTTGTTTGGCCCTGAGATAACGGCCGCCGATGAAAAATTCAAATGACATAGCGTATTCAAATTGAGAATTGCGAATTCAGGGATGAGAAATTAAGGAAATGACATTATCTTTGAAATTCCAAATCCTGCATTCGCTTAGTCCCCTGATTCTTTTGGTTTCATATGCGGAAAAAGAATAACTTCCCGTATGGAAGCCGCGTCGGTGAGTAACATGACCAATCTGTCGATCCCAATGCCTTCGCCGGCCGTTGGAGGCATTCCGTACTCCAGAGCTTCAATGTAGTCCTCATCCATGCGATGGGCTTCCTCATCGCCGGCCTCACGACCTTTGACCTGCTGTAGAAATCGATCCTGCTGGTCGACAGGATCATTGAGCTCGGAAAACCCGTTGGCGATTTCACATCCCCCAACAAACAGCTCAAAACGTTCGGTAAGATCAGGTTCCGTATCACTGCGGCGGGACAGGGGAGACACCTCCGCCGGATAACCGGTAATAAACGTGGGCTGGATCAGCTTTGGTTCTACCAATGCATCGAACAGCTTAGTGATGACCTTGCCTAACTTACCGGTTTTCGTAACCCTGATGTTATGTTGAGAGGCGAATTCCAGCAGTCCGTCCCTGTTTTTCAGAAGATCCTCATCAATCCCACCCAGTTGCACTAAGGCTGAAAAAAGGGTCATTCGACGCCATGGTCCGCTCAAGTCGATGGGTTGATCCTGATAGGTAATTTGTTTCGAACCGGATACGGTTTCAGCGACGGTGGCAATCAGTTCCTGGGTTAATTCCATCAAATCAGTGTAGGTTGCATAGGCTTGGTAGAATTCAAGCATGGTAAATTCTGGATTATGCTGGGTTGATATGCCCTCATTTCTGAAATTACGATTTATTTCGAAAACCCTTTCAAAGCCCCCCACAACAAGGCGTTTCAGATACAGCTCCGGCGCAATGCGCAGGTAAAGATCCATCCCCAATGCTCGATGATGGGTCTTAAAGGGAGCCGCTTCGGCACCACCTGGAATCGGCTGCATCATGGGCGTCTCAACTTCGAGAAAATCCCGGTCCAGAAAAAATTTGCGAATTTCCTGGATGATCCGATTGCGTTTCAAGAAAATTTCGCGAACATTATCATTTATAAGCAGATCAATATAGCGCTGACGGTATCGTTTTTCCGGGTCTCTAAGTCCGTGAAATTTTTCTGGAAGCGGCCTGGTCGCCTTACAAAGCAGCTGAAATTCATCGGTTAAAAGCGTCCATTCACCGGTTCGGGTCTTGAACAAACTACCCTTTAATCCAATAAAGTCGCCGATATCCAGCTTCTTGAAAAGCTGGTAGGCGTCATCGCCAACTCGGTCGTTTCTCACGTACGCCTGCAACTGACCGGTCCGATCTCTGAAACGGATGAAGGCACTTTTGCCGAAATTATTAACAGCCATCATGCGACCGGCTGTTGTAAAAATCGGACTGTCCTCGGTAATCGTTTCCGGAGATTCTTCAATGATTTTTCGGATATCACCAACCGAGTGTGATACCACAAAATCATTAGGGAAAAGATTTATTTGGGTTCTCTTTAACGCTTCAATTTTCTCTTTACGTACGGTTAAAAGATCGCTTGTTTTTTCCATATTTTCACAATCAGTTCACATGTCTCAGACACAGCCGACGTGTCCGCAATAGGCAATAACGCACCGCAATATCCTCAAAATCGAATCACAGCTCGGTTGATAGGGTTTCAATTTAAATATAAACTGTTTTTGGTAGCCTATTTAAATGAAAGAGTCAAGATCAAGTTGGAAGGCTAGGCGGCAGGTTCAATCTGTTTAAATTTCAGAGTAACGGTTGTGCCTTGGTTTGCCCGACTTTCAACGTTTAATAATGCATCATACGCCTCCAGGATGCGGTGGACAATTGAAAGACCGAGGCCGGTTCCGTTAGGTTTGGTGGTAAAAAAAGGGTCAAAAATGGATTTGAGTTCCTCAGCGCTCATACCGCACCCATTATCTGTGATTTTGATGCAGGCATGTTTGTTTTTTATCGAATACATTTCAATGTCAATAGTACCTTCACCATCAATGGCCTCAGCAGCATTGACGAGCAGATTCCATAGAATTTGACGCAGATGCACCGAATCGATTGCAATCCAGACATCGTCTTGAATTTTTTTGGTCGTCGTGATTCGTCCATCTCTGCCGGCATCCTTTTCGAAAAGCTCAGCAGTATCCATGAGCACGGTATCGAGTTTAACAGTTTCCAGCTTTCCGGCAGGCGGCCGGGCATAAAGAAGGAAATTATTTACCAGAGAACTCAACCGATCCGCCTCGCGTAAAATAATCTGCATGAGTCTGTCATGATCCGGATCATAGCGGATGTCTTCACGAAGAAGTTGTATGGAACCGGTCAGCGAGGCCAACGGATTTTTTATCTCATGAGCCATGCCAGCCGCCATCTCACCAATAGCAGCCATTTTTTCAACCCGTTTCACATGATCTTCCATGACGCGCAATTCTTTGCGAGTTTTGCGTACCTGCTCTGACAAAAAGCTGCTGAGAAAGGCAACCGCAAAACACGCCGTCATGGTAATCAGTATTTTATAAAGAACCTGATTCCATGGATAGGCCGATGCCAAAAGATCGTCTTCTAATCCGAAAGGGTAAATAATTCCATAATATTCAAGATCGACCATGAGGCCGAATTGGATACTGCACACAGCGGCAATGACAATGGTTCCGCGAATCGGCAGCAGAATGCTGGAATAAATAATCACGACCAGATAAAGGAACGAAAAAATGCTTGAAAAACTGCCGGTCACAAACAAAATAACGGTCACCACCAACGTGTCAATTAATATCTGAATGTACGCAAAAAGAAGATCCTGCTTTATGTAATTCAGCAGCAGTCCGTATAAAATGGATAGAAAGAAGATAAAGGCAATCAGTCCATAGAGAAATATGAGTGGTGGACCGATAGGCGGGGGTGCTTCACCGAGCTGCAGAATAATGGTCGAACCAAGCAGCAGTGTGGAAAAAAGAACCCGAAAAAACATCAACCACTTCAACCTGTCTTTGTAGTCCTGATCGGGTTTTTGAAATGTATGCTGCATAGTGTTCTCTAACTCAACATCGATCGTCATGCGCCAATATTGCCGTGATTACCGGAACTCGATTCCGATATGCGAATCTCGCATTACTAGAATCGAGTCTTTATTTCAATCAGTTATTGCGGTTGAAAGGCGCTGGTGTTGGTTGGAGTCTATCATCGCGGCGTCAATTTCTATGTGGGGTGCCGATTGGCTATCCAAACCATTAGGATTAATCGATGGCACCGGCCATTTTGAATATGGGAAGATACATGGCTACCACCAGACCACCAATGGTCACACCCAAAAAAACCAGCATAAACGGTTCGATGAGAGCGGTCAGGTTTTCGACGGCTTGATCGACTTCCTCGTCGTAAAAGTCGGCGATCTTTTCAAGCATAGCATCCAACGCTCCGGTAGATTCACCAACACCAATCATTTGACAGACCATGGGAGGGAATACGCCGCTTTCAGTCAGGGGATCCGCCATGGTTCGGCCTTCGGCAATGCCGGTTCGGACATTGTAAATCGCTTTTTCAACCGTGCGGTTACCAGCAGTTTTGGCTACGATATCAAGAGCTTCCAAAATGGCCACACCACTGGCGAGCATGGTGCCCATGGTCCGGGTGAATTTGGCAACAGACACCTTACGCAGTAAATCGCCAAACACCGGTAGCTTTAAAAGTAAATCGTCGGTAATATCGCGACCCCTCTGAGTACGATAAGCCTTTTTAAAGGCAAATATGAACAGAACGGTTCCTATAATAATGAACAAAATTTTGCTTTTGACCAACTCACTCAGTGTCACAACAAACTGAGTCGGTCCTGGCAATTCACCACCAAAGTCTGCAAACATTTCCTGAAATACCGGAATAACAAATACTAAAATAACTGCCAGTACAAGGATTGCGATGATGAGCGTGACGATGGGATAGGTCATTGCGCCTTTTACCTGAGCTTTTAGTTTAGCCGCTTTTTCCATATACGCGGCAAGCCGCCTTAAGATGGCGTCCAATATACCGCCGGCTTCTCCCGCAGCAATCATATTAACGAAAAGATCATCAAAGTGTTTCGGAAATTTCTTCAATGCTTCCGCCAGAGTTGCTCCACCCTCAACAGATTCTTTTATTTGTTTCAGCATTTTCTTAAATGACACATTATTTTGCTGACTATGGAGAATATCGAGACATTGAATGATGGGCAATCCGGCATCGATCATGGTCGAAAATTGCCTGGCAAACAGAATAATATCATGTTCTTTGACCCTCGGCTGAAGGAAGGCAACATTCTCAAAAAGGTCTTTCGGTTTCTTTTTTATTTTAGTCGGCGTGATTCTCTGGCGAACCAGTTGGGTGCGAACCGCGTCCTCACTTACAGCTTCAATTTCACCTTTTTGAACCTCATTTTTTCTATTTTTGCCCACCCATTGAAAAACTGGCATGATCAATCCTCCCAGATTATTTGATATACAGCACAGTGACCGGCTGTTTTAGCGCGTGACCGACTATGATTCCCAAAGCCATTACGTTTAAGAGCTTCGAAGTTTACACGTAAGGGTTTGAGTTTATGAACGATAGGATATTCAGAAGTTTTATCGGCTAGACAGGAATAAAACTTAAGTTTTTCATCAAATTATTTCCATAACCCGGACGTTTTTATGTTGCGTCGCGGTTTGATGCCTATGCGGCTTAATTGAACGCAACCCGGATGGTCATTCATCACGGTATATGCCATTATAACAATAGGTTATTTTTAAAAATACAAACGCCTTTGGAGGCCGTACCCAAAGGCGCTTAATTGCACAGTTTCGCAACCCGGCGATCATGGTCTTTCGACTTTAGACCCGTAGTTTTGCGCCACCGCCTTTCAGCGGGTTTGCCCCGTCAATAAATCGGTATCCAACCGGAAATTAATTTATATTGACGGTTGGAAACCAGTTAAATTAATCATAGTATACTATCCTTATCATGTCAAGATTCGCAAGCAGTCCGGAGGTTATGATTTTACATGTATTTTCAATTAATTAATGATTCTATGAATCGGAAATAGATAATGGAAATACGTTTTCAAATGTGCTACCCTAGGGTATTTACACCCCTTTAGAAATGATAAATTCGGCTTTTAACGAATTCACCAACCCGAATAAAAAAAATACCATGGTGCACAAAGCAAAAATAAAAAGTAAAAATAAGGAACTTACAGTCATAACCACTCATATCAATGCGGATTTTGATGCCTTGGCCTCCATGCTGGCCGCCCAAAAGCTGTATCCGGATGCGAAGGTGGTCTTCCCAGGATCTCAAGAAAAGAACTTAAAGAACTTTTTTATCAACTCCATGGTATATCTGTTCAATATGGCGGATATTAGTGACATTGACTTTTCGGGCATCAAAAAGCTGGTCCTCGTGGATACCCGGCTGCCGAACCGTATCGGTAAGCTCAAGTCGCTATTAGACAGATCCGATGTGGAAATACACACCTATGATCACCATCCCGCCACGGAAAACGACATAATCGGCCATATCGATGTCCATGGTCTGACCGGAGCTAATGTGACCTTACTAACTGAAATAATCAAGGGCAAAGACATCCAGATCTCACCGGATGAAGCAACCATTATGTGTCTTGGAATATACGAAGACACGGGTTCATTTACGTTTCCATCCACAACTGAAAGGGATTTCTTAGCCGCTGCATTCCTGCTTTCAAAGGGTGCCAATTTAAATGTGGTCTCCGATTTAATCGCCCGGGAATTGAGCCCGGAGCAGGTTGTCCTTTTAAATGACATGATCCAGGCATCCTCGCGGTATCACATTAGTGGTATCGAAATCATTGTCACCAGCGTCACAACCGAAAAATACATGCCGGACTTCGCGTTTCTCGTTCAGAAGATGATGAAAATGGAGAACCTTAATGCCATCTTTGCCCTGGCACGTATGGATAATAAAATATATGTGGTGGCGCGCAGTCGCATTGATGAAGTCGATGTCAGCGGCATACTGGCCCATATTGGTGGCGGCGGTCATCCCTATGCGGCGGCAGCAACCGTCAAAGGCAAAACACTGGCTCAAACAGAAACCCAACTGCTTGAGCTCCTCTACAGCAAAATAAAGGCTCACCGGCAGGCGAAAGATTTAATGTCCTCACCGGCCATTACGATTAAAGCTGACGTCTCCTGCAAAGAAGCCGAAACCGTTATTGCTCGATACAATGTTAACGCTCTAATCGTGACCGAAGAAATAAACGCCGATGAAATGCTCGGTGGATACATCACGCGGCAGGTCGTCGAAAAGGCTCTTTACCACAAACTGGACCAGGTTGCGGTTCGTGAATATATGACGACTGAAGTGGCCACTGTCAAACCGGAGGCGGACCTTTTGGAAATTCAGGAGAAAATCATCGAAAACAAGCAGCGAATTCTGCCGGTCATGGAAAACGGCAACATCGTCGGCGTTATTACCCGCACCGATCTGCTGAATATTCTTGTTCGCCAATCGCAACCGAACACTGACATGTTACCCGATCCCCTGAAAGAACCGACCCATGCCCGAACACGCAATATCGTCCGTTTCATGAGAGAAAGGCTGTCGAAACGCATAATTGGAATATTAAAAAATATCGGTGAGGTAGCGGATGACATCGGGTGTAAAGCCTATGTCGTCGGTGGTTTTGTAAGAGATTTGTTTTTATACCGCAGTGATGAGGATATCGATATCGTTATCGAAGGAGACGGAATCGGGTTTGCCAGGAAATATGCCAAATTGGTAAACGCGCGAATCCATGCTCATGAAAAATTCGGCACCGCCGTAATTATCTTTCCAGATGGATTTAAAATCGACGTGGCCTCGGCCAGGATGGAATACTATAAGTTCCCGGCAGCTCTTCCGGTAGTCGAAATGAGCTCGATAAAACTCGATCTGTTTCGCCGGGATTTCACAATCAACACTCTGGCTATTCAACTGAATTCCGACCGATTCGGCAACCTGATCGATTTCTTTTCTGCTCGCAAAGATATCAAAGAAAAAATTATACGGGTTTTACATAATCTGAGCTTTGTCGAGGATCCCACCAGGGTATTTCGTGCCATCCGGTTCGAGCAGCGATTTGGTTTCAGCATTGGCAAGTTAACCGCCGGTTTGATCGAAAATGCGGTTACGATGGATTTTTTCCGAGGTCTGAGCGGAAAACGGGTATTTAGTGAACTGCGTTTAATCCTTGAGGAGGAAAATCCAGTGGCCGCTATTACCCGGCTGAATGATTTCAAGCTGCTAAAGGTAATCCATCCATCCGTGAATTTGGACAAGAACCTTCATGTCATGTTGAATTCAGTCAAAAAAGTTTTATCCTGGTACGATTTGCTTTTTTTGGACGAATCCTATAAGAAGTGGATCGTTTATTTTTTGATCTTGATCAATCACTGTAATTCCAAACGATCAGAAGAGATATGCGGCCGATTTGAGTTGAAGCCGCAGACTCGCAAAATAATCTGTATCGAACGGTTTGAGGCCAACAGATGTGCTGCCTGGCTGGAGCGGAATCTTCCGGTATCCAGTAGCAAATTATACCGAAGCCTATTCGGTTTTCGAACAGAGTTGATCCTTTATATGATGGCAACCTCGCGGCAGGAAACAGTTACGAAAGCCATATCACACTTTTTTACCAGCCTACGCCGGAGCAGTATTTCTCTCAGAGGTCGAGATCTGAAAAAAATGGGGCTTACACCGGGTCCCATCTATCGACAGGTCCTGCAGGAAGTATTAAATGCAAAGCTTGACGGAAAACTGAAAACCAAAAAGGACGAGCTCGATTTTGCTCGCCAATATACGCGTGTTCTCTGATCTGGTGAGTGGACGATCGTTGGCACGGAAGACGGTGTTTCCGTTTTTCATTGGCTGAACGATTTGATATTGAGGTGGCCTTTTCTTTTTTTGGATGTTTCCGCGCAAGACCAACTGATACGGAACCACTTTCTTCTCTCCCGTTTGCAGCGGGATACGCCTAAGGAGGCTAATCTTAATCTCATGGCTCAAAAAAAGCGACTATTAAGCGGAATGCGTCCAACCGGTCCTCTGCACCTCGGCAATCTGTTGGGGGCCCTCGCAAACTGGGTTCAAATGCAGGACGAGTATGATTGTTTTTTCTTTATCGCAGATTGGCATGCATTAACCAGCGATTTCGACAATACGGGTCCGTTGGATGGCTATCGTCTAGAAATCATGCTGGACTGGCTTAGCGCCGGGCTGACTCCTGAAAAAAGCACGCTCTTTGTGCAGTCGCAGATCAAAGAACATGCGGAGTTGTACTTACTACTATCGATGATCACACCGGTACCCTGGCTGGAGCGCAATCCGACCTACAAAGAACAAATTAGTCAGCTTAGCAATAAAGACCTGTCTAATTTTGGTTTTCTGGGGTATCCGGTTCTTCAGGCCGCAGATATTATCATATACAAGCCCTACGGTGTTCCGGTGGGCGTGGATCAAGCACCCCATGTTGAAATCACCCGCGAAATCGCCAGGCGGTTTAACCATTTCTACGGGGATGTATTTCCGGAACCCGAAACCATCCTAACGGAGACGCCCAAGATACTCGGAACAGACCGGCGCAAAATGAGCAAAAGCTACGGTAATGCCATTTTTTTATCGGATAGCCCGGAAGACATCAGCAAAAAGGTGGCCGGAATGATAACCGACCCCCAGCGTGCCAGACGTAATGATCCCGGGAATCCGGATGTGTGCAATGTCTTTGATTTTCACAGGCTTTATACCGATTCGGAAACGGTCAAAAACATTAATGAACAATGCCGCAGCGCTCAAATCGGATGCGTCGACTGCAAAAAAATAATGGCCAAAGGCCTTATTTCAGCCCTGGCCCCCATTCGTGAAAAACATGCTTACTATGAAGCGCGGCTTGAAGAGGTTAAGGAGATCATGGTGGAAGGCAGCAACCGAGCCAGGATCGTTGCCCGGCAAACCATGCAGGAAGTCAGGCAAGCAGTAAAGATATGATGTCCAACACCAGGTGTTTTTGATACTGAAGTCCTTGCTGAATTCGTAAATAGTCGCCTTAATCACGTGGTTGGTTTTTGGCGTTTGATGTTTCGTATGACCAAGGCATAGAAATTAGGCAAACTGAGACGTTTTGAAAACGGCTCGAATGGTGCGATAGGAGCCACCCTAGCCATGACAGAGGAACTCTATCGAGTCCAAGTGGATAATATTTTCGAAGGTCCCATGGATCTGCTGGTTCATTTGATCAAGAAAAATGAGCTGGATATTTATGACATCCCTATTGCGCTCATTACCGAACAGTATCTGCAGTACCTGGATTGGATGAAAGCCATGAACATCGATTTTGCCGGCGACTTTATCGTTATGGCCTCCACGTTGACCCAGATCAAATCAAGGATGCTTCTACCAGTGCACGGTGAAGAGGAGGACGAGGATGATCCCCGTGAAGAAATCACCAAACCGCTTCTGGAATATCTCCAGATGAAATCAGCCGCCGATCAACTCGGTGGACGAGATCTGTTGGGAGAGGACACATTCATCCGCAATCCCAGCCGTGATGAGTACTTATCAGGCACGGAAGATGAGTTTATCAAAATTGGATTGTTTGAACTCATTGATGCATTCCAAAAAATCCTTGACAAAATTCCAGACGATCACCGGGTTGAACTCACGGCTGACAAAATCTCCGTCAAGGATAGAATTTCACAAATTGTCGATACTCTGGAAATTAAGGGCTCTGTAACTTTTTCAGAGTTGTTTTCGAACAATCCGGACAAAGGTGATATCATCATTACCTTTTTGGCAATTCTGGAAATGGTCAAACTGACGCTGATCCGGATCGTCCAGCATGTGCAAACCGGAATCATACGAATCTTTTATTTATAATGAACGATATCAAAAATATTATCGAGAGCCTGCTGTTTGTCGCCGAAGAACCGCTCATGGTGGATCGTATCAAGCGTATTCTCACCCACGCGGAAACAAGAGAAATACGTGATGCCTTGGACGAGCTGGCTGGGGACTACGAAACACGCCACGGCGGGTTTTATCTTCATGAAGTGGCCGGCGGCTATCAGATCCGCACCCGCCCCGAATACACCCAATGGATCAAGCGACTCATCCAGCCGAAGCCGCTGCGTCTCAGTAAAGCAGCCATGGAGACTCTGGCGATCATCGCCTACAAGCAACCCATCATTCGAAGTGATATCGAGCATATTCGCGGCGTAGATTGCGGTGGTGTTCTGCGGGTACTCCTCGAACGCAAGTTTATAAGAGTTCTGGGGCGTAGAGAGATTGCCGGCCGCCCGCTAATCTACGCCACAACCAAGCGCTTTTTGGAGGTGTTTGATCTGAAGGATCTTAAGGACCTGCCGACGCCCAAGGAAATTGAAGAACTGCAGGGGTCGACCTGGGAAGAAAGAGCCGCCTCCTCCCTGGTTGGCTCCAGTGAATTAGATCAAGACGCCGATAGATTTGCAGAAAATGAAACCAACGTTCACCCGACCGATGACCTCAATGCCGCAGAACCCGAGCCGGAGGAATCCTCAGATCAGACAGACACGTTGCGGACCAACGAATCAACAAGCGATGACACTCAAAAAACCGGATGAAAATGTTTGAGAAAAACCTTGATTTAAATTTCAGAAAACACTATGGTGAAGTCCACCAAATTTAAAACGGGCGGTTAACTCAGCGGGAGAGTGCTACCTTCACACGGTAGAAGTCACTGGTTCAAATCCAGTACCGCCTACCAGTAAAATAAGGGGTTTACGAGCTAAGGACTTGTAAGCCTTTTTTATTGGTAGCATAAGGAAAAAAAGAATAAAAATATACGGGTGGTATGGATGAATATAGTTGGGCGGCAAAAAGCCAAGCTCGGATATCTCTATGTTGCCATAGCAGCTGTTCTGTTTGCAATATCTGGGACATCTTCTAAATTCCTTTTTCATAGCGGTATTACCCCTTATCAGCTGATTCAATTGAGAACCACATTGGCATTCATCTGTCTGCTGATATGGTTATATCTGAGGCATTCGGCTCTGCTTAAAATCTCTTTAACTGATTTGCCCTATTTTCTGGCTTTGGGTGTTTTAGGGATTGGCGCTGCCCAGTTTCTTTATCTGTTTGCCATCAGCAAAATTAATGTGGCGGCCGCAATATTGCTTCATTACACTGGACCGGTATTCGTAGCTCTATATGCCGTGTTGGTACAAAGGCAGAAAATAGGCATTGTAAGTATTTTTGCCATTTTCGGGACACTGGTCGGGTGTTTTTTTGTGGTCGGTGCTTATGATCTGCAACTGCTGGCATTAAACCGGATCGGAATCATCAGCGGTCTGCTTGCCGCTATCTCATTTGCCATCTATTCTGTCTTAAGTGAGTACGGTATGCGGAAATATACGCCTTGGACAGTTTTGCTCTATGGTATGCTTTTCGCTGCTCTGATGTGGAATGTTTTGCACCCGCCATTGGAAGCGCTGCTCCATCGATACTCAGCGGTGCAATGGGGCTGGATTTTTTTTATTGGTATTTGCGGAACAATTTTTCCCTTTGGGCTCTATTTCGAAGGCATCAAAAGAATACGACCAACCCATGCCAGCATTACAGCAACATTGGAACCAATATCAGCAGGGGTTATTGCAAGTATTTTTTTGAGTGAAGTGATGCTGCCTTTGCAAATCATTGGAGGGCTCACAGTGATTGCATCCATTATTTCGCTGCAGTTAAATAAAACCGATCATTGAATTCTTCAAAGTACGATCCCCGGTATAGACTATTGCTGGGGTGAGAAGCATTTGTTTTTAGGTGAGATCGCCGAGGGAACTGAAAGGGCGGAAGAACTGCTGACCGCTATCGCCGGCTTTCAGCCTAAAGCCGCCGTGCTCTGGTGTCCGACCTGCCGGTGTCGCTTTGATAAAAGCATCGCGCCTGTTTCCGCAAAGCTGCGCCCAGATTCGTAAAAAACGCCTTCGGGATGCTGCGCAAACCGGAGCTGAACGGTTGGTTACGGTGTGTCACTTCTGCAACCAGACCTTTACAGCTGAAGAAGCCCATTACGATTTCCGCGTCACCAATTATGTAGATCTTGTTGGCGAGGCCATGGCATCCGGCGCGAAGTTAAGTTCAAGAAGTAGACACGTTGGGGGAGTTTGGAGCGGATTTTAAAGGATGCGTATGGGTCTATCGCGGAATCGCCTTTTGAAAGGGATCGTATCATTGAAGTGTTGCAAGCAGCCTTTATGGGATAAAAATTTTAACGGATAGTAACTGGATCTATCGATGATGAATTACCCTATTCACAATATTGGTTGGCTTCAATTGGATAACGGCACTTAAACTAATCCCTGGTCCAGCATGGCATCGACCACGCGCACAAATCCTGCAATATTGGCGCCGACCAAATAATTACCGGGTTCACCATATTCCGCCGCCACATCCAGACAGGTCTGGTGGATGTTCTTCATGATCGACCTCAGACGTTGATCGACTTCCTCGGCGGACCAGTTGAGCAGCATTCGGTTCTGGGCCATCTCCAAACCAGACACCGCCACACCACCGGCGTTGGCGGCCTTGGCCGGAGCAAACAGCAGTTTTTTATCCAGAAAAATCTTGACGGCTTCCGGGGATGACGGCATATCGGCGCCCTCGCAGATCATCTTGATACCATTGTTAATCAGATTATAGGCATCTTTTTCACCGATTTCGTTTTCAAACGCAGAGGGAAAAACGCAGTCGGCCCGGTGGGTCCATAAGGGGTTGTAATCCAGCGAGGTATCGGTTTCGGTGTAAACGGTCTCAGAATATTTATCGACATACTCCTGGATTCTACCGCGTTTAAGGTTTTTTAAGCGCTTGACAAAAGCCAGCTTCTTGCTGTCGATGCCCTCCGGGTCATAGATGTAGCCGGATGAATCGGAAAGAGTCAGCACTTTACCGCCCAGCTCGATAATTTTTTCCGCCGTGTGCTGAGCGACGTTTCCGGAACCGGAAATCAGACAGGTTTTGCCCTCCAAGGTTTCATTGCGGGCCGCCAGCATCTCAGCCGCAAAGTAGCCAACACCATATCCAGTCGCTTGCTGGCGAATATGGCTGCCCCCCCATTGCAGACCTTTACCGGTCAGGACACCGGTGAATTCATTACGCTGCTTTTTATACATACCGAAGAGATAGCCAATTTCCCTGGCACCCACGCCGAGACCGCCATCCGGGATGTCGGTGTCCTGGCCGATGTGACGGCTCAGTTCGGCCATAAAACTTTGGCAGAACCGCATGACTTCGTCATCTGTTTTTCCCTTGGGTTCAAAATCGCCTCCCCCCTGGGCGCCGCCCATAGGCAGCGTGGTCAACGCGTTTTTAAATACCTGTTCAAATGCCAAAAATTTAAGGACGCTGAGATTCACCGAAGGATGAAATCGCAACCCGCCTTTGAAAGGGCCGATGGCGCAATTCATTTCGATGCGGTAGCCGCGGTTGACGCGCACCCATCCTTCATCATCCATCCAGGGAACCCGAAATGTAATCACGCGCTCCGGTTCCGTGATTCGCTCCAGAACGCCCAGGCGGCGGTATTCCGGATGACGTTCCAATACCGGCATGACCGTTTCTATCATTTCTTGTACGGCCTGATGAAATTCTTTTTCTTCCGGATCTCGTGCGAAAATCGGCTTTAAAATCTTGTCTGACATATCATACCTCCTTCAATTCGGCTTAGCACTGATGGTATCCGATTTTGAGATCTTAGGCGTCAATGATCTCCAATGCTTCCTCACGATAGGCGTCCATCACGTACCTGATAGCGGTGATTTTGGCACATTCTTCCGTCAGGGAAACTAAGTCGTCACGGTTGATAAATTCCACCTTCCAGTTACGAGATCCGGCCATCAGCTGCTGAAGCCCAACCATGATTTTATCAACCACATTATAGAGCCCGATGGCACCCAACGGCAGGGTGTCAACTTCCGATCCGTATTTTTCCTTCAAGACTTCATAGTTCATGAAGATTTCTTCTTTGGCAAAGCCAAATTTCGAGACGTTGGGTGGCAGACCGCCGTCTTCGTCGCGCAGCCACTTTTCCGTATTTTTGCCAACCATGCCCGGGATCATCAATGCCCGGCCCATGCATACGGCCTTGCAGTAGGGTGCGCCCAGGGCCAGAGCCTTGAAGACATGATCTTCGGATGAAAAACCTCCGGCAAAGGCCAGGTCAGGCACACGTCTACCGCTTTTTGCCAGGCGATCGCTTAATTCATAGGCCATGGAATGAAGGTAGATGGAAGGTATGCCCCATTCGGTCATCATGCGCCACGGACTCATACCCGTGCCGCCCGGTGCTCCATCAATGGTGAGCAGATCAATATTGGCATCCGAGGACCAGCGGATGGCCATGGCCAGTTCTCTCATCGGATAAGCGCCGGTCTTCAAGGTAACCCGTTTG
>Ga0209536_100000133_pt1 | contig 109028 bp, 86 predicted proteins | sample DeeMarSeWOR28_12_FD_187461 | JGI IMG/M metagenome (GOLD analysis project Ga0209536, IMG submission 187461) | Marine sediment microbial communities from White Oak River estuary, North Carolina - WOR-2-8_12 (SPAdes) (version 2) | ecosystem: Environmental > Aquatic > Marine > Intertidal zone >...
CTCCAGATCGAAAAACAGCGGACGGACCGGACTAAGTCGCCGCTGTCCGTGATCGTGTTCACCCTGGATCGGGACAGGTCTGCGGATCATGCTGGTTTCTGGCAGCTGTTGCAGCTGTTGAATGAGAGCAAGCGCGTGACCGACATTCTTGGGTACCTGACCGACCAGAAGGTGGTGCTGTTGCTGCCGCACACGGACGCGGGTGGCTCCGAGGCCCTGATAGCGATCATCCGGGAGCGCGCCGGGGATCTGCCCGTGGGCGTGGCATCGGCAACGTACCCGGATGAGATGTTTGACAACCTCATGCAGGACACCCAGCGGGCGTGCGATTCGGCCGAGTTGCTCTTTCAGGTACCCTTGAACAACCCGCCGTACATCGACGGCGTGCTCAAGCGGCTGATCGACGTGGCGGGATCGATGTTCGGCTTGATCCTGTTTTCGCCCATCATGCTGGTTACGGCCGTCGCCATCAAGGCGACTTCGCCGGGCCCGGTGATCTTCCGACAGGCCCGCGTCGGTCTCAGGGGGCGACCCTTCCAGTTCTTCAAGTTCCGTTCGATGGCCGTCAACTCCGACGACAGGATCCACCGGGAGTACGTGGCCAACCTGATCGAGGGAAAGCTGGACGCGATCAACAAGGGTGATGTCGACCGTCCTCTCTACAAACTGAGGGATGATCCCAGGATCACGAAGGTGGGCCGCTTCATTCGCAAGACGAGCATCGATGAGCTGCCACAGCTGGTCAATGTTCTGAAGGGGGACATGAGCCTGGTCGGCCCGAGGCCGCCACTGCCTTACGAGGCCGAGAAGTACGAATCGTGGCACCTGCGCCGGGTGCTGGAGGTTCGCCCGGGCATCACGGGGCTCTGGCAGGTCTACGGTCGCAGCAGCACCAGCTTCGACGAGATGGTTCGCCTCGACCTGAACTACGTCCGCAACGCATCACTCTGGGTCGACATCAGGTTGCTGTTCGCCACCGTACGGGTGCTGCTCGGCCATCGTGGCGCCGCGTGACGGAGCCTGGCTGAAAACCGCGGGGCGGACCCTTCATTCACGCTGGTACGCGGCGCGGGCCGCCCGACGGGCGGACGTTGTCTGGTCACGGTGCCGCCTTGCGTCGCTGAATCGCCAATGAGAGAGCTCTGGTCAGAGCGACCAGCTCATGCCGCCCCCCGGGCAGGGCCGTCCAGAGCGAGAGATAGAGCAGCGGGCCCGCTATACCCCCGATCACCAACGTGGTGAATGCCTGCCCGTCCAGGTAGTTTCGCTCGAGCAGCCACAGGACTGCCGCCATGAGCAGGCTCGCCATGGCGGGACGCGCAATCGAAGCGAAGAAGTCGGATGCGCCGACCGGCGTGCCCCTCAGTCCGAAATACAGGCGCGGCCCCAGCATCAGCAAGGTCGTGAATATGTGAGCGGCCGCCACACCGCTGGGACCCCACATCGCGCCGAGCAGACACAGCGCCATCAAGCACGCTGCGGTCATGAGCCCGAGCCAGAGCAGACGGGTCGACTGGCCGCTAGTGATCATCACGAGGCTGATCGTGGTCGCGGCGGGGTACAGAAATGACGCGATGGCCATGATCCGGAAGATCGGCGTGGCCTCGATCCAGTCTGCCCCGAGAAACACCAGTACGATCTGCTCGGCGTGAATCGCCAGAAATGCGGCCAAGGGCATCGTGATGCCGCTGAACAGCGTCAGCAGCCTGCGGTAATAGCTTCGATAGCGCTCAAAGTCGTCCTGCATGCGGCTCAGCGCAGCCTCGCTGACGGACCATATCGGGTATGTGAGTTGCGTGAACGGGCCGAGGACCAGCGAGTAGCCCTGTCTGTACAGGCCCACCGGGCCGGCGCCGAAGACGCGTCCGATGACTATGGAGCCGAAGTTCAGACTGAAAAGCGTCGCGAGCTGAACGAGGGCAAGAGAACCTCCGAAGCGCATCATTTCCCAGGCGCCAGTGTTGCGCGAAGGCGCATCCGGTATCCACCGGCAGGCGCCCCAGATCCCGATGGCCAGAAAGGCGCTGCGGGAGACTTCGCGCGCCACGAGTGCCCAGTAGCCGTAGTCGTTCATCGCCATCAAGATGGCGACGACGATGCTCAACAGGCTCGCGCATACGCTGATGATGGCGATGTAGCCAAACCTCATCGTACGGCGGAGCAGTGCCTGGTGCTGAATCGTGAGGCCGCTCCAGACGAAAGACGCGGCGATCGCCAGCGTGATACCTATCAACCGGTCATCGTGAAAGAAGCGGGCGATGGGCACGGCGAGCAATGCGACAACCAGGCCGGACAACAGGCCGAGCCCTCCATTGATCCAGAAGAGAGTACTGACCTGGTCGTGCGTCAGGTCCTTTCTCTGGACGGTGGCGATCGACAATCCCAGGTCCTTGAAGCGCTCGGCGACCGTCGTGACCGACAGCACCATGGCGATCAGTCCGAAATGCTCCGGCACGAGCAGTCGCGCCAGGACGGCGATCGAGCCGAGACGCAGGAAAAAGTCGATCCCCTCGGCCGCCGCGGAAAACGCGCCGCCCCGGACGGAGTCGGACTTCAGGTCATCGGGGTCGGCACGGGCTCCAACGAGACGATCGAAGCGCGCAACCCTTTCCTGGCGGCTGCCGATCATTGCCGAGCTGCCGGCAGGCAGATGTCGTGCGCAAGTGCATCGTCGCGGGCCTCAGGATTCCCGGAATCCTCATGCGGTGAATCGGGTCGCGCGCCCGGCACTCCCGGCCGATTCCGGAACTCGGAACAAGATCCGGCGACACCGCCGCAGCGGATTCGGGGTCCGTTACGCCTGCGCTTCAAGGCGTCCCCTGGCTGCTGCGTTCGATGCCGTCTGCCGAAATGCCTGAGCGAGCGAGAGCCTCGACGACATCGTACTGGGCGGTCACTTCTTCACGGCATCGCTGCGCAACTGCAAGCAGATCATCGGCAACCTCGGGGGGCGCGACAGCGAGCTCACTGAAGCTTTGCATCAGCCACTCGACGTCGAAGTCGGCCAGCGGGCGGCAGAAACGGCCCAGCCCGAAGCGCTCCATCAGTGCGGCGAACTTGCCGTGATACGAAAGCGCGATGACGGGCTTGCCCAGCATCAGAGCAAGGATCATGTTGTGATAGCGGGAGACGACTGCCATGTCCGCGCCCGCCATGACGTTCATCAGGTCCACGTGGTTCGATATCTGCGACAGAGATACCGGTCTCGAGGTGCTGTCCGCACCCCGTGCGCGCAAGGCCTGCTGCAGCCTGTCCAGCGATTCGTTGTCGTAGGTGCCGTCACCATGTATGAGCCGTACGCTTCGGCCGCTGTCGAGTAGCCACACGACAAACGCAGACAGACCCTCGATGTAGCTTAGGTAGCTGGTCTCGTCGTGGAACTTGGACCGGTCGATGACTCCGACCGAGACGCACTGGCCGCGACTCGGGTTGTCCGTCGAGGCCGTAGTAACGGGTAGCGGAAGGCTGAACGCGAGATCCGGAACGACCCGGTGGCCGCGGGTGCTGTGGCCGGAAGAGGCAACGTAGTCCAGCGACTGCTGGTCGCGGTAGCTCGTATAGTCGGCGAGGCGCAGTATGGAATGAGCCAGGAAGCGGGTTCGCGGACCGAGAAACGGGCCCGCACCTATGCTCAGCGCAAGGACTCGACACCCGCGGAGTCGCGCGGCTGTCGCCCACACCAGCAGCGGCAACAGCCAGCCGATGCTGTCGTCATCATCCTCCAGCATTCCGGTGCCCACGAGAATGAGGGCCTCGGTTCGGCCCATGGTGTGCCAGGCGTGGCGGAACTGGCGGACGCTGCGGGGAATGGTCTTGAACGCGAAGTTCAGGAGCCTGGCCGGCAGGCCTGCGCGCGTGCCCGGTGCCTGATGCCGAGGCGGAGCGTCGGGGCTTTCGGTCTTTGGCTCGATCGGTACGGACGGCAAGCCGTGGTCGCGCCTCACCTCGACCGGATTGGAGCAAACGCAGAAGAGCTCCGCTGCGGGAACCCGTCTCCTGAGGTTGAAGACGATCGCGCTGAGCGTACACTCGTTGCCGATATTGCGGATCCCGAAGTTTCCGTAGAGCGCGAGTCGTGGTCTGTCCATCTGGTGCAGTCTCGGAAGTGGGTCCGGAATCTGGTGCGGCCGTCAGGTCCAGCCGCCTGGCCTTCGCGTCTACGGACCGGTTGGCAGGACTGCTCTCGCAGGCTCAGTCCAGAACCTCGAGCCGCGGAATGGGAACCAAGAACTTGCCTCCCCATTCGCGCACGTTGGCCATCGACGCTCGTATCTCGTCCTTCAGATTCCACGGGAGGATGAAGATGAAGTCCGGACGCGCCTCGGCGATGGCTTCGGGAGAGAGTATCGGTATGTGGGTGCCGGGCGTGAACTTACCCTGCTTCAGCGGATTCCTGTCCACGGTGAAATCCAGGAAGTCCGTCCGGATCCCGCAATAGTTGAGCAGAGTGTTGCCCTTGCCCGGTGCGCCGTAGCCGACGATCCTCTTGCCCTCACGTTTGGCACCAATCAGGAACTCGAGTATCGCCCGCTTGGTTTCCTTGACCCGCTCCTCGAACGTGGCGTAGGCCGACAGCTGATCGAGGCCCTCCGCCAGCTCCCGTCGGCGGAGCTCGTCGACGGCGTCGGTGTTCGGATGGGAATGGTCATCCTGGTGGCAGGCGAAGATGCGGAGCGAGCCGCCATGTGTCGGAAGTTCGACGACATCGAAGAGACGCAGTCCGTGGTGGGCAAAGATCCTCTCGACCACGAAGAAAGCCAGGTAGCTGAAGTGCTCGTGATAGATGGTGTCGAACTGGTTGTGCTGCATCAGTTGAAGCAGGTGCGGAAACTCCATGGTAATGACACCGCCGTGCTTGAGCAGGATCTTCATTCCGCCAACGAAGTCATTGATGTCCGGAACGTGGGCCAGAACGTTGTTTCCCAGGAGCAAATCCGGCTGTCCATAGGCCCGCTTGAGGGCCTCGGCCGTCGTTCTGCCGAAGAATTCGACCACGGTCCGGATGCCCTTTTGACGTGCGATGTCGGCGACATTGGCAGCCGGCTCGATGCCGAGGACCGGCACGCCAGCTGCCACGAAGTGCTGAAGGAGGTAGCCGTCGTTGCTCGCGATCTCGGCTACCAGGCTTTCGGAGCCCAGACCGAATCGCCGCCGCATGTCCTCGGTGTAACGGCGTGCGTGCTCGACCCAGCTGTCGGAGTAGGACGACAAGTAGGCGTAGTCGGAGAAGATCTCCGACGGCGACACAAACTGCTCGAGCTGCACGAGGAAGCATTCACCGCAAACGTACGCGTGAAGCGGGTAGAACGGTTCCATTTGATTCAGCTGCTCGGGCGCGATGTGCGTCTGGCACAGCGGGGACATGCCCAGGTCGATGAAAGTCGTCTCGAGCGGTGCGGAACAGAATCTGCACGTCGGCGAGTGCGACTCGGGAGTCTGTTGATCTTGCGGCACGGCGGATTGCGGAAGATTCATTGCTTGAGTGTCCCCGGGGTTTCGATTCGGTCGTCAGGTAACCGCGCCGGCAACCTGCCGGTGCACGACGGAGATTTTGCCATGCGCTCAGTGCCAGGACTGTGAATCAATGCCGTCGCGTGGAGATCACCTGGCGCAAAATCGCCCTCATGAATCGGACGGGTTACAGCCTCGGACCGCGGATGCGGCGACCGGCACGGAGGGAGCGAGTCGGGCGGGTCGTCCGGCCGGGGCGAGCGGTTGGCGGGACGTCGGCCAGGGCCTGGTGCCCAGGGCTCATAAGTGAGAGCCGCGTCACACTATCTGGTTGGCATCGAGAGTTGTCTGGCATTAGCTTAACGGCTCATCGGGAGCGGCGGGCAACTTGCCGGACCGTTCCCATCGAAGAACAGCAGGGGGATGGTCCAGGGACCCGGCTCTGCCTCAGCTTCAGCTCCGACGGACTGGCGCGGGCGGGATCGGCAAATGGGTAGCGCAACCACGGTGTCGGTCAGATCCTGCGATGACGTCGAACTCGGAGGCGCTCGGGCCAGGCCTGAGCCTGCGCGGGTCTCGGCCTGCATCGAGCGGTTCACCGACTGGCTCGACGAGTACGGCGAGACCTCGTGGGATCACCAGAGCTACTACGCCGGTCCCATTGGGCGGCGCGCCAAGGCGCTTTACTACAGCCATCCAGGGCTGGGCGTTCCAGCGGTACTCCCGATGGTGATCTCGGAAGCCCTGATACCCGCTGGGCGACGCCTGTTCTGGCGACGGCAGCGCTTTCCGATTGCCGACGCGCACTACGCGATGGGATTCGCGGCTCTGAGCGTGCTGACCGGCAAGGGCGCGCACCTCGACCGGGCGCGACACTTCCTCGAGGTGCTCGAGGGCACCCGGTGCCAGGGATACGAGCACCACGGCTGGGGCTATCCCTTCGACTGGGTGACGCGGACCGGCGTCATGAAGTCCGGTACGCCGCTGATCACGACCACGCCGTACGTCTACGAGGCTTTTGCATCTGTCCAGGCACTCGATCCGGCTGCCTGGCAAGTGGACGTGATGAGGTCCGTTGCCGAGCATGCGCTGCGCGACATTCCGGATCGTGTGGTATCGGAGGATACGTCGGCGGCGGGCTACAACCCCCAGGATCGCCAAGGCTGCGTTGTGAATGCGAGCGCATACCGGGCCTTCCTGCTCTTCGAGGCTGCAGACCGTTTCGCGAGTGACGAGTACGCCCGGACTGCGGGCCGGAACCTGAACTTCGTGCTGGAGTCACAGCGACCGGACGGCGCCTGGCCGTATGCCATCGACGGGGAGCGGGACTTCGTCGATCACTTCCACACGTGCTTCGTGCTCAAGGCGCTGGCCAAGATCGAGCAGGTCACAGGCGATGCCCGGTGTACTCGGGCGATCGAGGCAGGAGTCCGTTACTACACCGAGCACCTCTTCTACGAGGACGGGTTGCCCAGGCCGTTTTCCCGGGCACCGAGACTGACCGTGTATCGTAGCGAGCTCTACGACTATGCCGAGTGTATCAATCTCGGAGTACTGCTTCGCGGCCGGTTCGCGAGCCTCGATGGGCGCGTCGAGGCGGCGGTCGGGGACCTGCTGACCCGGTGGCAGAAGCGGGACGGCTCGTTCCGTTCCCGAAAGCTGATCTTCGGCTGGGACAACGTCCCCATGCATCGCTGGGCTCAAGCGCAGCTGTTCCGAGCCCTCGTTCTCTATCGATACGGCTCGGACCACAAGGCGGCCTGAAAGATGTGCGGAATCTGCGGGCAGTACAATTACGTCGATCACGCGCCCGTTTCGCGGGAACTCGTTCGTGCCATGGCCGAGACGATCAGGCACCGCGGCCCGGACGATGAGGGCTACTATTTCGCGGACGGGATCGGGCTCGGCTTCCGGCGGCTCTCGATCATCGACCTGTCTGGCGGCCACCAGCCGATGGCCGATGGCTCGGAATCAGTCTGGGTTGCCTTCAACGGCGAGATCTACAACTTCCACGAACTCCGGGAGGAGCTCGAGGGGCTCGGTCATGTCTTCAGGACCCGTTCTGACACGGAGGTCATCATCCACGGCTACAAGCAGTGGGGTACCAAGGTCCTCCGACGACTCAACGGCATGTTCGGTCTCGCGATATGGGACGCACGTCGCCGGCGCCTGATACTCGGGCGGGACGCAGCTGGCATCAAGCTCGTCTACTACCGCGTTCAAGGTGGATCGGTAGTGTTCGGGTCCGAGCTGCGAGCGGTTCTGCGGGCACTGCCGAATCGTCCGCCGCTGGACATGACCGCGCTCAACCTGTTCCTGCGATATCGCTACACGCCCGCACCCCTTACTTTGTACCAGGGGATCCGGAAGCTCGAGCCGGGAACGATGGCAGTGTTCGAAGGTGGAGAGTGGCGGGTCGAGAGATGGGATGTCGTGGACGCGACACCGGTCGCGCCGGAACTCAAGGACGAGGAGGCGATCGACGAGCTGCTGGAAGTCTACAAGCGCGCTCTGAAACGTCACCTGATCAGCGACGTTCCGGTCGGTCTGCTCCTGAGCGGGGGCGTCGACTCGGGCCTGCTGCTCGCGCTGATGAACCTGTACGGTGACCAATGGCCGACCTACACGGTCGGCTATGGCAGGCAGGCCTACGAGGATGACGAGCTCACCGATGCCGCGGAGACGGCCCGTATCTTCGGCGCGCCGCACCATCCGGTTTCGATTGACCGGCGGGCCTTCGAGGAAGCGCTGCCAAGAATAGTCTCGATCGTCGAGGAGCCGGTTGCGACGTCGTCGATCGTGCCCATGTACTTCGTGTGCGAGCGGGCGAGGCAGGACGTCAAGGTCGCCCTCGTCGGTCAGGGTCCAGATGAGCTCTTCGGCGGTTACACACGTCACCTGGGCGTGCGCTATGGAGCCTACTGGCGGGCGGTGCCGGACTGGTTGAGAAAGGGGCTCGAAAGTGGGCTCAAGCGTCTGCCGAGAAGCGAGGCCCTCAAGCGAGGCCTGCGCTCGCTGGACGTCGACGACCGGATGGCCCGTTACCGAGACGTGTTCTCGATTCTTCCGGGCGAGACTGTCGATTCACTCTTTCGTCCCGGTCTTCTTCCCGCCGGCTCTGGAGACACGGTTCTCGACATATGGTCCGCCATGGGCCAGGCGATCGATCAGTCCGACGAACTGGGCGGGTTCCAGTTGATCGAGCTGCAGTCGTCGCTGCCGGACGAACTGCTCATGTATGCCGACAAGCTGTCCATGATTCACAGCCTCGAGGTCAGGGTTCCATACCTGGATCGGGAGATCGTGGACTACGCGCGTCGACTCCCGGCGGCGTTCAAGATTCGCGCCGGGCAACGCAAATGGTTGCACCGCAGGGTGTGCGAGAAGTTCCTGCCCGGCGAGATACTTCGCCGGAAGAAACGCGGCTTCGCCGTAAATGTCGTCGACAGTTGGTTCCAGGGTTCGCTTGGCGACAGCATGGACAGTTACCTCAAGGATCCGCGCTCGCTGATGTTCGACCACCTCAACGCGGCCGAGGTCGGAAGGCTGCTCGCGGAACACCGTGCGGGCGTTCACGACAACCACAAGATCCTGTTCAGCTTGGTGGTTCTCGAAGAGTGGTTGCGCTCGCAGGACTACGAGCCCAACCGTGCGGCGGCCTGACGTTCCGCGGAGCTCCGCTGGCAGGGCGCGAATTGGCAGAAAGGTGGAGTTGCAAGACCGATGGCCCTCAAGTACGTCCTGATAACGCCGGCCCGAAACGAGGCGGCATTCATAGAGGAGACGATCCGGTCGGTCACCTCGCAGACGGTTTTGCCCGAGAAGTGGGTGATCGTCAGCGACGGCTCGACCGACGACACTGACCGCATCGTCGAACAGTATCTCCCTGGAAGGGAATGGCTGGAGCTCGTACGCAGGCCCGTACGGGAAGAGCGGAACTTTGCGGCCAAGGTTGAGGCATTCAACGAAGGGTATTCCCGCGTCGCGAGTGTGGAATTCGACGTCATCGGAAACATCGATGCCGATGTGTCCTTCGAGCCTGATTTCTTCGAGTTCCTGCTGGACATGTTCGAGAAGAATCCGGACCTCGGAGTCGCAGGCACGCATTACGTGGAGGGGGAATTTCACTCGTTCCAGGACAGCTTCATAAATGTCCAGCACGTCAACGGCCAGTGCCAGCTGTTTCGCCGCGCATGCTTCGAGGACATCGGTGGCTATGTGCCGATCCGGGGCGGCGGAATCGACTGGGTGGCCGTGACCACGGCGCGAATGAAGGGGTGGAATACGCGTTCCTACTCGGAGCGGGTCTTCCATCACCACCGCAAGATGGGAACGGCTGGCACCAGCGAACTGGGTGCACGTTTCCACTACGGAAAGAAGGACTACTTCCTGGGGGGACATCCCCTGTGGCAACTGTTCCGCGGAGCGTACCAGATGGCGAAGCCTCCCTACGTGCTCGGCGGGCTCAGTCTGATTCTCGGATACGCCTCCTGCTGGCTGTCCGGGGAGCGTCGGCCGGTCTCCGATGAATTGATGCGCTTTCATCGCGCGGAGCAGATGGCGCGCCTCAAGAGCCTCTTTGCAGGCCAGGAAGGACTGCACCGCTCCTCGGGTTCATGAGGGGCGCAGCGTAACGGACGATCCGGAGGACCGATGACATCGACCATTGCAGAGCAGTCGTCTACATCGTGCCAGGTCTACGAAAAGGAGATCCTCGTGGAGGGTCGTCCGACCAGGCTTCCGTGCGTGAACATTGACGGTGAGCTGTTCACCGTATTCGACGGGTTCCCGAGGATCATGACGCCGGAAGACGAGTGGGAAGACAGGCTGCGATCGCCCGAGCATGTGATCGAGACGAGTGCATCCCATCCCGAGATCAAGGCCGACATATTTTCCTTCTGGCAGGAATGGCCATCGAGCGAGTGCCGGTATCCGTATCCGTACGACTGGGAGGAGTTGGCGGTAGTTCCGACGACGTCTTATGACGACTGGTGGAACAAGAAGCTCAAGTCGAGGGTTCGCAACAAGGTGCGGAAGTGCGAGAAGAGCGGCGTCGTGATCCGCGAAAGCGAGTTCGACGAGGAGTTTGCCAGTGGCGTGGCCGCGATCTTCAACGAGAGTCCGATTCGTCAAGGTCGTCCATTCTGGCACTACGGCAAGAGTGCAGAGACGATCAGGCGGCAGTTCTCGCGCTACATGTGGCGGGAGCGCGTCGCGGCGGCCTACGTGGACGACGTGATGGCGGGCTTCATCATGGTTGGCAACAAGGGCAAGTTCGGCTACATCGGGCAGATACTCTCGAAGATCGAGGACCGCGAGAGGGGAGTCAACGTCGCGCTGATGGCCAAGGCCGTGGAGATGTGCGCCGAGCAGGGTAACGAGTTTCTCGTCTACGGGTTCTGGGGCGATTCGTCCCTTGCCGAGTTCAAGCGCCGGTGTGGATTCGAGCCTGCACGGGTGCCACGGTACTTCGTGCCGCTCACGCGGGCAGGTTCGCTTGCTCTGAAGATCCAGGCACATCGGGGTATTTCAGGCGTTCTGCCGGCTCCTGTCGTGCGAGCACTCAAGCGTGTGCGGGCTTCAGCTTACGCGCTCCGGAACCGGTGAGATCCGAAGGTGCCGAGGCTGGTTAGCAGATTCTTCCTGTCCGGTCGGCGCCTCGTTCCGCCGTCGGCGGGAACGCCCCGACGGGCGCATTAGGCAGCCGAACCATGCCCGGAATCGTCGGAATCGTCGGATCGGCAAGGGACGAGCGGGCCCGGCACATGGCGACCGGAATGCTGGCCGCGATGTACCGGGAGCCTTTCTACGCATCCGGCTCGATCGAGCAGCCGGAACTGGGCGTCTGGGCTGGCTGGACTGCCCACGAGGGATCCCGAGCGGACCGGCAGTCACGTTACCGCGACGCAGATGGCTTGCTGCTGCTTCTCGCGGGGGAGTGCTGGACCGGCACCCGTGTTGCGGCATCCGGGCCGGCCGACGTTCTGGACGAGTATCGAAAGCACGGTGACGACTTTCTCGGCTCGCTGAACGGGCTCTTCAGCGGCCTTCTCGTTGACCCCGTGGCTGGCCGCGTGCTGCTGTTCAATGACCGCTTCAGCAGCGAAAGGCTCTATACATGCGAGGAACAGGGGCTCGTGCTGTTCGCGAGCGAGGCCAAGGCACTACTGAGCGTCGTGCCCCGGCTCCGGGCATTCGATGACGAGGGCGTGGCACAGTTCCTCAAGTACGGTACGACGCTGGATGAGCGGACGCTCTTCAGCGGCGTGAGCCTGATGCCTGGAGGGTCGCTCTGGTCATTCGAGCCGGGCGCGCAGGCAAGGAAGTCCCAGTACTTCGTTCCGGCGCAGTGGGAGTCACTGCCGACCCTCGGAGAGGAAGAGTTCGAAGAATCGCTGCGCGATGCACTGCGTGTGGTGGTGCCTCGTTACGCAGCGACCGAGGAGTGCCTCGGAATATCGATAACCGGGGGCCTTGATACGCGCATGATCATGGCGTGTCTGCCGCCGCAGGTTACCAACGCGGTCTGCTACACGTTTGGTGGGCTCACGGGGCAGACGCTGGACGAGCGGATAGGGAGACAGGTCGCGGAGGCCTGTCGCCTCGAGCATCGGACACTGAACATTGCTCCGGCCATCCTCTCGGGCTTTCGCGAGTACCTCGATCGGACGGTGCTGGCCACCGACGGCTGCGCAGGTGCAACCGTCGTGCATGAAGTCTTCCTTAACCGTCTGGCACGCGATGTCTCGAGAGTGAGGCTGACCGGCAATTTCGGCAGTGAGTTGCTGCGCAGTGTCTCGACGCTCCAGCCGGTCGGACTCGAAGAGGAACTGCTCGATGCGGACTTCCGGTCCGCAGTCGGCGCATCGGCGGCCGGATACGACAATCTGCATCCCGTCACGCGCGCGGCGTTCAAGGAAATTCCCCTGCAGCTCTTCGGATCGCTGGCTGCCGGCCGGTCGCAGGTTACCTTCAGGACGCCCTACCTCGACAATGACATCGTAAGGCTCGCCTACCAGGGGTCACACAAGGCTCGCCACTCGCCAGCAGCGGCACTTGCGCTGGTTCAGGCGTGCAGGCCTGCGCTGTCGAGGATCCCGACTGATCGAGGCTGGCGGATCGGCGACAATTCCGTCGTCTCCCTGGCGCGGCGCAGCTGGGCCAGCTTCACCTTCAAGCTCGACTACCTAGACAAAGAAGGCCTGCCAGACTGGTTAATGGCATTCGATCCTGTTCTTCGTGCGTTCCGCAGCTCGGGACTACTCGGCCTCCACAAATATCTGCCCTACCGGGACTGGTTCCGCCGGGATCTCGCCGACTACCTGAACGAAGTCGTGACCGATCCGACGACGCGGGAGATTCCTTACTTCTCTGGTGACTTCCTTCGCACCATGGTTCGGAGTCACTGCGACGGTCGACGGAACTTCATCCAGGAGATCAACGCGGTGCTGACGCTGGAGGCCATTCAGCGGTTGCTGCTCAGCGCCCGGGCCGGCGGCAGTCCGCCGTCACCGTCTGATGTACGAGGCATTTCTGCATGAACACGCTGATCATCAAGCTCAATGCAACGGGTGACGTAGTCCGGACGACTACTCTGCTGCACGTCCTCCCGGGCGAGGTGACCTGGATAACGGCACGGGACAATCTGCCGTTGCTGCAGGGCATTGCAGACGGTCTTCGCAGCGTCGCCTGGGAAGATCGTGCTTTGGCAATGGATCGCAGCTATGACCTCTTGATCAACCTGGAGGACGAGCTGGATACAGCGGCCTTTGCTGAAGGCATACGGACGAGCAGGCGATTCGGCGCCATCTTGGCCGGGGACGACGGGGTCGGCTACACGGACGACGCACGAGGCTGGTTCGACATGAGCCTCATCAGTGTTCATGGGCGGCAACGCGCGGACGAGATCAAGTACCGGAATCGAAAGAGCTATCAGGAATTGGTCTTTTCAGGCCTGGGTCGGCCTTTCGACGGCGAAACATATCTTCTGCCGGAGCCCTTGGATGCCGGATTGCACGGAGACGTCGCCGTTGCGCCGGTGGCAGGGCCGGTCTGGCCGATGAAGAATTGGGCCTTCTACGACGAGGCCATGCAGAGACTGACCTCCGAAGGCTTTCGGGTAAACGTTCTTCCGCGTCGCCAGTCGTTGCTCGAGCACCTCGGGGACATCCGAAACCATCGTTGCCTTCTCAGCGGCGACAGTCTGCCCATGCACTTCGCACTTGGGCTGGGCATTCCGTGCGTGACCATCTTCAACTGCACGAGCCCCTGGGAGATCCACGACTACGGCCTGCAGACGAAGGTCATTTCGCCGCTCTTGGGTGAGTTCTTCTACAAGAGGGGCAGGGATCCCCGTGCGACGGCGGCCGTGACGGTCGACGACGTCGTGGATGCCGTGCGCGCTAAGATCGACGGTCCCGAGCAAGAGCTTCGGCGGGCTGGCAGGGCGTAATGCAGAACGAGAGCCGGCACCTGGACTCGTTGGCCGCGGACCCGGTGAGGTCGACGCGTCCACCGCACGGACCTCGGACCGTCTTTCCCGTGGCGGCGGTCGCGTCCGGGATTCGAAGGCCGGACTCGAGGGGAGGGTAGGGGAATGCCCGCCTCTGTAGCGGCGCTTCTGGTGGTCATCTTCATTGCGTTCGCCGTCTTCGGTGAAGCACGGCGCAAAGAGGCCGGGCCGGCACTGTGGCTGCCCGTGCTCTGGATGGTCATTTGTGCGTCGCGGTTCCCTTCGCAGTGGATGCAGCTGGGCTCGCCGCTTGTCATGGACGAGGCCGCGGCGACCGAAGGTAGTCCGCTGGATGCCGCATATTTCGCTTCGCTGATCCTCATGGGGACGATAGTCCTTGCCAGACGCAAGATCGAGCCTTCCCGGCTCATCCAGATGAATCTGCTGCTGGCGCTCTTCTTTGCCTACGGGGCTGTCTCGATTCTGTGGTCGGACTTTCCGTTCATCGCATTCAAGCGGTGGGTGAAGACCCTCGGCCACCCGATCATGGCGCTGCTCATCCTGACGGATCCCAATCCCGGTCTGGCATTCCGGACGGTCATGAAACGCTGCGCCTACATACTGCTCCCGCTTTCGGTACTCTTCATCAAGTACCTGCCGGAGTATGGGCGGGGATTCGATCGCTGGACGGGTGCGCCGACCAACCTCGGGGTTGGCCTGACGAAGAACGACCTCGGCTACGGATGCATGGTGTTCGGAATTTTCTCCGTATGGATGCTCCTTGCACCGCGTGAGGGTGATTCCCCGGCCCTCCGCAGGAGGGAAGTCGCATTTGCCGTCGTGCTGCTCTCGATGGCGGTTTGGTTGCTGTACATGGCGGACAGCGCGACCTCGCTCGGTGGCCTGTTGATCGGCTCGGCAACGCTGCTTGCTCTTCGCTTCGGCCTGCTTGGGAAGAAGCACATCGGGACGCTCATCGTCACCGGGCTCGTTTCGGTGCTCCTGATCGAATGGGCATTCGACGCCTATGCCAGGATACTGGAGCTTCTCGGCCGGGAGGTGACGCTGACCGACCGTACGGAGATCTGGGCGGACGTGCTTGCCCTTCAGGATCGTCCGCTGATAGGCGCCGGCTTCGAGAGCTTCTGGCTCGGGCCAAGGCTCGAAGCAATGTGGGCGAAGTGGTGGTGGCATCCGAACCAGGCTCACAGCGGCTACATCGAGACGTACTTGAATCTCGGACTCATCGGCGTCGGTCTGCTTGCTGCGCTTCTCCTGTCGACGTTCAACAAGATCAGGTCGAGATTGTCGCCGACGTTCGGATACGCGGACCTTCGGTTCGCATTCTTCTTCGTGATCATCGCGTTCAACTACACGGAGGCGGCGTTCAAGGCTGTGCACCTCGTCTGGACGATCTTTCACCTGATCGCCATCGACTACCGAGACGAGGCGCGGCAGTCCGCTACGGCCCCGGAACGCGCCCGTGCCAGGCGACGCTATGCACGTGGCGGCAGCCGCTGGCGCCGGTATCCGGCTCGCTGACATGGATACGACTCTTCCGGTCGTGGTGTCGTGCCCTCGCCGGTTCCTTCCTCGTGTCCGCTATGTGCTCGACACGCTCTTCATGGCCGTCGGCATCGAGCTACGCTATCTCGATGAGGCGCCGACCGACGGAGTCTGGCTGAGCTACGGCCACGGGCACCGCAGTGATGGTGCGGGAGACCGTCGTGTCGCCGTGCCGTGTTCCGTTGCGGCGTGGGAGTTTCTCGAAGGCGCGGGCGACGTCACGGCGAGCAGTGTCTTGGACGACCTGCCGGTGATTCTGCCGCATCCGGCAGCCGCGACGGCACGAGCCTGGGACCTCAGTTTCGATCTCGTGGCCAACGCCTTTTTCTTCCTCACGTCATGGTCCGAGAGACGCGGGGCTGGCACTCAGGCATCAAGACAGCTATTCGAGAACAGCGTCTACGCCCGTCTGGGTTTGCCACAGGACGTCGTGGATCGATACCTGCACGCTCTGCTCGATCGGCTGGACGCTGCGGCGAGCCCTGACGTCATCCGCCGAGCCAGGAACTGGCCAGGTGACCGGGGATTCGCCGTCGTGCTGTCGCACGACGTCGATTTCATTCCATCTGGCATCCGCGACATGCTTCGGCAGGGCGCGAAGACCATTCTCCGGCACCTGGTGCGTGAGCGGGACCCGATGGATGCCCTGCGCGCCGGCACGGGACTCGTGCGAGCCCTGGTGAAGGGCAAGGATCCTTACGGATGCATTCCTGAAATCATCGAACACGAGCGGAGGCTGGGAGTGAAATCGTCCTTCCAGGTCGCCGTGGCGCGTCATCACTCGAATGACGTCAATTACGATTTCGACGATGAGAAGACTCGCGAGTACCTCAGCGTGATCCCGCGGTCGGGCTTCGATCTCTGCCTGCACGGCAGCTATCTCTCGACCCGTCGAGCCGAGGCGTATGTCGGCGAGGCCGAAGTGCTGCGCGCGGCGCTGGGGGCCGTGGAGGGTTCGCGGCAGCACTTTCTTTCATTCGACTACGACACCCTGTTCTGTGCCCAGGAGGCCGCGGGCATCGAGTACGACATGTCGCTCGGCTATCCGGACCGATCCGGTCCTCGCGTCGGCTTCTCCTACCCCTTCTTCCCTTACGACCTGTCTGCGGACAGGCCGTTCAACGTCGTGCAGTTGCCGCTGTTCCTGATGGACGTAACGTTGCGCATCTACATGGGCCTGAAGGGTGACGCGGCTCGGGATGCCGTTCGAGGTGAGATTGCCCGGCTGGCGGGCAAGGGAGGCTGCGTGTCCGCCGTCTGGCACCCGATCGTATTCGGGGGCGCAAGGGACCCGGGCATCGCAGAACTCTACTGGGACATGGTCACGCACATCTCCGACTCTGGCGGACTCGCGACGGATGGCCGGACGATCAACCGCTTCTGGAGAAGCCGGGCGACCGGCTTTGGAAGCTTTGCCGGGCTGCCGGGCCGGACCGGCGGTTGCGCGGATCGTGGCAGGGCCGTTGCCGATCATGCGCTGGAGGGGCAAACGGCGTGATGACTTCAGGTCGTCCGTGAGTCGTCACGAGCGGGCAGAGGAGCGAGCAGCGTGGCACACATCCTGATGGTGGCGTATACGAACTACCTGCGCGATCCGCGCGTGAGGCGCGAGGCCGAAGCGCTCGTAGGTGGTGGTCACCGGGTTACGTTCCTGGCCAGTCGACAGCCCGGGGAGCCGTCACGCGAAGTGGTCCAGGGCGTGGAGGTCCGGAAGCTCCCCGGCATCGCGCACAGCAAGACCTCGGCGGCGGGGTACGTCGTCGATTACGCACTGTTCTTTGCGATGTGCTTCGCGCACATGCTCTTGCGGCCGCTGCGCTACGATCTCGTGCACGTCAACAACATGCCCGATTTTCTCGCCCTGACCGCGGCGGTTCCGAGAATCTTCGGCAGACCCGTGATCCACGACGTCCACGACCTGATGCCCGAACTGTACCAGGAGAAGTTCGGGACCACGGAGGACAGCCTTCTGGTCCGGATGCTGAAGGCGCAGGAGCGGTTGGCCGGGCGCTTCGCATCGGCCGTCCTGACCGTCGAGGATCGGCTCCGGGACATACTGGACGGCCGGGGAGTCCCGCGTGCAAAGGTGCACGTGCTGATGAACCTGCCCGACGACCGAATCTTCGCGCCCAGAGATCCGATGCCTCCCAAGGGCCCGGGAGCCCGGTTCGTCGTCGTCTACCATGGCACTCTCGCGCGCCGCCTGGGGCTCGACGTGGCACTGCGCGCCGTCGCCAAGATCCGGGACAGGATTCCGTCGATCGAACTCCGCATCATCGGTGCCGGAGAGGAGCGCGAGGCCCTGATCGCGCTGCGGAACGAGCTGGAGCTGGACGATTCGGTCACGTTCAGCGACGGCTTCGTGCCCGTCGAGCGCATTCCGGCCATGATCCGGGACGCCGACGTCGGATTGATACCGCTGCGGATCTCAGGCGGGACGGACATCATGCTGCCGACCAAGTTGCTGGAGTACGTCACGGTCGGCATTCCCTGCATAGCGCCGCGGACCGGGACGATCTGCCGCTACTTCGACGAAGACATGCTGCAGTTCTTCGAGGCCGAGAACGCGGACTCGCTGGGGGCCGCGATCGTCGAGATGTATCGCGATCCGGCCAGGCGCGCACGACTCGCGCAGCAGGCGACCGAGAGATTTGGCCGGACCTACACCTGGAGCCGGCACAAGCAAGTCTACACGACGCTCGTGGAGAGGCTGCTGGCGGGGTGACCGGTACAGATCGGCGGGGGTCTTCTCCCTGCCGGGCCCGGATCAACTGCGTTCGGGCTTCGCGGACCGGCCGATGCCGAAGTACAGGAGGCCGGCCCCTTCCGCACGCTGCCGGTCCCACAGGTTGCGGCCATCCAGGACTGCCTCGACGCCAGCCGAGCGCCAGCTCGGGAAGTCGATTTCACGGAAACCCGGGTGAGCGGTGTTGAGCACGACCAGTTCCGCGCCCTCAACGGATCCGGCCTGAAATCCGGAGCGCTCCAGCTCCGTGGTGGAGTAGTAGGGATCTTCGATCGTCGGAATGGCGGCACGCTGGATCAGGGCGTCGCGCAGGGCGTAGGCAGGGCTGAACGTGTCGACTTTCACGCCTGGCCTGAAACCGAGCCCGAGGATGTGCACGCGCCGCCCCGCCAGCGGCTTCCAGACTCCTGCGACGCGGTCCAGCTGCCGGGCGGGCTGACCGTCGTTGATCTCCCGCGCGGCCTCGGAGATCCGCTGTGTCATTCCCAGGCGTCTGGACTCGCGTGTCAGGAAGTACGGATAGACGGGCGTGCAGTGGCCACCCACCCCGATTCCCGGGAGCAGCAGGTTGGCCTCGCCATCCGTGTTCGCTGCCTGGCGGACCCGCTCGAAATCGACGCCCGCCAGCTCGCAGAAGGCCGCGAGTTCGTTGGCCAGTGCGATGTTCACATCCCTGAACAACATGCCCATCAGCTTGGCGGACTCTGCAGCTTCGAGTGACCCTACATCGTCGACCGGCGCCCCAAGGTAGCGGCTGTACAGTTCGATCGCGCGTCGTCGGGAGTCGTCGTCCAGCGCACCGACGACTTTCGGCGTCTCCTGCAGACGCGAGAGCACCATGTTTGCCTTGACCCTCTCCGGGCTGTAGGCAACGTGAAAGTCCGTGCCAGCGGCGAGACCGCTGTTCTGCTCCAGTACGGGTATCAGGTTGCGCCGCGTGCCTCCGACACTGACCGTCGTCTCGTAGACCACGAGCGTGCCGCGCTTCAGTCCCTTGCCGACCTCCGCAGAAGCAGCCTGCAGGACGCTGAAATCGATCTCCCTGTCGGCCGTCAGGTGCGCAGGCACGATCACGACGATGGCATCCGAGACGGAAGCAGCGGCAGACGTATTCGTCGTTGCCCGGAGTCTGCCCTGCTCGTGCAGTTCTCGCATCAACTCGGGCAGGCCGGGCTCCTCGTACGGGCAGGAGCCCGAAGATACGGAGGCGACGAGAGCCGGATCGATGTCTGCCACGGTGACCAGCGCGCCGTGTCTGGCGAAAACGCATGCCAGCGGCAGGCCCATGCGGCCACCGCCCACGACCGTCACTTGCATTGGGCGAGATCTCCTTTCAATAGCCCCACCAGCAGTATCGCTCGGTCGCCTGGCCCGCAACCGGTACCGCCTGCGCGCGGGAAACCCTTCCGAGTCTATAGATGCGCGGCGCGGGCAGAGCGGTCAACGATCGCACAATTCGTGTCGTACTTGACCAAGGCAGTCCAGAACCGTCATCCCCGTCACAGTAACGGGGCCCCGAGGGCGCGCTTGCGGTCCCGAATCGGCCGCGGCAAGCTTGGCGGCCGGGACCCGGCTCGCCGTCTTGGCGAAGCCGTCACCTGCAGGATGCGAAAGCCGACACCGGTCACACACCGCCTTTCCCGAATGCCCTAGCCTCCTGCGGGGAAGTACTCGGGACACACCCGTTCGTCAAGGGTTACATGCCGCGCAGATTCTTCGATTGCGCCTCAGGTCCCCGACCGGCTTCCTCGCCCGGGCGCACGGCACCAGGACGCTCCGGACCGGCCGGATGCGTCCGGCCTGTGGATCCGCACCGTGTCGCCTGAAGTTGCCGGTATCCTCCATGGCGGGGAGATCGTGCCGCCGCCTGAGGCGGGAGGCGCGCCTGCCCGCAAGGATCAGGTGGAGACATCCGGCGTTGGGGTCGAATTGACCGGTAATCTGCTCGAGAGGCTCGGCACCCATGCCATGGTCCGGCCGGACGCTCCCTGCGGGGTATCTTCCGGGCTGCAGGTCTCCTACGCGCAACTTCATCGGGCCAGCGACGAACTGGCTGCCCGCCTTCATGCCTCGGCAATCCGAGCCGGATCGACGCAGGTCGCTTCGGTATTGGCGGAGAGAAGCCCGCGACTGCTCACGGCATTGCTCGCGTCGATGAAAGCCGGACTGGCATTCAATGTGATCGACCCGCGCTATCCACGCAAGCGGACCAGCGAGTACCTGCGCTACCTGGACCCGGCCGTCGTCATCGACGCGACGGGGGACCGGCGCGCGGAGACGGACCTGGCTGAAGGACTGGCCAGGTCAACCGTTTCCCGAATCGTGGCCGTCGATACCCCTGCGGGACGATCCGGAGGCCCGGTTCCAGAGCCCCTCGTCTCTCGGTCCGACAGGGCCGCCGATTTCCCCATGTACGTCGCCTTCACCTCGGGAACCACCGGGCTGCCCAAGGCGGTCTGGGGCTCGCACGGCCCTGTCGCCCACTTCTTCGAATGGCAGGCCGCCACCTTTTCGATCGGAGCCGGCGATCGCGTCAGCGTCCTCAGCGGGCTGGCGCATGACCCTCTGCTGCGTGATCTGCTGATGCCGATATGGACGGGGGCAAGCTGCTGGTTCCCACCGGAAGAAGTCTTCACTACGCCGGGAGCCCTGTACTCGTGGCTTCTCGAGTCGGCCATCAGCGTCATGCACGCGACGCCAAGCCTCATCAGCCTGCTGCTCAACGTCCCGAGGTCCGACGTGGAGCCTCGCCTTCCCTCGCTGCGACACATCTTCCTGGGGGGAGAGCCGCTCCATCGCCACCTCGCCGCACGACTCCAGGCCTTGGCGCCTGCCGCGCAGATCGTGAACTGCTACGGGGCGACCGAGACGCCGCAGGTCATGGCATGGTACCGCGTCACTCCCGCAGTTCTCCAAGAGCGGCAGGCGACGAGCGGTCCCGACGTGGTGCCGATTGGGACCGGGATCGATGGTGTCGAACTGCTGCTGCTCGACGGAGACGATCGTGTCGTCGACGCCGGCCAGACCGGCGAGATCTGCATTCGCACACGGTACCGCGCGGCGCGGATCGAGGACACCTCGGGCGAATCGGCCTCCGGACTCGCCGTCAATCCTCTAACCGGGGACCCGGACGATCTCATCTACCGGACGGGCGACTACGGCTACCGCCTGCCGGATGGCGACGTCGTGTGCGTCGGACGGCATGATCGCCAGGTCAAGGTTCGCGGATATCGAGTGGATCTAGGCGAAGTCGAGCGCGCCGTCGCCGCAATTCCCTGCGTGGGCCACTTCCACGTAGACGTCTGTGTCCGGGAGAATGCCGCGTCCATCGTGCTCTTCGTCGTGCCACGACACGAGAATGAGCCGGCAGACCTCGAGGCCATTCGCTTGCTGCTCGGCCAGGCGCTCCCGCAGTTCATGACACCTCACGAGATCCTGACGGTGGAGAACCTGCCGCTCACACCCAATGGAAAGGTAGACCGGGAGACCCTGCTGGACCTTGTGTCGGGCGTGCGGGAGAGCGACGCGTCCGGACGACCGGCCGATCAAGGCGACCTCATCGACTCCGGGATCGCCAAGATACTCGTGGGCCTGCGCCAGATGCGGTTTCCTCTCCTTGACTCCGCGGAGTCGATCGGTCCGATGGACTCGCTGCAGGTGATCGAATTCCTGTGTGCGCTTCAGGACGAGTTCGGTGAACAGGTGCCGCCTGAACTGCTCAGAAAGTCGCGGACGCTTGCCGAGCTTGCGGTGGGGCTGTCCGGCCTCGGCCATGGCGAACGCGGCAGATACGGAAGTCAAGAGTCCGGCGACGCGACGTCGTCGCTCGAGAGGGCCCCGGTCACGGAGCCGCCCCGAACTCGCGGGAGCCCTGCAGGGGCGCTCCGCAGGCGTCCGCCGTGGATCCCGCGGCGGGAGACGGCATGGGGCGCGGTTCGAAACCGGCTACTCCAGCTCGTGGCGCGCGTGGCACCGGACCCTGTGCGGGTGGCGTGCCATCGCCGCCGGGGGGTTGCCCTGGGCGAGGGCGTCTCGCTGGGCTACGACACGGTCATCGAAACCGCCTTCCCGAACCTGGTGAAGATCGGCAACGGCGTCAACGTCGGCATGCGCGTGACTATCATCGCCCACTTCCGCGGGATGGAGGGCTCCGACACCGGGCCGCCAACGGTCGTGATCGAGGACGACGCATTCATCGGGCCGGGAGCCATCATCCTGCCGAACGTGACGATCGGCCGGGCTGCCGTGGTGGCCGCCGGCAGCGTCGTGTCCTCGAGCGTTCCCCCGCTGACGTTCGTCCACGGCAATCCTGCCAAGCCGGTCGCTCGGTGCGGCGTGCCGTTGACCGGTGAGACGACCTACGAGGAATTCCTGCGCAGCCTGATACCGCTGGGTCCACAGGAAGGCCCCATGCTGCCGGGACTGAATCGCCGGCCGTCGTCCGCCGGGGCTGGCTCGAGCACGGACCGGGTGTCGCGCGGGGCGATCGCAACCACGGATGACAACTGAGTGCATGGTGGCCGTATGGACACGAAACTAGGGGCGGCAGAGCGGCTCGTTGTCGTCCGCCTCTCGCCGGGATCGATCCGAGCGACCCACTTCAGCCGGCTGGCCGAGAGCCTGGGCGCAGAGGTGATCGAGAAGCGAGGCGAGGGCCGGGGCTTCCTCGAACGCATCGTTCGGGAAGCTCGGGACTCAGCCGACCGTGCCCTCGTCCTGGACGTCGATTCCGTCTGCGAGGCACTTGGGCCGGAAGAACTGGAAAACATCGCAGCGCTGATTGGCCAGTTCCACAGGCCGGTTCTGCTGCTGGCGTCCCGGAGCAGCAGGCAGGTCGGCGAGGCTCTGCAGGTGCTGACAGCGGGTGCCGTGACGGGCGTGAGCCCGATTCCGCAGTCAGCACGAGTTCACTTTCCCGAGGAGAGCCGGGACCTCGCGGAGGAGCTCGCGACTTTCGACTATCCGCTGCGCCCGGAGGCGCGCCTCGGACTGACCTGTGACGGACGGGTGAGCTGCACCGAACTGATGCACCTGGACGGCGTTCCCGCATTCCTTCGCCTAGCGTCCTGCAAGGCGGGCTTGTTCGTATGGGCAACGCCCGGGGTGTTCGATCCGGACTCCCCGCTATCGGCCGAACTACAGTTCGAGGAGGTCATCGACTCGTACGTTCCGGCCATCATCTTCGTCAGACACGCCCTCGGCGACCGTTGCTGGCGAACACGTGGCATGGGTGCGGGTCTCGTCATCGACGACCCGCTTCTCAGCAGTCGTTACGGGCTGCTGGACTTCCCGGCCCTGCTGTCGTCCGCAAGGGCCAACAACTATCACGTCACCTTGGGTTTCATACCCTGGAACCACTGGCGGACACGCACGGCCGAAGCTGCGTTCTTTCGCGAGCACTCCGACTGCTTCAGCGTATGCCTGCATGGCTGCGACCACACGCAGGGAGAATTCGCTTCCGCGGACGGAGGAGAGCTGGCGACGCGGATCGAGCTTGCGGCCTCGCGGATGAGGCGGCACGAGCAGCGGACGGGCATCCAGTGGGAGCCACTGTTGGTCTGTCCACAGGAGTTATTCTCCCTGGCTGCCGTCCGGGCCGGTGCGGAGACCGACGACGTCATCGCGTTGGTGAACACGCGCTGCATTCCGCCGGCTTCAGCCGAGGCCAGGGTCAAAGGGTCAGATCTGCTTCTGGCGGCGACCGACGTTCCGTTCGGGCTGCCTCTCCTCAAGCGCCACTACCTTCGGGACATGTCGGATTTTGCGATGTCGATGTTCCTGGGCAAGCCGCCAATCCTGGCAGCCCATCACGACTTCTTCCGCGACGGACCGGGCCCGACCGAGGCCTTTGTGCGGAAGTTGCGGGAAATGCGACCGGACGTCACTTGGCGTCCCTTGTCGGTGATGCTCCAGGAGCTGTGCTCGACGAGGCGGGTTTCGGCAACGGAATGGGAGACGCGGATCTTTGCCGATGTCTTCCGGCTTCACAGCGAAGCGGAGGGGGCCACGACCCACCACGTCCTGCGCCGTTCGACTCCCGGAACAGTGACGGCGGTCAGTGCGGGAGGGAGCGGCGTCGAGTTCAGACAGGTCGGCGACTCAGTGAGGTTCACTGTGCGGCTCGAAGGGCCCGGCCCGATCGACATCCGGATCGAGCGTCAACCCCGGCGCGTCGTCGGCGCAAGGCTCGAGGAAGGGCCGACGTATCAGCTCGGCGTCGCGGTCAGGCGGACCTTGTCGGAACTTCGTGACCGCGTCGTCGGTCCCGGCCTGGCGCTGGTCCAGCGTGCCAGTCGCCTGCTACAGCTCCAGCTTGTGTGCGCCGGCGTGATCCATCAACTGCCGGAGCAATCGGTGTCCTGGCAGCTGGCGGCGACGTTGATGCCGATCCTCTGAGGGGGATGGGCACCCTGGGTTGCGCCCTCGACCGTCCATTCGGGCGTCACGGTCGGGGTTGACATAACACCACCTTTCTTCTCCGGGCGTGTCGCGCGCCAGAGACAAGGTCCACGGCGCGGAGATCAGCGCCTCTGATAGCATGGGCTCGAGATCTCCAGGAGCGTGGGCTCGACTCGACGGACGCCGGCCGATGGCGGAACATCGGGCGGGCGGGGCGGTCTCAGTTGCTGTCGGTGGAAGTACCCTTGCCCATGGAGGGCAGCCATGAACCAGGTCATCCAGAGCGTTCGATGTGTCTGTTTGCCGCTGTTGGCTCTCTTGGCGTGGGTCCCGGCAGCCGGCGCAGCGACGATCTCGGCTTCCAGCTGTTCGCAGTCGGACGTGCAGGCCGCACTGACAGCCGCATCGGGTGGCGACACGGTCATGGTTCCCGCGGGCACGTGCTCGTGGACATCACTGGCGATATCGAAGGGAATCAGGCTCAAAGGGGCCGGCGCGTCGGCGACCAACATCACGGTCACCGGCGTCGTGTCGGTCAGGAGAGTGGCTTCGCACGGTTTCGAGCTCAGCGGCTTCAGTTTCAGGAAGACCAATGATTCTTCCGAGCACATGTTCCTGATCGACGGCGCCTCGGATGCAGCGATGCCGCTCATCCACGACAACGTCTTCACGGTGTCGAACTCGGGCATCATCCGCTACGAGACCAATGGCGGTGTGATCTACGGGAATACATTCAACGGCGACCTCGATGACTCGGCAATCCAGCACAAGCTGATCAGCGACGACAACCTGTCCTGGAGGACGCTCGACACGATGGGCGTCCGTGACACGGACGGCCGGAGCAACCTCTACATCGAAGACAACGCCTTCAACGGCATGGCCAATCAGGCGCTGGACTTCGACGACTCGTCCCGCGTCGTTTTCCGGCACAACGTACTCACCAGTTCTTCCGTCAACAGCCACGGCCGCGATACGTCTCCCGTAGGGGTTCGTCACTACGAGATCTACGCCAACGAGTTCCTGTATCCGGACAGCCAGGTCAACCAGGTCTGGATGATCTGGCTGCGGGGCGGCACGGGCGTGATATTCGACAACACGTTTGACGACATCCGGGGTCAGATGTGGGGCGACAAGATCGAGATCCGGATGTCCGTTCGCGCAGCGGACGAAGGGGGGGTCGATGGATGCTGCACGGTCTGGCCCTGTCGGCGTCAGGTCGGACAGACCTATGCGGTGGATCCGGTCGACGGCAGAGAGAAGGAATTGACGGACGGCGTCCGGTTCTGGGGCAACGCCGGCAACCCGGCGTGGGAGCTCGCCCGCTGGGAGAACACGTGCGGAAACGACGACATCACCGTATTCCTGCGGGAAGGACGCGACTTCGCCTTCTCGCCTTCACCGAAGCCGGGCTACTCGCCCTTCCCCTATCCTCATCCGGTGAGGGCCGATGCCGGCCCGAGGCCGTTGCCGCCGACCGGCATCTCCGTACAGTAACTCAGGGACACGTCGAGATCGTCGATACTGACCGACTACTGCGGGGCCGGTCAGCAGGAAAGGTGTATGCCGTCGCTGTCGTCGCGATCGGCATCGCTGGAAGGATTGGGTATCGTGCCGGGTGCCGAGCCGCTCCGGGTCAATCGACTGTCAGGTTGGCCGGCGGCATGGGCGGCGCGCCGCCCAGGCGCTCATAGGCGCCTATGTCCCAGCCGCCTCCGACAGGGCGGGACACAGCCGACTCGATGCTGCTCGAATACGGGGTGCCTAGCGCCGCCCCGGCATCGACTGCGGGCGACCCGGCGCGGAGGGACAGACCGGCGCGGTCGGGCGACAGATTGCCTCCAGCCTGACGGAGCCAGCCGCCTGGGAGGCTTGCGGCATCCGTGAACAGGGGATCGGCCGCAACTGCGGTCGATTCGTAGCTGGCGAGGTTCGAAGCGACGAAGCTGGTGCCGGCCGAGCGGACGAGCGTGCCGCTGCCGAAGAACAGGTTGTTCGAGTGCGCCGTCACGCGTCCGCTGTCGGAGAAAGGCAAGCCGGACTCGTGGAAGAAGATATTGTTGCGGAACTCGAGGACGGGGAAGGACGCGGCTGCGTTGTTGACCACGACGGGAGCGTTGAAGAACGTATTGTTGAAGACGAGTATGGAGTTCGTATTGCCGAGATCACGGTCGATCAGGAAGCCGCCGCCCTGGCTGTTGTTGAGCACGAGGTTGCCGTAGACCTTGATGTCCTTGGGGTCTTTGCCGCTTGATCCATCGTAGATCCGGATGGACCCGTGAATCGTGTCGACAGCGACAACGTTGTGCCGGAAATGCACGTTCGTCGGGCCAACGCCAAAATGATTCGATTCGTTTCCATTCACGAACAGTCCCGCGCCCTTGGTGCCGGTGACGTAGTTGTACTCGATGACGGCGTCGACAACATGGCCCTTGACTATGATTCCGGACCCAGCGCCGTAGTCCGGGTCCAGGCCCGTGTTGTAAACCGTGTTTCCGCGAACGAGCACGTTGCGGACCATGCAGTCCGCGCTTTCGTCACCGGGGTAGATCGGCAAACCGTCCCGCGAAATGTCGTGGACGACCGAGTTGAGAATCTCGACGTTCGCAACCTCGCCGTTCCTGCCGCCATGGTTGCTGACGATGATCCCGTACTTGTACTGCCCCTGCGACGTCCGGCTCCAGACGTCGTGGACGACGACGTCGTCCACACGCTTGCTTGCACCGGTCAATGGTCCCTCGTAGAAGCTGTGGTTCATCTCTATGCCGTTTGTCACCTTGCCGTTGGCGTCCACCTCAAAGCCACGGAAGGTCGTCTCCATGAGCGCGTGATCGCGGAAGCGAACGACAGCGGAGGCGATGTCGGCAGAGGCCCGGAGTGTCGCGCGGGTGCCCGATCCCCACTCGTTGCCGACGTAGGTGACGCCCCCGGTGAGGAAGATGCCCTGGGTGCCGCTTACGAGCCAGCTGTCGGCGCTGTCAAAGTACACGGTGTCGCCCGGCGCGAGTCGGCCCGAACCGGAGTAAGCCGCCATGCCAGGCGCATTGCGCCACGCGGACGACGGGGTTAGGCCATTGTTCGAATCGCTGCCGGCAGTTGCGTCCACATAGTAGGCGGCCGCACCAGCAGACGACGCCAGTGCGGCCTGCAGGGCAAGGGCGATCAGCGCCGGAAGTAACCTGTCATCTGCGAGTCGGCGGGCAAGTCTCATCCTGGGACTCCTGGGAACGGCCGGTCGGTCCCGGCTGCGATGCAATCACGCGCATCGGACCCGAGAACTGTGAGTTCTGTCCAGCACCACCGTGTGGATTTTTGGCGACACTGTAGCATGCGTGTGGCCAGGGTCGGTCGGATGGGCACTCCGCCGATTCCGGGCGGTGCGAGTGCCGCGGCAGCGAGTCGTGCGCCAGATTATGGTACAGGGGAACGAGCGGCTTCCGGGCCGTCATGCTCGATGAGTGGTACGCAAGAATGATACTGGTCACGGGCGGCGCTGGCTTCATAGGCTCCAACATTGTGGCGGCACTGTGTGAGCGAGGCGTGCCAGTGGCCGTCTCGGACCGCCTGCGGGACAACGACAAGTGGCGCAACCTCGCCAGGCGGAGTCTCGTTGATATCGTGCACCCTGACCGTCTCGACGAGTGGCTCCGTGACCAGCACAAGGTCGACGCGATCGTGCACATGGGGGCTATTTCGGCCACGACAGCGCGTGATGCCGATCTCGTGTTCGACGTGAACGTCAACCTGAGCACCCGGCTGTGGCGTTGGTGCGCGGAACAAGGTGTCAGGTTCATCTACGCCTCGTCGGCAGCCACCTACGGGGACGGTGGGGAGGGCTTCGGTGACGACCCGAGCCCCGAGGCGCTGGCGCGACTGCGGCCGCTCAATGCCTATGGATGGAGCAAGCACTTCTTCGATCGGCGAGTAATGGGTCTTGTCGCGGAAGAGGGCCAGCGGGTACCGCCGCAGTGGGTAGGTCTCAAGTTCTTCAATGTCTTTGGTCCGAACGAGTATCACAAGGGCCCGATGCAGAGTGTCGTCGCACAGAAGTATCCGCTCGTCGCGGGGGGGCATCCCATCACGCTGTTCAAGTCCTATCACCCGAAGTACGACGACGGCGGGCAGATGCGGGACTTCATCTATGTCGAGGACTGTGTGGACGTGATCCTGTGGCTGCTGGAGAACCCCGCGGTTACCGGACTGTTCAATCTCGGGACCGGCGCGGCGAGGAGCTTTGCCGATCTCGGGCGGGCGCTTGCTGCCGCGGTCGGCTGCCAGCCGCAGATCGAGTTCATCCCGATGCCGGAGGCGATCCGGCCCAACTACCAGTATTTCACCGAGGCGCAGATGCACAGGCTGCGCGACGCGGGGTATCGAAAGCCCTTCACGTCGCTGGAAGACGGAGTCCGGAGCTATGTCGAAAGGTACCTTGCCGGTCCGGACCGATACCGCTGAACAGGCGGTCGGCCCGGTCGGGACGTCTCGGCATGTCATTCTCGGTCGCGACGGCGTGCTGACCAAGGATACCGCAGACGGCAAGATCGCCGGCATCCCGGCGGCGCTCGTGTCGACAGGCAGGGAACGACATGCCGGGCAGGCAGTCGGTGAGCGCCAGGTCGCCATGTACGAGGACCTTGCGTCGCCCGTCGCGAGCCTCGTATCGTCGTCAGTCAGTCAAGAGGGAGGCCGATAATCGTGACGATCAAGGAGACGTTTGCCGAGCACTCGGAGGTCATGGCCGAGGCGTCGAGGCTGTTGCCCGATGTCCTCGAGCGGATCGCCCATGAAGTCCACGAGTGCTTTCGCAGGGGCGGTACCTTGCTTGCCTGCGGAAACGGAGGCAGCGCTTCAGATGCGGAACACCTCGTTGCGGAGCTGGTGGGCCGGTTCCGGGACGAGCGAAGGGCCCTGCCGGCAGTTGCGCTGGCGGGCGGCATGGCGACCATTACGGCAGTCGCCAACGACTACGGATACGAATCGGTCTTCCGACGACAGGTCGAGGCTCTCGCGCGAGCCGGCGACGTACTGATTGCGATCAGCACGAGCGGCAACTCCCCGAATGTGCTGTCAGCAGTTCATGCGGCGAAGGAAAGGGCCTGCCGGGTCATCGCGCTCACGGGCGGGTCCGGTGGCCGCCTGGCGAAGGAAGCTGACGTCGCGATTACCGCGCCTTCCTCCGTCACGGCGCGGATTCAGGAGGTGCACATCCTCTGCATACACGCGATCGTGGAATCGGTCGACAGGCACCTCCGCGCCGAGCAAGCCCCATGAGCGGGCAGGATTCATTCATCGTCGGGCGCCAGCGGTTGCTGGAGATCCTCGAGTGGTGCAGGGACCGGGAGATCTGGATTGTCGGCGACCTCATGCTGGACGAGTACGTCAGGGGTTCGGTCGACCGAATCTCGCCGGAAGCGCCGGTGCCGGTCGTGAAGGTCGGCGATGTGCACAACAGACTGGGTGGGGCCGCCAACGTGGCACGGCAGGTCGCGGCGCTCGGTGCCAACGCTGTGCTTGCGGGCGTCGTCGGGGACGACGAGGCGGGGCGGTGGCTGCTCGAAGAGTGCCAGAGGCAGGGCATCGACACGCGCGGCGTGTACGTGGATAACTGTCGGCGTACGACGCGGAAGCTTCGTGTCCTGGGCCACAGCCAGCAGCTCGTCCGGCTCGACTGGGAGGACGCAGGACCGTGCTCCGACGTCGTGTCGGCTGCGCTGCACGACAGGCTCGCGAAGGGCAGGATGGCCGACGCCATAATCCTCAGCGACTACGCGAAAGGCGTTCTGAGCGATGGAAGCCTGTCGAGACTGATCGGCTTCGCGCACACCTCGGGCCGCAGGGTGATCGTCGACCCGAAGCGCTACGATCTAGGCGCGTATCGAGGGGCAAGTATCCTGACGCCGAATCTCAACGAACTCGCGCGCGCGGCGGGACGAAGGCTCGACCCGGACGACCGTGACGCAATCGTTGCAGTGGCTCTGCCAATCATCCAGGCGGCGGCGCTAGAGGCTCTGGTCGTGACGCTCAGCGACCGTGGTATGCTCCTCGTCCAGCGCGACGGCGAGTCGCAGCACGTTCCGGCGGTCAGGAGGGCCGTTTCCGACGTAACGGGTGCCGGCGATACCGCAGTCGCGGTGCTGGCAACAGCCCTCGCCGCGGGTAGCACACTGCTTCAGGGAATGGAGATAGCCAATACGGCAGCTGGGCTCGCCGTAGCGGAGGTTGGGGCCGTGGCGGTGGCGCCGCACCAGATCAGCAGCGCTCTGTCCGAGGCGCCGCGCGGCAAGGTGGTCACGCGAGAAGAACTGGCAGCCCGAGCGGCAGGGTGGCGGATGGCCGGGAAGCGCGTTGTCTTCACGAACGGGTGTTTCGACCTGTTGCACGCGGGACACCTGTCGCTCCTGCACCAGGCCGCGGAGCTAGGCGACGTGCTGGTCCTCGCCATCAACAGCGACGCATCGGTGAGACGCCTGAAGGGTGACTCTCGACCGATCGTGCCGGCCGAGGATCGTGCAGCTCTGTTAGCGGCTCTTTCGTGCGTCGACGCGGTCACCATTTTCGAAGAAGACACGCCTCTCGAGACGTTGCGGGCGGCCAGGCCCCATGTTCTGGTGAAGGGGCAGGACTATGGCATCGAGAATGTCGTCGGGCGCGATCTGGTAGAGACTGACGGCGGCCGCGTGGTGCTCGTGCCGCTGATGGACGCCAAGTCGACGACTGCCATCGTGGAGCGGATTCGCGTGGGCGAAGCGGCGGTGGGCTGATGCGGAGACTCGAAACTGGGCACGGCTGGTGCTGGTGGGCGGAATGCTCGAGCGGCTCCGGTTTATGTAAACTGATGCGCCACGACGTGCCCTGCAAGAGTGCTTTTGCGACGTTTCGCGCTGACACAGTTGCCGAAGCAAGGCATTCTGCTGCAAGTGCCCAGACCGGCATCGCAGAAAGCCGTCCTTGAGGTGGACCCGAGTCTATGCAGGAAACGCTAAACAATCTGATCGAGCGCGCCCGCGGCGCGATCAGGTTCAAGTGGTGGGCAATCGGTGTAGCCTGGGGCGTCTGCTTGCTCGGATGGACCGTGGTAACGTTCCTGCCCAGCAAGTACGAGGCCTCGACACGCGTGTTCGTTGATACCCGAACAGCGTTGTCGCCCGTCATCCAGGGCATAGCGATACAGCAGGACGTCGCGGCACATCTGAATCTTGCGCAGGAGGCGCTGATCGGCGAGGAGCAACTCGACGAGATAGTCCGGGAGACCGGACTGGACGCGACCATCAAGACGGCTCAGGAGAGGGCCGGCCTGATCGACTCGCTGAAGAAGCGCATCGTCATCAACCTGCAGAGAACCGGCGAGTGGGGACAGACAGGTGGCGTGATCTACACGATCAGCTATCGCGACTCGGATCGGGAACGCGGCCTCAAGACCGTCGAGATCCTGTTGAACTCCTTCATCGAGGATACTCTCGGCGGCAAGAGGCAGGGGTCCGAGGAGGCTAGTGACTTCCTCCGGAACGAGATTGCCGAGACGGAAGAGCACCTCCGTGAGGCAGAGCAGCGGCTCGCCGAATTCAAGAAGGCCAATGTCGGCGTGATGCCTGGAGCGGCGGGCGACTATTTCACGCGCCTCCAGACGGAGCTCGATGCGGCGCGCAAGGCTCGCGCCGATCTGCAGGTCGCGCTTTCCCGGCGAAGCGAGCTGTCCCGGCAGCTCAGTGGCGAGACGCCCTTCACGGTGGCGACGGGCACTCCGGGAGCGGCGGCCATGGCGGGGACGAGGGGAGGCAACGACACGACGTCGCAGATCGCGGATGCGGAGCGCCGGCTTGCCGCTCTGCTGTTGCGTTTCACCGAGAAACACCCGGACGTCATCGCCGCGCGTGCGGAAGTGGAAGGTTTGAAGGCCAGGCGAGCCGAGGAACTCGAGGCACTGAGGCGAGGCGATCCGAATGCCGCTCTGTCCAGTGGAGCAGGAGCCAATCCCATCTACCAGAGCATCCAGCTCGCGCTGAATCAGGTCGACGTGGAGATTGCGGAACTCCGGGGCCAGATCGCGCTCCACGAGCGCAAGGTCGGTGAGTTGCAGCGGCTGGTCAACACCGCTCCGGAGGTGGAGGCCGAGTACGCAAGGCTCAACCGCGACTACGACGTCACGAAGGCCCAATACACTGCGCTGGTCGAGCGTTTGCAGCGAACGGAGCTCGGCCAGGATGCGCAGGACAAGGCGTCGGACGTGCGTTTCGAAGTGATCGATCCACCGAACGCCGGGTTCTCGCCGGTCACGCCGAATCGACCGGCCCTGGTCACGCTGGTCTTCCTGCTGGCGCTGGGCCTGGGCGGGGCTACTGCGGTGGGTCTGGACAGGCTGAATCCGGTGTTCAACCGCGGACGCGACCTGCACGAGGCGACCGACCTGCCCGTGCTCGGCGAGGTCGCCTATGCCACCGTCGATACGGTGGACCTGAGCGGACAGAGGACTCTGATGCTGGTTTCCGGTGGTGCCGCTGGGCTCGTCGTCGCCTTCCTCGCGATGATCTGGCTGAGCGCGACCTTCAGCTTCAACTAGTCGCAAGGGCTCGGAAAGTCATTCCGGGGTGAAGGTCCGACCATTCGTGCGTCGCCCGTGATGCTTGTCGCATGCCCCGCGAGGCTGCCTGACGGGGAATCCGACTGCAGCGTGACACTCCTGCACGCCGCAGTCGCCGGCGAAGTCGGGCCTGGCCTGCGTAACGATGGCGACCGTGCCGATGCCGCCGACGGCCCCGCCGCTACAACTCGGCCCAAGGCCGCCCCCCGCTCGGCGTCCGTCCGCACTTCGGCAACCCATGGCCGCCCCAGGACCCAGCGCTGCGTCCGGACCGCCTTACGGGAGTACGGGCGCGCTCTCTAGCATCACGGGGGCAGGGAAGACGGAGTGCGCAAAAGGGAAGCCGGCGCCCGAGGCGGGCGCCGGCAGAGTCAGCTCACGGTGAAACGCGGTCCGGCTCAGGAAGCCTTGGCTCTCGCGACTTCCTCCTGCGGTGGAACGGCCAGTGCGCGGACTGCGTCGCAGACCGTCTGGCACTGCTCGGCGGTCAGCTCGGGGAACATGGGCAGTGACAGCACTTCGTCTGCGGCCGCCTCGGCATGCGGGAAGTCGCCTTTCCGGTAGCCCAGGTTGTCGTAGGCCGGCAGCAGGTGCACCGGGAATGGATAGTGGATTCCCGTCTGGACGCCCTGCTCCTGAAGCGCTTCCTGCCACTTGGCACGATGTGGCGTCCGGATCGCGTATACGTGGAATACATGTCGCTGATGGTCGCGAGGCTGGGGTCGCTTGACGCCCGATCCGGAAAGCATCCGGTCGTAGTGGGCAGCGGCGGTGCGACGACCCTCGGTCCAGGCCTCGAGGTGCCGTAGCTTGACGCGCAAGACGGCACCCTGTATGCCCTCCAGGCGGTAGTTGAAACCCTTCAGGACGTGGTGGTACTTCTTCTCGGCGCCCCAGTCCCGGAGCATGCGGATCTTCTTGGCGAACTCCGGCTTGCTCGTCACGACCATGCCACCTTCGCCGTACGCGCCGAGGTTCTTGCCGGGATAGAAGCTGAAGCAGCCCATGTCGCCGAGGCTTCCTGCACGCTGGCCCTTGTACTCGGCACCATGTGCTTGCGCGGCATCCTCGATCACGATCAATCCATGGCGTCGGGCGACTGCCAGGATCGGGTCCATCTCCGCCATGAGGCCGTGCAGATGGACCGGCATGATCGCACGTGTCCGGGGCGTGATGGCAGCCTCGATCCTGGCCGGATCAATGTTCAGGCTGTCCGGGTCGATGTCGACGAAGACAGGGCGTGCACCGGCGTACTCTATTGCGGCGATCGTAGCAACGAAGGTGAATGGAGTCGTGATTACCTCGTCACCCGGGCCGATGCCCGCCGCGAGAACGGCAAGGTGCAGGGCACTCGTGCCGGAGTTGACGCCGATCCCGAATTTCGCACCCGAGTAGGCGGCGAACTCCTCCTCGAAGCTCGCGACATCGGGCCCGAGAACGTACTGGCAATTCTCGAGCACGTTGCTGACGGCGGCATCAACTTCGTCCTTGATGCTCAGATACTGCGCCTTAAGGTCAAGAAACGGGATCACGATGCCTTCCTCCGTTGACTCTGTATGTAGACGGTCTCTCCGCGGCCGCGCATGGAACTCGTCGCGGCCTCGATAAGTTCGACGACCCTGAGGCCGAGGCCGCCGTCGGTCTCCGGAGTCTTGCCATCGGCGATGCAGTCGACGAAGTGCTCGGCGCCCAGGCGAAGCGCTTCTGTTCCTGCCAGTTTTGGCGCCCACATGTCGCCCGTCCTGTAGCCCACGCGCAGCTCGTGAATCTGCTTCGGATCGTCGGTGAAGCTGACGCCCTTGTCGTAGATCTTGACTTTCTCGCTGGGTTCCAGGTCGTCGTAGGTGATCATCTTCTTGCTGCCGCCAATCAGGATCTGGCGAACCTTGACCGGGGCAAGCCAGCTGACGTTGCAGTGCGCGATCGTGCCGGATTCGTAGAACAGCGTGATGAATCCGAGGTTCTCAGGAGTGCCTGGAAAGTGATTCATGCCGCTGGCCGAGATCGCGACGGGATGCTCGCCGAGCAGGTAATCGAGAATCGAGAAATCATGGACCGCAAGATCGGAAATGACGTTCACGTCCCGCTGGAACAGTCCCAGGTTGATGCGGACCGAGTCGTAGTAGTAGACGCGGCCGAGATCACCGCTCTTGATGATCTCCCGCATCTTGCGGATGGCACCGGTGTAGATGAACGTGTGATCCACGAAGAGACAGAGATTTCGCTTTGCAGCTTCGTCGATCAGCTTGCGCGCCTGCAGCGAGGTCTCGGTCATCGGCTTCTCGAGCCAGAGGTGTTTTCCGGCCTTGAGTGCGGCCATCCCGAGCTCGAAGTGTGTGTTGACCGGCGTCGCAATGGCGATGGCGTCTACCCCGGGATCGTCCAGAAGATCCTGGAATCGCGTCGTCGTCCTGACGGCAGGATAGCGCTTGTTGACGATATCCAGTTTGCTCGTATCGACGTCCGCGACCGCCGCGATTGCCGCGCCGTTGGCCTCCGCAAAGTTGCGGACCAGATTGGGTCCCCAGTACCCGTAGCCGATTACCCCGAACTTGATCATGTTTGGCCTGCCTGCTCCCTGTTTTCCCTGGTGTCGCCGATGATCCGCGCCGGTACGCCGGCAACTATTGCGTACGCCGGGACGCTCTTCGTCACTACGGCGCCCGCCCCGACCAAGGCGCCCTCGGCAATCTCGAGCCCAGCGAGAATCGTTGCGTTGGAGCCAATCGAGGCCCGCCGGCCAATCCTCGTTTCGACCACTTTCCAGTCGGTCTCCGTCTGAACCGACCCGTCTGGATTCGCGGCGCGTGGATAGATGTCGTTGGTGAACATCACACCGTGGCCGATGAAGACCTCGTCCTCGATGTGGACCCCCTCACAGATGAAGGTGTGAGAAGAAATCTTGCAGCGCGCGCCGACCGACGAGTTCTTCTGGATCTCGACGAACGCACCGATCTTCGATTCATCGCCGATCGAGCAGCCGTAGAGGTTGACGAGGTCCGCATGAAAGATCCGGACATCGCGCCCTAGCTTCACGCTCGGTGTGATCGGCATTCTTGGTTCCCGAAGGAGGGACCGGGTCCCCGTGTTGTGGTGGAGCGCCTCCCGGTAATGTTAGGTGCGAAGGTTTCGACAAAATGTGTCTGAGTCGGCAGTCTGGAGAGCGGGGAGGCCGACAGCGACAGCGCGTCGGGGCGAGTTGCGGCGGGCAGGAGTTCGGGAAGCCCTTGAGACCGGCGCCCTCATTCGCCTGCTTCGCACCAGGACGGTCGTCGAATGTGCACGCGGTCGAGAGCCGCGCCAGGACCCACATCACGCTTTGAACGCCTGGAATTCGCTGCCCATCGCGAGTGGGACAACGGGGAGCTCGGACACCGAGGCCCGGGATGCACACTGACCGGGGCCAGAAGCAGTGTTGAACTCGGGCAACGGGAGAGGCGAACGATCCGGATGGCACGGACAAGCCGGCGTCGGAGGGACTAGCGTCCGCTCGTCCGGCATCGGTACTGGCTGACGTCAGGCCAGTGACGCTGCGGCTGCAATTGCCCGGGATCGAATCGCCGGAGGCTGGACTCCGGTGCCGGTCCTGGTCCGACTCGCAACCGTGCCGCAGTTCGAAGTTCTTATGTCTGGTCTTACGCTACGATCCGAGCCGTCACCCTAAAGTAAGCGGTGCACGACCAAGGTCGCTGTCGAGGGAGGAAATATACGTGCGCGTGTTTGTGACAGGCGTCAATGGATACATCGGGGCCGTTCTGGCGCCCATGCTGATGGAGCGCGGTCTGGATGTCGTCGGACTGGATACCGGGTATTACCGCGATGGCTGGCTCTACAGCGACGATCGACATCTCAGGTTGACGCCGAAGACGCTGAACAAGGACCTTCGGGAGGTCACCCAAGCAGATCTCGAGGGCTGCGATGCGGTGGTGCATCTTGCCGAGCTTTCCAACGATCCGCTAGGGCAGAATCGCCCGAAGATCACGCATGACATCAATCACCTTGGATCGGTGAAGCTGGCGGAACTGGCGCGCGCGGCCGGGATCCGGCGATTCGTCTATACCTCCTCCTGCAGCGTCTACGGCGCAGGCAACGGCGACTTCCTGGACGAGACGAGTCCGCCGAACCCGCAGACGGCCTACGCGGAGTGCAAGGTGCTGGTCGAAAAAGACCTCGGAGAGATGGCGGGCGACGATTTCTGTCCCGTCTTCCTTCGCAATGCGACGGCCTACGGACCGTCGCCCCGGATGCGCTTCGACATCGTCATCAACGACCTCTGTGCCCTGGCCTGGACGACAAGGCGCATCGCGATGACGAGTGACGGCAGTCCCTGGCGACCGGTCGTTCACGTTGAGGACATCTGCGAGGCCGCCTACCGCAGCGTTGTCGCGCCGGAGGAGGCGGTGTACGGCAAGATATTCAATGTCGGGCACAACGAGGACAACTACCGTATCAGGGAAATTGCCGAGATAGTCGCCAGCGAGTTTCCGGGTTGCGAGGTGAGTACCGGATCGAGCGCCGGAGACAATCGGAGCTACCGCGTCAGTTTCGACCGCATCCACAGGGAACTGCCAGGGTTTAGGTGTCGGTACACGGCGCGCGACGGGGCTCATCAACTGCATCAGCTCTTCGAGCGCATACAGATGGCACCCGAGATCTACCAGTTCCGGGCCTTCACGCGGCTCAAGCAGCTGAAGTACCTGCAGGCGAGCCGGCAGGTCAACGACGAGCTGTTCTGGACCTGACGTTGTGTATTTTCGGCCGACCCCGCTGGACGGTGCTGTCGAGGTCCATCTCGACAGGCATGAGGATGCGCGCGGCTACTTTGCCAGGGCGTGGTGCGTGCGCGAATTCGCCGCAAACGGCCTGCCGGTGACGCTGGTGCAGTCCAGCGTTTCGTTCAACGCACGGAAGGGGACGCTGCGGGGCATGCACTTCCAATGGCCGCCATCGCGCGAAGGCAAACTCGTTCGCTGCGAGGCCGGAGCCGTCTGGGACGTGCTGGTGGACCTGCGACCAGGCTCGCGGAGCTTTCTCGAACACTACGCACTGGAACTCGATGGCGAGCGTGGCAATGCGGTCTACATTCCTCCCGGATTTGCACATGGCTTCCAGACCCTGTCAGACGACACGCGGGTCCTGTACGTGATGACCGACTTCTACGACCCGGGACTGGGCGACGGGGTCAGCTACGACGACGTGGTGTTCGGAATCGACTGGCCACTGCCGGTTTCCGTCATCTCCCCGCGGGACAAGGACTACCCGCCGTTCGACCGGGAGCGATACGTCAGGCGCTACGAGCAGTCTGGTGGGTGACAGGGCAGTGGAGAACCCTGCGGCCTCGGCGAAGAGTTCCATCGGCGGCACGGTGTCCTGTGAGCATCTCGCCGGCGAGGCAGTCGAGCTCGTTCGGGAGCTGTACCCGATCTGCCGCAGCATTACGGGGGACGGCGTTAGGCACAGTCTCGAAGCGATCGGTCGTCTTCTGCCGCTGCAGCGTTTCGAGGTGCCGAGCGGTACGCCGGTGTTCGACTGGGAAGTACCGCGTGAATGGAACGTGCGGGAAGCGTGGGTCAAGGATCCGGACGGTCGCAAGGTAGTGGACTTCAGCGAGCACAGTCTGCACCTGGTGAGCTACTCGACTCCGTTCCGAGGACACGTCCCGCTCGAGGAGCTCCGGTCGCATCTTCACTCCATCCCGGAGCACCCGGACTGGATTCCCTACAGGACGTCGTACTACCGGGACTACTGGGGCTTCTGCGTTCGTCATCGCGACCTGGAGCGACTCGCGCCCGGCGAGTACGAAGTATGTGTCGACACCTCGCTCGAGTCCGGCAGCCTGACCTATGGCGAGGCCTTCTTGCCCGGCGAGTCGCCGCGCGAGGTGCTCATCTATACGCACACCTGCCATCCGTCTCTCGCCAACGACAACCTGACCGGCATGGCGATAGCAGCACTGCTGGGGCGGGAACTGGGGCGCCAAAGGACCCGGCTGTCGTACCGGTTCGTCTTCGGGCCCGGCACGATAGGTTCACTCACGTGGCTCAACGCGAACGAGCGGACGCTGGACATGATCGAGCACGGCCTCGTGCTCGGACTGCTGGGCGATCCCGGTGGGCTGACCTACAAGTGCTCCCGCGACGGGCAGGCGCCCGTCGACCGTGTTGCCGCCCACGTGCTCCCGCGGCTATCCCGCCGCGCACGCCTGATGTCCTTCGAGCCTTACGGCTACGACGAGCGCCAATTCTGCTCGCCGGGCTTCAACCTTCCCATGGGAAGGCTGACGAGGTCTCCTAACGGCAGTTATCCGGAGTACCACAGTTCGGCCGACAACGTCGAGTTCATCGGCGCGCCGTATATCGCGGAGTCAATTCTGGCGGTGGTCAAAATGCTCGACGTGCTCGAGTCCAACCGGACCTGCATCAACCTCGCACCAAAGGGAGAGCCGCGACTCGGGAAGCGGGGCCTGTACGGCAGCCTGGGAGGACGGTCACCTGCCAGCAGCGAAACCGCGCTGCTCTGGGTACTGAACCAGGCCGACGGCTTGCGCGACCTGTTGTCGATCGCGGACCGGGCCGACATGGAATTCAGTGTGATTGACGAAGCGGCGCGCGCCCTGGAGCAGGCGGGGCTGCTTCGCACAGTTGGATGGGGGTTCGAAAAAGTGGGGAGCCGACATTGAAAGTAGTGCTTTTCTGCGGGGGTCTCGGCACGCGTCTGCGCGAGCACTCGGACACGATTCCTAAGCCGCTGGTCAACATCGGCTACCGGCCAATTCTGTGGCACCTGATGCGCTACTACGCGCATTACGGACACAAGGATTTCGTTCTCTGCCTCGGATATCGGGGCGATCTCATTCGGGAGTTCTTCCTGAAATACGAAGAGGCGATGTCCAATGATTTCGTGATGTCGCAGGGCGGCAAGCAGATCGACCTGCTGTCGAGTGACATCCACGACTGGAGGATCACCTTCATCGACACCGGGATGCACTCGAACATCGGCCAGCGGCTGATGAAGGTTCGCCATCTCCTGAAGGATGAGGAAGTGTTCCTCGCGAACTATGCCGACGGCCTGTCGGACCTGCCGTTGGACGAGCACATTGAACGATTCAAGCGGCGCGACGCTGTGGCCAGTCTCGTCGGGGTCCGTACGGCGCAGACTTTCCATGCCATCAAGGCAGATGACGAGGACTTCGTAACGACGATCGCGCCGATCAGCGAGTCCGGATTCTGGATAAACGGCGGCTTCTTCATCCTGCGCCAGAGCATATTCGACTACATGGAGCCCGGCGACGAGCTCGTCGACGCGCCGTTCCGGCGGGTCGCTGCAGAGCGGCGGCTGATGGTGTACCGACATGCCGGCTTCTGGCAGTCCATGGACACACTGAAGGACAAGATCAACTTCGACCGGATGGAAGCCCGCGGGCACTGCCCGTGGGCCCTGTGGAACAACAAGCAGGACTGAGGATGCTTTCGTTTGCGCCACTCTTTCCGCCGAGGCGGGCTCCTCGCATTCTCTTTCTGGGTGCTCACAGCGACGACCTGGAAATCGGCTGCGGTGGCACGGTGCTGGAGCTGGCAGCCCGGTATCCGAGAGCACGGGTGCGGTGGGTCGTGGCTACAGGATCGGGCGAAAGGGAGCGCGAGGCGCGCGCCAGCGCAAAGGCGTTGCTGCGCGGATTTCATCGCGCCGAAGTCACGGTGGCCGGTTTCCGAGACGGGTTCCTGCCGCAGTCGTACGGGGACGTCAAGGAGTTTTTCGAGTCGCTGAAGCGGGACTCCGCACCAGACCTGATTCTGACGCACACCTTGCACGACCGTCACCAGGACCACCGGCTCATCTCCGAGTTGACCTGGAATACCTGGCGCGACGTTGCGGTGCTGGAGTACGAGATCCCGAAGTACGAGGGCGATCTCGGTGCACCGAACCTCTACGTGCCGCTCGGCAGGCGCAGCGCAAGGCGCAAGGTGGAACACCTGATGCGTCACTTCGGCAGCCAGCGGTCACGCCGTTGGTTCACGGCAGACACGTTCGAAGGCCACATGCGGCTCAGGGGCATCGAGTGCAACGCGAGGAGCGGCCGGGCCGAAGCCTTTCACGGACGGAAGATCTGTGTCTAGCCGTGACCGAGGCCACAGGTGGGTCACGACCCAAGATCGTGACGGTGGCGGTTTCCATGGAGGAATGAGATGACCATCGTATGGGTAGACCGGGAATGCAGTGACGACGAACGTCGGCAGGCCCTGTTCAGGGGCGAGCTGTTTCTCTACTCGCCGACGCGCGCGTCGACGGAACTCGTGGAGTTCACGCGGGAATACCTGTCGGAAGCCTTCGGTGGTCGCGATCCCCGGACGGCGCAGTTCGAGCTGCCGGTCGAGGAGTACGCTGCCATTCTGGCGGAGGCCAAGCCCAGATACATTCACCACGAGCGCCACAAGGCGCTGCTCAGGGAGTTGCTGCAGGAACTCGGCTGCGACCCGGCGAAGACCTATTTCGACGTGCCTCGCCTTCGGACGTCGACGAGCAACGACTACCTGACGACCGGGATCGCCTACGCATTTCATCCCCACCGGGACACCTGGTACTCGGCCCCGATGTGCCAGATCAACTGGTGGATGCCCGTGTTTGAGCTCAGCCCTGAGAACCCGATGGCGTTTCACCCGCAATACTGGGATCGTCCGGTACCTAACTCGTCGCAGATCTACGACTACCAGGAGTGGAACAAGCGCAGCCGCTTTGCGGCTGCTACTCAGATAGGGAAGGACGATCGGCCGCAGCCGCGTCCCGTCGAGCCTGTCGACGTCGCACACGACGTTCGACTGCTCCCGAAGCCCGGAGGCATCATCGTATTCTCTGCCGCGCAGTTGCACTCGTCGGTCCCGAATACTTCATCCGAGACACGCATCAGCATCGATTTCCGGACGGTGCACGCGGAGGACGTCGAAGCCCTGTCCGGTGCACCGAACGTGGACTCGAACTGCACCGGGTCGACGATGGCGGACTACCTTCGTGTCGAAGACCTATCCCGGCTCCCGGAGCGCCTTGCGGCTCCGTATGCGGACGGACCGCCCCAGCGGTCGCGGCTCGCGCGCCGGGCATAGCTGAGGGGCTGTCGGCACCGACGACCGATCCGCAGGCAGCCGCCTTCGCAGGACTGGATCTGGAAGGGGTCATGCAGAGTGCATGGACCCCAGACGCTAACACATCCAAGGAACAAGTCATGACGAAACTCCAGAAGCCACCGTTCGCATACATGGGCGGTCAGCTGGTCGAATGGGACAAGGCAAACGTCCATATCGGAGCGGAAGCCCTCATTCGCGGGATCAGCGTCTTCGAAGGCATCAAGGGCTACTGGCGGCATGACAACAGCGCGATGGGTCTGCTGGCCCTCCAGGAGCATTTTGATCGGCTCGGTCGATCGGCGCTGCTGAACCATCTGCCATTCTCGCTCGGCTTCGACGAATTCAAGGGTGCCTGCGAGCTACTTGTGAGAAAGCTCCGTGCCGAGGATCGCGACCTGTGGCTCCGCACGACACTCATGGCGGTGGAGGGCAACTGGGGCGAGGACACGGTGTCGGACCTGGTGATTACCTGCTACCACCAGGACAAGAAGCGGCCTGCGCGGCTGGACGTGGGGTTCTCGACCTGGCAACGGCCGCTGGACACGGGCCTTCCGGCGCGGATCAAGTCGCCGGCCAATTATCAGATGGGCAGGCTGGCACGTATCGAGGGGCGCCGCCAGGGCTATTCCGACATGATCTTTCTCAATCCGTGGGGCCGGGTGGCCGAAGCGACTGGATCCTGCGTGATCATGGTCCGCGGGGGACGCGCAGTGACGCCGCCGCCGAGCGAGGGCTGCCTGGAGAGCATCACGGTGAACATCATAGAGGCGCTCTGCGGCACGCTTGGGATCCCGTTCGAGAGGCGCCCGATCGATCGGACGGAGTTGATGGTTGCCGACGAGATCTGTCTGGTAGGAACATTGATGGAACTCGGCGTCGTACGGCGGATACAGGACCGGGATCTTCCATCGGTGGCGCCTGTCTTGGACCGTATCGCCGACTCTTTCTGGGGCGCGGTACGGGGAAGGGCGGCCCATCCTTCCGTACGACTGACCGATGTCTGAGGCAGCGTCCCCGTGACGGCCTGTGACCGGGCCACGCCTCGCGGTACCTGAACGACCATCGGGCGGGCGCGTCAAGGCGTAGTCAGATCGGGATCACACCGTTCGCGGCCTCTGGCCGGTGAGGACTGCCGAGACATCGGCCGCGATGGCGAACGCGCTCGTCAGGCCGGGAGACTCGATTCCGAAGAGGTGAACCAGCCCCGGGATGCCGTGCTGCCGCACGGCGTCGATGCGGAAGTCTGCGGCTGGAGCCTCCGGTGGCGCGATCTTCGGTCGAATTCCCGTGTAGTCTGGCTGCAGCCGCGTGTCGTCAAGCGCCGGGTAATACCGGCGTATCGCCTGCGCGAACGGGTCGCGGCGTGACTCGTCGAACGAATAGTCCGGACTCGGCACCCAGTCGACGTCGGGCCCGAACTTGGCCCTGCCGGACAGGTCAAGCGTCACGTGGATCCCGAGGCCGGCTGATTCAGCGATCGGGTAGACGAGCCGTGAGAAGGGAGACTTTCCCGACAGCGTGAAGTAGTGCCCGCGGGCATAGTAAGCCTGCGGAATGGCGCCCTTGCCGCAACCCTCCAGGCGACGTGCCAGGTCCGGCGCGTGCAGCCCCGCCGAGTTGACGAGCTCATTACACACGAGGCGCTCGTCGCTTTCCTCCAGCTCGAGCTCGAAGCGTTCGTCCGGCCGCCTGCGCCCGCCCGTCACGGCGCTCAGAAACGCGACGTCGCCGCCCGCCGCCTGCAGGTCGCCCCAAAGCGAGGTCATCAGCGAGTGGCTGTCGACGATGCCGGTCTCCGGTACGTGCAGTGCCCGAACGCAACGGACCTCCGGCTCGAGCTCGCGGACCTCGTCGGCCGTCTTCCAGGAGACCTCGCCGATCCCGTTCCGGCCGGCGAGCTCGTGGTAGCGAGCCAGGATGCCGGTCTCGGCGTCCGAGGTGGCAACGATCAGCTTGCCCAGCCGCCGGTGCGGTATTGCGCGCTCCCGGCAGTAGGCATACAGCATGTCGCGACCGGCCACGCAGAGCCGTGCCTTGAGTGACCCTGGAGGGTAGTAGATGCCGGAGTGGATGACTTCCGAGTTGCGGCTGCTTGTTTCCGTGCCGACGTGAGCCGCCCGTTCGAGCACGATCACCTCGCGGCCGGCGAGCGCCAGCGCGCGCGCGCAGGCGAGGCCCACGACTCCCGCGCCGATTACGACGGTCTCGACTTCCATCATGTCCGGGCGCCCCGTCAGCGTCGCTTGTAGTCGTCCGGCTGCAGCTGATGCCGGGCCAGCAGCTTGTAGAAATCGGTGCGATTGCGGCCGGCGAGCTTGGCGGCCTGCGTGACGTTGCCGCGAGTGATCTGCAGCAGCTGCGACAGGTAGGTGCGCGTGAATTCCTCGCGAGCCTCGTCGAAGGTCGGTAGCCGTGCGGCACTGCCGCCGCCGAGTGCCTCCTGTACGATGCCGGCGCTGATCACCGGTCCGGCCGTCAGCGCGGCAGCCTGGTGCAGGAGGCTGCGAAGCTGGGCGACGTTTCCGGGCCACTCGGCGCGCATCAGGAGTTCGACGGCCTCTGGCGCCAGCACGTGGCGTACGCCTGTGTGTCCGGGCTCCTCGAGGAAGTGGGCCGCCAGAAGGGGAACGTCTTCGCGACGTTGCGCCAGCGGAGGGAGCTCGACCTGCAGGACGGCGAGCCGGTAGTAGAGGTTCTCCTGGAAGTGGCCCTTCGAAATTGCGGCCGAGAGGTCGCGGCAGGTCGACGAGATCAGTCTCCTGTGCGAGGCGGACGCTTCGAGCATCTCTGCGAGTTGTGCCTGCTGTTGCCGGTCCAGATCGGCCACCTCGTCCAGCAAGAGGGTGCCTGGAGCCTGGTCGTTTCCGACCTCGGCGTCGTCTTGACCGAGTTGTTCCCGGAGGCTCGATGCCGAAGCAGTAGCGCAGGAGAGCACGGTGAAGGGCTGGTCACGCCGGGTACTCGCGTTGTGAACTGCCTGGGCCAGGAGCTTCTTGCCGGTGCCCGGCTGGCCCGAGATCAGGATCGGCGTGTCTGTCGTGGCCACCTGGAGCACCTTCGACAGGCGCTCCTCCAGAACGGGATTGCGCGTGATGATCCCGGCACGCCAGGCCTCGTTGGGCTCTGCAAATCCGGACACCTGCAGCGCCCGGTCCAGCTGATGCAGCAACTGTTCCTTGTCGATCGGCTTGGTCAGGAACGCAAACGCGCCCGATTTGGTCGCCTCGACGGCGTCCGGAATGGTCCCGTGCGCGGTCAGCAGTATCACGGGGAGCGCCGGATAGCGCCGCTGCAGCTCCCTAAGGAGACCGATGCCGTCCGTCTCCGACATCCGCAGGTCCGTCAGCACGACGTCGGGCCGGAACCGGGGTATGGACAGCATCGCCTGCGACGCGCTCTCGCAAGCGGCCACCTCGTAGCCCTCCGACTTGAGCCTTATGGTCAGAAGCCTGAGCAGGCCGGGATCGTCGTCGACCATGACGACGCGTGGCCGGCGCCCGAGTCGATTCTTCACGGTGGCGCCCCCTTCGGCGCGCTGTCTCGCTCCGCCATGCTCCTCTCGAGAGCAGCGACGGCCTCTAGCTTGGCGAGCGCTTCGTCCAGCTGCCGTCGCAACCGCTCGTTCTCGGCCGCCTGGCTTTGCAGCCTCCGGTTCAGGTCCTGAAGCTCACGCTCTCCCTTGAGACCCTGTGCCCGGCCCAGGCGCTCGTTCTCGCTCTCCAGTGCAAGACGGCTGCCCACCTCCGCGTACATCACCGTGGCCAGGTCGACTTCCGCAGGCAGCATCTGCTCGCGCGCGGCCAGCAGTTCCCCGAGCGTGGTTCGCGCTGCGTCCAGGTCGCTCGCTACGTGGCCCGGCAGTCCGAGAACCAGCGCCTGCCGGAGCCGATTGGACACGGTGGGCGCGAGCTCGGCCTCACGCCGGACGTGTTCCGCGAGTTCCGCTTGCGCCGACGGCGTCGACTGGCTCAGGCGACTGAGCGTCTCGAGATAGCCGAACACGAGCTCGGCCTCCGGGTTCGTGGCGGGCGCGGCCGCGGGGGAATCGCCGCGCATGCCATCCACGACCGAGCAGGCCGCAGTCAGGCAGAGGCATGCCGTCAGGACCGACCACTGCAGGATCCTACGCATACGCCCGAATCGCCTCCCGCACCTGCTCACCCGCCTGGATGGGGATCGTGACGCGGAAATGAGCCCCGCGAAACTCGCCCTCGACCAGCTCAACCCTGCCGCCATGAGCGGTCACGAACTCGGCGACGATGGAGAGCCCGATGCCGGAGCCCTTGAGATGACCGGTCTGCGGCATGCGGCCAGTGTAGAACGCCTCGAAGATACGATCCCTGTCCTCGGGCGGTATTCCCGGTCCGGTATCCGCCAACTCGATCACGACCTCGGCACCGAGCCGGCGTGCACGTACCGTTATCGTGCCTCCTTCGGGAGTGAACTTGACCGCGTTGGAGAGCAGGTTGTCGAGTACCAGGCGGATCTTGGCGCGGTCTGCCGCGACCATGATGTGCTCGACCTCGGCCTTCGTACGGATCCCCCTGCTCGCTAGGGCGAGCTTCTGGGCGCGGAAACTGGCAGCCAGCTCGGCCTCCAGCGGGAAGGCGCCGACTTCGAGCCCGGCGACGCTCGACTGCCACGCGCTGTATGACAGCAGGTTCTCTATCAACTGCTGCAGGCGGAGGGCATTCGTCCGCATGATGTCGGTCACCTCCCGCTGCTCCGGCTCGATCGCGCCCACTGCACCGTCGAGCAGCAGGTCCGTGCCTTCCCGGATATTGGCCAGCGGCGTCTTGAGCTCATGCGACATGTGGCGCAGGAAACGGTTCTTCTCCTGGGCCAGCTCGAGCAGGCGGACCCTGAGCCACTCCAGTTGCTTGCCCACGGCCTCGATGTCCGACGGTCCCGAGATCGCAATCGGCCTCGAAAACGTGCCGCGGCCCAGCTCCGTGATTGCGCGGTCCACCCGTCGCAACGGTCGCATGACGCCGAGCGTGAAGATGAGTCCCAGTACCAGCGCCACCGGCACCAGCGCGGCCAGCCACAGAAGCAGGTTCCTGCGGGTCTCGGCCGAGCGTTCCTCGAGGTTCTGCAGCCGGACTTCCAGCAGCGTATTGGCGTGGTCGGCCACTTCGCGCGCCGCCTCGTCGATGGCGGCGAGCCGATCGGCGAGCATCGCAGCCCGGCCCGGATCCGCCGGCTCGCCGGTCTCCAGCGATCGCAGGGAGTCCGACACGGCGCTGCGTAATTGTTCCAGGTGCGCCAGGCCTTCCCGGTCCAGGGGCAGCCTGGCCAGTTGCTCCGTCGTCGTCGCGATCTGCTGCCGGATGCTGCGGCTCGCTTCGAGGACGCGAGGGTCCTCGAGCAGCAGATAGAGATTGGTCGAACGCTCGTAGGCCGCAAGGTGGCGGGACAGCGCCTGGGTCTGGCCGGCGAGTTCCACGCCCTGCCGGACGAGCCGGGTGGTGTCCTGGGCCAGTCGCCCGAGCTGGAGGGCAGCCTGAACCATCGCCACCGCCAGCGGAACGGTCAGCAGGAGCAGCCCGGCCACCAGCAGGCTGCTCAACGAGCGGGGTCGCAGCACGCGCATGCCGCAATGTTAGCCGGAAAGGCGCGCCGTGCTCGGCGCCTGCGCCCGCCAGGGCCGGGCTCTTGGCGACCCTGGGCACAAATCAGTAGCGGAAAGCGCGGGATTCAACCGGACCGTGCCGGTACGACACGGAGAGGTAAAAGAGATTTTCCTTGTACTGCTCGCCAGCACCGTCCGAGGACCTGTCCTCGAATCGATAGCCGGCCGTCAGGAAGACGGTCCTGCCGAGGCCCCAGTCCACCCAGGCCGCGACCGAAACCGTGTCGTCGGAGCCCAGCGTGAGGCCGCCGAACTCGCGCTGCGCGAACGAGGCGTCGACGAAGCCCTGGACCCGAGGCGTGAATCGCCTGCTCGCGCCCGCGCGCAAGCTCCAGGTGTCGCGATCCGGCTGACCGCTACGGACGAAGTTCTCCTGGGAGTACCGCGCGCCTGCGCTCAGTCGCGTCCGCGGCCGCTCGAAACCGAAGGTGACGCCGCCATAGTACGTCGCGGAGGGTATGCCCGATATCGTCACGTTGCCGGTACCCGAGTCTCCGCCAGGCACCTCGACCGAACCGACGAAGCGATCGGAGGAATTCTGGTACTCGCTGCCGGCATTCAGGTTCATGGTCCAGGAAGGTGTCAGCTGCCGGTTCCAGTTGATCCTTATGAGCGGATCGGAGTACGACTCTCCCGCATCGGCCACCTGGTTGATCCCGAGGTCGACGCGGATGTCCTGGCGGGCGCCCTTCGCCTGGAGCGTGCCGTAGAGAGCCTGCTGATCGTAGCCGGGGTTGCCAGGCAGGTCGTATTCGACCCGCGCCGCCGATCCGGCGAGGCCCCACGCGGATGTGGCCGACACGCGCCTGAGCAGCTCGACCTCGCCCAGGAGCCGGGTCTCGTCCACCTGCGTGGAGCGCTCGTAGGACGTGCTCCCGTAGCGGCCACTGAGCCGCAGCTCGAAATTGCTGCCAAATCTCAGGTACGCGTCGGGTCCGGTCGAAAAGACGTTCACGTTCTGACGGTTTTCCGGCGTCACCGGCTGGAACTCGTTGATCGCGTTCTGGCCGAACGTATCCTCGACCACCCAGAAGAACCGCTCCGGGACGAAGGCGAAAGAGAGCTTGCCCACCGCCCTGGCCAGCAGGTCATCGTCGTAGGTGTCGTCCAGATAGGAGAGATGGGTCAGGTGCCCGACCAACGATGCCTCCACGCGCCGTGACTCGTGGGACAAGTCCAGCGAACCGCTAAGTGCCGCAATCGTGTCGCTGACCGTATCGGTCTCGACACGGGTCGCGTTGTCGGTGTGACCGACGCCCACACCCGCGGACCAGCCGACTTCGGCGGCCTGCACCGGTACTGCGAGGATCAGCGCTGCGCCGATGGCGCCTGCCAGCAGTGATCGCTTCACCAGGACGGCATCGGGCGCGGACATGGGCTGATCTCCTTTGGTGCCTCGAGTGACATCAGGTCGAAACCCTCGGCGGGAACCGCTACCGGACGGGCCAGCGAGAGCCCCGGTCTGCCCCGATCGACCGCCACCCGGGCGGGATCGGGTACCGGATCGCGGGCATGCCCGGCTGGATGCGCCCGGGTGCTATGGTCCTCGCGACACCGTCCACGTTATGGTGAAGCATGATATCAACGGCAGCGGCGCCGACTTGAGAACCGGTTGGCAAGATCCGGAATCCGGCCGCACCCGGACGCATCCTTTTGATGCGCTGGGGCCGGACGTCATCGTCGATGCCGTCGAGCTGGCGGGTTTCCCGTGCGACGGGCGGGTGCTGGCCCTCGGCAGCTACGAGAACCGCGTGTACCAGGTGGGGACCGAGGAGGGCGAACCGGTGGTCGCCAAGTTCTACCGCCCCGGGCGATGGAGCGACGCGGCCATTCTGGAGGAGCACGCCTTCGCGCTGGAACTGGCGGCAGCCGAGATCCCGGTGGTGGCGCCTTTGGTCGTGGCGGAAGGGTGCGCCGATGCGGAGATGGCGCGTGATGCGGGGACGGGACAGTCCCCTGCGGGGCCAGTGCCCGTCGAATCACAGACGCTGTTGCGGCACGCCGGTTTCCGCTACGCCGTCTACCCGCGTCGCGGCGGGCAGTGGCCGGAGCTCGCCACCGAGGACGACCGGAAGTGGATGGGACGCTTCCTGGGCCGGATCCACATGGTGGGGGGGCGCCGGCGCTTCGAGCACCGGCCGACCCTGTCGGTCGAGGCCATGGGACGACAGAACGTCGACTACCTTCTCGAGTCAGGCCTGATTCCGGATTACGTCGCCCATCGCTACGAGCGGGTCGCCGGGGAGCTCGTCGAACTCGTCGAGTCGGCCTTCGCGGAAGTCGGCCAGGTCCGCTTCCTCCGTATCCACGGCGACTGCCACCGCAACAACGTGCTGTGGACGCCGGCCGGCCCGCACTTCGTGGACCTGGACGACTGCATGACGGGTCCGGCGATCCAGGACCTGTGGATGCTGCTCGCCGGTGACCCGGCAGAAATCCGATCGCAGCTCGAGGATTTCCTCGAGGGCTACACGCAGTTCGCGGACTTCGACTACCGGGAAGTCGGGCTCATCGAGCCGCTGCGGGCGCTGCGGATGGTGCACTACGCGGCCTGGCTGGCACGGCGCTGGGACGACCCTGCCTTCCCGAAGGCGTTTCCTTGGTTCGCAGAGGCGCGCTACTGGGAGAGGCACGTCGCAGAGCTCGAGGAGCAGTGCTTCGCGGTCGATCGCGGTCTGTGATGGTCGGGGAGCGGCGGGCACCGCCGTTGCCGTGTCCCGCCGTCCGGCGCGGCGCTGCGGTCAGGTCATGGGTCCCGACAACAGCCGCCGCTCCCATGCCAGGGCGGACGAGACGATCTCCTCCAGGTCGTCGTGCCGCGGCGTCCAGCCCAGAAGGTCGCGAATCCGCTCTGCCACCGCGACCAGCTGCGGCGGGTCGCCCGGCCGCCGGGGCGCAGGGACGACGTTCAGCGTTTCGCCGGACACGCGACGGACCGCCCCGAGCACCTCGTGGACGCTGAAACCGCGCCCGTAGCCACAGTTCAGCGTGGCGGAGCCACCGCCCTGCCGGAGGTAGTCCAGCGCGTCGAGGTGGGCGGTCGCGAGGTCCTCCACATGGACGTAGTCCCGCACGCAAGTGCCGTCCGGCGTGTCGTAGTCGTTGCCGAAGACAGGCACATGGTCACGTTTTCCCACGACGTGCTCACAGGCGACCTTGACGAGGTGTGTGGCATTGGGTGTCGACTGGCCTATCCGGCCCGCGAAATCGGCACCGGCGACGTTGAAGTAGCGCAGCGCCACGTAGTCGAGCGAGCTGACTCTCGCCGCATCACGCAGCATCCACTCGCTCACGAGCTTGGAGGTGCCGTACGGATTGATCGGCTCGGTGGGGGCGTCCTCGCCGGCCCTTCCGGTCGCCGGGATGCCGTAGACCGCAGCCGTGGAGGAAAAGACGAAGTGACGGACCCCGGACTCGATGCAGCACTCGAGGAGGCTTCCGGTGGCGCAAGTGTTGTTGCGATAGTACTTCAGGGGCTGCTCCACCGACTCGGGCACGACGATGTGCGCGGCAAAGTGCATCACGGCGTCCACCCGGCGGGCCTCGAGCAGCTTCGAGACGAGGTGACGGTCCGCGGTGTCGCCGATCATGAGGTCGCCGTGGAGCACGGCCGAGCGGAAGCCTGTCGACAGGTTGTCGAGCACGACCACGTCCTCGCCGCGCTCGGCGAGCTTCAGGACGACGTGACTGCCGATGTAGCCGGCTCCACCGGTGACGAGGATCGTGCCCATCGTGTTTCCGCGTTATGTTCAACCCATCATAGCAACGGCCGGCGCAGCGCCTTGTGAGCCAGTCGGCAATACGACGGCGGTCGCCGGCACCCGGCCGGCCGGGCGACCACGCGCAAGCCGACTCGCAAGCTCGCGCATGACGCGGGCGATACGGCCGACTTCGCGGCTAGTTGCAGCCCGACAGCTGGCCGATCCAGTCCCGCAGCAGCCGCACACCGGCCGCATCGACCACGTTGCTGCCGACGGGGGGCATGCGGTGCTGCGGGTCGAGCGTCTCGATGCGCGTAACCACGACCGATCGGTCAGGATCGCCCGGCGCGATCAGTCGCGCATCGGCGACCCCGAGGTCGCCGCCGGAAGGCGCCACGTCGCAGGCGTTTGTGGACGCCAGCGCTGTCTGGTAGCGGAAGTCGAGGTCGGTCGGCGTGTTGCCGCCCGGCCGGTGGCACTGCGAGCAGTTGCTGTGCAGCCAGGCCCGGGCACGGTCGGTGATCGAGCCTTCGCTGCCGTACGGATCGGCGAGCGCGGGCCAGTCGGCGGGCGTCCCGGGGATCGCCGGGGAGATCGCGCCGATCGCGTTGAGCGTGACCACCTGGTTGGCGGTGCGGCCCGTGGACGGATAGGTGAAGTCGCCGTTCTGCTGCGCCGTTTCCAGACCGAGACTGCGGCCCGCCGCCTGCGTGTGGCATTGCAGGCACTGCGCCTCGCTGGGGTAGGTCCAGGTCTGTGTACCGACCAGCTTGTCCTTGCCGCCCGTGACCCGCGTTGCACCCGTCTCGGCGTCGTTCCACTCGTAGGTGTAGCCGCCCCAGACGCCGTCGGGGTGACGCATGAACAGCCGGGTCTCGATCAGCTTGCCCTGCAGGCGGAAGTTCTTGACGAGGACCGTGCCGTTCGGGAAGTCCCAGTCGCGGTTTGCGGTCTCCGCGATCGTCGCGTCATCGGGCAGACCAATGAAACGCTCCTTCTCCGCGCCGTCCGACCAAAAGGGCGCGTTGGGGGCATAGGGAATCAGCCCGGAGGCCGGCCGCGTGGGGTCGGCCGGGTCCACGCAGCCCGTATCGGCGAGATTGTCGGCAACTGGGTTCGTGCCGGCCCCGGCCGGCTCGAACTTGAAGATCGCCCCGTCGCCGTAGCGGAGAACGTACAGCTCGTCGTCGACACTCGTGCCGAACGAGGAAATGTTGAAGCCGGCGACCAGCAGCTCCGTCTTTTGCAGGTTGCCCGCACCCGGCGTGTGGCTCCACACCCGGCCGGACACGTAGTCGCCGAAGACGTACAGGCCGCTCAGCGCCGGAACGTCGGAGCCACGGTAGACGTAACCGCCGGTGATCGACTGGCCTCCGGAGGCGTCGTGTCCATACTCCGTCACCGGATCGATGACTGTGCCACCGTTCAGCACCTGTCCGGGCGCGGCGCAGCCCGTGGCCGGGTTGTAGCAGTGCGTAGCCTCGCGCTGGCGCCAGCCGTAGTTGCCCCCCGCGGTGACGCGGTTGACCTCCTCCCAGGCATTCTGGCCGACGTCGCCCATCCACAGCTGGCCGGTCTCCCGATCGAAGCTCCAGCGCCACGGGTTGCGGAAGCCAAACGCCCACATCTCCGGGCAGGCTGCGGTGCCGGTGCCCGAGTTGCACTTCGCGTTGCCGGCGTACGGGTTGCCCGCCGGGATGTCATAGCCTGCCCCCGTGCCGTTCACGTCGATGCGCAGGACGCTCCCGAGCAGATTCGTCAGGGTCTGGGCGTTGTTTTGGGGATCGCCGCCCGATCCGCCGTCGCCGAGCCCGATGTAGAGCAGGCCGTCCGGCCCGAACTCGATGTGCCCGCCGTTGTGGTTGCTGTAGGGCTGGTCGACGGTCAGCAGGACCTGCTCGGAGGCCGGGTCGAGGGTCTGGCCGCCGTCGGCGCTCGTCAACCGCGAGATGACGGACTGCCGCGTCGGGCTGCTGCGCGTGTAGGACAGGAACACCTCGGGTGTGGCCGGCCAGTCCGGATGGAAGGCCATACCGAGCAGTCCCTGCTCGCCGCCGGACACCACGCGCGAGGCGACGTCGACGAACAGGCCGGAGGAGGCCGCGCCCGGGTTGTTGTCGAAGACGCGGACCCGGCCTGCCTGCTCGACCACGAACCAGCGCGAGCCGTCGGAGGGTGCCTGGAGCAGGTGGACGGGGCTCGCGAAGGTGAGTGCCGGAAAGACCCGGCTGAGTTGCACACCGGTGGCGGGAAGCGGACGGTCGGGCGCGAGGCAGGTCTGGTTGGAGGGTCGGGCATCGAGGCCGGCCACCGGCGGGGGCGACGTGGCATCCGTCACGGCGATTGCGAAGGCGGCGCTCGCACTGGCGCCGGCGGGGTCGGTGGCGGTGACGGTCACGGAAAACACGGCCGGATTGCCGGGCTCGGCCGCCGTGTCGGGCGGCGTGCCGTTCAGCGTTCGGGGCGCCGACTGCGCGTCCTGGACCGAAAGCCAGGCCGGCAGCCCGCTGAAGGTGTAGGTCAGCGCGTCCCCGTCCGGGTCGGTGAATGCCGGTACGGTATACGTGAAAGCCACGCGTTCCGTTGCCGACTGATCGGCAATGGAGGCCGGGGCGACCGGCGGCCGGTTGGCCTGGGGCGGGGCCTCCTCGGGGCCTGTTCCGCCCTGGGAACCGCCGCTGCAGCCGATAAGCCACGTAACCGCACTGCAGCAGAGCGTGGCCGAGAGGATCGTCGTGCGGCCCCATCGTTGCGGCCGGGCGTGCGGGCTGGGGGTCATGTGCGCGTCCGTGCTACGGGCTGAGCGAGCAGTCTAGTGCCGCAGGCTCGAACGCCCAAACGCACGGGTCGCAGGTCGGCGACACCTCGCCTCGGGCCAGGCTCGCGTTTGTGCGGCATCGTTGAACTATGCGGGCCCGCGGTGCCGGCTGAAACCGGGCTGTGTTAGCTTTCGAAACGTCACCTGGGCGGTCCCCCCTCGCCGCCGGAGTGCTGCATGGAACGTATGCGACGATTTGCCGGAGCCGCCGCGTGCGGGCTGATCGCGCTCGGCCTGGCTGCCTGTGGCGGGGGCGGCGGTGGGTCTTCCGGCGGTACGATTACGCCGCCGACGAGCCCGCCTCCAGCGAACCCGCCGCCGTCCGGGAACGTCGCGGTATCGGGCAAGATCACCTTCGACCGGCCTACGCGCACGACCAGCAGCGCGCTCAACTTCGACGTCACGGAGCGGCTGCCGGCGCGCGGCGTCACCGTGGAGCTGCTGCGCAGCTCGGACCTGTCGGTGCTGGCGACCACCGTGACGGATGGGCAGGGTGACTACTCGGCCACGGTGCCGAGCGGCAGCCTCGTGCTGCGCGCCAAGGCGCAGATGCGCCGCACGGGCTCCGCGAGCTACGACTTCGAGGTGCGGGACAACACGGCCGGCAACGCCCTCTACGCGATCGACAGCCAGGCCGTGAGTCCCTCGTCCTCGTCCGTGACCGTCAACCTCAATGCGCGGACCGGCTACAGCGCGTCCACGCGCAATCTGACGGGCCAGCGGGAGTCCGCGCCCTTCGCCATCCTGGACATGATCTGGCGGGCGAAGGAGCTGGTGCAGCAGGCCGAGCCGGGGCTCGCGCTGCCGGCTGTCGACGTCTTCTGGTCGGCACGCAACAGCAACGCGCTGCCGGCGGCCTGCTTCGGCGACCCGAACCCGCAGACGGGCGAGATCGGCACGTCGTTTTACATCGGCGGCGACGTGTCGGCTGCTCGGGGCCCGGGCTGCGCCACGATTTCCCGCGGCATCTACGTTCTCGGCGACTCGAGTGGCGACCTCGGCGACGATCTCGACGAGTTCGATCCCTCGGTCATCGCCCACGAGTTCGGCCACTACTACGAGGACGCGTTCTCGCGCTCGGACTCGATGGGCGGGCCGCACTCGCTGTCCTCGCGGCTCGACATGACACTGGCCTTCTCGGAGGGCTGGGGCAACGCGTTCCAGGGTTTCGTGCTCGACGAAGGTTTCTACCGCGACGCGGTCGGCACGGCAGGACGTTCCGGCTTCGGCTTCACGCTCGAGGCGGACGCGACGCGGCCCTTCGTCGAGTCGGTCGGGTTCTACTCCGAGGCCTCGGTAATGGATTTCCTCTGGGACGTCTACGATTCCGCGAACGAGGCCGGCGACAGTGTTAGCCTGGGTTTTGCTCCAATTCACCGCGTGATGCGCGAGGACATGCGCGGCAGCGCCGCGCTGACCACGATCTACGTCATGGCCACGGGTCTCGCCGCGCAGAGCCCCGCGAGCGAGGCCGGCATCCGGCAGCGACTTTCGCGCGAGACCATCAGCGGTTTCGGCGAGTTCGGTGACGGCGAGTCGGCGGTCGCCGAGGACGCGGAGGACGCGGAGGCCGTGCCTGTGTATCGCACCGTCGCCTTCGGCGTGCCCCAGACGATCGTGAGCACGGCTAGATTTGCCGACCCCGACTTCCCGGATTTGAGGGGGTTCAACCGGCTCGGGGCACGCCGTTATTTCCGCATAGACGTGTCGCCGGCCGGCAGGCTCAACGTCGTAGCGCAGGGTGCGGTGGGGACCGACCCGGACTTCAACCTGCTTCGGAATGGCATTCCGTTTGACCAAAGTCTGTGCCCGGCTGGTGAAGATTGCGACGGCGAGAACGATAGCTTGTCGGACGGCCGCGAAGCCGCCAGCTATCCGGGTCTGACCGCAGGCACGTACGTGCTCGAGGTCTACGATTGCAGCAACCTCGGCGCCTCGTGCCGGGACACGCCCGGACCGGGCGAGCGCAGCATCACTGTGACGGTGACGCGGCCATGAGCGCGTTCCTCCGGGCGCCGGTCTTTGCGATCGTGCCGTGGCTCGGCCTCGCCGGCTGTGGCGCGGAGAGTGGCGGAGGGCACGATACTTCAGCCGCCGCCGTGGGGATCGTGCAAGCCGGTGACGAAGCGCCCAAGGTCCCGGCTCTCCCGAGAATGTCGACCGGCAAGCCGCATGCGCCGGTCAGCCTCGCGCTCGCGGGCGACCTCGATGCGCTCGCGCCGGGCGTGCCGGTCTCGGCGACGCTGCTGCTACAGACCGAGGCCGATGTCGACGGCGTCGAACTGTGGGTCCAGGGCAGCGGCGGGGTCGTGGTTCTTGCGCCCGCCGGGCAGCTGTTTCTCGGGCCGGCAACGGCGGGCCAGGTGAAGCGGGTGCCGGTCCAGCTGTTGGCGGGTTCATCCGATTCGCCGGCCCGGCTGGAGGCGCTGGTCAGCATCGAAGCCGGGGGCGAAGCGCTGGCCCGGCCGGTTTCGCTGAACCTGCCAGTCAACGGCCAGCGCGCGTCGGGTGCGGCTGCAGATACCGCCACGCAGTCGAAAGCGATGCCGGTGCGCGATTCGACCGGCGAACTCATTTATTCGATGGAGGCCGAAATGATCGCGGAGTGAGGACGCGGTGCGAGGTATGAAATATTCTTAATGTCAAATATTAAATAAGATACATAAGTAATTGTTTTAAAAAAGTTCTATACGTAAAGAAATCTCTCCAAAGGATCACTGCGAGGCTTCCACGTCTGACCACAGTCGGCGATCCCCCAGCCGGAACTGCCGTATACTCCGCGGCCTTTTTCCACCTCCGGCCGCACCGTGATCCAGAACCTACGCAACATCGCCATCATCGCCCACGTCGACCACGGCAAGACCACGCTCGTCGACCAGTTGCTGCGCCAGTCCGGTACCTTCGACGCCCGCAAGGAGGTCGTCGAGCGGGTGATGGACTCGAACGCGCTCGAGCGCGAGCGGGGAATCACGATCCTGGCCAAGAACACGGCGATCCGCTGGCGGGACTTCCGCATCAACATCGTCGACACGCCGGGGCACGCGGACTTCGGTGGCGAGGTCGAGCGCGTCCTGTCCATGGTGGACTCGGTGCTGTTGCTGGTCGACGCCGTGGACGGGCCCATGCCGCAGACGCGCTTCGTCACCCAGAAGGCCTTCGGCCACGGCCTGCGCCCGATCGTGGTGATCAACAAGATCGACCGGCCCGAAGCCCGGCCGGACTGGGTGCTGAACCAGACCTTCGACCTGTTCGACCGCCTCGGCGCGAGCGAGGAGCAGCTCGACTTCCCGGTCGTCTACGCGTCCGCGATCCGGGGAATCGCCGGCCGCGACACGGCCCACCTCGGCGGGGACATGACGGCACTGTTCGAGACGATCGTGCAGCGCTGCCCGGCGCCCGATGTCGACATCGACGGCCCACTGCAGCTGCAGGTCTCGCAGCTCGACTATTCGAGCTACGTCGGCGCCATCGGCATCGGCCGGATCAAGCGCGGCACGCTGCGTCGCGGCGCGACGGTGACCGTCGTGCGCCGCGACGGCGAGACGGAGACGGCGCGCATCGGCCAGGTGTTCGGGTTCCTCGGGCTCGAACGCGTCGAGGTCGAGTCGGCCACGGCCGGGGACATCGTCGCGTTCTCGGGGCTCGAGGAACCCAAGATCTCGGACACGCTCTGCGACCCGGGCAAGGTCGAGGCGCTGCCGGCGCTGGTCGTCGACGAGCCCACCATCAGCATGAGCTTCGAGACGAACGATTCGCCGTTCTTCGGCAAGGAAGGCAAGTTCGTCACGAGCCGGCAGGTTCGCGACCGGCTGATGCGCGAGACTCTGCACAACGTGGCGCTGCGCGTCGAGGAGACGGATGACCCGGACCGCTTCACGGTCTACGGGCGCGGCGAGCTGCACCTCGGCGTGCTGATCGAGAACATGCGCCGCGAGGGCTACGAGCTCGCGGTGTCGCGTCCGCACGCCGTCGTCAAGGAGGTCGACGGCGGCAAGGTCGAGCCCTGGGAGCAGCTCACGGTCGACATCGAGGAGTACGCGCAGGGTGCGGTGATGCAGGCGCTCGGCGAGCGCGGTGCCAAGCTCGAGAACATGACGCCCGACGGCAAGGGCCGCGTGCGCATCGACTACGTCATCCCGTCGCGCGGCATGATCGGCTTCCAGACGGAGTTCCGCACGCTGACGAGTGGCACCGGACTCATGTACCACGTCTTCGATCACTTCGGCCCGGTGCTGGAAAAGGAGCTTGCGCCCCGCAATTCGGGCGTGCTGGTCTCGAACGCCCAGGGTGAGGCCGTCGCCTACGCGCTCTTCAACCTGCAGGACCGCGCGCGGCTGTTCGTCGGGCCGGGCGACCCGGTCTACGAGGGCCAGATCGTCGGCATCAACAGCCGGGACGAGGACATGGTCGTCAATCCGCTGAAGAGCAAGAAGCTCACCAACGTCCGTGCCGCCGGCAAGGACGACGCGGTGCTGCTGACGCCGCCGCTCCGGCTGTCCCTCGAGCAGGCCATGGAGTTCATCGCCGACGACGAGCTCGTGGAAATCACGCCCAAGTCCATTCGCCTGCGCAAGCGGCACCTGAGGGAGAGCGAGCGGAAGAGGGCGGAGAGGGGGTGAGTCGTGACTCACCGCTCACCAAACCGTTAACACCGTCACGGCCGCCGGACCGGCCTTTACCTAGCATCGATCCACATTCTGTCGAATTGCGGCCGGCCGCCAGGCCGGGCGCATGGGAGTGGGGGTCATGTCGTCAGCAGGCGACCCGGCCAAGGTGTTGAAGCTTCATCCCGCCGCAGCCTCGGGAGAGGGCGAGGAGTCGGCTCGTGTCAGAGCCGGCAAGGCGGGGAAGAAGAAGCGCAACGAGCACGAGATCCACCCCGTGCTCGGCCGACAGCTCATGGAAGCCGCGGACCAGAACGGCAAGCTGCAGGTCCGCAAGCTGATCGAGATCGTGAGCCGCCAGTACGAATCCTACGAGTCGGACCGCAATTCGCTGGCGACCGTCATGCAGCTGGCCTCGGACGAGGCGAACGCCATGACCGAGGCGCTCGAGCGCGAGAGCGCGTCCAAGCTGCAGGCCATCCTGGATCACGTCAAGGACGGCATCATCTCCTGCGACCAGTACGGGCGGATCGAGAGCCTGAACCGGACGGCCGAGCGCTTCTTCGGCGTCAAGCAGTCCGACCTCCTGTCCCTGACGCTCGACGAGCTGCTGCCGGAACTCGCGCCGCACGGCGACGTGGCCCGCGCGCTCGAGGACCTTGCAGCCTCTCAGGAGAACACTCACTACGATCTCGCCGCCAAGGACACGAATGCGCGGCACCGCCGTGGCGAGCTGATGCCGGCGGAAATCCTGGTCAGCAAGATGCTGCTCAGCAAGCGCGTCATCTACATCGTGTGCGTGCGGGATACGCTCGAGCGGAGCAAGGCGGAAGTCGCACTCAAGGACAGCGAGGCCCGCTACCGCGTGCTGGTCGAGAACGCGCCCGAGGCGGTCGTCGTGTTCGACGTCGATTCCGGAAGATTCGTCGACTGCAACGAGAACGCCGTCAAGTTCTTCAGGCTCACCCGCGCGCAGCTCATGAAAGTCGGGCCGGCGGACGTCAGCGCGACGACGCAGCCGGGCGGCGCGGAGGCCGGGCAGCTGGCCGAACAGTACGTCCAGGCCGCCGTCGACGGCGGCGCGCCGGTGTTCGAGTGGGTCCACCGCGACTCTGACGGACGCGACATCCCGACCGAGGTGCGCCTCGTCCGCCTGCCGAGCTCCGCGGGCAAGCTGATCCGCGGCAGCATCCTCGACATCACCGACCGCAAGCGGGCGGAGCACATCGCCGCGGGCGAGCGCAAGGTATTCGAGCGCATCGCGTCCAACGGCAGCCTGCCGAACTCTCTCGAGGCGATCACCGACGTCATCGAGCAGGTGCTACCCGAGTCGATCTGCTGCATCAGGCTCTACGACCCGTCGCGTAACGTGTTGACCCACGCGGCCGGCTCGAACCTTCCACGCGAGTACCTGCTGCTGATGGACGAGTTGCCGGCCGAGATCCGCTACGGCTCCTGCGCGGCGGCGGTCGCACTCCATCGGCAGATCATCGTTCCGGACATCGACAAGGACCCGTTCTGGGAATTCCGGCGGGAGGCCGCCGGGCGGGCAGGTCTGAAGGCCTGCTGGTCGACGCCCATCAGCAGCGCAGACGGCCGGGTGCTCGGAACCTTCGCCACCTACATGCGCAAGGCAGGACTTCCGACACGCCGCGACCACGAGCTGATGTCCCGCATGACGCAGCTTGCACGCATCGCCATCGAGCGACGGCGAGCCGAAGAGGCCCTTCGCGACAGCGAGCAGCGTTACCGAGGCCTGTTCGACAACGTGGTCGAGGGCGTGTACCAGGTGACGCTCGAGGGCGAGCTCCTTTCGGCCAACCCGGCGCTCGTCGACATGCTCGGATTCGGGTCGTTCCAGGACCTGCGGCGGATCGGGCTCACCGACCAGCTCTACGTCGATCCGGCGGACCGCGAGCGCCTGCTCGGCAGGTTGCTGCGCGCCGGGGAGCTGGTCGAGGCCGAGTACAGGCTCAAGCGGAAGGACGGCTCGGTCATCGTGGTGAGCGAGAATGCCCGGGTGATCCGCGATTCACGCGGCAGGGTCATCGGCTTCGAGGGCACGATCAGCGACGTCACCGAGCGCAAGCAGGCGGAGCTGCGCCTGTTCGAGGAAAAGGAGCGGGCGCAGGTGACGCTGCAGTCCATCGTGGACGCGGTGATCACGACCGACCGCGACGGCGTCATCGACTACATGAACCCGGTGGCCGAGTCGCTCACCGAGTGGGCCGCTGCGGACGCGATCGGGCGAGGCGTGTGCGAGGTGGTGCACCTCGTCACGGAGTCCTCCCACGAGTCCGTCGAGGATCCCGTGGGTCGGGCAGTGCTCGAGCGCAAGGCCGTGGCCCTGTCCGATCAGACCGTGCTCATCGGCCGCAGCCGCCAGGAGATCGCGATCCAGGCGAACGCTGCGCCCATCCGCGACCGCGAGGGCGACGTGGTCGGCGCCGTGATGGTGTTCCACGACGTGAGCCGCGAGCGGCGCATGAAGCGGCTCCTCTCGTATCAGGCTGCGCACGACGCGCTGACCGGGCTCATCAACCGTCGCGAATTCGAGAACCGGCTGAACGCGGCGCTCGAGGCGACGCGGGCCGATGCGACGATCCGGCACGTCGTGGTCTACGTCGACCTCGACCAGTTCAAGGTGGTCAACGACACCTGCGGGCATCCGGCCGGCGACCAGCTGCTGCGCCAGGTTACGGGCCTGCTGCAGACACGCGTACGAACGGCCGACACCCTTGCGCGCCTCGGCGGCGACGAGTTCGGAATCCTGCTCGAGAACTGCACGCTCGACCAGGCCTTGCGCATCGCCGAGAGCCTGCGCCAGGCGATTCGCGACTACCGCTTCGTTTGGCAGGGCAACACGATGCAGATCGGTGCCTCGATCGGACTCGTCGAGCTCACGCACCACACCGAGAGCACCGCTGCACTGCTCTCCGCCGCCGACGTGGCGTGCTATGCAGCCAAGGACAGCGGCCGCAACCGGGTACAGATCTACGACCCGGAAAGCGCCTCGACGCGTCACCGCGAGATGCGCTGGGTGGCGCGGCTGACGAGCGCGAGCGACGAAGGCCGCCTCGATCTCGTGTTCCAGCCGGTCGTGCCGGTCGCGGCGGCCTCGGGCCGGCGGCCGCACTACGAGCTCCTGCTGAGACTCAAGGACGAGGAGGGCAACACGGTCCTGCCCAGCGAGTTCATTCCCGCGGCGGAGCGCTACAACGTCATGCCCATCCTGGACCGCTGGGTCGTCGACCGGGTGCTCCGGGACCTGGTGCCGTCGCGCCGCGACGGCGTGCACGAGGCGCCGTACACGCTGGCCGTGAACATCTCGGGGACGACGCTCTCCGACCAGGTGTTCCTGGAGACGCTGATCCGGGAACTCGAGGAATACGAGCCGACGCCCGGCGTGATCTGCTTCGAGATCACGGAAACCGCGGCGATCGCCAACCTCGCGAACGCCAGCTACATCATGCGCGAACTCACGAGTCGCGGTTGCCTGGTCGCGCTCGACGACTTCGGCACGGGCCTCTCGTCCTTCAACTACCTCCGCAGCCTGCCCGTCCACTACCTGAAGATCGACGGCCAGTTCGTGCAGAACGTTGCCGAGGACCCGATCGACCGCAGCCTGGTCGAGGCGATCGTCCAGGTCGGGCGGGCCATGGGCATCGAGACCGTCGCCGAGCGGGTCGAGCGCCAGGAAGTGTTCGACGTGCTGGAGGAGATCGGCGTCAGCTACGTGCAGGGCTTCCTGCTGGGCCGGCCGGCGCCGATGTCGGAGTTCCCGCAGCGCTAGCGACGAAAAGGGGACCGTCCCCATTTCGGGGTCCGGTAACATGGCTGCATGACCCTCGAGCCGGCCCCGGCCTACGCCTGCGAGATCCTCAATCCACGAGGCAAGGCGCCGGTGCTCCTGGTTTGCGACCACGCGAGCCGAGCCTTCCCGGAGCACCTGGGCACCCTGGGCGTCGCCGAGCCGGACACGTTCGAACACATCGCCTGGGACATCGGGGCGGCGGAAGTCACCCGGGGCCTGTCCGGACGACTCGACGCCACGGCGGTGCTGTGCCGCTGGTCGAGGCTCGTGGTGGACTGCAACCGGCGGCTGTCCGATCCTACGGCTTTCATCGAAGTCAGCGACGGCATCCCGGTGCCAGGTAATGCGTCGATGTCGATCGAAGATCGACAATGGCGCGTAGAACAGATCTGGAAGCCCTACCATGCGGCCATTGATACCTTGTTAGATCAAAGGGTTAACGAGGAAACTTGTCCCGTTTTCTTGTCTGTCCACAGCTTCACGCCGCTGCTCGGCGACATCGCCCGACCGTGGCACGTCGGAGTCTTGTGGGACCGTGACGACCGTGTGGCCGGCCCCGTCCTCGACTCGCTCAGGTCGGTCGAGGGCCTCCACGTGGGCGACAACGAGCCTTACTCCGGCCGGCACCCGACGGACTACACGTTGCATGCCCACGCCGGCTCACGTGGCCTGCCGTACCTAGGTTTCGAGATCCGCCAGGACTTGCTGGCCACGCAGGGCGGAATCGAGTACTGGGTCGGCCTGCTCGAGGCCGCCATCCGCCACGCGGTTGCGCAGCCTGGAACCTGGCGCGGTTGGGGGCGCTCTCCGCGGGTCGTAGAACGCTAGGCCCCGTTCCGGTCTCCGAGCGTCCTCCTGACGCCCCCACGGCGTGTCGGGCCACGCTGCCGAGACGGGCAACCGGATTGCCGCGTCGCGATCCCTGCGCACATCCTGCAGCATCGCGAGTGCTCCTTCCTGGCGGTCGATCCCGCCGAGCGTGGCGTCCAGGATCATCGCCTGGGGCAATGCTCGCGCCGTCCGTGTCGTCGTCTGGCGACGCGTCAAGCATTCCAAATCAGGCAAACCGGCGGACACTGGCGACATTGGACTCTCGTTGCCTGCAGGGGCATCGAGTCGAGTGAAAAGGGCATACCCGTCGAGAGGCGGGGACGCAAAGCCACCGGTCTCGGACGAGACAGCGGGGTTGCCACATGAACGGAACGATTGATCGCATCTCGGGCAAGGCACTGCGCGCGACGTTGTCGATCGCGGCCTTGACGCTGTTGCTGGGCGGCTGTGTCGAGGACGAGGCGCCCCGGATCTCCGGGATTCCCCCGGCGGTGTCGGTGAAGGTGGGCGACGCCGTCGTCGTCCAGCCCGAGGCCAGCGACCCGCAGGGGGATGCGCTCACGTTCTCGGTGAACAATGCACCCGGCTGGACGTCCTTCGACGCTTCGACCGGCACGCTTAGCGGAGTGCCGAACGACTCCGACGTCGGCGTCCACCCCGGAATACGCATCGAGGTTTCCGACGGCAAGAATGTGACCCTGGGCCGGGCGTTCTCGATCACGGTCGAGCCGGCGACTCAGGATGCGGGAGGCAGCACGCCGGCCCCCGGTGTCCCGCCGCCGTCGGGCAATTCGGCACCGACCCTCTCCGGAGCACCTGCGACCAGCGTGAAAGAAGGGCAGGCGTACCTCTTCCGTCCCAGCGCCTCCGATCCGGACGGGGATTCGCTCTCCTTCAACGTCTTCAACAAGCCGGGCTGGGCCCGTTTCGACGCGGCGACCGGTGAATTGAGCGGTACGCCCGGGGCAGACGCAATCGGTGTCCATGACGGCATCGTAATCAGCGTGACCGACGGGGAGCTTTCCACGGCGCTCCCCGCATTCCGCATCATGGTCGTCGCGGTCAACCGTGCGCCGACGATCTCCGGGACACCGGCCACTCGCATCACCTCGGGACAGAATTACTCGTTCCAGCCAGCCGCCTCCGACCCGGAGGGCCAGCCACTCACCTTCAGCATCAAAAACTTGCCGTCCTGGGCGTCTTTCGACGTCAGGTCGGGACGCCTGAGCGGGACGCCTTCAGCGGCGGCGGCCGGAGATCACCCGGGCATCGTCATCGGCGTCAGCGACGGCGAGCTGTCGAGTTCGCTACCGGCCTTCGCAATCACGGTGGTGCCCGCCAATCGTGCGCCGACGATCTCGGGCGCGCCGGCGACGACCGTCACTGCGGGCCAGGCATACGCCTTCCAGCCGACCGCCTCCGACCCGGACGGCGACGCGCTCACCTTCAACATCACGAACAAGCCGGCATGGGCTGCGTTCGATCCGGCGACGGGTCGGCTCACGGGCACACCGTCCGAGGCCAACGAAGGCGAGTACATCGGCATCGCCATCGGCGTGACGGACGGGGAACTCGGTGCCTCGCTGTCACCCTTCAGCATCGTCGTCGACGTGCCGAACCGTGCGCCGACGATTTCCGGCACGCCGCCGACCACCGTTAAGGCCGGGCAGGACTATGTATTCCAGCCGACGGCGTCCGATCCGGACGGTGACGCGCTGACGTTCAGCATCGGCAACAAGCCTGCGTGGGTCACGTTCAGCCCGGTCGACGGTCGCCTCTCGGGCCAGCCCGGTACGGCCGACGTGGGCAGCTATGCCGGCATCGTCGTCCGGGTGAGCGACGGGACCGAGACCGTGTCGCTGCCCGGCTTCACGATCAACGTCGAGCAGTCGGCCACGGGGACGGCCACGATCTCGTGGTCGCCCCCGACAGAGCGAACCGACGGTACGCCGCTGACCGATCTCGCCGGGTATCGCGTCCACTACGGGAAGTCGGCGACGGATCTCTCGACCGTGATCACGGTCGACAATTCCGGCATCACGAGCTACGTGATCGAGGGCCTGACGCCGGGCACCTGGTACTTCGCGACGACAGCATTTGACGATCAGGGCATGGAGAGCGACTTCTCCAACGTGGCTTCCAAGGCGATTCCCTGATCGGGCGAGGGACACGCCGGGAGCCTGTGCGGACTCGCGGGTCCGGGCAGGCTCCCGGGGGCGGCGCCGGCTGCCTGCTGCGATAGAATCGTGCCCATGGATTTCCGCCGGCCGCTCCTCGCTGCGGCCGCCACACGTTGCTGAAACCGGCCCCATGACGCAGCCCCTGGATCGGCGAATCTGCATCGCCCCGATGATGGAGTGGACGGATCGGCACTGCCGCTTCTTCCTGCGGTTGTTCTCGCCGCGCGTGCTGCTCTACACCGAGATGGTGGTGGCGAATGCCGTCCTGCGCGGCGACCGGGAATACCTGCTCGGCTTCGACCCGGCCGAACACCCGGTGGCCCTGCAGCTCGGCGGCTCCGACCCGGCGATGCTCGCCGAGGCAGCGGCGATCGGCGAGTCGGTCGGATATGACGAGATCAACCTGAACGTGGGGTGCCCGAGCGACCGCGTTCAGAGCGCCACGTTCGGGGCCTGCCTGATGGCGAAGCCCACGCTCGTCGCCGGCTGCGTGCGTGCCATGCGGTCCGCGGTGCGGGTGCCGGTCACGGTCAAGTGCCGGATCGGCATCGACGACCGCGACGACTACGAGTTCCTGCGCAAGTTCGCGGAAGAAGTGTCGGGCGCAGGTTGCTCCGTATTGATCATCCACGCACGCAAGGCCGTGCTGCAGGGCCTGTCTCCGAAGGAGAACCGCGAGATCCCGCCGCTCGTCTACGAGCGCGCCTGGCGCGTCAAGACGGACTTCCCGGCCATGACCGTCATCGTCAATGGCGGGCTGCGAACGGTGCCGCAGGTCTCGGAACAGTGGCAGCACGTGGACGGCGTCATGCTGGGACGCGAGGCCTACCACAATCCTTACGTGATACCGGCCCTGCACCGGGCTGCTTACGACGACGGCCTGCACGCACCGAAGACCGAAGAGATTGTCGACAGGATGGTGGACTACGCGGAGAGTCAGGTGGCACGAGGTGTGCCTCTTCGGGCCGTCACGCGCCACATGCTCGGCCTGTTCAGTGGCCGTGCAGGAGCGCGAACCTGGCGCAGGACCCTGAGCGAGGGTGTGAGCCGTGGTGCGGCGAGTCCACGGCTCATCCGCGAAGCCTTGCGTGCGGCCACGGCCTGACGCCGACGTCGCTTAGAACCTGGCGCAGGGCGCGTGGTAGTTCTTGATGACGACCGTGGTCGTCGGTCGTCACCGGCTGCGGTCGTCACCGGACGTGGATGGCAGCGTCCGCTCCGGCGCTTCGATGCGGCCGAATCCTCCCTCGGCCTGCGCTGCGAGGAAGGCGGTCGCCGCGTAGGCGGCGACGACCTGGTCGATCTGCTCACGATCGATCCTGTCGAGGGTGTCGTTCGGTGAGTGGTGCGCGTCGAGGTAACGGCTCCAGTCCTGGGCGATCTGCAGCGCCGGCACGCCCTGCCTCATCAACGCAAAGATGTCGGCGCCGCCGCGCGTCGTCGTCGCGCCCCGCTCGATGCCGAGTGGTGCGAGCACGGCGGCAATCTCCTCGACCAGCGCCAGCTTGTCCTCGGGGACTTGGGAGGCGAGCGCGAGCGCCCGGTCGCCGCCGGAGTCCGCCTCGAGCGCGACCGCGTGCCGTGCAATCTCCGCGGGCGGAAGCCGAGCGTAGGCGCCGGCGCCGGCAAGCTGGTATTCCTCGCTTGCGAACAGCACGACACGGATCGTTCGCCTCGGTCGCAGTCCCGATTTCCGGATCAGGGCGGCCGTGGCCATCACGATCGCGACCCCCGCGCCGTCGTCGATGGCACCGGTGCCGAGATCCCATGAGTCGAGGTGTGCGGCCAGCAGCACGATCTCCTCGGCGAGGTCGGTGCCCGGCACTTCCGCGATCACGTTGGACGAGGCTTCGTAGGGCAGGTCGCGGCAGGTCATCTTGAGGAAGAGCTTCACCGGCCGACCGGTCTGGAGCATGCGCTCGAGCAGATCGGCGTCGGGATTGGACAGCGCCGCAGCGGGGATCTTCGGCGCGTTCACCGTGTAGGCGAGGGCGCCGGTGTGGGCGATCCGGTTCCGAGTCGTGCCGACCGAGCGGATGACCAGTGCCGAGGCGCCGAGCGCGCCGGCCACGCTCGGGCCGGCGACGCGATTGTAGACGGTGGCGGCGTAGCCGGACGGGTCGGTGGCGCGCTGCGTCGGCTGGCTGAGGAACACGATGCGCCCCTCGACGTCGGCGCGGCTGGCTGCCCGCAGCGCCTCGAGCGTCTCGAAGCGCACGACGTCCGCCTCGATGCCGCGCTCGGGCGTTCCGATGCTGCCGCCTAGCGCGGCTGCGACGAGCGGCTGCGGGAACGGCGCGGTGGTGCGCGCCTCGAGCGTACCGCGCTCCCAGTGCGGCACGGGCACCGGTTGCCTGCGTATGCCCGTGAGGCCAAGCTCGGCGAACTTGTCTTCGGCCCAGGCCACGGCGGCGCGATCGGCCGCCGAGCCCGCCGGTCGCGGACCGACCTCCGTCGTGAGCGAGGTGACGATCTCGTAGGCGCCCGAGCCGGCCAGAGCCTCGTCGCGCAGTGCGCGGGCCGTATCGATGTCTGCGGCGGAGAAGGTCGCCGCCCGGGCGATTCCCACGAAGAGGTGCGGCAGCAGGACGGGTGCCAGCCATCGGGTCATGCGACTCTCCCAGTAGCGGCCCGAGTCTAGGGGACCCGGCCTCCCCCTGCCAGCTGGGTCCGGGACGCTTCGGACGATCACGACAGGCTGGCCGGAGCGCCTTGCTATACTCGAATCAACCCCGAAAGGCGCCGGTGGCCGCGGCCGCGAAACCGGGCCTGGTTCGTCGACACGGACTCTCGAGGAGGGTCGGGCCGCGCATGGGCATGGACAAGAACCTCGTCATCCTCTTCGCTGACGTCGTCGGCAGCACGCGGCTGTTCGAAGAGCTCGGTGACGAGGCGGCGCGCGACATCATCGCCATCTGCCTGGGCGTCATGCGCAGCGCGACCGAGCAGCACGGCGGCAAGGTGATCAAGACCATGGGCGACGAGGTCATGGCCACCTTCGACGACTGCGACGGCGCCATGGACGCGGCGGTGCAGATGCAGACCGAGATCACCGCCCACCCCGGGCTCACGGTCGATCGCCAGCAGGTGGCGATCCGCATCGGCGCGCACGTGGGGCCGGTGGTGGTCGAGGAGCGCGACGTGTACGGCGCAGCAGTGCACACCGCCAACCGCATGACGAGCCAGGCCAAGGCCCAGCAGATCATCATCACCGAGGCGATCTACGCGCGGCTGGCGCCCGAGTGGCAGCAGGCGTCGCGTCGCGTGGACGTGGCCGTTCCGCGCGGCCAGCACGGCGAGATCGCGGTTTACGAGGTGCTCTGGCAGGGCGAGGACGTCACGAGCATGCTGCCGGCGATCGCCACGATCACCGAGCAGCACCGGCCGTTTCACATCAAGCTGCGCTACGGAGGCAAGGAAATCATCCTCGACGACCGTCAGCGACCCTCACTCAGCATGGGACGTGGCCAGGAGAACGACCTCGTCGTCAAGGGCAACCTGGTATCCCGGCTGCACGCACGCGTCGAGGCGGGCAAGAACCGGTTCATGCTGGTCGACGAGAGCACCAATGGCTCGTTCGTGCATACGAGCCAGGGCGAGGAGTCCTTCGTCCGCCGCGACTCGATTCCCCTCAAGGGCAGCGGCGTGATCGGCCTCGGCCGGCTGCCCGAGCCCGAGTCCTTCCACACGATCGAGTACATCTGCGACGACTGATCGGCGCGGTCGCGCGTGCAACACCAGGCGCCGTTCGACGGGGACTGTCCCCGCAGGGGACTGTCCCCTTCTCGAACGGCGCGAGCAAGGCTCGCTGAAGGAGGTACGGGTGACCTACGCGAGCCGGCGCTTGACGTCGGCCAGCTCGGCCTTGAGGTCGCGCGGCGTGCGCTCGTCGAAGGAGTCGATGTACTCCTCGATGTCGGCCAATTCCTTCCGCCAGGGCTCCGGCCGCACGGCCAGCAGCTCCCGTACCGTGGCCGGGTCGATGTCGAGGCCGTCGAGGTTCAGCGCCTCCGCCGTCGGGAGGAAGCCGATCGGCGTCTCGATCGCCTGGGCGCGGCCCTCGCAGCGCCCGATGATCCACTCGAGCACCCGCAGGTTCTCGCCGAAGCCGGGCCACAGGAAGCGCCCGTCCGCGTCCCTACGGAACCAGTTGACGTGGAAGATCTTCGGCAGGTGCTCGACCTTGCCGGCGAACGACAGCCAGTGCGCCCAGTAATCGCCGTAGTTGTAACCGCAGAAGGGCTTCATCGCCATCGGGTCGCGGCGGACCACGCCGACCTTCCCGGTCGCCGCCGCCGTGGTCTCGGAAGCCACTGAGGCGCCGACGAGTACGCCGTGCGCCCAGTTGCGTGCCTGGTAGACGAGCGGCGCCAGCTCGCGGCGGCGGCCACCGAAGACGACGGCAGAGATCGGCACGCCCTCCGGCGCATCGGCCTTGGGCGAGTAGCTGGGATTTTGCTTCGCCGAGACGGTGAAGCGCGAATTGGGGTGCGCCGCCGGCCCCTTCGAGGCGTCGTAGGGCCTGCCCTGCCAGTCGACGGCTGGAATGCCGTCCTCGAGGCCTTCCCACCACGGCTGGTTGTCCGCGGTGACCGCCACGTTGGTGAAGATCGTGTCGCCGGAGATCATCTCGTGCGCATGGCGGTTGGTGTGCGCATTGGTGCCGGGCACCACGCCGAAGTAGCCGGCCTCCGGGTTGATGGCGTAGAGCCTCCCGTCCGGCCCCGGTTGCAGCCAGGCGATGTCGTCGCCCACGGTCCAGACTTTCCAGCCCGGCATGGAAGCCGGCGGAATCAGCATGGCGAGGTTGGTCTTGCCGCAGGCGGACGGGAACGCCGCGGCGATGTAGTGCGTCTCGCCGCGCGGGTTCTCGATGCCCACGATGAGCATGTGCTCCGCCATCCAGCCCTCGTCGCGGGCCTGCCAGCTCGCGATGCGCAGCGCGTGGCACTTCTTGCCGAGCAGGGCATTGCCGCCGTAGCCGGAGCCGTAGCTCATGATGGTGAGCTCCTCCGGGAAGTGCATGATGAACCGCCGGTCCGGGTCGAGCTCGCCCGTCGAGTGCAGACCCTTCACGAAACGTCCTTCACGCCCGATGCGCTCGAGCGCGGCGCGACCCATTCGCGTCATGAGCTTCATGTTGGCCGCGACGTAGGCGCTGTCGGTGATTTCGACGCCGCAGCGGGAGTAGGGCGAGTCGATGGGACCCATGCAGTAGGGCACGACGTACAGGGTGCGACCCTTCATGCAGCCCCGGAACAGGTCGGTCATCAGGCGCTTGGCGTCGACCGGGTCCATCCAGTTGTTGTTGGGGCCGGCGTCGTGCGAATGGTGGGTGCAGACGAAGGTCAGGTGCTCGACGCGCGCCACGTCGGTCGGATTCGAGCGGTGCAGATAGCAGCCGGGGTGGGTCTGCTGGTTGAGCTCGACCAAGTCCCCGCTGGCGAGCATCCGCCTGACGAGGCCCTGGTACTCCTGCTCGGAGCCGTCGCACCAGTGGATCCGGTCCGGCCGCGTGATCTTCGCGACGTGGTCGACCCAGTCGGAGACCACCTTCGGGGGAGTCATGGGGGTTGCGGGCCGAGGCATTGCAGTGGCCATGCGTTCGTTCCTCTCTCCTTGGGCAACGCCCGTTCGGTTCCGTGGCGAGAATGCGGCCGACGGCGAAGGGGAACGTACCCGCAAGCTGCTGTCGTGAGTGTCCAAGAATTATAGATGACCCGGCGCCGAACGCCCGTTGCCGGAGTGCCGAAAACCGACGGTGTTATGTCTACATTTGTCGAAGGAGTCGACTCGAGGGACGAATTGCTGTTGCCCGCGCAAATGTACATGAGAATTATGTTAGAAAAGATCCTTATATATATGATTTATTGATAGAAACTGGCGTGTGGTGCGGGCTGCGCGCCACCATCGGGAAACCTGCCGACGGTTCCAGAGCACCGTCGATCCCGGTGAGAGTGGGTCGGAAGGCGCCGGTCTCTACGCGAGGCCGGCGCCTTCCTTGTCAGCGATACCGGACACCGCGCGCGTTTCCGATCGAACTCGGCCGGACGCGGACCAGTAGCTAAGCTTCGGGGTCGGGAGTAGCGCGCCGCGCAGGTAACCGGCGGGACCAGTCCGTTTTCGAGCTATCGCCCGCACGGCGCCTTATTTAGACTCCGCCCGACCATGTGTTCCTGCCTCCTCAAGCCTCGGCTGGCGCACGATTGCCGTGGACGGGAGTCTCGCGGTGGGTGAGTTCGGTGCGCTGCTCGGCGCGGACGGCCCGCTGGCCGAGGCTGTTCCGGGCTTCGAGTCCCGGCGCGAACAGCAGGAGATGGCCGACTGGGTTGGCGAGGCGCTCCTGGAACAGTCCGTGCTCGCCGTGGAGGCCGGAACGGGGACGGGCAAGACCTTCGCCTACCTGGTTCCCGCGCTGCTGTCCGGCCGCCACGTCATCGTCTCCACCGGGACGCGGACCCTGCAGGACCAGCTCTACCACCGCGACCTTCCCATGCTGGCGCGCGCGCTGGGCCGACCGGTGCGGGTCGCCCTGCTCAAGGGCCGCTCGAACTACCTGTGCCGGCATCGGCTGGCGCTCGCGGGGCACGTCGGTAGCCTGCCCGGCTTCGAGGTGCCCTCGGCCCGCTCGCTCAAGCGCATTCAGCGGTGGGCAGGGCTCACGCGCTCCGGGGACGTTGCGGAAGTGACCGGCGTCCGGGACGACGACCCTGTCTGGCCGGTGGTCACCTCGACGCGGGACAATTGCCTCGGGCTCGAGTGCCCGGAGTACGCCCGCTGCCACGTGGTTGCCGCGCGTCGCGAGGCGCAGGCCGCCGACATCGTGGTCGTCAACCACCACCTGCTGCTCGCGGATCTTGCGCTCAAGGACGAGGGCTTCGGCGAGTTGCTCCCGGGCACGGAGGCGGTGATCCTGGACGAAGCCCACCAGGTGCCCGACATCGCCGCCCAGTTCTTCGGGCTCAACGTCGGCAGCCGCCAGGGCGTTGCCCTGGTCCGCGACACCCTCGCCGAGCTGGCGCGCACCGGTCACCTCGGCGAGCCGCTGCGCGAACGCCTGCACGCCATCGAGGGCGCGTTCGCCCAGGCACTGGCCTGCCTCGGCAGCCCCCGTGAGCGGATCGAGTGGGCTGCTTTGCCCGACGCCTTCATCGAGGCGCTGCACACGGCCCAGTCGGCACTGCACCTGCTGGTCGAGGCGCTGGCAGGCACCGGCAGCGACGACTCGGGCCTGAGGCAATGCCTGCGGCGCGCTGAGACGCTCGCGGAGAACCTCCAGCGGATGCTCGGATTCGCCGCCGAGGAAGGCATCCGATGGGTGGAGGTCGCCGGGCGGGGCTTCACCCTCGGGTTCAGCCCGTTCGAAGTGGCCGACCGCCTGCGCGAACTCATGGCGGCACGGCCCTGCGCGTGGATCTTCACCTCGGCCACCCTGGCGGTGGGCGAGGACTTCACGCACTTCCTCGGTCGGATCGGCGCGATCGAGGCACGGACGCTGCGCGTGGCGAGCCCGTTCGATTTCGAGCGACAGGCACTGCTCTACCTGCCGCGCGGGCTCCCGGACCCTTCCGATCGTGCCCACACGACGGCGGTCCTCGCGACCGCGTTGCCGCTCGTCGAAGCCGCAGACGGTCGCACCTTCCTGCTCTTCACCAGTCACCGCGCGCTCAAGGAGGCGGCGCGGTTGCTGCGTGGGCGTACCGGTTTCGAACAGCGTTATCCATTGCTCGTGCAGGGCGAGGCGCCTCGCGAAAGCCTGCTACGACGTTTCCGGGAGCTCGAGCACGCCGTCCTGCTCGGGACCGCGAGTTTCTGGGAGGGCGTCGACGTCCGTGGCACTGCCCTTGCGGTGGTCGTCATCGACAAGCTGCCCTTCGCCTCTCCCGACGACCCGCTACTCAAGGCGAGGCTGGAAGGCATTCGGCGCGCCGGTGGCAACCCGTTCTACGATCACCAGCTCCCGCAGGCCGTGCTGGCGCTCAAGCAAGGCTTCGGGCGGCTGATCCGCGACCGCGAGGACTTCGGCGTCGTCGCGATCTGCGATCCGCGGCTGCGCAGTCGCTCCTACGGCCGGCTTTTCGTCGGCTCGCTGCCGCCGGCGCGCGTCGTCGACGAGGGGGAGGAAGCGGCTGCTTTCCTCAGGCGGCGGCTGGCCGAGGCGGGTGCTGCGGCGCGGGCTCTGGGGACGGCGTGAGGATCCTCGGCCTCGACACCGCGACGGAGGCCTGCTCGGCAGCGCTGCTCGTCGAGGACGAGGTCTTCGAGCGCTACGAAGTGCTCGGGCGCGGTCATGCCGAGCGGCTGCTGCCCATGGTGCAGGCGGTGCTCGCGGAGGCGGGCACCGCACTGGCCGCCCTCGATGCGATCGCTTTCGGCCGTGGGCCAGGCGGCTTCACGGGGCTGCGCATCGCCGCGGGGGTCGCGCAGGGCCTGGCCTTCGGCGCAAGCCTGCCGGTCGTGCCGGTCTCGGATCTCGCGGCCCTCGCGGCGCGCGCCGCGCGGCTGCGGGGGGGGCGCCACGTGCTCGCCTGCCTCGACGCGCGGATGGCGCAGGTCTACTGGGCCGCCTTCGACTGCCTCGACCCCGACGCGCCGGTGGCGCTGACGCCCGAGGCGGTGTCGGATCCCGGTCGGCTCACGCTCCCGGAGCTGCAAGGGGACCCTCCCATGTTCTTCGGTGCCGGGCACGGCTTCGCGGCGTATCCGGCCCTGCACACGCTGCTCGAGGGGCAGCTTTCCGGCTTCGACGCCGAGCTCCTGCCGCACGCGCGCGAAATTGCGCGGCTCGGCGCGGGCGAGTTCCGCGCCGGCCGCACCGTCGATCCCGTGGAGGCCGTGCCGGTCTACCTGCGCGACGAAGTGGCCCACCGGCGCTGAGCGAGGCCTCCTCAGCGGGGGCGCGTCGTAGCCCCCGGGCGCCCGGGCGAACCTGTATCGGCACGGCGCACTGCGTCGACGTTTATTACAGGGGTCACGCGCGCGTCACCCAAATGTCATAAATTATTCGTATGGTGCCGTCCGTCAAAGGCCATCCGGCCCGGATTTCCCATAGGGAACGGAAGCTTATGGCGGGCAAGCAGATCCTCATCGTCGAAGACGAGCAGCCGATCCGCGAGATGATCGCGTTCGGGCTCCGGCGCGCAGGCTACGAGGTATCCGAGGCCGAGGACTGCATCCAGGCGCGCGAACGAATCGCCGACCGGCGGCCGGACCTGATGCTGGTCGACTGGATGCTGCCGGACATGAGCGGCCTCGAGCTCACGCGGCAGATCAAGCGGGACAAGGAGACACGCGAGGTTCCCATCATCATGCTGACGGCCCGCGCCGACGAGTCGGACAAGGTCACGGGCCTCGAGGGCGGCGCCGACGACTACGTCACCAAGCCCTTCTCGCCGCGCGAGCTGGTGGCGCGCATCAATGCGGTCCTGCGCCGGGCGCTTCCCGGGGGCGACGAGGAGTACGTGCGCGCCGACCAGCTCGTCCTCGACCAGGCGGGGCATCGTGTCACCGTCGGCGAGCGCACCGTTCCGCTCGGCCCGACCGAGTACCGCCTGCTCAGCTTCTTCATGACGCACCAGGACCGTGTCTACTCGCGCAGCCAGCTGCTCGACCGCGTGTGGGGCGGCAACGTCTACGTGGAGGAACGCACCGTCGACGTTCACATCCGGCGGCTTCGCAAGGCGCTCGCCGACTTCGGGTGCGACCGGTACATCCAGACAGTGCGCGGCGCCGGCTACCGGTTCTCGACGAGGCCGCAATAGCGCATGGGACCAGCCTGGTCGTTCGCGCTCGCGCGCCTGGCCGGGGCGATCGGAATCGCCATCGCCGGCGGGCTCGTGTTCGGCCGGATCGACCTGTGGCTGGTGGCGGTGCTCGCCGCCTACCTGGCGCTGCAGCTCACCAATCTCTACCGTCTGCAGCGGTGGCTGCGGCGACGGCGTCACGAGGACCCCCCGGATCTTGGCGGCGTCTGGGGCGACGTCGTCGCGCTCATCGGGCGGATCTACCGCCGCAAGCAGTACCACAAGCGGCGCATCGTGCAGCTGCTGCGGGAGTTCCGGCGGCTGACGGCCGCGATGCCGGAGGGCGTGCTGCTGCTCTCCGCCGAGCGCGACATCCTGTGGTTCAACCGGACGGCGGCCCGGATGCTCGGCCTCAAGCGCAAGGTCGACTTCGGCATGCGCATCGAGAACCTGATCCGGCACCCGGACTTCGCACGCTACGTTGACGCCGGGCCGCAGGCGGTGCCGGTCGTGCTGCGCTACGGCCAGCCCGAGGAGCGCTATCTCGCCTGCCAGATCATCCCTGCCGGCGACGAGCAACTGATGCTCGTCCGCGACATCACGCGAGAGTCGCGCCTCGAGGCGATGCGCAAGGACTTCGTCGCCAACGCCTCGCACGAGCTGCGCTCCCCGCTCACGGTGATCAACGGCTATCTCGACCAGCTCGCCGACGATCGCGACGTCGACGCGGTGTGGCACGGACCGATCGGCGAGATGCGCCGCCAGGCCGAACGCATGCGACTGATCGTCGAAGACCTGCTCGAGCTGTCGCGTCTCGAGGCCTCGGCCAAGGAAGCGCCCTACGACCCGGTGGACGTCGGGGGCATGCTCGCGCTGATGCGCAAGGATGTGCTCGCGCGGGACGTCCGGCCGCACGAGGTGACGCTCAGGCTCGACTCGACCGCAAGGCTGCTCGGCAGCGAGCCCGAGATCCACTCGATCGCCTCGAACCTGATCTCCAACGCGGTCAAGTACACACCGCAGGAGGGCTCGATCGAGATCCGCTGGTGGAGCGACGCGGACGGTGGGCATCTCGCCGTCCGCGACACGGGCATCGGGATCCCGGCCGAGCACGTGCCGCGCCTCACGGAGCGTTTCTACCGCGTCGACAAGGGCCGCTCGCGGAAATCGGGTGGCTCCGGCCTCGGGCTCGCCATCGTCAAGCACGCGCTGCAGCGTCATGGTGCCCGCCTGACGGTCGAGAGCGTGGAGGGACGCGGGTCCACTTTCACCTGCCACTTTCCCGTGAAGCGGTTGCAGCCTGCCGCCGGGCGCGCAGCGATGTCGGCTGCGGGCTGAGTCACCGTCCACGCCGGAACCGACGCGGTTCGCGGAGAGACCCTCGCGACCTATCGATGGGCGAGGTTGAAGTGTCGCCTGAACATCCGGCCCCAAGTCGCCGTTCGTCATAAAGATTTCAGCCGGCAGTCACGCCTTCGTCACGCGGCGATCGCAGTGTTGCGGTCGTCCGGAGGGTTCAACTCGGGGGTGACATGAGCGTGACACCGGTTCGCCGGCCGCATCGGGTCAGAAGCATCTTCATCTCGGACGTCCATCTCGGCTACCGCGGCTGTCGCGCGGACTACCTCCTGCATTTCCTCGAGTCCGTCGAGGCACGGAACATCTTCGTGATCGGCGACCTGATCGACTTCTGGTCCCTCCGGCGGAGCGTGTACTGGCCCGCCTCGCACCAGGAGGTGCTGCGGACCCTGCTGACGCGGGCGCGCACGGGATCGCGGGTCGTCTACATTCCCGGCAACCACGACGAGCTCGCGCGTGACCTGTGTGGCACACGGTACGGGCCGGTCGAGGTGCACCGCGACCTGGTCCACGAGACCGCCGACGGCCGGCGCATGCTGCTGCTACACGGCGACGAGTTCGATGAGGACGTGAAGTTCGGCCCGCTGCTCAAGCGCGTGGGCGAGGCTGCCTACGAGTTGATACTCGGCCTCAACCACGGGCTGCACGCCTTGCGGCGGCGGTTCGGTTACGGCTATTGGTCGCTGGCTCACTGGATCAAGCACCAGGTGCCGAATGCCGTCCGGTACATCGATCGCTTCGAGGAGGCGGCCGCACGCCACGCTCGTACGCGCGGGGTGGACGGGGTGATCTGCGGCCACATCCATCGCCCAGCCATGCGCGAGATCGACGGCGTGCTCTACTGCAACGACGGCGACTGGGTGGAGAGCTGCACCTCGCTGGTCGAGGACATGAACGGGCGCCTCGCGATCCTGCGATGGACCGAGCAGAGCGAAGTCCTGGCGCCGACCGTCGAGCCGGGCGTGCCGGCGCTGGAGCCGGCCGCGTGAGGAGAGGCGGCGTCCGCCTCGGATCCGGCCGCGAATGAAGGTCGCGATCCTCACCGACGCCTGGCGGCCACAGGTCAACGGCGTCGTCACGACGCTCAGCCGCACCGGGGAGGGCCTGGAGTCCCTGGGACACGAGGTTCGCTTCCTGGGGCCGGACAGCTTCCGGACCATGCCCTGCCCGACCTACCCTGAGATCCGGCTGTCGCTGCATCCCGGTCGCCGCCTGCACGCCTGGCTCGACGAGTTCGACCCCGACGCCGTCCACATCGCCACCGAGGGACCCCTCGGGCTCGCCGCCCGGCGGGCGATGATCCGGCGCGGACTGCACTTCACCACGAGTTACCACACGCAGTTTCCGCAGTACCTGCGGGCTCGCATCCCGATGCCGCTGGCCTGGTCGTATGCCCTGCTGCGCTGGTTCCACGGCCGGGCGGAGCGCGTCATGGTGAACACCGAACGCGTGCGCCGCGAACTCGAAGCGCGCGGTTTCTCGAACCTCGTGCACTGGGGCCGAGGGGTCGACACGGCACTGTTCCGGCCGGGCGAGAAGTCCTTTCTCGACCTGCCGCGCCCGATCTTTGCCTACGCGGGCCGGGTGGCGGTGGAAAAGAACATCGAGGCGTTCCTGTCGCTCGACCTGCCCGGGACCCGTCTCGTCATCGGTGACGGCCCGGCGATGCAGGAGATGCGGGCACGCTACCCGGACGTCGTCTATACCGGCTATCGCTTCGGCGAGGAGTTGGCCGCTACGCTCGCGGCCGCCGACGTTTTCGTGTTCCCGAGCCGCACCGACACCTTCGGCCTCGTGATGCTCGAGGCCATGGCCTGCGGCCTGCCCGTGGCGGCCTATCCGGTCACCGGGCCCATCGACGTGGTGCGCAACGGCGTGACCGGCATCCTGCACGAGGACCTTAGGCGCGCAGCACTCGAGGCCCTGAAGCTCGACCCGGCCGCCTCCCGCGCACAGGCGCTCGAGAACACCTGGGAGACCGCGACGCGGCAGTTCGAGGGGCATCTCGCAGAGGCGCGCGCTGACCGGCCTCGAGTCTCATCGCCCATCGTGAGTACCGCCCGACCCAATCCCCCGAGTCCCTAGCCGGGGTGCGGTCGCGTTCCCGACGCGCCGCAAGACGTCACGAAATCCGATCGGTACTGTCATCAATCGCAGCAGCAAGGGCAGCCAATGTTGCATACGCCCTTAATCTCAACGACTTACGCGACCTTCCGCCTTGCAGCAATTCTGTAACAAAGCAGGCGTAACCTCCGCGACCATCGATGCCACGGGCGCAGGGCGCCGCGGAGCCCGGATTCGGTTTCCACGTGGCAGGCGAGTCACCCAAGCATCCTCCGGAGGTTCGAATCAGTGTTAAGTAAGACCCTCATTGCCGCAGGTGTCGCCGGCCTGGCCCTTTCGGGCGCGGCCCATGCCCAGTCGGCCCGCGACTACATCAGCATCGCCGGCTCGTCGACCGTGTTCCCGTTCTCCTCGGCCGCGGCCGAACAGTTCGGCCGCGGCACGGGCTTCAAGACGCCGAAGGTCGAGAGCGTCGGCACGGGCGGCGGTCTCAAGCTGTTCTGCCAGGGCATCGGCCCGCAGTTCACCGACATCGCCAACGCGTCGCGGCGGATCAAGCAGTCCGAGGTCGACGACTGCCGCAAGAACGGCGTCGAGGCCATCGTCGAGGTGAAGATCGGCTTCGACGGCATCGTGATGGCGAATGCCAAGGCCTCGCCGACCTACCAGCTGACGCGCAAGGAAGTCTACATGGCGCTTGCGAAGCAGGTGCCGGATCCGGCGAACCCGACGTCCCTCGTCGACAATCCCTACAAGACCTGGAAGCAGATCGATCCCAAGCTGCCCGACGTCAGGATCGAGGTCCTCGGCCCCCCGCCGACCTCCGGCACCCGGGATGCCTTCGCCGAGCTGATGCTCGAGAAGGGCTGCGAGGACTTCGCGTGGCTCAAGGAGCTCAAGAAGGTCGACGAGAAGCGCTTCAAGCGCGTCTGCACCCAGATCCGCGAGGACGGCGCTTATGTCGAGGCCGGCGAGAACGACAACCTGATCGTGCAGAAGCTCGAGGCCAACCCGAAGGCGATCGGCATCTTCGGCTACAGCTTCCTCGAGGAGAACCTCAACAAGCTGCACGGCTCGATCATCGAGGGCGTGTCGCCGACCTTCGAGAAGATCGCGGACGGCTCCTATCCCGTGTCGCGTTCGCTCTACGTCTACGTGAAGAAGGCGCATGTGGGCGTGATCCCGGGCATCAAGGAGTTCGTCACCGAGCTCACCAGCGAGAAGGCCGCCGGCGACGAAGGCTACCTGGCGGACAAGGGTCTGATCCCGCTGCCCAAGGCGCAGCGCGAGCAGGTCCGCAAGGACGTGGCGGAGCTCAAGGAGCTCAAGCTCTGACCGGGACGGCCGGCTTCGAGCCGGCCGGTTCCATAAAGAAAATCAAGGTAAACATCCTATGCACAAGATCATGACCGCGGGCGCGGTCGGGTTGCTCCTGTCCGTGCCCTTGTCTTCCCAGGCAGCCGTCAGCGAGGCAGAGGTGGCCGAGCTCAGGCAGCAGGTGCAGGCGCTGCTCGAGCGGGTGCAGCAGCTCGAGACCCGAAATGCCGAGCTCGCGGGATCCGGTACTGCTGCCCCGGCGGTACGCATGGAGGCCCTCGAAGTCCGCGTCGCGGAGGTGGAGGAAGCGAACGACCGACAGTCCGACCAGATGGCGCAGGCGGCGGTCCAGGCCAAGAAGGTCGACTGGGCCAGCAAGATCAAGTGGAAGGGTGACATGCGCTACCGCCACGAGATGATCGACGAGGAGTCCCGCGACACCCGCACGCGTCACCGAATCCGCATCCGTACCGGTCTCGAGGCCAAGGTGTCCGACTCGATGACGGCCTACGTGGGCATCGCGACGGGCGATCCGGAAGATCCACGTTCAACCAACGTCACCCTCGGTGGCGGCAACGTGCGCAAGAGCCTGGGGATCGACTACGGCTACCTTGCCTGGCGTCCGACCGAATCGACCGCGCTGTCGCTGGGCAAGATGAAGTACCCGTTCGAGCGATTCGGGGGAAGCCTGTTCTACGACGGCGACGTCAATCCCGAAGGCGGCGCCTTGCAGTTCCGCGCAAGCAACGGAGTTTTCGTCAACGGCTACGGCTTCTGGATTACTGAGAGTTCCGGCGGGGCGGACGCGAACCTCCTGGGTGCCCAGCTAGGCTGGGAGAGTCCGTTCGGGCTGATGATCGCTGCAACGTACAATGACTACGGCGCCATTCAGTACAACTCCCTCGGCATTTCGCTCGACTCGAGCGAGCCGCTAGGCGGCAACTCGTACTACCTTGCAGGGACTTCGTGCAGCGGAGCCGGCACGACTGCCTGCTACCTCTACGACTACGACATCGTCGAAGTCGGTGCCGAGTATGCCTTCAGCCTTGGCCGCTGGCCGATGAAGGCGTGGGTCAACTACCTGCGCAACACAGCCGTCGACGACCTGAACGAGGGCTACAACATCGGCTTCGTGCTGGGCAAGGCCAGCAATCCGGGCAGTTGGGAGCTTGCCGCGCTCTACCAGGACGTCGAACGGGACGCACAGTGGGCCGGAGTCATCGATTCCGATTTCGCAGGCGGAACGACCCAGGGCAAGGGCATGCAGTTCAAGGGTGCGTGGGTCCCGGTCAAGAACGTGGCCGTGAACCTGACTTGGTTCGAGAACACCCGGAACTACGACACCGCCAGGGAGCGGGATTACCAGCGCCTCCAGCTGGATCTCAGCATGAAGTTCTGATGGGTCGCGGCGGGGCCCGACCATCACGCCAGGTCCCGCCCTTGCCCGCAGGCACGGCATGCGGATTCCATGACATCCGTGACGCCGGTCACCCGGCCCGGCGGCCGTCCGGTCCCGCTTCAGGTATCATCGGTACAGCCGTCGTGCACGACGGATAGAGGGAAATTCCATGGAACCGGCGGATCTCGGTCATCACATCTCGCGTCGCTTCAACGAGGACCTGGAGAAAGTGCGGACGCGCGTCCTGCAGATGGGCGGCTTCGTCGAGGAGCAGTTGCAGCAGGCCGTCAACGCGCTGGTCGAGGGCGACAGCAAGCTCGGCGAGGAAGTCGCGCGCGGCGATCACAAGGTCAACCAGTTCGAGGTCAGCATCGACGAGGAGTGTGGCCGCATCATCGCGATGCGCCAGCCGACGGCCTCCGACCTGCGCGTGATCGTCGCCATCATCAAGACGATCACCGACCTCGAGCGCATCGGCGACGAGGTCGAGAAGGTCGCACTGATCGCGGCGCGCCTCGCCGCGGTCGAGCCTCCCTCGGACAAGTACAGGGAAGTCAGGCATATCGCGAGGCTCGTAACGGACATGGTCCACGACGCGTTGCACGCTTTTGCCAGGCTCGACGCAACCGAGGCGCTCGCGACGGCGCGCCGTGACCGGGTCGTCGACGAGGAATACGAGTCGATCCAGCGTCAGAACATCACGTACATGATGGAAGACCCGCGGAACATCCGGCGAGCGCTCGACATCATGTGGGTCGTGCGGGCGCTCGAGCGCGTCGGTGACCACGCCAAGAACATCTGCGAGTACATCGTCTACACGGTGTACGGCAAGGACATTCGCCACCTGTCGCTCGAGGACGCGGAGGAACAGATCCGGGCGTCGGCCGCCAGTCGGAACGCATGACGCTCGACCGGCGGAGCGCCAACGTGCTGGGCACGGGCGCCTGTGCTGCGGCCCTGGCCTTTGCGTTCTATGCTCAGTACGGGATGCAGCTCACGCCCTGCCACCTGTGCATCTTCCAGCGCGTGGAGGTGCTCGCCCTCGGCATTGTCTTCCTGCTCGCCGCGCTGCACGACCCTGGGCAGACGGGCGCACGAATCTATGCCGTCGCCATCGCGGTCGTGGCGGCGGCCACGGCCGTCACGGCAGGCCGGCACGTCTGGATCCAGCTGCAGCCACCGGGCTCGGTGCCGGGCTGCGGGGCCGACCTCGACTTCATGCTCGAGGTGCTGCCGCTCATGCAGGTAATCATCAAGGTGTTCAAGGCGGGCGGCGAGTGTGCCAAGGTGGATTTCAGCTTCCTGGGCGTGTCCATGCCCGGCTGGGTCCTCGTGTTTGCATTGGTCGTAGGTGTCGCAGGGGTCTGGGCGAACTGGAGGCTGGACAGGAAAGTGAGTCGTGAGTGGTGAGTCGAAGGAAGGTCGGGCTTGATATTTCCGCGGATTCGATCAGCCCGCTAACGACTCACGAGCAATAACTCCAGCACCCGCTCGTACGTCCGGCTCAGGGCATCGATGTCCTCGACCCTGACGCACTCGTTCACCTTGTGGATGGTCTGGTTGACCACGCCGAGTTCCACGACCTGGGCACCCATCGGCGCGATGAAACGGCCATCGGACGTGCCGCCACCCGTGGTCATTCGTGTCTCGAGCCCGCGCACTTCCAGCACGGCGCGCGTCACGGCCTGCGACAGCGGCCCCGGTGAGGTGTAGAAGGGCAGTCCGGCGACAAACCACTCGAGCGAGTAGCGCACGTCGTGCCGGTCCAGGGTGGAGGTCACGGCTTCCTGCAAGCCCTCGAGGGTCTGCTCCGGCGAGAAGCGGAAGTTGAACCTTAGCTTGAGCTCGCCAGGGATGACATTGGGCGCGCCGGTGCCGGCCGCGATGTTCGACACCTGGAAGGACGTCGGCTGGAAGTACTCGTTGCCCTCGTCCCAGCTCCGGCCGACCAGTTCCGCGAGCGCCGGGGCAAGCACGTGGACCGGGTTCTCCGCCATGTGGGGATAGGCGATATGGCCCTGCACGCCATGGACCGTGAGCCGGCCGGAGAGCGAACCGCGACGGCCGATCTTGACCGTGTCGCCGAATTCCCGGTCGCTAGACGGCTCGCCGATGAGGCACCAGTCGATGCGCTCGCGGCGCGACTGCAGGACCTCGACGACGCGGCGCGTGCCGTCCACCGACGGGCCTTCCTCGTCGCTCGTGATCAGGAAGGCGACCGTGCCTTCGTGATCGGGATGGCGGGCGACGAAGCCTTCCACCGCGGTGACCATGGCGGCCAGCCCACTCTTCATGTCGGCCGCGCCTCGGCCGTACAGCATGCCGTCCCGGATGACCGGCTCGAAGGGGTCCGAGTGCCACTCCTCGAGCGGGCCGGTCGGCACCACGTCCGTGTGGCCGGCGAAACAGAACACCGGGCCGTCCTCATCCTGGCCGCGTCGCGTGGCCCAGAAATTGTCCACGTTCCCGAAGCGCATGCGCTCGACCGCGAAGCCGAGCGGCTCGAGGCGCTCGATCATCAGATCCTGACAGCCGCCATCGGCAGGGCTGACCGATGGCCGGGCGATCATTGCCTGCGTGAGCTCGAGGGTCGCTGACATGTCTGCTGGGGCCTCGCGGACGAAGAGTTGAGGGCGGGTCTTTATAAGGCGCGCGTAGGGCCGGGGCAAGCATTCAGACGGCCGGATGCCGGCTCTGCCTCGCAACGGTCGGGAGGCCGCCTGGGGGGTCGACTTGGCCTGGCAAGCCATTGAAAGAAATAAAGGCAATCACGAACGCCGGTACGTGTAACGAATCTGTAACATATCGGGCCGTACACTTCCGCCACGCCGCCCGGGGAGCGTGCGAGGCGGTGCTGTCGGTCATCGGTGGTGGGGCGGCGGCCGCCGACCGCCGGGGCCGCATCGTGGACCCCGGGGAAGCCAACAAGAGCACGGCGCGAATCAGGTCTCGATGCAAACCTCCACGCTCGTCCTTCTTCTGCTCATCCTTTCGGCCGCGGCTTACCGCGCCGGCCGGTTTCGATCCCTGTCGCTCGTCGGAGGCCTCAGGGGCGCCCGGAATCTGCACTCGCTGCCCGGCTACTACGGGCTCCTGACGGCGCTCTGGTGCGCAATTCCGTCGCTGCTGATTCTCGCGCTTTGGCACGCCGTCGACGGGCGCATCGTCACGCAGATGGTCGTGGCCGGCATGTCCTCCGAGACGCAGGCGCTGCCTCCCGGCCAGCTTTCTCTCGTCCTGAACGACGTTCGCAACCTCGTGGCGGGAGCCATCCCCCCGGAGATGGCCAGCCTGGAGGTTCAAGCTGCTGCCGAGCGCTACATCCGCCTCGACTCGCTGTCTCGCCTTGCCGCTGCCGTCGTCTGCCTGTCCATCGCGCTCGGAGTCGGCGGGGCCGTATGGTTGCGGATCTCTCCGAACCTGCGTGCCCGCAATCGCGTGGAGACGATCGTGCGCGGAGCGCTGATCGCCTGCTCGACGATTGCCATCTTCACGACGGTCGGCATCGTCGTTTCCGTCTTGTTCGAAGCCATCCGTTTCTTCCAGCTGGTGCCCGTCACCGAGTTCCTGTTCGGCCTGCAATGGTCGCCGCAGCTTGCGATCCGGGCCGACCAGGTCGGGTCCTCGGGAGCGTTCGGCGCGGTGCCTTTGTTCACGGGCACCCTCCTGATCGCGGGCATCGCAATGCTCGTCGCCGTACCAGTCGGGCTGTTTTCCGCGATCTATCTGGCGGAGTACGCGGCGCGCAGGGTCCGGGCGGTGATCAAGCCCGTGCTCGAAGTGCTCGCGGGGATTCCAACTGTCGTGTACGGATTCTTTGCGGCCCTCGTGGTCGGCCCCATGCTGCGACAGTCGGGAGAGGGCATCGGCCTGGACGTCTCGTCCGAGAGCGCGCTGGCCGCCGGTCTCGTCATGGGCATCATGATCATCCCGTTCGTGTCCTCCCTCGCCGACGACATGATCACGGCCGTCCCGCGATCGCTGCGCGACGGCTCCTACGGCCTCGGAGCCACCCAGTCGGAGACCATCCGGCGGGTCGTGTTCCCGGCGGCCCTGCCGGGCATCGTCGGCGGTGTGCTACTCGCGATCTCGCGCGCGATCGGCGAGACCATGATCGTCGTGATGGCGGCCGGCCTCGGCGCCAACCTCACGGCGAACCCGCTGGAGGCCGTCACGACCGTGACCACGCAGATCGTCACGCTGCTGGTCGGTGACCAGGAGTTCGACAGTCCCAAGACGCTCGCTGCCTTCGCGCTGGGCCTGGTCCTCTTCCTGGCGACGCTCTCGCTCAACATCATCGCGCTGCACGTCGTGCGCAAGTACCGGGAACAGTATGAGTGACACCGATCTCGGCCCGGCGGCCGTCGAGAACGCGGCGAAAAGGACGCGGCGGCTCGTCGAGAAGAGCCTGAAGCGGCGCTACCGTGCGGAACGGCGGTTCCGCGCTTACGGCATGCTCGCCGTTGCTCTCGGCCTCGTCTTCGTGGGCTTCCTGTTCTCGAGCATCATCTCGACTGGCTGGACGATCTTCCAGCAGTCCTATGTTCAGCTCGACATCCGCTACGACGCCGAGGTCGTAGATCCCGCGGGTGAGCGGGATGAACAGGCCATCAGCACTGCCGACTACTCCGCGCTCATCAAAGCTGCGCTGCGCGAGCGCTTCCCGGACGTCGAGGGTCGCAGCGAGAGGCGAAGCCTGTACGGCCTCGCGAGCGACGCGGGCCAGTTCGAGTTGCGCGAGCGCGTCATGGCGGACCCGGACTTGATCGGGTCGACGCAGACCCTCTGGCTGCTCGCCGACGACCGGGTCGACCTGCTCATGAAGGGCAAGATCGACCGCGACCTGCCCGAGGACCAGCGGGGGCTGTCGGACCAGGAGCTGGGCTGGATCGACTCGCTGCTGGCCAACGGCCGGCTCGACCTTCGTTTCAACCGTGCCTTTTTCACCAACGGTGATTCCCGTGAGCCCGAGCAGGCCGGTGTCTGGGGCGCGGTCGTCGGATCCTTCTTCACTCTGCTGGTGACGCTCCTGCTCAGTTTCCCGATCGGTGTCGCAGCGGCCGTGTACCTGGAGGAGTTTGCACCACGCAATCGGGTCACGGATTTCATCGAGGTCAACATCAACAATCTCGCGGCCGTGCCCTCTATCGTGTTCGGGCTGCTCGGGTTGGCGGTGTTCATCCAGCTGTTCGGCCTGCCGCGTTCGGCGCCTGTGGTCGGTGGTCTCGTCCTGACGCTGATGACGCTGCCCACGATCATCATCGCGAGCCGTGCAGCATTGAAGGGCGTGCCACCGTCGATTCGCGAAGCGGCACTCGGGATGGGCGCTTCCCAGGTGCAGACTGTTGCGCACCACGTGCTGCCGCTCGCGATGCCGGGCATGCTCACAGGCGCGATCATCGGCATGGCTCGGGCATTGGGCGAGTCTGCACCGCTTCTGATGATCGGCATGGTCGCGTTCATCGTCGACATTCCGGGCGGGCTCACCGATCCTTCGACGGTGTTGCCCGTCCAGGTCTACCTTTGGGCAGACAGCCCGGAGCGCGCCTTCCTGGAGCGCACATCCGGTGCGATCCTCGTTTTGCTGGGCTTCCTGTTGATCATGAATGCGACTGCCGTCATCCTGCGGCAGAAATTCGAGCGCCGGTGGTGAGCCCCGGATCTCAGGAGTAGCGAGCGATGGTTTTCGTTTCTTCAGCCGAGGCGAGCATCAAGACCGCTCCCGCATCGCGGGCCTCCGGCAGCGCACCTCCGGAGCGAACCGCTGCGGGCCAGCGCACGGTCGGCGACATCACCGTCAAGAACCCGGTGATCGTCTGCCGTGACGTGAACGTGTACTACGGCGACAAGCATGCGATCCGCAACGTGAGCCTGGACATCGCCCACAACGAGGTGATCGCGATGATCGGCCCGTCGGGCTGCGGCAAGAGCACCTTCCTGCGTTGCCTCAACCGCCTGAACGACACGATTCCCACCGCGCTCGTGAGCGGCGCGATCTCACTGGAAGGGCAGGACATCTACGACAAGCGGCAGGACGTGGTTCAGCTGCGTGCCCGGGTGGGCATGGTCTTCCAGAAGCCGAATCCGTTTCCGAAGTCCGTCTACGAGAATGTCGCCTATGGTCCGCGCATCCACGGGCTTGCCGCGGATCGGACCGAGCTCGACGAGATCGTCCAGACCAGCCTGCAGAGAGCGGGATTGTGGGAAGAGGTCAAGGACCGGCTCGAGCAGCCGGGCACGGCGCTGTCCGGAGGCCAGCAGCAGCGGCTCTGCATCGCGCGCACGATTGCCGTGAACCCGGAGGTGATCCTGATGGACGAGCCCTGCTCGGCGCTCGATCCCATCGCAACTGCGCGCATCGAGGACCTGATCGACGAGCTCAAGCAGAACTACGCCATCTGCATCGTCACGCACTCGATGCAGCAGGCGGCGCGGGTTTCGCAGCGTACGGCTTACTTTCATCTCGGGGATCTCATCGAGGTCGGCTCCACCGACCAGATCTTCACGAACCCGAGGCACAAGCTCACCGAGGACTACATCACTGGACGATTCGGGTGACCGATCGACGTTGAGCCGCAGGGAAGGGCCGCCCTCATTGCGCGCCCGGCCGCCCACTGCCAACGGCGCCCCACTCACATCCTCAGCAGCTCGTTCACCGACGTCTTCGCCCGGGTCTGCTCGTCCACCCGCTTGACGATCACCGCGCAGTAGAGCGAGTGGCTGCCGTCCGCCGCGGGCAGGCTGCCCGGGACGACGACGGAGCCCGAGGGCACCCGGCCGTAGTGGATCTCGCCCGAGGCTCGGTCGTAGATCCGCGTGCTGGCGCCGATGTAGACGCCCATGGAAATCACCGAGCCCTTCTCGACGATGACGCCCTCCACGATCTCCGAGCGCGCGCCGATGAAGCAATCGTCCTCGATGATCGTCGGGTTGGCCTGCAGCGGCTCGAGCACGCCGCCGATGCCGACGCCGCCGGAGAGGTGCACGTTGCGGCCGACCTGGGCGCAGGAACCGACGGTCGCCCAGGTGTCCACCATGGTGCCGGTGTCGACGAAGGCGCCGATGTTCACGTAGCTCGGCATGAGCACCACGTTCGGCGCGATGTAGGCGCCCTTGCGGGCGATCGCATGCGGCACGACGCGCGTGCCGCCGTCGCGAAAGCGGTCCGGGCTCATCCCGGCGTACTTGAGCGGTACCTTGTCGTAGAAGCGGGTGAAGCCGCCCTCGATTGGCACATTCTCGTGCGTGCGGAAGTAGAGCAGCACGGCTTTCTTGAGCCACTGGTTGACGGTCCAGCCGGACTCGCCGGGCTCGGCGACGCGTGCCTTGCCGGCGTCGAGCAGGTCCAGGCAGTCGTCGATCGCCACAGCGAGGTCGTGCGGCACGTTGCCCGCGGAGAACCCGGCGCGGCGTTCGAACGCGTCCTCGATCAGGATCTTCAGGTGGTCGTACATTCAGCCTTCCTCTATGAACCGTCGAATCCGGCGGGCGGCCTCGACGCAATCCCCGGTCGTCGCAACCAGGGAAATCCGCACGCGCCCGGCGCCCGGGTTGGCGCCATCCACGGCCCGGCCCAGATAGGAGCCGGGCAGCACGCTGACGTGCTGTGCGGCCAGCAGACCCCGCGCGAAGGCCTCGTCGTCGCCGCCGGGCACGCGCGGCCAGAGGTAGAACGAGCCGGCCGGCCGCGCGACGTCGAGCACCTTCGACAGAATGGGCATCACCGCATCGTACTTCTCGCGGTACAGACGCCGGTTGTCGCGGACGTGGGCCTCGTCGCTCCAGGCAGCGATGCTAGCCTGCTGCACCTGCTCCGGCATGGCGCAGCCGTGGTAGGTGCGATAGAGCCGGAATGGCGCGAGCACCTGCGGGTCTCCGGCGACGAAGCCGGAGCGCAGGCCGGGGAGGTTCGAGCGCTTGGACAGGCTGTGGAAGACGACGCAGCGCTCGAAGCGCGTCCGCCCGAGCCGAACGCATGCCTCCAGCAGGCCGGGCGGCGGCGACGCCTCGTCGGCGTAGATCTCGGAATAGCACTCGTCCGAGGCCACGATGAAGTCGTGCCGGTCGGCGAGCGCCAGCACCCGCCCGAGCATGTCGAGGTCCATCACGGAGCCGGACGGATTCGCCGGTGTGCAGACGTACAACAGCTCGCAGCGATCCCACCGGCTGGCCGGAACGGCGTCGAGGTCGGGCAGGCCGTCTGCACGGTTCGGCAGGTACATCGGCTCGGCGCCCGCGAGCAGGGCCGCACCTTCGTAGATCTGGTAGAACGGATTCGGCATCGCGACGCTGCCGACGCTTGCGTCGACGACTGCCTGGGCGAAGGCGAACAGCGCCTCCCGCGTTCCGTTCACCGGCAGGACCATCGATTCCGGATCGACGGTCCCCGCCCCGAGCCCGAAGCGGCGCTCGAGCCAGGACGCGCAGGCCTGGCGGAGTGCCGGCAGGCCTGCCGTCAGCGGATAGACGCCGACGCGATCGAGCGTCTCCCGCAGTCGTTCCAGGACGAAGGCCGGCGGCGGATGCCTCGGCTCCCCGATGGTCAGCCGGATCGGCGAAAGGTCCGCGGGAGGTTCGATGCCCTGCGTGAGCCGCGCCAGCCGCTCGAACGGGTAGGGCTGCAGGCGCCCGAGCTGCGGGTTCATGCCGCTGCGTCGCGGCGGTCCAGGGCGCGCGCCAACGTCTCCGCCAGGCGCGCCCGTCGCGCCTCGTCGAGCGGGTGCCCCGTCTCGTCCGTCAGGTAGAAGACGTCCTCGGCGCGCTCGCCGACCGTGACGATCTTGGCGCCGTGCAGCTCGATGCCCTCGTTCCAGAGCACGTGCCCGACCTGAGAGAGGAGACCCGGACGGTCGCCGGCGACCAGTTCCATGATAGTGCGCCGGTTGGGCGCGTCTTCGCTGAAGGCCACCTGGGTCGCGGTGGTGAACATGCGCACCTGGCGCGGGGCGCGCCGGGTCACGGCGGGAGGCGTCGTCTCGCGCCCTGCGACGACCCGCGCGAGCGTCGTCTCGATGTTGGCGCGACGGTCCCCGTCCAGGATCGGCTGGCCGTCCTCCTCGAGCACGTAGTAGGTGTCGAGGCTCGCGCCGTCCTCCGTCGGGAGGATGCGCGCATCGACGATGTTCAGTCCCATCTGGTCCAGTGCCGCGGTCGCGCGTGCGAAGCTGTGGCGCCGCCGGTAGGTGTACACGAGGATCGCGGTGGCGCCGCCGAGCGCCGGCTGCGCCGATACGGCCACCAGCGGGCCGCGCTCCTCGGCGTCGCGCGTGGCGAGCAACGCGGTGTGCCAGGCGATCTCCCCGGGCGTGTGCCGCAGGAAGTAGGCATCGGTGAGGCGCGACCAGACGCGCTCGACGTCGTCGACGGCGACCCGGTCGGCCGCGAGCAGCTCGCGCGCTTCGGACTGGGTCACGGCGATCAGCTCGTCCTGGTCGATCGGGCTCTCGAGCCCGCGGCGCAGCGCCTGCTTGACGCGCTCGTAGAAGTCGTCGAACAGCGACGCCTTCCAGGAATTCCAGAGCTTGGGGTTGGTGCCGCGCACGTCGGCGACGGTCAGCACGTAGAGGTGGTCGAGGTGCGCCTGGTCGCCCACGAGGCGCGCGAACTCGTTGACCACCTGCGGGTCCGTGATGTCTTTCTTCTGCGCCGTGACCGACAGGATCAGGTGATGCCGAACGAGCCAGGCGACCAGGCGCGCATCGTAGCGGGACAGTCCCTGCTCGAGGCAGAAGGCCTCGGCGTCCACCGCCCCGAGCTCGGAGTGGTCCCCGCCGCGCCCCTTGGCGATGTCGTGGAAGAGGGCCGCAAGATAGGCGACCTCGGACTTGGGCAGGCTCCGGAACAGCTGCGACAGCTTGGGGAACTCGTGATCGTAGCGCTCCAGGGCGAATCGCCTGAGGTTGGACACCACGAACAGCGTGTGCGCATCGACCGTGTAGGCGTGAAACAGGTCGTACTGCATCCGTCCCACGATCCGGCCGAATGCCGGAATGTAACGGCCGAGCACGCCGTAGAGGTTCATGCGCCGAAGCTCGTGCGTGACCCCTGCGGAGGCCCGCAGCAGCTCCATGAACAGCCGGTGGTTTCGCGGGTTCTGGCGGAACTCCTCGTCGATCAGCCAGAGGTGTCGGGTGACGAGCCGGATCGTCTCGGCGCGCACGCCGCGCAGCTGCGGGTTGTTCTGCAGCAGCACGAACAACTCGAGCAGCGCCGAGGGCTGGCGCACGAAGACGTCCTTGGAGGTGACCTCGATGTAGTCTTCGCGTTCCTGGAAGCGAGGGTTGATCGGCACCGGGCGTGCGTCGCCGGAGGAGAGGATGACCTCGCGGAAGTGCTGCAGCAGCAGCTCGTTCGTCAGGCTCACGAACATGACGGTGCGGTAGTAGCGCTGCATGAACTGCTCGACCGCGAGCGTGAAGGTCGCGTCCTCGTAACCGAACTGGCGCGCGAGCTTGATCTGGTGGTCGAACAGCAGCCGGTCCTCGCGCCGGCCGGTCAGTACGTGCAGGGCAAAGCGCACCTTCCACAGGTAGGCCTGCGCCGCCTTCAGCTGCACGAGCTCGCGCTGGGTCAGAAAGCCCTGCGCCGCAAGCCCGTCGAGGGTTTCGACGCCGAAGTGACGCTTCGCCACCCAGCCGATGGTCTGGATGTCGCGCAGGCCGCCCGGGCTCTGCTTGACGTTCGGCTCGAGGTTGTAGGCGGTGTCGTGGTAGCGGTGGTGCCGCGCCACCTGCTCCTTCACCTTGGCCTCGAAGAAGTCCTCGGCAGACCAGACGCGATCGGGGGCGAGCGCGCGCCGCATGGCCTCGAGCAGGTGCTCGGGCCCGACCAGCAGCCGCGACTCCATCAGGGTGGTCGCGACGCTCACGTCGGCTGCAGCCTCCCGCCGGCAGTCGTCCACCGTGCGCACGCTGTGGCCCACCTCCAGGCCGATGTCCCACAGGAAGGTCAGGAAGCGCTCGAGGTCGCCCGTCCAGGGCGCCGCCTCGGTCTTGGGCAGCAGCACCATGATGTCGATGTCGGAGCAGGGCAGGAGTTCGCCGCGGCCGTAGCCGCCGACGGCCACCAGTGCGAGCTCGGCGTGGTGGTCGCCCGCGTGCCGGGTCCAGGCCCGCGTGAGGACGTGGTCGACCAGCACGGCGCGGTCCCGGACCAGTTCCTCGACCGGCTCGTCCTGCGCGAAGCGCTGCTTGAGCGCCGCGTCCCCTTCGGCCAGCGCCTTGCGGAACGATGCCACCGGGTCGCCCGGGGCGTCGAGCAACTGGTCGAGGTGATTGAGGAAGGACCAGGTCGGCGCCGCGATGTCGGGCTCGAACAGGTCCGGTCCGTCCGGCGGCAGGTCGGGACGCATCGGGCTCAGCGCAGCCGGCGGCCGATCAAGCGCCGGCCTCGCCGGGCCGGTCGGCGGCGCCCAGCGTCAGCACCTCGACCCCATCGGCGGTGACCAGTACCGTGTGCTCCCACTGGGCCGACAGGGAGTGGTCCTTGGTGACCACCGTCCAGCCGTCGGGCAGCACCTTCACGTGCCGCTTGCCGGCGTTGACCATGGGCTCGACGGTGAAGGTCATTCCCTCCTGCAGCACCACGCCGGTGCCGGGCTCGCCGTAGTGCAACACCTGGGGATCCTCGTGGAAGCCCCGGCCGATGCCATGGCCGCAGAATTCCCGTACCACCGAGTAGCCGTGCGCCTCGACGAAGGACTGGATGGCGTGGCCGATGTCGCCGAGGCGCGCGCCCGGACGGACGACGCGAATGCCCTTCCACATCGCGTCGAACGCGACCTGGCACAGGCGCTCCGCCTGGATCGAGGGATTGCCGACCAGGAACATGCGGCTGGTGTCGCCGTGGAAGCCGTCCTTGATGACGGTGATGTCCACGTTGACGATGTCGCCGGCCTTCAGCCGCCGGTCGCCCGGGATGCCGTGGCAGACGACGTGGTTGACCGACGTGCAGATCGACTTCGGGAAGCCCTTGTAGTTGAGCGGTGCCGGCACCGCGTCCTGCTGCCCGACGATGTGGTCGTGGCAGATGCGGTCGAGCTCGGCCGTGGACACGCCGGGCCGCACGTGCAGGGCGATCATGTCGAGTACGTCTGCCGCGAGGCGCCCTGCCTCGCGCATCAGGTCCTGTTCGTCGGGGCTCTTGATCGTGACTCGGCTTTCTCGTGCCATCAGCATCGGGCGGCCTGCTCCAGGGGTCGGCAAGGGGCTCGGGACCGGGTCCGGGCGGGCATGGAGCACCGCTCCCGAAGGATAAGGCCCCGCTCCCGACCCGGCTTCCGGAAAGGCTTAAGACATTGTTTCCGCGAAGAAACAATGGTATAAAGCGCGGCGTTTTTTCTCAACCAAATCCACACGCGTCCCGACACGTGCGGCCGGGTGCCGTTCCCATGGGAACGGTTGCCGCATGCGGGGGCGCGGAGGAACAACCCTACAAGGAGTTTGTCATGGCCAGCGTGTCCATGCGGCAGATGCTGGAGGCGGGTGTGCATTTCGGCCACCAGACCCGCTTCTGGAACCCGAAGATGGCCCCCTACATCTTCGGCGAGCGCAACAAGATCCACATCATCAACCTCGAGAAGTCCCTCCCCCTGTACGGTGAGGCGGCGGAGTTCATCAAGTCGGTCGTGGCCGACGGCGGCACGGTCCTGTTCGTCGGCACCAAGCGCAGCGCGCGCGAGGCCATCCACGCGGAGGCCACCCGCTGCGCCATGCCCTACGTCAACCAGCGCTGGCTGGGCGGCATGCTGACCAACTTCAAGACCATCCGCGGCTCGATCCGCCGGCTGCAGGAGATCGAGGAGCTGCAGGAGAGCGGCGCGCTCGACCGCCGCAGCAAGAAGGAGGCACAGATGCTGCGCCGCGAGCTCGACAAGCTCACCCGCAGCCTCGGTGGCATCAAGGACATGAACAGCCTGCCCGACGCCCTGTTCGTCGTCGACGTCGGCCACGAGCAGATCGCCGTGGCCGAGGCGCGCAAGCTCGGCATTCCCGTGGTGGCGGTGGTCGACACCAACTGCTCCCCCGACGGGGTCGACTACATGATTCCCGGCAACGACGACGCCATGCGAGCCATCCAGCTGTATGCCGCCGGCGTGGCGGAGGCGGTACTGGAGGGCAAGGCGGCGGCCCCGGCGATGCCCGTGGGAGAGGACGAGTTCGTCGAGCTCGACGAGGAGGGCAACCCCCGCCGCAAGTCGGCGTCGAAGCCGGCGCCGCGGCGCGCCGCCGCGAGCCGGCGCAAGCCCGCACGCGGAGGTGCCCGCAAGCCCGCTCCCGCTCCCGCTCCGGCTCCCGCAGTCGCCGAAGGTGATTCGGCGCCCGCTGCCGCAGCAGCCGAGGCCGATCCGGCTCCGGCCGCGACGGACGATGCGGAGGACGTCGAGGTGGTCGACGAGGAGAAGTCGGCACGGCGGCGCAAGTCCCGCAAGGCCGACGACGACGCGGAGTGAGGTGAGTCGATGAACATCTCGGCAGCAGACGTGAAGGCCCTGCGCGATCGGACCGGCGCGGGGATGATGGAGTGCAAGAGGGCGCTGATCGAGGCCGGCGGCGACCTCGACCGGGCCGCGGAGGAAATGCGCAAGGCCGGGCTCGCCAAGGCCGACAAGAAGGCCGGCCGCGTGGCCGCGGAGGGCACGATCACGATCGAGCGCAGCGACGACGGTCGGACCGCCGTCATGGTCGAGGCGAACTCGGAGACCGATTTCGTGGCCCGCCAGGACGAGTTCCAGCAATTCGCTGCCGGAGTCGCGCACGCGGCGCTGGCCGCGGGCGCTGCGCAGCTTGAGGACGTGCTCGGGCTCGGTCTCGAGGGCGGGGCCAGCGTCGAGGACACCCGCCGGGAACTGATTGCCCGCATCGGCGAGAACATCACCCTGCGCCGCGTCGCTCGGCTGTCGGCGCCGACCGTGGTCGGGACCTACGTGCACGGCGGCCGCATCGGCGTGATCGTCGGGCTCGAAGGGGGAGACGAGGCCCTGGCGCGGGACCTCGCCATGCACGTGGCGGCGTCCAGCCCGCAGTACGTGGCCCCCGCGGACGTCCCCGCGGAGCAGGTCGACAAGGAGCGCGAGATCCTGTCTGCCCAGGCGGCCCAGGAAGGCAAGCCCGCAGAGATCGTCGCCAGGATGGTCGAGGGTCGCATCCGCAAGTACCTGGCGGAAATCTGCCTCGTGGGCCAGCCGTTCGTGAAGGATCCGGACCGTACGGTGGAGAAGCTGCTCGCGGCGGCGGGAGCGAAGGTCACGGGCTTCGTCCGCTTCGAGGTCGGCGAGGGCATCGAGAAGAAGCAGGAAAATTTCGCCGACGAGGTCATGGCGCAGGTCAAGGCGGCCGAGGGTCGCCGCTGAGGCGCCCGGGTCGGGCTACTCACTTTGCCTTGGAGAACCCCGCGCAGGCGGGGTTCTCTATAATCGCCGGCAGCAGACGACGGAGCGCAGGATGTCCGAGGACCCCGGCCGGCCCCTGAAGCGGATCCTCCTCAAGCTGAGCGGCGAGGCCCTGCTCGGAGACGAGGACTACGGCATCGACCCGAAGGTCCTCAGGCGGATCGCCGGCGAGGTCCGGGACGTCATGACCCGGGGCATCGAGGTCGCTGTGGTCATCGGGGGCGGCAACCTGTTCCGCGGTGCAGGTCTCGCGCGGGCCGGCATGGACCGCGTCACCGCCGATCACATGGGCATGCTCGCGACGGTCATGAACGCGCTCGCGCTGCAGGACGCCCTCGAGCAGCTCGGTGCCGATTCCCGTGTGATGTCCGCGCTGCGGGTCCAGCAGGTCTGCGAGGACTACATCCGCAGGCGGGCCATCCGGCACCTCGAGAAGGGTCGCTGCGTGATCATGGCGGCGGGGACGGGCAACCCGTTCTTCACGACGGACACGGCGGCATCGCTTCGGGCGATCGAGATCGAGGCCGACCTGCTGCTCAAGGCAACCAAGGTGAACGGCGTCTATGACGACGATCCCGTTCGCAACCCGAAGGCAGAGCGCTATGCGCGGCTGTCGTTCGACAAGGTGCTTGCCGACCGGCTCGGCGTCATGGACGCGACGGCGATCGTGATGTGCCGCGACAACGACCTGCCGCTTCGGGTGTTCAACTTGTTCAACGCCGGCGACCTCATTCGCATCGTGGACGGGGAGGACGTGGGCACGCTGGTAGCGAACGGGCTCTGAGTCCCGGGAGAATCCTATGTTCGAAGACATCAAGAAAGACGCCAATGAGCGCATGACCAAGTGCATCGTCAGCCTGAACGAGCACTTCAAGCGGATGCGGACCGGACGGGCCAACGTGGGCCTGCTCGACGGCATCCGGGTCGAGTACTACGGCGCCGAGATGCCTCTCAACCAGGTGGCCAACGTGACGGTCGAGGACGCGCGGACGCTGATGATCGCGCCCTGGGACAAGTCCATGGTGCCCGTCGTCGAGAAGGCCATCATGAAGTCGGACCTCGGCCTGACGCCCGCGACCGCCGGCACGACGATCCGGCTGCCACTGCCGGCCATGACGGAGGAACGCCGCAAGGAGCTCACCAAGGTGGCCCGCCACGAGGCCGAGAACGCGCGCGTCGCCGTGCGCTCGGTCCGGCGCGACCTGATGAACGAGCTCAAGGACATGCTCAAGGAGAAGCTGATCTCGGAGGACGACGATCACCGTGCGCAGGACGAGGTGCAGAAGCTCACCGACCACTACGTCGCCGAGATCGACTCGATCCTGGCCGAGAAGGAGAAGGAACTCCTGCAGGTCTGACGGCCTGCACCACGCGCCGGGAGTTCCCGAATGTCGTCCCAGGACCCTTCCAAGTCGTCGGTCGTCGTGCCGCAGCACGTGGCCGTGATCATGGACGGCAATGGACGCTGGGCGAAGCGTCGCGGGCAGCGGCGGACGGCCGGGCATCGCGCGGGCTTCAAGGCGGTGCGCTCCATGGTGGAGCACTCCGTGCGACGCGGCGTCGGCGCACTGACCCTCTTCGCGTTTTCGAGCGAGAACTGGCGCCGGCCCGAGGACGAGGTCGGGGTGCTCATGCAGCTGTTCGTGGAGGCCCTGCAGCGGGAAGTCGACGAGCTCGTCGAGCAGGGTGTCAGGCTGCGTTTCATCGGCGAGCGCGAGCGCCTCGCTCCTCGCCTGCGCGAGGCGATGACCAACAGCGAGCAGCGGACCGCCGGCAATGCCCGGCTGCAGCTGTTCGTGGCAGTGTCCTACGGCGGGCGCTGGGACCTCGTGCAGGCGGCCCGCAGCCTCGCGCGTGACGTCCACGCGGGGCGAGTCGACCCGGCCGCGATCGACGAGAACGCCCTGGCCGCCCGGCTGTCGCTGGCAGGCGTGGCCGAGCCTGACCTGTTCATCCGCACCGGAGGCGAGCATCGCCTCAGCAACTTCCTGCTCTGGAACCTCGCCTATACCGAGCTCTATTTCTGCGACACCCTCTGGCCTGACTTCGGCCCCGACGACTACGACGCCGCGATCGCCCAGTTTGCGCGCCGCGAGCGTCGCTTCGGGCTCACCTCCGAGCAGCTGAAGGACCTCGGCTGATGCTGCTCGCCCGGATACTGACCGCGCTGGTGCTGGTCGTGCTGCTGGTGCTCGTGCTGTTCGCGTTGCCGCCGGCTGCGGCGGTGCTTGCGCTCGGGGCGCTGACGCTGGCAGGAGCCTGGGAGTGGGCCGCCTTCGCGGGCGTATCGAGCCCCGCGGGCCGGGCGGGCTACGTGGCGGCTTGTGCGGTGGTCATGTCGGCCCTTTGGCTGGTGGCGGCGACGCCGGCCGGATTCGCCGTGGTCATGATCGGCGCGCTGGCCTGGTGGCTGGCGGCCTTCGGATGGGTCGTGCTCGCCCCGGGCAAGGGTCGTCCCTCGCTGGCGGCGCTGGCGGGCCTCGCGGCGCTCGCGCCCATGTGGGTCGCGCTCGAGCACCTCTATGCGGCGGGCCCCGAGGGACGCGAACTGATCATCTTCGTGCTGGTGCTGGCGGGCGCCGCCGACGTCGGGGCGTATTTCGCGGGACGCCGCTTCGGCCGCCACAAGCTCGCGCCGCGCGTGAGCCCCAACAAGACCTGGGAGGGCGTCCTGGGCGGCCTGCTGGCCAGCGCTCTCGTGGCATGGTTCGGACACACGTGGTTCGGTCTGCCCACCACGGCGTTCGTGACGATCTGCGTCGCGGCCGTGCTGGCGTCTATCGTCGGCGACCTGACGGAGAGCATGTTCAAGCGCAAGGTGGGGCTCAAGGACAGTGGCTCGATCCTCCCGGGCCACGGCGGCGTGCTGGACCGCATCGACAGCCTCACCGCGGCCGTCCCGGTGTTCGCGCTCGGGCTCGCCTGGATGGGAGCCCTGCCGTGACCACCGGCGTCGCCATCCTCGGTTCCACGGGCTCGATCGGCCTGAGTACGCTCGACGTGGTGCGCAGGCACCCGGACCGCTTCAGGGTGGTCGCGCTGGCGGCGCGATCGAACGGTGCCCGCCTGCTCGAGCAGTGCCTCGAATTCCGACCGTTCGTCGCGGCGCTTGCGGAGTCCGCCGCAGCCGACGGACTGCGTCAGGAACTGGACCGGCACGAGTGCGCCACGCGCGTGCTCGCCGGACAGGCTGGGCTCGAGGCGGCCGCTTCCCTGCCGGAGGCCGCGCAGGTGATGGCCGCGATCGTCGGCGCCGCCGGGCTCAAGCCGACGCTGGCTGCGGCGGCCGCCGGCAAGCGGGTGCTGCTGGCCAACAAGGAGTCGCTCGTCTGCGCCGGGCGGCTGCTGATGGAGGCCGTGTGCCGATCCGGCGCGGAGCTCGTGCCCATCGACAGCGAGCACAATGCCGTGTTCCAGTGTCTGCCGCAGCCCGCCGTAGCCGGGACCCGCGCGGCCGGCGTGCGGCGCATCGTGCTGACTGCCTCAGGCGGGCCGCTGCGCGGCTGCAGCCCGGAGGCGCTCGAAGCCGTCACGCCGGAGCAGGCGGTCGCACACCCGAACTGGAGCATGGGCCGCAAGATCTCGGTGGATTCCGCCACGCTGATGAACAAGGGCCTGGAGCTGATCGAGGCCTGCTGGCTGTTCGGCGTGGGGCCATCGGTCGTGGACGTGGTCGTGCATCCGCAGAGCGTCGTCCACTCGATGGTGGAGTACACCGACGGCTCCGTCCTGGCGCAGCTCGGCAACCCGGACATGCGCACGCCCATCGCCCACGCGATGGGCTGGCCGGACCGGATCGAGTCCGGTGTAAAATCGCTCGATTTGGTGGAGGTCGGACGGCTCGACTTCGAGACGCCCGACCTGGAGCGCTTTCCGTGCCTGCGGCTCGCGCGCGAGGCGGCCGAGGCCGGTGGAACCGCGCCGGCCGTGCTGAACGCCGCGAACGAGGTGGCGGTCGCGGCGTTCCTCGAGGGGCGGCTGAACTTTACGGGCATTGCCGGGGTCATTGACAGCGTGCTGAATCGACACGAAATACGGCCGGTGAGCGAGCTGGCGGATGCCCTGGCGGCGGACGGCTGGGCACGCGAAGCAGCAAACCGTATCACCAGCGAGTGGGGAGCGGCGACCGCATGACCGGGACGGTGCTGACATCGCTTCTTGCCTTCATCGTGGCCATCGGCGTGCTGGTCGCCGTGCACGAGTTCGGGCACTTCTGGGTGGCCCGCAAGCTCGGCTTCAAGGTGCTGCGCTTCTCGATCGGCTTCGGACGCCCGCTCGTCACGCGCAAGGGCGCGGCCCCCGACCACACCGAGTACGTGATCGCCGCGATCCCCCTGGGCGGATACGTCAAGATGCTGGACGAGCGCGAGGGGCCCGTGGCGCCTGAGGATGCCGCGCGGTCCTTCCAGCGCCGGCCGCCGCTTGCCCGCATCGCGGTGCTGCTCGCAGGGCCCGGATTCAACTTCCTGTTCGCGGTGTTCGCCTTCTGGCTGCTGTTCATGTACGGCGTGCCGGGGCTCAAGCCCGTCGTCGGCGACGTGACGCTCGGCTCGATCGCGGCCGAGGCGGGCCTGCGGCGCGACGACAGGATTCTCGCGGTCGACGGCGAGCCGGTCGCCACGCGGGAACAGGCGGTGCTCGGCATCCTGGACTCGCTGGTCGATCAAGGCGGCGTCCCGCTCACGGTGGCACACGGCGACGGCCCGGGCCGCGACGTGACGCTCGTCGTGCCGGTGGAACGGCGCCGCGAGCTCACGGAGCCGGGCGCGCTGCTGTCGGGTCTCGGGCTGTCGTTCTGGGTGCCCCGACTGCCGGTCGTGGTGGGCCAGGTCGTCGAAGGGGGAACGGCGCAGGCGGCCGGCCTCGAGCCCGGCGACGAGATCACGGCGGTCGACGGCGAGCCCGTGGACGATTTCGTGCGCTTCGTGGAGATCGTCCGCGCCCGTCCGGGCGAGACGCTACGTCTCGATGTCCGGCGGGGAAACTCGGACAGGCGGATCGACGTGGAGGTCGGGAGGGAACTCGAGGATGGCGAAGCCGTGGGACGCATCGGCATGATCCCGGGCGGGTCGGCGGCCTTCCCGGAGTGGATGCGCACGGAGGAGCGCTACAACCCGATCGTGGCGGTGAAGCCGGCGCTGGCCGAGACCTGGTCCAAGACGGTCCTGACGGTCAAGTTCCTGTGGCGGATGGTCACCGGCGACGTGTCGACCAAGAACATCTCAGGCCCGATCAACATCGCCCAGTACGCCGGGCTGTCTGCGCTCGGCGGCGTGACGTACTTCCTCGGCTTCCTGGCGCTGGTCAGCATCTCGCTCGGCGTGCTCAACCTGCTACCGATCCCCATCCTCGACGGCGGACAGGTGCTCTACCAGGTCGCCGAGATCGTCAAGGGCAAGCCGCTGTCCGACGAGGCGCAACTGCTTGGCCAGAAGGTGGGCATCGCCTTCCTGGTCGCGCTGATGGGATTCGCCTTCTACAACGACATCGCCAGGCTCGTCGGCTAGGCGCACGGGGAGTCGCCGCTTCATGTTGCGAAGGCTCATAGGAAGCATCCTGCTTGCGCACGCCCCGGCAATGGCCATGGCCCAGACCGGCGAAGCGTTCACCGTCGGCGACATCCGCGTGGAGGGCCTGCAGCGCATCTCCGAGGGCACGGTGTACAACTACCTGCCGGTCAACATCGGCGACCGGCTGGACACGCGCCGGCAGCAGGAGGCGATCCGCGCCCTGTTCGCGACCGGCTTCTTCCGGGACATCGAGCTCAGGCGCGACGGCAATACGCTGGTGGTGGCGGTGCTCGAGCGACCTTCGATAGAAAGCTTCACCATCACCGGCAACAAGGACATCAAGACGGAGGACCTCGAGCGTTCCTTGCGCGGCGTGGGCCTCACCCAGGGCAAGACCTTCGACCGGTCGGTGCTCGAGGAAGTGACGAGCTTCCTGACCGACCAGTACTTCAGCCGCGGCAAGTACGGCGTCAGGGTCGATACGACGGTGGAGGAGGTGCCGGGCAACAAGGTGCGCGTGGCCATCGACATCGTCGAGGGCAAACGGGCCAAGATCCGCCAGATCAACATCGTCGGCAACGAGGTCTACGAGGAGAAGGAGCTGCTCGACGACTTCGAGCTCTCCGAGCCCAACTGGCTTTCCTGGTACCGACAGGACGACCGCTACTCGCGCGAGTCGCTGCAGGGCGACCTCGAGAAGCTGACGTCCTACTACCAGGACCGCGGCTATGCGAATTTCCGCATCCTCTCCACGCAGGTCGCCATCGCCCCCGGGAAGGAGGACATCTTCATCACGGTGAACGTCGACGAGGGCGAGGTGTACAAGGTCGGCGAGGTCAAGCTGGCCGGGAAGATGGTGGTGCCCGAGGCGCAGCTCAGGCGGCTCCTGCTCGTGCAGCCCGGGCAGACCTACTCCCGGCAGCTCATCACGCAGACCCAGGAGCTGATCTCGCTGCGGCTCGGGCAGGACGGCTACGCCTTTGCCAAGATCGACCCGGTCCCCCAGGAGGACGAGGAGGGCAACGTCGTCAACCTGACCTTCTTCGTGGACCCGGGCAACCGGGTCTACGTCCGCCGCATCAACTTCGAAAACACGAGCGCGATCGACGACGAGGTGCTCAGGCGCGAGATCCGCCAGCTCGAGGGATCCTACCTGTCGAACGCCCTGCTCGAGCGCTCGAAGGAGCGCATCCAGCGGCTGCCCTACATCGAGAGCGTCGAGTTCGAGACGCAGCCCGTGCCGGGGACGCCGGACCTGGTGGATGTCGATTTCGACATCAAGGAAGGGCTGCCGGGCCAGTTCAGCGGCGGCATCGGCTATTCGGGCTCGCAGGGCGCCATCCTGAACGGCAGCTTCGTGCATTCCAATTTCATGGGCAGCGGCGAGCGCGTGGCCGTCGAGCTGTCGGGTGGGCGGTACTCGAAGGTCTACGCCTTCACGCATACCGATCCCTACACCAACATCGACGGGGTGGGCCGCACCTTCGGCCTGCAGTACCGCGACATCACCCAGTTCGTGTCCGCCGCGTCCGAGTTCTCGACCCAGACCGCCGCGGCGACGCTCGAGTACGCCTACCCGATCTCGGAGTACCAGGGCGTGCGCTGGGGGCTTGTCGCGCAGCGCTCGGATCTGATCACGAGCGAGTTCGGAAGTGCGCAGCAGGCGATCACCTGGGTACGGAACAACGGCAATCCGTACGAGAAAGATTTGGTGCAGCAGAGCTTCGATCCGGTGACCGGGGAGCCGATCGAGGTGGTCACCAAGCTCTACGGGACGAAGTTCAATACGTTCGAGTTCACCGCGGGCTGGTCCTACGACACCCGCAACCGCGCGCTGTTCGCCACCCGTGGCACGCGGCACGCCGTGAGCGCATCGGTCACCGTCCCGGGCAGTGAGGTCGAGTACTACGTCGTCAACTACGACCTGCTGCAGCTGATCCCCGTGTACGGCCAGTGGACCCTGGCCTTCGCGGGCGAGCTTGCCTACGGCGATGCACTCGGCAAGGACACGACCGCGCTGCCGCCCTTCCGCCAGTTCTTCGCCGGCGGCCCGGGAACGGTGCGGGGCTTCCGCGAGAGCCGGCTCGGGCCGAAGGACAGCTTCGGCAATCCCTACGGCGGCAACATGAAGGTCGTCGGGCAGGTCGAGCTGATCTTCCCCGTGCCGCAGAAGTGGCGGGCGAGCACCCGGATCAGCGCCTTCTACGACATCGGCAACGTTTTCTCCCAGGGAATGGGCGTCCAGTTTTTCGGCATCGACGGCGTGACCCCGGTGGACTACGAGTTCGATTACAATGAGCTCAAGCAGTCCTTCGGCATCGCCGTGCAGTGGCTCGCGCCGCTCGGTATTTTCCGCTTCAGCTACGGCGTCCCTCTCAACGCCAGGAAGAGTGACGGCGTGCGTTTCCCGGACGAGACCGAGGGGTTCCAGTTCACCGTTGGTTCCGCATTCTGACTGAGGATCTTCAACCCATGTCCAGCACACTCAAGCAGACCTGGCTCGCCCTGATTGTCACGGCCGCGGCACTCGCGCCAGCCGTGGCATCGGCGGAGGTCAAGGTCGGTTTCGTCAACACCGCCAAGCTCCTCGAGGAGTCGCCGCAGGCGCGTACCGCGCAGCAGGCGCTCGAGAGCGAATTCCTGCCGCGCCAGCGCGAGCTGGCCGACCAGCAGAAGGCGCTGCAGGAGAAGGAAGAGAAGCTCAAGCGCGACGCCGCGGTCATGTCCGAGGCGGATCGCAGCAAGGCCGAGCGCGAGCTGCGCGACGGGCAGCGCGACCTGGCGCGCCGCTTCAACGAGCTGCAGGAGGACGCCAACCTGCGGCGCAACGAGGAGTTCGCCAAGGTGCAGCGCTCGCTGCTGCAGGAAGTGCAGACCTACGCCCGGGCCAACGGTTTCGACCTGATCGTGAGCGACGGCGTGCTGTTCGCCTCGCCGGCGGTGGACGTGACCGCCCAGGTCGTCGCCGCCCTCAAGGCGAAGACGCCCTCGGCGGGCAACTGATCGCTCCGCCGGCGCGGCCGCGATGCGGGCCACCCTCGGCGAGCTGGCGGTCCGATTCGGGCTGGAGCTAGCTGGTGATCCTGGGGCGGAGGTGACCGCGGTTGCCACGCTGTCGTCCGCCCGGCCCGGGACGCTCTCCTTCCTCGCCAATCCGCGGTACCGGCGTTTCCTGGCCGGCACCCAGGCCACCGCGGTGGTCCTCGATGCGGAAGCCGCGACGGACTGCCCGGTCGCGAGCCTCGTCGCCGCCAATCCCTATGCAGCTTTCGCCCGCATCGCACAGGTGCTGCACCCGGCGCCGGTCCACGAGCCGGGCGTCCACGCGTCGGCGACCGTGCACCCGGAGGCCGACGTTTCCGCTGACGCGCACGTGGGGCCCCAGGCCGTCATCGAGGCCGGTGCCGTCGTCGGCCCGAGGGCCTGCGTGGGACCCGGCTCGGTGGTCATGCGGGATGCGCAGATCGGCGCTGACACCCGCCTCGTCGCCAACGTGGTCCTCTACCGGGGCGTGCGCCTCGGGGAGCGCTGCGTGCTGCACAGCGGCGTGGTGATCGGTGCCGACGGTTTCGGCTTCGCGCCGGATCGCGATGGTTTCGTGAAGGTTCCTCAGGTCGGATCCGTCCGGATCGGCCACGACGTCGAGATCGGGGCCAACACGACCGTCGACCGCGGGGCGATCGACGACACCGTGATCGAGGACGGGGTCAAGCTCGACAACCAGGTCCAGATCGGACATAACGTCCGGATCGGCGCGCATTCCGTGCTGGCGGGATGCGTCGGCGTGTCCGGTAGCTCGACCATCGGCAGGCGGTGCATGATCGGCGGTGCTGTCGGCGTGGTCGGTCACCTCGAGATCGGCGACGACGTCATGGTGACGGGCTATTCCATGGTGAGCAGGTCGCTGAAGGGACCGGGGGTCTATTCGTCGGGAATACCGGCGATCGAGACCGCGGAGTGGCGCAAGGCGGTTGCACGGCTGCGTCGCCTGGAGGTCCTCGAAAGGCGCGTCGCGACGCTGGAGGGCAAACGCGGCGGGGGCAAGCGGGAGGCGTGACGATGACAGAAGCCTTTTCCATGGACGTCGACGCGATCATGAGGCAGATACCGCACCGGTATCCGTTCCTTCTCGTGGACCGCGTGACGGCCTGCGTTCCCGGCGAGACCATCGAGGCCATCAAGAACGTGACAGTCAACGAGCCGTTCTTTCCCGGGCACTTTCCGCACCGTCCCGTGATGCCGGGAGTCATGATCCTCGAGGCGCTCGCACAGGCCGCGGGCATCCTGGCATTCAGGACCGCGGACGTGGTACCGACCGAGGACACGAAGTTCTATTTCGTCGGCATCGACGACGCGCGTTTCCGCAAGCCCGTCTTCCCGGGTGACCAGGTCGTGCTGAAGGCCCGGCTGGAGCGGGCGATCCGCGGCATCTGGAAGTTCTCGACCTCCGCCGAGGTGGACGGGCAGGAGGTGGCCTCCGCGACCATGTTGGTCGCCCCCGGTACCGGGCCATGATCGACCCGCGGGCAGCCATTTCGCCCGAGGCCGAGATCGCGCCCGGCGTCGAGGTGGGTCCGTTCACGGTCATCGGGCCGCGGGTGTCGATCGGCGAGGGCACCTGGATCGGGCCCCACGCGGTCATCCAGGGGCCGACCTCAATCGGGCGGGAGTGCAGGATCTTCCAGTTCGCCTCCGTCGGTGACGCGCCGCAGGACAAGAAGTACGCCGGCGAGCCCACGCGCCTGGAGATCGGCGACCGGAACGTGATCCGCGAGTGCACCACCATCAACCGTGGCACCGTCACGGGGCATGGCGTCACGCGCATCGGCGACGACAACCTGTTCATGGCCTGTTCGCACGTGGCACACGACTGCATCGTCGGCAACCACTGCGTGATGGCCAACTACACGGTGCTCGCCGGCCACGCCGAGATCGGCGACTGGGTCATCATGGCGGGTTACGCAGGCGTCCACCAGTTCGGCAAGGTCGGGGCGCACGCGTTCCTGGGCAACAACGCGGCGGTCACCCGCGACGTCCCGCCTTACCTGCTCGTCTCGGGCATGCCGGCGGAGCCGAAAGGCGTGAATTCCGAGGGGCTCCGGAGGCGCGGCTTCACGCCGGAGCAGATCGTCAACATCAAGAATGCCTACCGCGTGCTGTATCGATCCGGCCTCAAGCTGGCAGAGGCCACGCAGCGGCTCGCAGAGCTGGCCGAGACGCAGCCCGAGGTCGGAGCATTTGTCGACTTCCTGGGCCGGGCGACGCGCAGCATCGTGCGGTGAGTCGTGAGTCGTGAGCGGCCAGCATGACGTGGTAGCCGGTACCCCGCCGGTTCCGACGACTCACGACTCACCACTCACGGCTCACTCTCCGCTCCGCATCGGCATCGTCGCGGGCGAGGTCTCCGGCGACAACCTCGGCGCAGGCCTGATACGCGCCATCCGGGCACGCCGGCCTGACGTGGAGTTCTTCGGCGTCGCGGGACCCCGTATGCAGGCGGAAGGCTGCGAATGCTGGGAACCGTCCGACAGCCTCGCCGTCATGGGCCTGTTCGAGGTGCTCGCCCACTTGCCGCGTCTGCTGCGGCTGCGCCGCCAGGTGCGCGAAAGGATGCTCGCGGCGCGCCCGGACGTGTTCGTGGGCGTCGACGCGCCGGAGTTCAACCTGAACCTGGCCCCGGCCCTGCACGCGGCGGGGCTGCCCACCGTCCAGTACGTGAGTCCCCAGGTGTGGGCCTGGCGCCAGAGACGCGTAGAGCGCATGGCCGGCTTCCTGGACCTCGTGCTGTGCCTGCTGCCGTTCGAGCAGGGCTTCTACGACCGGCACGGGCTCGCCGCGGAGTTCGTCGGCCACCCTCTGGCGGACCGGATACCCCTCGATGCCGACCGCGGTGCGGCGCGCGCAGCGCTGGGGCTGCCGAGAGAAGGAGAGGTCGTGGCCGTGCTGCCGGGCAGCCGGCGCGGGGAGGTCGGCCGGCTCGGCTCGGACTTCGCGGGGGCCATCGCCCGGCTGGCCGAGCAACGGCCGGGCATCCGGTTCGTCGCGCCGATGGCTAACCCGGCCGCGCGCGCCCTGTTCGAGCAGTCCTTGGCTGCCCATGCGTCCGGCGCGCCCTTAGAACTTCTCGACGGCCGCGCCCAGGAGGCGCTCACCGCCGCCGACGCCGCGCTGGTCGCATCGGGCACGGCGACGCTCGAGACGCTCTTGTGCAAGCGGCCCATGGTCGTCGCCTACCGGCTAGGCGCCCTGACGGCCTGGGTCATGCGCTCGCTGGGGCTCATGAAGGCTCCTCACTTCGCCCAGCCCAACCTGCTGGCCGGCCGCGAGGTGGTGCCCGAGATCTTCCAGGAGGACGTCACGCCCGCCCGGCTCGCTGCCGAGGTAGCTCGCTGGCTCGACAACCCGGATGCGAGCCGGGATCTTGCGACGCTGTTCCACGACATCCACCTCGATCTGAGGCGCGGTGCGAGCGAGCGGGCCGCGGAGGCCGTGCTGAGGCTCGCCGAGAAGTCGGGCCATGCCGGGCGCTAGGGCGGACCGGAGGCTGCAGGACGAGTCGTCGTCCGGCGGGAAGTGCCGCGCACGGCCCCGTCAGGTTCTGGTCGCAGGGCTCGACGAGGCGGGCCGGGGACCCCTGGCCGGACCGGTTTTCGCCGCGGCGGTGATCCTGCATCCGGCCCGGCGCATCCGCGGTGTCGGCGACTCGAAGCGTATCGATCCCGCCACCCGCGAGCGTCTCGCGGCCTCGATCCGCGTCCGCTCGATCGCCTGGGGCCTCGGCATCGCGGATGCCGAGGAGGTGGACGCGCTCAACGTCCTCGGGGCGACCTGGCTCGCCATGCGCCGGGCCCTGCTGGCGCTGCCCGTCGCGCCGGGGCGCGTGCGCGTGGACGGCAACCTGTGCCCGTCCCTGGACGGGCTCGGCCTGGCGTGTCGCGGCGAGCCGGAGGTCGGCGGCGACGGCCGGATTGCGGCGATCGGCGCCGCCTCGATCCTGGCGAAAACGGCGCGGGACGCCTGGATGAGGAGGGCGGCGCGCGTCTATCCGGGGTACGGATTCGAGCACCACGTGGGATACGGGACGCCCGAGCACGTTGCGGCGCTCGATCGCCTCGGGCCCTGCCGGCTGCACCGCCGCAGCTTCGGACCGGTAAGATTCCCGGGACTGCCGCTGCCGCCCGTTCCCGATCGAGACCAATGACCGAGTTCGTTCACCTGCGCGTCCACACCGAGTACTCGCTCCTCGACGGCGTGGTGCGCGTTCCGCAGCTGATGCGGGCGGTGGCCGAGGCGGGCATGCCCGCGGTCGCATTGACCGACCAGGGCAACCTGTTCGCCATGGTCAAGTTCTACTCCGAG